>Ga0209060_10000264_pt1 | contig 113048 bp, 115 predicted proteins | sample Coa_R1_8_FD_187155 | JGI IMG/M metagenome (GOLD analysis project Ga0209060, IMG submission 187155) | Surface soil microbial communities from Centralia Pennsylvania, which are recovering from an underground coalmine fire - Coalmine... | ecosystem: Environmental > Terrestrial > Soil >... | reverse complement strand
CACGGCCCCGACCTTCACGAACGGCGGCGCAAACGGCAGCGCGCCGGCCTCCTTGCCGTCGAGGAAGCGCATCATCGCCGCGAGACCGCCCCTGCGGCGCGCGACATCGACGTACGCCGCTCCCGCCTCTTCCAGCAGCAGCCGCACGAACTCGCCCCGCCCCTGGATCCCGGGCCAGTAGTAGAGCTCGATTGGCGCTCGCCGCCGCATGCGTGCCGTCGTCGCGCATTCGATAGCAGGGGCTGCGGCACGAGGCGAGCGCCTTGCCTCCCGCGCCGGCGCGATGCTACACGCCGACCGCTCCGATGCGGATCGCGTGCCTGGCGGTCCTTCTCGCCGTCGGCGCGCACGCCCGCGCCGCGCCGCGATGGATGACCCTGCCCCCGACCCCCGCCCTGCCCCGGCCCACGCACAGCGGCTATGCCGCGGTGGGCCGCGTCCGGATCTGGTACGCCGAGTTCGGACGCGGCGCGCCGGTGATCCTGCTCCACGGCGGGCTCGCCAACGCGAGCTACTGGGGCCTCCAGGTCCCGCCGCTGGCCAAGCATTACCGTGTCGTCGTCATGGACAGCCGCGGCCACGGCCGTAGCACGCGCGACGCCGAGCCCTTCGGCTACGACCTCATGGCCGCCGACGTGCTCGCGCTGATGGACCACCTCGCGATCCGCAAGGCCGCGATCGTGGGATGGAGCGACGGGGCGATCGTCGGGCTCGACATCGCCATCCACCATCCGGAGCGGCTCACCGGGCTCTTCGCCTTCGCCGCCAACTCCGACCCGGGCGGCGTCGCCGACGTCGCCGCGAGCCCCGTGTTCAACGCCTTCGTCGCGCGCGCCGAGCGGGAATACCGTCGGCTGTCGCCCACGCCGACGGCGTTCGCGGCCTTCCGCGCCGAGATCGGCGCGATGTGGGCGACCCAGCCGCACTTCACCCCGGAGCAGCTCGGGGGCATCACGGTCCCCGTCTGGATCGTCGATGGCGACCACGACGAGGCGATCCACCGCGAGGACACGGAGTTCATGGCCGCGCACATCCCCGGAGCGGGCCTGCTCATCCAGCCGGAGGTGAGCCACTTCTCGTTCCTCCAGGACCCGCAGCAGTTCAACGACGACGTGCTGCGCTTCCTCGCGCGCGAGACGCGTTGACGCCGACGGCCGCCGGGGGGATTGCATAGGGGGCGGAGTGCTGCCAACGGTGCCGTAGCGTGCCCGCGGTCCGAGGAGCCATGCCCGACGAACCCTCGCTCGAACGCTCGTGCCCGTTGCGCGACCTCCTCGAGGCCGCGCTGGCGGGATCGTCTTCGGTGGCCGGGGTCGTGGAGCGCCTCGCGCGGCTCGTTCAGGCGGTCGCCCAGAGCCTCGGGCTCGGCTCGCCGCCGCCGCGGCCGCCGGCGCCGCCCCCTCACGACGGGCCCGACAGCGCCCACAAGTTCGACCTGGGCGCCCCGGTGCCCGAGCCCATGCCCGAGCACATCCCGTGGGGATACGGCCAGGACCGCATCACGGCGATGGTCGTCGATCCGGAACGCCTGTACGCGTACTGGGAGGTGACCGACGAGGCGATCGAGCGCGCCCGGGCGGCCCTGGGCGCCGGCGGAGCGGGGGCGTGGCTCAACCTGCGCGTCTACGACGTCACGGGGCGCATCTTCGACGGGACCAACGCCAACAGCTACTTCGATCACCGCGTCGAGCGCGACGATCGCCAGTGGTTCTTCGAGATCGGCCGCCCCGCCTCGACGGTCTGCGTGGAGGTGGGGCTCGCGTCGGCCGAAGGGTATTTCGTGCGCATCGCGCGCTCCGGCCGGGCGGATTTCCCGCGGCGGACACCTGCCGCGGATGCCCCTCCCGAATGGCTCACGGTCCGTACGGCGAGCGGCGAGGTCCCGGCGCCCGAGGCCGGACATGCGGGGTTGGCCGCTCCGCCACCAACCCCCGTGTCGGAGGCGCCATGGCCCGAGGGCCCCGGCGCCGTCGGCCTCCCGGTCCGCGAGACGATCCTGCACGCGTGGGATCACGTCTTCCGCGGCGAGTGGACGGCCGGCCACGGCGTGACGTGGGAGGGCCCGGTCGTGCGCACGAGCTGGGAAGCGGGTCCTTTCCCCTTTCCGGTGGCGCCGCCCGCGCATGCCGTGGAGCGATACGAGGGGCCGGTCGCCGTGCAGGTGCAGAACGGCGCGACCCGTGTCGTGCACGCGGCCTGGAGGGTCGTCATCCGGGGCCTCGGTGCGCGCGCCGAGCGCCGGGTGCTCGGGGTGTGGGAGGTGCGGCACTGGTGGACGCGCGGCGGCGACTGGAGGGCGCCGCAAGCGGGCGCGCCGGCCGCCGGCGGGGCGAGCGAGCGCCGCTGGCTCGCCGCCAGCGAGCTGCGGCTCGGCGGCGCCTCCGAGATCTACGCGGTGGGCGCGAGCGAGGTGCGTCTCGGCGGGGCAAGCGAGGTCCTCTACCGCGGAGCGAGCGAGGTCCTGTATCGCGGCGCCAGCGAGCTGCTCTACCGCGGGGCGAGCGAGTGGCGGGCCGCCGGCGCGAGCGAGGCGCGGGCGGCGGGGGCGAGCGAGCGGCGACTAGGGGGACGGTGAGGGCCCCGATGCCACGCGGCTACCTCTGCCTCGTCCTCCACGCGCACCTGCCCTTCGTCCGCCACCCGGAGGACCCCACGGTCATGGAGGAGCGGTGGCTCTACGAGGCCATCACGGGCACATACCTGCCGCTGCTCCAGACCTTCGAGGGGCTCGTCGCGGACGGGGTTCCCTATCGCTGCACGGTGTCGCTCTCGGCACCGCTGATCACGATGCTCACCGACGACCTCCTCAAGGAGCGCTATGCGGCCCACCTCGACCAGCTCATCGAGCTGGCGGGCAAGGAGCTGGAGCGGACCCGGCCCGAGCCGCACTATCACCGCCTCGCCCGGATGTACTGGGACCGCTTTCATTCCATCCGGCACACGTGGCGCTGCCACGAGGGCGACCTCGTGCGTGCCTTCCGGCGGCTACAGGAGGCCGGACGGCTCGAGGTGATCACCTCGACCGCCACGCACGCCTTCTTCCCCTGCCTCGACCGCAACTGGGCGGCGCTGCGCGCCCAGGTGCACGTCGCAGCGGACCTCTACGAGCGGCATTTCGGATGCCGCCCGCCCGGCATGTGGCTCGGCGAGTGCGGCTACGTCCCCGGCGTGGACGAGCTGCTGCGGGAGGCCGCGATCCGCTACTTCTTCGTCGACACGCACGGGATCCTGTTCGCCGACCGGCCCCCGGTCCACGGCGTCCACGCGCCCCTCTACTGCCGCAGCGGGGTGGCCGCCTTCGGCCGCGACCCGGAATCGTCGCAGCAGGTCTGGAGCGCACGCGAGGGGTACCCGGGCGATCCGCAGTATCGGGATTTCTACCGCGACATCGGCTTCGATCTGCCGCTCGAGTACATCGGCCCCTACGTGCATCCCGGGGGGCATCGGCTCTACACGGGCTTCAAGTACCACGCGATCACGCATGCGCAGCTCCACGACAAGTGGGTCTACGAGCCCGACGCCGCGCGCCGGCGCGCTGGCGAGCACGCGGCGCACTTCCGCACCGGGCGCCAGCAGCAGGCGGCGGCGCTCGCGGCGCGCATGGACCGGCCGCCGATCATCGTGAGCCCCTACGACGCCGAGCTGTTCGGGCACTGGTGGTACGAGGGGCCGATCTTCCTCGGCGACCTCTTTCGGCAGCTCCACCACGATCAGGACGTGGTCGAGCCGATCACGCCGGGGGACTATCTCGCGCGCCACCCCACGAACCAGATGGCGACGCCGTGCGCGTCCTCCTGGGGGCTCGGCGGCTACAACGAGTACTGGCTCAACGAGACGAACGCGTGGATCTACCGTCACCTCCACCGGGCCGCCGAGCGCATGGTCGAGCTGGCGCAGCGCCATCCGGCGGCCGACGGCGTCCGCGGTCGGGCGCTGCGCCAGGCCGCCCGCGAGCTGATGCTCGCGCAGAGCAGCGACTGGGCGTTCATCATGCGCACGGGGACCACGGTGGCGTACGCGACCCGCCGCTTCAACGAGCACATCCTGCGCTTCAACCGGCTCTTCGAGGAGCTGGCCGCGGGGCGGGTGAACGAGGCGTGGCTGGCGGAGATCGAGGCGCGCGACAACGTCTTCCCCGACGTGGACTACGGCCTCTACGCGACCTGACGGCGACCGCCGGCCGGCTTTCCGTGTCCCCTCCCCTCAAGGTGCTGTTCGTCGCCTCGGAGTGCGCCCCGTTCGCCAAGACGGGCGGCCTCGGCGACGTCGTGGGCGCGTTGCCGAAGGCGCTTCGCCGCCTCGGCGCCGACGTCCGGGTGGCGATGCCGCTCTACGCCGGCATGCCCTGGGACGCGTTCGAGGCGCTCGAGGGCGTGCTCGCCGTGCCGACGGGACTCGGGCCCGCCTACGGCGCGGTCCGCCTCGGCCGGCTGCCGCGCAGCGACGTTCCGGTCTACTGCCTCGAGCACCGCCGCTACTTCGATCGGCCCTTCCTTTACGGTCCCCCGGGCGAGGCCTACGGGGACAACCTCGAGCGCTTCACGTTCCTCTGCCGCGGCGCCCTCGAGCTGTGCAAGGCCCTCGGCTGGCTGCCCGACGTGGTCCATGCCCACGACTGGCAGGCCGCGCTGGCGCCCGTCTACCTCGACACGGTCGAATGGGCGCAGCCGCTGCACGGGAGCGCCAGCGTCTACACGGTCCACAATCTCGCCTACCAGGGCGTGTTCGACGGCGGCGCGCTGTTCGTGACCGGGCTCGGCCCCGAGCACTACACCTCGCGCGAGTTCGAGCACTTCGGCACGATGAACCTCACCAAGGCGGCGCTCTACCACGCCACCGCGATCAGCACCGTGAGCCCGACCTACGCGCGCGAGATCCAGACGAGCGCCCTCGGGTGCGGCCTCGACGGCGTGCTGCGAGAGCGCGCCGCCGACCTCGTCGGCATCCTGAACGGCATCGATCCCGAGGAATGGGATCCGGCGACCGATCCGTATCTTCCGGCGCACTTCGACCGAACGGACCTACGGGGCAAGGCCGTGTGCAAAGCCGCGCTGCAGCGCGAGGCCGGCCTGCCTCCGCGGCCGGAGGTCCCTCTGTTCGGCCTCGTCGCTCGCCTGGTCCCGCAGAAGGGCGTCGACGTGTTCGCCGAGGCGCTCGATCGGGTGCTCGCGTGGGATGTCCAGGCCATCCTGCTCGGCACCGGTGATCCCGCGGCCGAGCGCTTCTTCGCGGCGCGCGCCGCGGCGCGACCGGAGCGGCTCGCGGCGTGGATCGGATTCGACGAGGCGCGCGCTCACCGGATCGAGGCCGGGGCGGACTTCTTCCTGATGCCGTCGCGCTTCGAGCCCTGCGGGCTGAGCCAGCTCTACAGCCTGCGGTACGGCACGCTGCCCATCGTGCGCGCGACCGGCGGCCTGGTCGATACGGTCGCCAGCTACGACGAAGCCACGGGCGGCGGCACGGGCTTCGTGTTCCACGACCTCGACGCGGGCAGCCTCGCCGACACCATCGGCTGGGCGGTCTCGACGTGGTACGACCGGCCCGAGCACGTCGCGCTGATGCGCCGGCGCGCGATGGCCGAGGACTTCTCGTGGGACCGCGCCGCCCGCGCGTACCACGCGCTCTACCTCGACGCCCGGGCCCGCCGCCGCGGCCGGCCCCTCGGCTGAGGCATGCACCGGCGAGGCGAGCCCGTCCGCGCCGGGGTCGTGGGCACGCGGCGGGCGCCGTGGTACGGTGGCGCCATGCCAGGCGAACCGATCCGCGCCGCCGTCGTCGGGGCCGGCGCCTGGGGCACCGCGCTCGCCACGGTGATCGCCACGAACGACCGTGACGTGCTTCTCTGGGCGCGCGAGCCCGAGGTCGTCGCCGACGTCAACGAGCGGCACGAGAACCGCACGTTCCTCCCCGGGATCCGGCTCCCCGCGAACGTCCGCGCCACCGCGGACATCGAGGAGGCGGTCCGCGGGCGCGCTTTCGTCTTCTCGGTCTGCCCGGCGCAGCACACGCGGCGGCTCATCGGCCTCTGGGCGCCGCACGCGGCGGACGACGTGACGATCGTGAGCGCGTCGAAGGGGATCGAGCTCGAGACCAACCGCCTCATGAGCGAGGTCTTCGACGAGGCGCTGCCCGCCCGGCTGCGCCCGCGCGTCAGCTTTCTCTCCGGCCCGTCGTTCGCCCGCGAGGTCGGCGAGGGCCGCCCGACGGCGGTCGTCGCGGCGGCGCGGGACGAGGCGCTCGCCGAGCGCGTGCAGCGGCTCGTCGCCCACCCGACGTTCCGCGTCTACCGATCGACGGACGTGGTGGGGGTCGAGGTCGCGGGCGCGCTCAAGAACGTGATCGCCATCGCGACCGGCGTCTGCGACGGCATGGAGCTCGGCCACAACGCGCGCGCGGCGCTCATCACGCGCGGGCTCGCGGAGATCACGCGGCTCGCGGTGCGGCTCGGCGCGAATCCCGTCACGCTGATGGGCCTCGCGGGCATGGGGGACCTCGTGCTCACGTGCACGGCCGACCTGAGCCGCAACCGCACCGTCGGCATCGCGCTCGGCCGGGGCCGGCGCCTGGCGGAGATCCTCGAAGGGAAGCCGCAGGTCGCCGAGGGCATCACGACCGCGCGCGCGGCGCACGCGCTCGCCCGGCGGCTCGGCGTCGACACCCCGCTGATCGACGAGGTCTATGCCCTCGTGCACGAAGAGCGGCCGCTCGCAGGCGTGGTCGAGCGGCTCATGACGCGGGCCCTCAAGCGGGAAGAGCTCTAGCGCCCCGCAGCTTCGCACCGCCGGGAAATCCGGCCGGGCCGATTTGGCAACGGCGGGAGCCTTCCCGCGCCTCCCGGCGCCGAGCCCCCCCCTGGCGCCCGAGCGCGTTCTGGCGTAGCCCTTGCTCGAGGTACCGGGACATGGACGCCCGGAGCGCCGGAGACACGGTGAGCGACGCCCCGCTGGCCGTCCGCATCCGTGCGGACTCGGTCGTGCTCGAGGGGCTGCTCGGCGTGCCCGCCGGTGCGGCGGGTATCGTGCTCTTCGCGCACGGCAGCGGGAGCAGCCGGCTGAGCCCCCGCAACGCCGCCGTGGCGCGCGCGCTGCGCCGGGCCGGGATCGCCACGCTGCTCTTCGATCTGCTGACGGCCCCGGAGAGCGCGGACCGGGCACTCGTGTTCGACGTGCCGCTCCTCGCCCGGCGCCTGCGCGCGGCGACCGCCTGGGTGCGCGGCGAGGCGGCGACGAGGCACCTCGCCGTCGGCTACTTCGGCGCGAGCACCGGCGCGGCCGCCGCCCTCGTCGCGGCGGCCGACGATCCCGCCGTCGCCGCGGTGGTGTCGCGGGGCGGGCGGCCCGACCTGGCGGCCCCCGTCCTGTCCCGCGTCCGCGCGCCGACGCTCCTCGTCGTCGGCGGCGACGACGTTCCGGTGATCGCGATGAACGAGGAGGCGTTGCGGCGCCTGCGGTGCGAGAAGCGGCTCGTGATCGTCCCCGGCGCCACGCACCTCTTCGAGGAGCCGGGCACGCTCGAGGAGGTCGTGCGGCTGGCAACCGACTGGTTCCGCGACCACTTCCCGCGTAGGGCGCGCGGGTCGAACGCGTCCCGCCGAGGCGCCGCCGCGGGATCGACGACGGAGGAGACGACATGCCGATCCTGACGAAGCTCAGCGAGTTCCTGGAGGGGAGCGGGGTGCGCTACGAGGTGCGATCGCACCGGCGGGCGTTCACCGCGCAGGAGGTGGCCGCCTCGGAGCACGTGCCCGGGCAGGAGATGGCGAAGGTCGTGATCGTGCGCGACGGCGACGGGTATCTCATGGCGGTGCTGCCGGCCCCCTATCACGTCAGCCTGCGGCGCCTCGGAGAGGCCACGGGACGCAAGGGTCTGCGCCTGGCGACCGAGGCCGAGTTCGCCGGCCTCTTCCCCGGGTGCGAGCCCGGCGCCATGCCCCCCTTCGGCAACCTCTACGGGATCCCGGTGTGGGTGGACGAGTCGCTCACCGAGGACGACGAGATCGCCTTCAACGCGGGCAACCACGAGCAGACGGTGCACATGGCGTACGGGGATTTCGCACGCCTGGCGCAGCCGCGGGTCGCCGCGTTCGGCGTGATCACCGAAGCCGCCTGAGTCGGACGCAGGACGCTCAGCGCCGGTAGCCCGCCGCCTCGTCGAGCCGGTCGCGGGCGATCGCCTCGGCCGCGGCGCGGGGGAGGAGGCCGCCCGAGCGGGCGCGCGCGAGGACCGCGCGGGTGTTGGCGCGGATCTTCTCCTCGATCGCGGCGAAGGCCTGCGCCTCGGTGCCGCCGTGGTACTCGACCGCCGCACAGACGACGCCGCCCGCGTTGGCGATGAAGTCGGGAACCGACACCACGCCGCGCGCGTGCAGGATCGCCTCCGCCTCGGGCGTGGCCGGGATGTTGGCGCCCTGCAGGACGAGCCGCGCGCGGACGCGCCCCGCGTTTTCGGCGTCGAGGACGTCGGGACGCGCTGCGGGGATCCACACGTCGCAGTCGACGGCGACCAGATCCTCCCCGGCGAGCCGTGTGCCGCCCGGGAAGTCGCGCAGCGAGCCACCCTCCGCCTTGAAGGCCGCCAATCGCGTGACGTCGAGGCCGTCGCGGTTCGCGATGGCGCCGGCACTGTCGCCGGCCGCCACCAGCACGGCGCCTCGATCCGCGAGAAAACGCGCCGCGTGGCGTCCCACCGCGCCGAAGCCCTGGATCGCCACGCGCGCCCCGCGCAGCCGCACGCCGGCGAATTCCTCGGCGACCTCGGCCGCGACCGCCAGCCCGAATCCGGTCGCCCCGATCGCGTCGAGCGGGATGCCGCCGAGGACGCGCGGCAGGCCCACCGCGCGCCCGATCTCGTCGTGGAGATGGCCCATGCACGCCTCGTCGGTGCCCATGTCGGGGCCGGGGATGTAGTCGAGGACCTCCCGGATCGCGCGACCGAACGCTCGCACCAGGCGGGCCTTCTCGGCCGCCGGCGTGCGGGGATCCGCGACGATGCCCGCCTTGCCGCCGCCGTGGGCCAGCCCGGCGGCGGCGTTCTTGAGGGTCATCGCGCGGGCGAGCCGCGCGACCTCCTCGACGGTGACGTCCCCGGCGATGCGGACGCCCCCGATCGCCGGGCCGCACGCCGTGTTGTCGACCACCACGATCGCCTCGAGCCCTGCCGCCGGGTCGCGCGCCAGCATGACCCGCGACGGGCCGAGGCGATCGGTGACGGTCGGCCACGGCAAGGGGGAAGCAGGCATCAGCAAACTTGAGGCCGCGGAGCGTGCCTCCATTCGTGGACGGCTTTCTCGGCCCTTCCACGAGAGGACGCCGCGCCGTTCCCGCGCTTGCGAGCCGCCGACCGGACGACCCACTTCCGCCCTTCCTCGCAGCCCAGCACGATCGCCGGGAAGCAGAGCAACGGGCCCCATTCCGCGGCGCCCAGCGGCGCCAGGCCGAAGACCGCGCGGAGAGCCGGCACGAGGATCAGCCCGAGCAGGATCGTCACCTCGGCGACCACCCCGGCGAGGACGAGGAGGTTCGTCGCCGCGCCCACGCGGAAGACCGACTCGCGCTCGGTGCGACACGCGAACACGTTGCCGACCTGCGCCGCGACGATCGCCGCGAGCGTCATCGTCGTCGCCCGCCGGTAGAGCTCGCCGGAGGCGGCCATGGGCGAGCCCGGCCGCCATCCGGCGAGGTGGTAGGTCCAGAAGAACGCCAGGAGCGCGAGCGCCGCCTCGATCAGGCCGAGGAACCCGTAGGCGTGGAGCAGACGGCCGGCGCTCAGCAGCCGCGCGGACCGCGGCCGAGGCGGGCGGTCCATCACCCCGGGCTCCGGCGGCTCGCCCCCGAGGGCGAGCGCGGGCAGCAAGTCCGTTCCCAGGTCGACGGCGAGGATCTGCATCACGGTGAGCGGCAGCGGGATGCGCAGGAGCACCGAAGCCAGGAAGGGCACCAGCTCCGGAACGTTGGAGGCGAAGATGTAGCGCACGAACTTCCCGATGTTGGCGTAGATCGCTCTCCCCTCGCGCACGGCGGCGACGATCGAGGCGAAGTTGTCGTCGGTGATGACCATCACCGCAGCCTCCTTCGCCACGTCGCTGCCGCGCCGGCCCATCGCGACGCCGATGTCCGCGGCCTTGAGCGCCGGCGCGTCGTTCACGCCGTCGCCGGTGACCGCGACCACCTCGCCACATCGCCTGAGCGCCGTGACGATCGCGAGCTTGTGCGCCGGCGACGCGCGCGCGAACAGCACGTTTGGCTCCGTGGCGAGGCGCTCGAGCACCGCCGCCGGCAGGCGCTCCACCTCCTGTCCGCTGACGACCTTCTCGACCGAAAGCCCGATCCGGCGTGCGATCGCCTGCGCGGTCAGCCCGTAGTCCCCGGTGACGATCACGACCCGGATGCCCGCCCGGGCGCACAGCGCGACCGCCTCCTCGACCTCGGGCCGCGGGGGGTCCCAGAGCGCGACGATGCCGAGGAACGTGAGCTCCCCCTCGACCGCGCTCGCGGCGGCGCCGACGAGACCCGGTCCGAGCGGTCGGCATCCCACCGCGAGCAAGCGGAGGCCTTCGGCCGCGAGCACGTCGTGCTCGGCGAGGATGGTGCGCCGGACCTCGTCGGTGAGCGGGCGCACCGCGCCGTCCCACCGGATCGTGGTGCACAGCGCGAGCATCTCCCGCGGCGCGCCCTTCGTGTACGCGACCGGGCCGGTCGCGCCGGCGCGCACGAGCGTCATGCGCTTGCGGAACGAGTCGAAGGGGTACGGGACGAGGAGGGGCTCGCGGCGGCGGCACCCGGGCTCGTCCACGCCGGCCGCACGTGCGGCGCGCACGATGCCCATCTCGGTGGGATCGCCGTGCTCGGCCGTCGCCTGCGAGGCGAGCACGGCCGCCTCGAGGAGCACCCGCGCGCCGGGGGTTTCCTCGCCGACGGCCGATGTCCGCCCGTCGGCCCAGATGCACCGCGCCTCCATGCGGTTCTGGGTGAGCGTGCCGGTCTTGTCGGTGCAGATCACGGTCGTCCCGCCGAGCGTCTCCACCGCCGAGAGCCGCTTGAGGAGGCTCCGCTTGCGGGCCATCCGCTGCACGCCGAGCGCCAGCGCGAGGGTGAGGGTCGGCAGGAGCCCCTCGGGAACGTTCGCGACGATCACGCCGAGCGCGAAGACGAAGCCTTCCGCGACCCCGAGGCGGCCCGTGACGAGCCCGAGCAGGAAGAAGCTCACGCCGAACGCGATCGCCAGCGCGGTGACGATCCGGGTGACCCGCCGCATCTCGCGCTGGAGCGGGCTCGGCTCCTCGGTCACCCCCTGGGTGAGCTCGGCGATCCCACCGATCTCGGTGGCCATGCCGGTCGCGGTCACCACGAAGGTGGCGGTGCCGGCCACGACCGCCGAGCCGGCGAACACGACTTCGGCACGCTCCTCGTACGGCACCCGCTCCCGCTCGTCGCCGAGGAGAAGCCCCTTGAACACGGCGCGCGCCTCCCCCGTGAGCGCGCTCTCGTCGGCTCGAAGCCCGTGCGCCTCGAGCAGCTGGCCGTCGGCCGGCACCTGGTTGCCCTCCTCCAGGCGCACGACGTCCCCGGGAACCAGGTCGGCCGCCGGCACGCTCACCTCGCGGTCCCCCCGGCAGACGGTGATCGCGTGCGGCAGCAGCCGCTCGAGGGCCTCGACGGCGCGCTCGGCGCGGTGCTCCTGGAGGAAGCTGAACGTCCCGTTCACGACGATGACGACCACGATCGCCCAGGCGAGCTGCGCGAGGCCCGCCACGAAGGCGCAGCCGGCGGCGATCCAGAGGAGCGCGGCGAAGAGGCTCCAGAACTGCTCGAGGAAACGCACCCCGAGGGAGGCCTGCCGAACCCGCTCGAGGCGGTTCGGCCCGCACGCCGCCCGGCGCCGCGCGGCCTCCGCCGCATCGAGCCCGGTCGGCGCCGAGCCGAGGAGCGCGAGCAGCTCCGCAGACTCGAGCGGGCTCTCACCGGCGTCCCGCTCGACGGGGGCAAGGACCTCCACCAGCTCGGCCCGGCTCGCTGCCGCGCGCAGGCGCTCGACGAGCCCGGGGGCCTGTAGACAGGCGCGCAGGCGGGCTACGAGCCGTACGCCGCGCCCGGCCTCGCGCATCGGGACGCACAGGACCGCGGCGAAAGCGAGCGGCGGGTCGCCGGCACGCAGCCGTCGTGCCGGCGCCAGGTGCACCCAGCGCAACGCGATCCCGTCGCTCGCGCCGAGGACGTGTACCAGCGCCACTCCGGGGACGAGGGGAAGGAGCGCCGCGTGCTCCACGGGCTCGAGGCGAAGCGCACGGAGCAGATCGGCAAACGTCTCTACGCCGGGGCCGAGGCGGAGCGGATCGCCGGCGATGAAGGGGGAGAGCGCGAGCGATCGAGACATCGCCGAGCGAGAGGTCACCCCGGCGGCGGATTGCCGGTCGTCGCCAGCACGCCGAGACCGGGGCCGAGCAGGAGCGCGGCCACGAGCGCCGCCGCGGGCAACGGCGCCACGAGGGCGAGCGCTCCGGCGCCGACGAGGCCCAAGCCGAAGCGTCCGGGCGGCGGCGCGACGCCGCCGAGCGCGGCCGTCGCGACCGCGGCGCCGGCCAGCAGCGGCAGCGAGACGAGATCGACCGCCGTACCCGTCCAGCCGAGCACGCCGGCGCCGACCCCGACCGCCACGGCGCCGGCGCCGAGCGCGCGAATTGCGGCCCGCCACCCGCCGGCCGCCCCCGCCACGCCCGCTACGACGAGCAGGCCGACGAGCGCGAAGCCGGCGACGCGCCGCGCGACACGTGCCATCACCAAGAGCACCGCGCCGTCGCCCGCCGGGAGGTCGACTTTCGCGCCGGGGACGGGCTGCCCGGCGAGCGCGGCGCGCAGCCGGGCGACGACGCGCTCGAGGTCCGCGGGACGCTCGCTCCCGACCTCCACCCAGAGCGCCGTGTCGGCGAACGCCCGGTCGAGGAAGCGGCGCAGCGGGGGGGAGTACGCGAGCGCGAGGTAGCGGCCCGCGAGCGTCGGGTCGTCGGGAATCGTGAAGCGCTCCGCGCGGTCGTCGTTGAAGGCCCGGTGCACCATCTTGACGACGTCGGCGATCGACATCGCGCGGCGCACCGCGGGATCGGCGCGGGCGGCGGCCGCCGCGGCATCGAGCGCCTGCAGCGCCGCGGGCGCGCCGACGAAGCCGGGCTCGCCGCGCGCCCGCACGGCGAGCGAGACCGGCGGCGGGAAGAGCCGCCGGAGCGCCCCGACGTCGGCCGCCGCCGCCACGGGCAGGTAGCGCCCCCCGTAGCCCACCAGCGAGAGCGAGCAGCGCAGCCACGGAGCGCCGAGCAGCGCGAGGGCGGCGAGGCCGACGGCGACGCGCGACCAGGCCCGAGCGGCCGCCAAGGGTCGCACGACCGGCCAAAGGACTTCGCGCGCGAGCCGTCCGGCGACCATGGCAGGGAGCGCCCCGGCTGCCGCGGCGATCCACAGCGCCCGCGCCGGCGGACCCGCGCCGAGCGCTCCCGGAAGCATGCCGGCGGCGACGGCGGCGGCGAGCATCCCCGCCCGCTCGGCTCCCGCGGCGACGGCGGCCGCGACGAGCGCCGTGGGCACGATGGCCTCGAGCGCCCAGGGCATCGTTCCGCTGCCCAGCACAGCGCCGACGGCCATCCAGACGGCTCCCAGCACGGCCGCGAGAAGCGCCCCACAACAGGCCCGCGCTCCGAGCGCGAGCCCCGCGATCCCGAGCGCCGCCACCGTGTACGCCGCCGCGCGGGGGGCGACGGCGGCGAGCGCCGCGGGCGCGCTGGTCGCGAAAACCGGGGCGCCCACCGCCCAGGCGGCCGTCTCCGCGTCCCGGTAGCGATCGCGGAGCGCGAGCGCCGCGGCGCCAACGGCGTGCGGGTCGGCGTCGCGGCGGAAGTTCGCCACGACCATCGCCGCGCGGCCGTCGCGGGTGACGAGCGTGCCCGCGTAGCTCGGGTCGCCGTCGATCCGGCGGCGCAGCGCCGCGATCGCCTCCGGCGCGGCCGGCACCTCGCCCATGAGGTAGGTGGGCTCGAGCCCCTGCTCGGTCACGCGCAGATCGCGCATGTTCGGCGAGGCGAGCCCGATCACGTCGAAGGCGACGACCCCGGGAATCCGCCGCACGTCGTCGGTGAGGGCGGCGAGCCGTTGGAGCATCGGCCGCGTCCAGATGGTCCCGCTGCGCGCCTCGAGCAGCCACACCACGGGGTTCTCGAAGCCGAACTCCTCGGTGACCTCGCGATCGAGCACCACGGTCGGGTCGTCGGGCGGCACGAGGGTCGCGGTCGCGGCGAGGCGGCCGAGGCCCGGCGCCGCCGCCCACGCCGCCGCGAGCGTCGCCACACCCGCCGCGAGCGCGACGACGAGGCGCCTCACCGCCCGAGCCGCGCGAGCACGTCGAGCGTGAAGCGCTCGGGCGGCGTGACGACGCGCCAGTCGGCCGGGTTGTCGCGGCTGCGCGGCGGGAAGAGCACGACCGTGGCCCGCTGGTAAAGCACGTTCTCCGCCGTCTGCACCGCGATCCCGCCCGAGGAGACCCAGGTGCGCCCGTCGGGCGAGTAGTAGGCCCCGGTCGACACCTGATACGAGCCCACGAGCGAGCCGGCCCGGTCGTACTTGCTCGCCCAGCTCCCGCGGTAGGTCTCGGCGTCCAGACGCAGCACGATGCGGCCGTACAGGTAATGCGGGTCCTTCGGCACCGCCTCGACGATCCACACCGGCCGCCGGGCGAGCACGGCGCTCACCGGCGCCCACGGGAGACCGTTCCACGTCGGGTCGTCGGCGCCGATGCGCGGCGCGTCCTTCCACACGGTGCGCCAGCCGCCGCCGGGAAGCGCGACCAGCTCCGCCTCCCCGCGCACGCTGTACGGGTCGACGAGCACGAGCTGCTCCTCCCGGCCGAGGAGGCGGTAGGTGAAGTCCTCGGGCTTGGCGTCGAAGAAGGGCCCGTCGTCCAGGCTCAAGTCGGAGCCGAGGAAGCCGTCGGAGCGGTTGAGTGGGCTCACCTGGCGGACGCGGCGGGTGCCCGGCACGTACGTCCACACCGAGTCCGGACGGCCGGGATCGCGGTAGCGCCACGTGAGCGACACCGTGCCGTTCAAGTCGGCGGGAGACACCACGGTCGCAAGCTGCTGGAGGAGCAGATTCTGCGGATTCGGCCGGTCGCGCGCCTCCGGCGCGCCGTCGTAGGTGCGCGTGAGCACATCGGTGACGATGCGCCGCTCGACGCCGCGCCGCCCGAGCATGACCAGCTCGGTGAGGAAATGGCAGTCGCCTCGGTAGTACATCGCGTAGAAGTAGTTCCAGACGATCTTCGTCGCGGCCTCGGGGTCGCCCGCATCGACGTCGGGGAAGGGCAGTCCGAGGATGAAGCCGGGCTGCCGGCCGCTCGCCGCCTCGACGATCGAGCCATCCGCCCCCAGGCGGTAGCGCCCCCGGTTGGCGCGCGAGGCCTCCTGGAACTCCGGCGGGTCTTCGAGGCCCCGCTGCCCGGGGCCGCCGAGGTCCAGGATCCGGTTGCGGTACTCGCCCCGGCGGTAGTGCTCGAGGATCTCGTCGGGCAGGAGCCCGTGCGCCGCCGCCGCGTTCGCCGGACCGAGCTCCTCGCCGTCGCGCAGCGAGGGCGGCCCGCTGCGCAGCGTGGCGAGCAGCCCGAGGCCGACCAGCACCGCCGAGAGCCCGACGACGGACAGCAGGCGGGGAGAGCGCCGGGGCGGCGCGGCAACGCCGTGCGGTTCCGGGTACGGATGGCCGGTCGTCATGGCATCACCTCACATGGTGCACTGCTCGAGCGTGGCATAGAGCTCGCGCCATCTGCGGTAGCGCTCCTCGGCGGTCCGGGCCGCCTGCGCCCGCGGCTCGACCCGCGCGTGCGCGGTCATGGCCGCCACCGCGTCGCCGAGGCTCGGATGCAGCCCGGCGCCGGCCGCGAGCAGGATCGCGCATCCGAGGCTCGCCGTCTCGGGCACGGTCGCCACCTCGACGGGCACACCGAGGGTATCGGCGAGGAGCTGCACGAGCGTCGGGCTCGCGACCATGCCGCCGCTCGCTTTGAGCGCCTGCACGGGGCGGCCGGCGACGGCCGCGATCTGTTCGCCATTGGCGCGCACGGCGAAGGCGACGCTCTCGAGGAAGCCGCGCAGCACGTCGCCACGCTCGGGCCGGTCGACGTGGACGATCGGGAAGCGGAAGAGCACGCCGCCCGGTCGAAACGGGTTCATCTTGCGGAGGTCGAACACGATGGGCCCGAGGTAGCAAAGCACCTCGCGCGCGGCCGCCGCCGCCAGCGGCTCGGCCGCCGCGTGCGCCGCCGCATCCGCGGCGCCGAAGAGGAGCTTCAAGAGCCAGCGGTACGCGCCGCCGGTCTCTCCCGCGTTGCTCTCGAGGACCCAACGATCGGCGACGACGTGGCAGCTCGTCCAGAGATTGGCGGCGGGGTCCAGCACGGCCGCCTGCGTCACCATCTGGACGGGACAGGTGGTTCCGACGATCGCCGCCGTGTCGCCGGGGGCGACGGCGCCCGAGCCGAGCAGCGCGCACTGCGTGTCGGCCCCGCCGGTGAACACGGGAGTGCCCTCGGGAATGCCGGTGTCCGCGGCGGCGCGCGCGTGGACCGCGCCGACGCGAGTGCCCGAGGGATGGAGCGCAGGGAGGATGCCCGCCGGGACGTCGAACGCCGCGCAGATCTCCTCCGACCACGTGCGCCGCGTGACATCGAAGAGCATCGACTCCGCCGCGTTCGACGGCTCGGCGACCCGCGCGCCCGAGAGGCGCTCGGTGATCCAGTCGCTCAGCATGAGCACGCTGGCGACCCGGGCCGCGTCACCGTGCTTGCGGAACCAGAGGTAGCGCGCGAGCGGGAAGACGCACGCCGGCAGATGGCCGGTGGTCGCGTGGAGCCGTCGCACGCCGAAGGCCTGGTGGACCTCGAAGCCCTCGAGCGTCGCCCGCGCGTCGAGGTTCGGGCCCGCGTAGAGCACCTCATCGGCGGCATCGAGGAGCACGCAGGCCTCGCGCTGGCTCGTCGCCGCGACGCCGCGGATGCGGCAGCCGGCCGGCAGCGCGCCCAGCGCCGCGCGCGCGCACCCGGCGAGGCTTCGCCAGAAGGCGACCGGGTCGAGGTCGAATCCCCGCACGAACGGCACGTCGGGATGGCTGAACATGCGGTAGCGGAAGCGCTCGCGGGCGCCGGCGAGCGGCCGGCCGCAAGTGTCGTACACGACACAGCGTCCCGACCCGGTTCCGGCATCCAGGGTGACGAGGCAATCGGTGCTCACACCCTCGCGAGCAAGGGACGAACCACTCGGGGAGCCCGTGCGGGCCGGCGGTTCTTCGCACGCCTAGGAATCTCCATCAGGCTCCTCGGTCAACTCCGAGGAGGGACCGCCGGCCACGGGCCCTCGCGAGCTGGCACGACCGCTGCTGGCCATGGACGTGGCCATGTCCGAACGGGCGGCGGCGCCGGCGCGCCGACCGCGGATGCTCGTGACCGCCGACATGAGCGCCGAGGCGCTCGCGGCGCTCGAGGAGCTCGGCGACGTCGCGTACGCGAGCTTCCGCCAGGCGATGCGGCTGCTCGCGGGGCCGGCGCTGATCGAGGCGCTCGCCGGCGTCGAGGTCTTCGTGACCGAGGTGGACGTCGTCGACGCGGCGGCGCTCGCGAAGCTGCCCGCGCTCCGGGTCGTCGCCGCTTGCCGGGGACAGGCGGTCAACGTCGACGTCGCCGCGTGCACGGCGTTCGGCATCCCGGTCCTCCACGCTCCCGGCCGCAACGCCGACGCGGTGGCGGACCTGACGCTCGCCTTCCTCCTCATGCTCGCGCGGAAGCTGCCCGCGGCCACGGCCTTCCTCCGCCAGCCCGGGATCGAGGCGGGCGACATGGGACGCATGGGTCAGGCGTTCACGGCGCTGCAGGGCCGCGAGCTGTGGCGAAAGGTGATCGGCCTCGTCGGCTTCGGGGCCGTCGGACGGGCGGTCGCCGCCCGGCTCGCCGGCTTCGGCGCACGTGTGCTCGTCCATGACCCGTACGTCCCCGCCGCCGCGATCACGGCCGCCGGCGCCGAGGCGGTCGCCCTCGACGCGCTCCTTGCGGCGAGCGACTTCGTGAGCCTCCACGCGGCGGCGACCGAGGCGTCGCGGCACCTCCTCGGCCCCGACGAGCTGGCGCGCATGAAGCCGGGCGCGTTCCTCGTCAACACGGCGCGCGCGGCGCTCGTCGACGAGGCCGCGCTGGTCGCGGCGCTCGGCGCCGGGCGGCTCGCGGGCGCGGCCCTCGACGTCTTCCCGGTCGAGCCTCCCGGGTCCGACCATCCGCTCCTCGCGCTGAGCAACGTCATCGCAACGCCGCACGTCGGCGGCAACACCGTCGAGGTGGCGGCCCATCAGGGCGAGATCGTGGCCGGGGACCTCGCGCGGCTCCTCGCCGGGGAACGCCCGCGCCACGTGCTCAATCCCGACGTCCTCGGCCGGTTCGACTGGACCCGCCCGCGGCCCGCGCCCGATGCCGCGGCGCTGGCGGCGCTCGCCGCCCGCCCCGCTCCCGCGGTGACCGACCTCGAGCGCGAGCGGGCGCGCCCGGCGGCCGCGCCGCCGCCGGTCGCCACCGCCGGCGCATCGCAGGCCGTCGAGCGCCTCACCGCCATCGTGCGCGGCTTCACGGCGCGCATCGCGCGCGACCCGACGCTCGCCCGCTTCGCGGCCGACAAGGACGTCACCCTGCGCTTCACGCTGACCGACGCGGGAATCGTCTTCCACGTCCGGCTGCGCGGCAGCGCCACCGCGGCGCTCGGCGACCCGGACGCGCCGGCCGACGTCGAGCTCGCCATGCGCGCCGACGTCCTCGACGGGATGTTCACCGGGCGTGTGAACCCCATGCAGGCCGCCACCGGCGGTCGCCTCTCCTTCCGCGGCGACACCGTGAAGGCGATGACGCTGCAGCAGGTCCAGGCCGATCTCACCCGCTGCTACGCTGCGGCTCGCGCCGAGGTAGGCGACCCGGGGGACCTCGCCGCCCTGCCCGAGCCCGGCGGCGCGCCGCGGCCCGCGGCGCCGGCGGCGGGCCCCGGCGACCTGCGGGCCGAGCTGATCGAGGTCGTGAACGAGCTCTACGCCGCGGGCCTGATCACGGCGACCGGCGGCAACGCGAGCGTGCGCGGCCCGGGCGGCGACGACCTCTGGATCACGCCGAGCCAGTTCTTCAAGGGACGCCTGCGGGTCGAGCAGCTCGTGCGCCTGGATCTCGACGGCACGCCGCTCGACGCGGGCGCCCTCTCGCCGTCGAGCGAGCGGCTCATGCACTGCGCGATCTACCGCGCCCGACCCGACGCGCACGCGGTCGTCCACGCGCACGCTCCGTTCGCGACGATCCTCGCGGACACCGGCCTGCCGTTCCCGCCGATCTCGACCGAGGCGGCGTTCTTGGGCGACATCCCGCGCGTGCCCTTTCTCATGCCCGGCACCGACGACCTCGCCCGGGCCGTCGGCGAGGCGGCGCGCACGAGCTGGGCCGTGCTCATGGTGAATCACGGGCTCGTCGTGGCGGGCCGGACGCTGCGGCGGGCGGCCGACATGGCCGAGATCATCGACCGGACCGCGCAGGTGATCGTCGGCTGCCACGCCGTCGGACGGCCACCGTCGACGCTCCCCGACGAGGTCGTGCACGCCTTGCAGGCGATGGGCGACCTGCTCGCGTAGCGGCTCTACGCGAGGACGGTCGTGCCCGCGAGGCCGTGCAGCGCCGCGCGCACGCACCCGACGGCGGCGATGAGCGCGGGGCGCCCGGTGGCGGCGACGAACTCGACGGCGCTCTCCACCTTCGGCGCCATCGAGCCGGGTGCGAACACGCCCGCGAGGAGCCTCGTGCGGGCCTCGGCGACGGTCATCGCGCGGATCGGATCCTGCCCCGCCATACCGTAGCGGTCGAAGGCGTGCGGGACGTCGGTGACGAAGAGCAGCCCCTCGGCGTCGAAGGCGATCGCCAGGAGCGCGGCCACCCAGTCCTTGTCGACCACCGCCGCGCACGCGCGCCGTGCGCTGGGCGGGGCGCTCAGCGCGACCCCGCCGCCACCGCCCGCGATCACGTGGTGCGTGGCGAGGAGACGGCCGATCGCGTCCTGCTCGACGACCCCGACGGGCCGGGGCGAGGCGACCACGCGACGCCAGCCCCGGGCGTCGGGCGTGCGCGCCGCGGGAACGCCGATCGGCGCGTCCGCGAGCACGGCGCCGATCGGCTTGGCCGGGCGCGCGAACGCGGGATCGGCGGGATCGACCAGCACACGGGTGATCAACGCCGCGCAGGCACCCGAGCCGAGGTGGTGATCGAGGGCCTCGGCGATGAGATAGCCGAGCTCGCCCTGCGTCTGCGCGACGTGCACGTCGAGGCTGTCGGGGTCGACGAGCCCGGGGGCGGACAGCAGCCGTCCGACCTGCGGCCCGTTGCCGTGCACGACGAGCAGGCGCCGCCCGGCGCGCGCGAGCGCGGCCAGCTCCGCGGCGGCGGCCTCGAGGAGCCGGCGCTCGGTCCCGATCCGGAGGTCGCCGTGCGGAGGGCTCACCGCGTTGCCGCCGAGCGCGACGACCGTCGGGGACGGCAAAGCGCTCATGCGCTGCGACCGAGGAACCCCTCGACCACCTGCGCGAGCGTGGGCTCGCCGGCGTCGGCGAACTCGTAGCGCGCCCGCACCACCGGCTTGTCGATGGGGATCAGCGCCGTCAGGTCCATCGGCGTCGCCGAGACCACCACGTCCGCATCGGCGCGATCGATGGTCTCGCGGAGCGCGGCGAGCTGCGCGGCGTCGTATCCGACGGCGGGCAGGACGCGGCCGATATGGGGGTAGCGGCCGAACACGGAGCCCACCGGCCCGACCGCCCAGCGGCGGGGATCGACGATCGTGGCCGCGCCGTGGGTGACCGCCGCCACGAAGCCGGCGCCGTAGGGCATGCCGCCGTGCGTGATCGTCGGCCCGTCCTCCACGACCAGCACGCGGCGGCCGCGCACGGCGGCGGGATCGTCGAGACGCACCGGCGACGCCGCGCGGACGATGGCGGCGTGCGGGTTCACGTCGCGGACCTCGTCGATGACTTGGCGCACGTCGGCGCTGGAGGCCGCATCGACCTTGTTCACCACCACGACGTCCGCCATCCGCAGTGCCGTCTCCCCCGGGTGGTAGGCCGCCGCCTGGCCGGGACGGAGCGCGTCGACCAGGACGACGTGCAGGCTCGGGCGCACGAACGGGAAGTCGTTGTTGCCGCCGTCCCAGACGAGCACGTCGGCCTCGCGCTCGGCCGCGGAGACGATCGCCGCGTAGTCGACGCCGGCGAACACGACGTTGCCCGCGGCGAGGTGCGGCTCGTACTCCTCGCGCTCCTCGGCCGTGCAGCGCGCCGCGTCGAGGTCGGCGCGGCTCGCGAACCGGCGCACGCGCTCGCCGAGGTCGCCGTAGGGCATCGGATGGCGGAGCACCGCGACCCGGCGCCCGCGCCCCCGCAGCCAGCGGCCGAGCCAGCGCGCCGTCTGCGACTTGCCGCACCCGGTGCGGACGGCGGAGACGGCGATCACGGGTCGCGTCGCGGCGAGCATGGTGCGGTCGGGGCCGAGGAGGGCGAAGTCGGCTCCGGTGGCGAGCGCACGCGAGGCCAGGTGCATGACGGTGGCGTGCGCGACGTCGCTGTAGGCGAAGACGACGAGCCCGACGCGCTCCCGCCGGCAGATCTCCTCGAGCGCGGCCTCGTCCTCGATCGGAATGCCGTCGGGGTAGCGGGACCCGGCCAGCGCCGGCGGGTAGCGCCGGCCGCCGATCCCCGGGATCTGCGCCGCGGTGAAGGCGACGACGACCACGTCCGGATCGTCGCGGTAGACCACGTTGAAGTTGTGGAAGTCGCGCCCGGCGGCGCCCAGAATGAGCACGCGCGTTGGTCGGCTCAACGGGCCTCCTCCTTCCTTCGCCAAGCAATCCCCCGGCCAAGCGGCGGACGCGGTGGAGCGATCGGGGCTTTTCATTTCCGGGAAGCCGTCGGCGTTCCGTGCTCGCCGGCCCACGGCACGGCGCGTGCATCGGGGCGGGATCGTGAGCATGGCGACCACGCTGACGGGCCGCTGTCACTGCGGGAACCTCACGCTGACGTTCGAGACCCGCCACCGCCCCGAGGAGCTTCCCGTGTGGGAGTGCGGCTGCTCCTTCTGCCGCCGCCATGGGGCACGCACCACGTCGGACCCCGAGGGACGCGTGTCCATCCGGATTCGGGATCCGGCGCAGCTCGCCCGCTACCGCTTCGGGCTCGCGACCGCGGACTTTCTCGTCTGCCGGCGATGCGGCGTCTACCTCGCCGCGGTGATTCCCGCCGATCACGAGAACGGGGCGCGCGCCACCGTCAACGTCACCGCCCTCGATGCGGCGGATCGCTTGACGCATCCCCCCGCTCCCGTGGCGTACGGAGCCGAGTCGGCGGACGAGCGCCGCGCCCGCCGGCGGAGCAACTGGACGCCCGTCGTCGCCTTCGTCGAAGGCTAGGCCGCGCGCGATGGCGCATGCATTTCGGAATCCGGGCCGCCTGCTCCCGTTCGGGGATCGCCGCGCGGCGGGGCGGCTCCTCGCCGCGCGCCTGCGTCGCTACCGGGAGCAGGCGCGGACGGTGGTCCTCGGCCTGCCGCGCGGCGGCGTCGTCCCCGCCGCAGAGGTCGCGTCGGCGCTGCGGCTGCCGCTCGACGTCATCGTCTCCCGGAAGCTCGGCGCCCCGGAGAACCCCGAGCTGGCCATCGGGGCGATCGCCGAGGGGGGCGCGCCCTACCTCGACCCCGAGCTGGTCGCCGTCACCGGGGCCTCGCGCGCGCACGTCGCGCAGGAGGTCGAGCGCCAGCGCGCGGAGATCGCCCGGCGCCAGCGGCGCTTCAGGGACGGCCGGCCCCTCACGCTCCCGGAGCGGGCCACCGTCATCCTGATCGACGACGGCGTCGCCACCGGCGCGACGGCGATCGCGGCCATCCGTGCGCTGCGCGAGCGGGGCGTCGAACGGCTCGTCTTCGCGATCCCGGTGGCGCCGCCCGACACGGCGAACGTGCTCCGCGGCATGGTCGACGAGCTGGTGGTGCTCGCGACCCCGGAGCCGTTCGGCGCCGTCGGCGTTTTCTACGAGGATTTTCGCCAGGTCTCCGACGACGAGGTGAGCGGGCTACTGCGGTCCGCCGGCGCGGAGCCCCCCGGCGCGAGTGGTTGACGGTGGCACGCCCGGCCGCGCTCACCCTCTTCCTCTGCGGCGACGTGATGACCGGCCGGGGCGTCGACCAGGTGCTCCCCCATCCCTGCGATCCCCGCCTCCACGAGGCCTACACCGCGAGCGCCACCGAGTACGTGCGGCTCGCCGAGCGCGTTAACGGCCCCATCCCGGCTCCGGTCGACTTCGCCTGGATCTGGGGCGACGCGCTCGCCGAGCTCGCCCGCGTCCGCCCCGACGCGCGGATCGTCAACCTCGAGACGAGCGTCACGCGCAGCGACGACCACTGGCGGGGCAAGGGCATCAACTACCGCATGCACCCGGACAACGTGCCCTGCATCACCGCGGCGCGCATCGACTGCTGCGTCCTCGCCAACAACCACGTGCTCGATTACGGGTACGCCGGCCTGCGCGAGACCCTCGAGACCCTCGGGCGCGCGGGCGTGAAGACGGCGGGCGCAGGACGGGACCTCGCCGAGGCGAGCGCGCCGGCCGTGATCGACGTTCCCGGCAAGGGGCGCGTGCTTGTCTTCGGGTTCGGCACCGCGACGAGCGGGATCCCGGCGGCCTGGGCTGCCGCGCCGGCGCGGCCGGGCGTCAACCTGCTCGCCGATCTCTCGGAGGAGGCGGCCGAAGGGATCCGGCGGGCCGTCGGTCGGATCAGGCGGCCGCGCGACGTCGTCGTCGCCTCGATCCACTGGGGCGGCAACTGGGGATTCGACGTGCCGAGCTCGCACGTGCGCTTCGCGCACGCTCTCGTTCGGGCGGGGGTGGACGTCGTGCACGGCCATTCCTCGCACCACGTCCGGCCGATCGAGCTGTTCGAGGGCAGACTCGTCCTCTACGGCTGCGGAGACTTCCTCGACGACTACGAGGGCATCGGCGGGCACGAGGAGCTCCGGGCGGACCTGACCCTCGCGTACTTCCCCGTGCTCGACGTCGCGACCGGCCGGCTCTCCGGCCTCGACATGACGCCGATGCGGATCAGGCGCTTCCAGGTCCGGCGCGCGTCGCGCGAGGACGCCCGGTGGCTCACGGACACCATCAACCGCGAGAGCCGGCGGTTCGGCTTCCGGGCGAGGCTCGAGGAGGAGGGCGGGCTCGTGCTCCGGGCGGGGCAGCGCCAGCGCGATCACGAGGCGGGATGCTGACGCACGAGCGTCGCGCCGAGGCGGGCCATCTCCTCCTCGGCCCGGCGCCCGTCGCCGGGCCGCGCCTCGATGGGCCGGATCGCGTCGCGCAGCACGACCACCCCGAAGCCGCGCGCGCGCGCGTCGCGCACGGTCTCGAGGACGCAGTACTCGGTCGCGAGCCCGCCCACGAAGAGGCGGCGCACGCCGGCGGCGCGCAGGCGGGCCTCGAGATCCGTCCCCTCGAACGCCGAGTACGCCTCGCGGTCGCGCGCCGTCGCCTTGGAGACGACGGCGGCCGAGGCCGGCGCGGCGAGGCGGGGATCGAAGGCGGCGCCCTCCGTGCCCGCGACGCAGTGCGGGGGCCACGGCCCCCCCTGCGCCCGGAAGGAGCAGTGGTCGGGAGGATGCCAGTCCCGGGTGAGAACGACGAACAGCCCGCGCGCCTCCCACTCGGCGAGGCAGCGGTTGAGCGGCGCGATCACCTCGTCGCCGTGCGCGACCCCGAGCGCGCCCCCCGGCAGGAAGTCGCGCTGGACGTCGGTGACGACGAGCGCGTCGCCGGGGCCGACCGTGACCGCGGGCGTGAACCCGAGCACCATGGTCAGCGGGTGCGCTCGTCGACCCGGCGCGCCAGCTCGATCAGCGCGGGCGCCACGTGGACCGGGTAGCGCGGGCCCTCCTCGAGGCCGCGCAGCGGCGCGGGCAGCCGCGCGAGGTCGGCCGCGGCGCGGGCGCGCGCGGCGACGAGCGACGGCAGCGGCGCGAGCCGCTTCCCCGCGCGCATGACGGGGTGGAGCAGCGGCTCGCCCTCCTGCGGATCGTCCTCCACGGTGAGGACGTCCTCGCGCATGCGGCCGTCGGCGCCATAGCGGCGGTAGACCTGCTTGCGGCCCGGCCACGTCGCCTTCCCCTCCGACCGCTTGCGCCGCGCGACGCCCGCGTACTCCTGGAGCTTGTAGGCGCAGTCGAGGTAGGGAACGTCGGCCGAGGTGTCGAGGCGCGAGCCGACGCCGAAGCCGTCGATCGGCGCCCCCGCCGCCAGGAGGTCGCGCACCCGGTGCTCGTCGAGCGTGCCGCTCACGAAGATCGTCGCGTCGCGGAGCCCGGCGCGATCGAGGATGCGCCGGACCTTGCGCGCATGCTCGGCCAGGTCGCCGCTGTCGAGCCGCACGCCCTCGACGCGAATGCCCTCCGCGCGCAGGCGCGGCGCCAGGGCCGCCACCCGCTCGGCCGCCGCTTCGGTGTCGTACGTGTCGAGCAGGAGCACCACGTGATCCGGCAGGTCGCGGGCGAAGCGCAGGAACGCCTCGGCCTCGTCGTCGTGCGCCTGCACGAAGGAATGCGCCATCGTGCCGTAGACGGGCACGCCGAAGCGGAGATTCGCCAGCACGGTCGAGGAGCCCGACATGCCCGCGAGGTAGGCCGCGCGCGCGGCGAGGAGGCCCGCCTCCGCGCCGTGGGCGCGGCGCAGCCCGAAGTCGATCAGCAGCTTGTCGGGTGCGACCAGCACCACGCGCGCCGCTTTGGAGGCGACGAGCGTCTGGAAGTGGAGCAGGTTGATCAGCCGGGACTCGACGAGCTGCGCCTCGGCGATCGGCGCCGTCACCCGCACGATCGGCTCGTCGGGGAAGAAGACCGAGCCCTCCGGCATCGCGTGCACGTCGCCCGTGAAGCGCAGCCCCGCGAGGTGGTCGACGAAGCGCGCGTCGAACCGCCCGCTGCGCGCCACCCACTCGAGCTCCTCGGGTCCGAAGCGGAAACCCTCGAGGTGCTCTACGAGCTGCTCGAGCCCCGCGGCTACGAGGAAGTTGCGTCCCGGCGGCAGCTTGCGCACGAACAGCTCGAAGACCGCCGGGGCGTCCATGCCGTGGCGGAAGTAGCCGTAGAGCATGGTCACCTGATAGAGGTCGGTGAGCAGCGCGCTCGACTCGAGCGGGATCATCGCGGGGCCTCGGGCGCGCGCGCGAAGTGCGCGATCGCGTCGAGCAGCGCGGGGTCGTCGAGGACGTCGTCGTGGTGGGCGCCGGGGACGCGCACGAAGCGCTTCGGCGCCGGCGCGGCGGCGAAGAGCCGCTCGCCGAGCGCGAACGGCACGACCTCGTCCCGATCGCCGTGGGCGATCAGCACGGGGACCCGGAGCGTTCCGATCCGGGCGAGGACGTCGAAGCGGTCGCCGGCGAGGAACCCGAGCGGGCCGTAGTGGGCGCGCGCGACGTCGCGCAGCCGGGTGAAGGTCGCCACCAGGACGACCGCCGCGCACGCGCGCGCCGTCGCCAGATGGACGGACACCGCGCCGCCGAGCGACTCCCCGAAGGCGACGAGGCGGGTGGCCGGGGCGCCCGCGGTGCGGGCGGCGTCGTACGCCGCCTCGGCGTCGCGGTACACGCCGGCCTCCGTCGGATGCCCGGCGCTGCGGCCGTAGCCGCGGTAGTCGTAGGCGAGCACGCCGAGCCCGCGGCGGGCGAGCGCGCCGAGCACCGGGGCCCGGCCGCCGATGTTGCCTGCGTTGCCGTGCGACCAGACGAGCACCGGCGCGGCCGCCGCGGGCGGCGCCCACCACGCGTGCAGGCGCACGCCGTCGGCCGTCGTGAAGCCGCGCTCCTCCACCCCGGGCGGCGGCGCGGGAACGTGAGGATCGGGGAAGAAGATCAGGCCGTCGAACGTGGCCGAGGCCCTGCAACGGTCGTCGTGGGGGTCCATGCCGGGGGATCGCTGGCCGGGAACGACTCGTCGGACGCTTCGTCCACCACGTCCCACGCCGGAGGCGACGTGCCTGCGGCCGGAGCGTCCGGATCGCGCTCGCGCGCCGCCGCGGCGTGGATACGCGGGTCCATGCCCGAATCTCCGCCTTCTGCGCCGCCCGCGCCAGCCCCCTTCTCTGCGTCAGGGCATCGGCCCCTGGTACACCTCGAGGAACTTCACCAGCGGCTCCTGGGGCAGCGCGAGGTTGGCGTCGCGATCGGTCTTGATGCAGACGACCGCCGGCCGCCGCGCCGCGCGGGCGCCTGCCAGCGCCGGCGCGAGCTGGTCGGAATGCTCGACGTAGGCGCCCGCACAGCCGAGCCCCTCGGCCACGCGGTCCCACCGGACCGTGCCCATCGCCGTGCCGAAGGTCCGGCCGTAGAGCATGCGCTCGTTCGGCTCCTCCATAGTCCACGACCCTTCGGCGAACACGACCGTCGTCACGGCCGCCACCTCGCGTGCGGCCGTCTGCATCTCCATGAAGTGGAAGCCCGCCGCACCGTCGCCCGTCACGCAGACGACGTCGCGTGCCGGGTCGGCGAGCTTGGCGCCGACGGCGGACGGGATGCCGCTGCCGAGCATGCCGAATTCGAGGATGCTCAGGTACGAGCGCGGACGCGTGGGGGGGAGGCACCAGTGCGCCCAGAGCGAGGTGTTGCCGCCGTCGGCGACGTACACCGCGTCGCGGCCGAAGGCGTCGCCTATGGCCTGCATCGCGTTCGCCGGATGGATGCCGGGCCCGGCCCACGCGCGCACGGGCTCGAGCATCGCTTCCCACCACGTCCGGTCCGCCTCTCGATAGCGCGCGAGGGCGTGGCCGTCGCGCGGGCCGGGCCGCCGGGCGTCGAGCGCGTGCGCGAGGCCGGCAAGCGCGCTGCCGACGTCGGCCACGATGCCGAGCGCGAGCGGGCGGGTGACGCCGAGGCTGCGCGGATCGACGTCGATCTGCACGACGCGCTGGCGTCCGGCCTCGCCCCAGTACTTGTCGTAGGGCAGATCGAGGTTTCCGAGCCGCGACCCGGCGACCAGCACGACGTCCGCCTCCCGCTTCGCCTGCTCGCCGCCGTGCCCGAGCATGTTCAACCACTGCGGGTGATCGCGCGGCACCGCGCCGCGGCCGGCGAGCGTCGTGATCACCGGGCAGCCGAGCCGCTCGACGAGCCGGACGAGCGCGCTCTCGGCCTTCGCCCGCTCGACGCCCGAGCCCGCCACGACGAGCGGACGCTCGGCGCGCGCGAGCAGCTCGGCGGCCCGATCGAGCTGCGCCTCGGATGCCTGCGGCGGCGAGCCGCGGTAGTGCTCGGGCGCGAGGACGCGCGCGGCGGCAGCGCTGCCGGTCGCGTACATGACGGGCATCGGGACCTCGAGCTGGACCGGGCCGGGCCGCCCGGCCCACATCTCGCGGAAGGCGAGCCGCGTCACCTCGGGGATGCGGTCCCACGACAGGATCGGCGCGCCCCACTTGACCGCCGGGCGGAACACGTCGAGCTGGTCCTGGCCCTGGAACGTGGAGGGGGTCGCGGGGTACACGACGCCCAGCCGGTGCTGCGCGGTGATCACCACCATCGGCGCCCCCTCCTGGCGCGCCGTGATGACGCCCGGGAGCAGGTTCGCCGAGCCCGGCCCGGGGTTGCCGATCACCGCCGCGACCTCCCCGGTCGCCTTGTAGAGGCCTTGCGCCATGTAGGCGCCCGCCGCCTCGTGCCGGATCGGGACGAAGCGCACGGCGTGCTCCTCGAGCGCCGCGAGGAACGGATCGACCTCCGGCGAGGGCAGGCCGAAGACGAACCGCACCCCCTCGGCGACGAGACAGCGCGCGAGGAGGCCGCCTCCCGTGACGTCACCGGTCGTCACGACGCACATCGCCGGCCCGACCGTGCGGCGTACACGCCCGGCGCGCCGGGGCGCAGGCGCTCGGCCAGCAACCGCTCCTGCGGCTTCTCGGATACGGTCTTGGGGATCTCGTCCACCACCTGCAGCCAGCTCGGCACCGCGTTGGCCTCGAGGCCGCGCCGGCACGCCGCGAAGATCGCCTGCGGATCGAACGCCGCGCCCGCGGCGGGCACGATCGCCGCGACCACGTCCTGCTCGCCCGGCGCCCCGGAAGCCGCCGGCACGCCGTAGACGAACACGTCGGCGACCGACGGCTCCTCGGCGATCACCTTCTCGACGAAGCCGGGGTTGATGAAGTCGCCGCTGCGCCGGATGCCGCCGCCCTTGCGGTAGTCGAAGAAGAGCCAGCCCTCGGCGTCGCGGTGGCCCATGTCGCCGCTGCGCAGCCATCCGCCCGCGGTCTTCGCGCGCGACGCCTCGGGATTGCCGAAGTACTCGACGGTCGCGGGCTCGCCGGTCGCGGGGCGCGACACGATCTCGCCCACGACGCCGGGCAAACACTCGACGTCGTGCTCGTCGACGATCTTCATCTCGAGCCCCGGCACCGGCCGGCCGAAGCTGGCGCGCGGGCCGACGCCCGGCGGGCGGAAGGCGAGCCCCCCCTCGATGGCCCCGTACCATTCGAAGATGCGCACGCCGAAACGTCGCTCGAACGGCTCGACGAGCGCGCCCGGCATGCCGGCATCGATCACGACGCGCACTGGATTCACCGCGTCGTCGGCCCGCGGCGGCTCGGCGTAGATCGCGGTCCCCATGCCGCCGAGCATCGAGAAGGTCGTGCAGCCGTAGGCGCGGCACACCTCCCACAGCCGCGACTTCGTGAAGCGGCGGCTGAAGACGGCACGGAGCCCCATGTGGAGCGACGGCCCGAGCGTCACCGCCTGCGCGTTCCCGTGCGTGAGCGAGAGCCCCGTGTACGGGCGATCGTCGGGCCGGTAGCCGAGCAGCGCGCCCAGCATCGCAAAGAGACCGAAGCGCGCGTTCGGAAACACGACGCCCTTCGGGTCCCCGGTCGTGCCCGAGGTGTAGATGATCTGGAGCGGAGCGTCCGGCGTCTCGAGCCGCACGTCGACGCCGCGCTCGGGGCCGGCGAGCACGTCGTCGAGCGAGGCCTCCGCGCCGCCGAGCGGGACGGCGTCCGGCTCGGCCGTCGCCAGCGCGAGCACCCAGCGCACGGACGGCACGGTCTCGCGCACGGCGCGGAGCGCCTCAAGGCAGTAGTCGGCGCAGACGACGCCGACGCAGCCCGAGTGGCGCAGCGTGTAGGCGAGCTTCTCGCCCCGCGTGCGCGGGTCGATCGGCACCGCGACGCCGGCGGTGATCGACGCGGCGGCGAGCGTCTCGACGAACTCCGGATGGTTGCGCATCACGAGGCCGAAGCGCTCGCCGCGCGCGAGGCCGCGGCGGACGAGCCACGAGGCGATGCGCTGCGCGTCGAGCCAGAGGGCGGCGTAGGTGCGGACCTCGTCGGGGCGGCCGTCGGCGAGGCTCAGGTGCTCGAAGGTGAGCACGTCGAGATCGGGCCGCGCCTCGGCGCGCAGCGCGAGGAGATCGGCGAGCACGACCTCGGTGCGCTCGCGCATCGCTACACCGCGAGCACCGTGACGCACATCGCGGCCGCGTCCGTGCCGATGGCGCCGCCCCCGTTCTGGGCGAGCCCGATGCGCGCGCCCGCCACCTGCCGCGCCCCCGAGCGGCCCTGGAGCTGCTCGGTCAGCTCGACGACCTGCGCGATCCCCGTCGCGCCCACGGGATGGCCCTTGCGCAGGAGTCCGCCCGACGGGTTGACCGGGATGCGGCCGCCGAGGCGCGTCGCCCCCTCCTCGACGAGCCGCTTGCCGTCGCCCCGGGCGCAGAGGCCGAGCGACTCGTAGGCGATCAGCTCCGCCGGCGCCGAGGCGTCGTGGCATTCGACGACGTCGAGATCCTCGGGCCCGACGCCCGCATCACGGTACGCCTCCTCGGCGCACACCTCGACCGTTCCCGGCTCGTCCGGGCCGTGATCCCAGCCCGAGCGCAGCACGCTCGCCGCCACGCGCACCGGCTTCACGACCCCGACGGCCCGGGCGCGCGCCGGGCTCATCACCACCACCGCGGCCGCGCCGTCGCCGATCGGCGAGCACATGGGCCGGGTGAGCGGCTCGACGACGAGCGGCGCGGCGAGCACCTCTTCCACCGAGAGCCGCTCGCGGAACTGCGCGCGCGGGTTCAAGCTCCCGTGCTCGGAGTTCTTCGCCGCCACGGCCGCGAAGTCACGCTTCGTCGTGCCGTAGCGCTCCATGTGGGCGCGCGCGACAGCCGCGTAGAGGTCCATGAACATCGACCGCTTTTCGCCGGCGCCGCCGCTCCCGCCGCCCTGGCGGAGCGCGGCGAGGATGCCGGCCATGAGCTCGACGTCGACCGCGCCGCTGAACGCCGCGAAGCTCCGGCGCTTGTCCTCGTGGTAGAGCTTCTCGATCCCGAGCGCGAGCACCACGTCGTACGCGCCGGCCGACACGAGCGCGCACGCGAGGTGCAGCGCGGTCGACGCGCTCGCGCACGCGTTCTCGACGTTCACCACCGGGATGCGCCCGATTCCCATGCCGCGCAGGATGACCTGCCCCCGGATGCACTCCTGGCCGGTGACCAGCCCGGCCGCGGCGTTGCCGACGAACGCGGCCTCGAGCGCCGACGCCTCGACGCCGGCATCCGCGAGCGCCGCGCGCACGGCCTCGGCGCCGAGGGCCTTCAGCCCCACGTCGAGATGCCGCCCGAAGCGCGTCATGCCGACGCCCGCGATCATGGCGTCGGAGCGCATCAGAGGCGCGCGGCGCCGACGAGGCTCAGCACCTCGTTGCAGCCGTCCTCGATCATCGAGGCGCGAGCGTCACGGAGAAGCTTCTCGACCGGGTACTCGCGGCTGAGCCCGTTGCCGCCGAAGATCTGCACGGCGGCGCTCGCCACCTCGAACGCCGTGCTCGTGGCGAGCACCTTCGAGGCGATCGAGTACTGGAGGAGCGGCGGGTTCGACGCGTTGTAGAGCATCGCGCGCCAGGCGAGCGCGCGCGCCGCCTCGACCTGGGTGAACATCCTGAAGAGCCGCGCCTTCACGCTCTGGTGCGCGAAGATCGGCGCGCCGCCCTGCACCCGCTCCTTCGCGTAGGCGAGCGCGTGCTCGAGCGCGGCGCGCGCGCAGCCGACGAAGACCGCCCCCATCGACGCGTTGGCGATCGTGAGCACCGCCTCGACGATGGCCGAGTACGCGTCCGGCCCGACCACGAGGTAGTCGGCGGGGATGCGCACGCCGTCGAAGAAGATCTCGCCCTGGTTGAGCGCGCGCTGCCCGAGCTTGTCGAGCGGCTTGCCGCGCGACACGCCGGGGAGATCGAGGGGAACGAGCGCCACGCCGCCGCCGCGCAGCCCCTGGCTCGGGTCGATGGTGCAGAACAGCGCCGCCACGGTCGCGATGGTGCCGTTGGAGACCCACGCGGCCTTCTGCCCGTCGATGATCCAGGCGTCGCCGTCGCGGCGGGCGGTGCAGTTGGGCCGCATGCCGCGCACGTCGCGCTCGCCGTCGGCGACCACGAGCTGGTCGCTGCCGTGGTCGGGCTCCGTGATCGCCCAGCACCCGACGTCGCGGCCGTCCGGCCGGCAGAAGCGCTCGAGCAACGCCGGGCGCCCGGTCATCGCGGCGAAGAAGCGGTGGAAGCCGGAAACGCCGAGGCTGATCGCGAGCCCCGCATCGCCCCAGCCGAGCTCCTCGCAGACGAGGAAGCGGAGCCGCGCGCGCTCGAGCAGCGAGCGTACGCCGTCGCCCGCCACGTCGTCGAGCACGGCGAGGCCGAGCTCGCGGTAGCGGTCGAACACGCTCCACAGCGGCGACTCCGGCGCCGCCACGGCGGCCGGGTCGGCGAGCCGGTCGAGCGCCGCGCCGACCGGGCGGAGCGTCTCGGCGGCGAAGCGGCGCGCGGTGTCACGGACCGCCCGCTCCTCGTCGGTGAGCGACACCTCGATGTCGGGCAGCGTCATGACCCTCGCGGCTCGGACGCCGGGGCGCCGGCGCCGCCGTCGGTCGCGGCCTCCATCAGGTCGGCGAGGATGCCGGGCGCCTCGTCGCCGAAGACCTCGCTCAAGCCGTACTGCTCCTGCAGCCAGCGGAGCTCCGCCCGGCGATAGGCGAGCGGCGCCTCGCGACAGATCATCTTGGCCCGCCGCAGCTCGTCGACCACCGCGGGGTCGCGGGGAAACGGCGTCCCGTGGTGGTTGAGCGCGAAGCGTGCTTCGAACGGCAGCCGCGGCCGCTGTCCGCCGGCCTCGGGATCCTCCGCGGGGTAGCCGACGGTCTGGAGCACGAGCACCTTGACGCCGTCGGGCAGGCCGAGCGCGCGGCGCAGCTTGCGGTCGTTCGGGCAGCCGAGGAGGCACGTGCCGAGCCCCTCGTCGTAGGCGACGAGCGTCGCCTGCGCGATCCCCTGGCCGCAGTCGAGCTCGGTGAGGCCGCTCTGGCGGATGCTGTCGGTCGCGGCCGTGAAGAACGGGATCAGCGTCGAGTCGAGGTAGGCGTGGCTCTTCTCGGGGCTCACGCCGACCGCGCCCGCCTCGACCAGCTCGTGGAGGCGGGAGCCCTGCTCCTCGACCCGCCGCCAATCGAGCGTCCACACGATGACGACCGGCGCGAGGCGGAACTGGAAGCCGCCGATCGCGGTGCCGGCCGGCAGCGCGGCGAGGACCTCCGCCGACGCCGTCGCGCGCTCGATCACGACCGCGCCGAGCGCCTGCACGTTGCCCCAGAACGACGCGAGGCGCGCCGCCTCGAGCATCTTCTGCAGCTTCTCCCGCTCGACCGGCTTGTACGGGCGCAGGAAGCGCATCGAGCGGCGGCGGCCGATGGCCTCCTTCAGCTCCATCGCGTCACGACCCGTATTCTTGCCCGCGCGACGGCGCCTCGGCCGTCGTTCCCGTTTCTTGCATCGCGGCGCCCGACCGCCTCGGCGCGTCCATCGTTCCGCCGATGTGCCATCGCTCCCTAGCAGGCGGGATGCCGTGCGGCCCCTTTCCTGCTGTGGCATCCGGCGTGTGCGGGATGCATAATCCCGGACGCGCTACGGATGCCCGAGGCGCGGCCCCGAGGGAGGACGACATGGCCGAGTCCACGACGTGGAGTCCGGCGGCAGCACGCGAGACGTCCGGTCCGGCGGCGCTGGTGTGGAGCATCGCCGAGAACGGGGTCCTCGCGGGGATCATCGGGGCGAGCACGGTGGCGATCTGGTTCCTGATCCTCGACCTCCTCACCCGCGGGATGCCCTTCTTCACGCCCTCGCTCCTCGGCAGCATCCTCTTCGCGCGGGCCACCCCCCAGGAGGTGACCGGGCTCAACGGCGCGGCGATCTTCGCCTACACCGGGCTGCACGGCATTCTCTTCCTCGGCGCCGGCACGTTGCTCGCCTGGATGTTCGCGCAGTTCGAGCGCAACCCCCAGGTGGGGCTCGTCCTGCTGCTGCTGTTCGCGACCTTCGAGGCGATCCTCTGGGGGGTCGGCGTGAGCATGATCCCGGCGCTCGCGGGGATCGTCGGCGCCTGGGCGATCCTCGTCGCCAACGTGGCGTCGGCCGTGACGATGTTCCTCTTCCTCCTCCGCCGCCACCCCCACGCGCTCGAGCGCCTGCGTCAGGCCTGGGAGGAGTGAGGCTCGGGCGATCGGGGGGAGGCCCGCGCTCGACCGCGCAGCCACACGGCGAAGACGGCAACGATGCCGAGGGGCAGCAGCGTCATCAGTCCCGCCGTCAGCACGTAGGTCGCCAGAACGCCGGGACCCGACGCCGAGAAGCACGCGGGGCAGGCGTGCGCGGGCGCCGCGGCGAGCATCGCGACCATCGTCGATCGCGCCATCGTCACGACAGGTACACCAGGACGTACAGGACCGGCCAGACCGCGACGACGAAGAACCAGTAGAGCCGGCACACCTCGACGCGGCGGCGGCACTGCCCGGCGCTCGGCGCGCGCCATGCCCGCGGGAGCAGCGCGAGCAGCGTGACCACGGCGGCTGCCACGTGCAGGCCGTGGCTTCCGACCAGCGCGTAGAACGTGGCTCCGTAGGGTCCCGACGACGCGCGCAAGCCGTGGGCGACGAGCGCGATCCACTCCGTGCCCTGCACGAGCAGGAACGCGGCGCCGAGCGCGGCGGTCGCCACGAGCCACCGCAGCATCGTCGTGCGCGCCTCGCCGCGCGTCGCGGCACCGGCGCGGTGCATCGTATACGCGCTCAGCAGCAAGACCGCCGTGTTCGCCCCGGTCACGCCGACCGGGAGCCGGGGCTGCCCGGGCGGCGGCCAGACGGGTGCGGTCGCGCGCAGCACGAGAAACGCGCTGATCAGGCCCGCGAAGAGCATCGCCTCGGTGGCGAGGAACACCGCCATCGCCAGGACGCCGCTCTCCACCAGCTCCTGGGGCCGTGCCATCAGCGCCGGAAGACGATGTCCGGGACGAGCGCGATCGTGAGCCCGATCAGCAGCAGCACCGGCAGGCCGGCGATGGCGTAGATCAGCAGGCTCTCGCTGCGCAGGTGCATGTAATGCCGGGCGACCAGGAATGCCTTCGCCACCGCGACCGTGAAGATCAGGAAGATCGCCATCGCCTTCCCGAACGGCAAGAACGCGCACATGAGCCCGACGACCAGGAGCGCCACGAGCCACGACCAGATGGCGACGTAGCTTGGAAAGCGTGCGGTGTCGCTCATGCGTGCCCTCAGGACAGGTAGACCAACGGGAACAGGAATATCCACACGACGTCGACGAAGTGCCAGTAGAGCCCGGCATACTCGACCCGCGGCGCCACGCGGGCCCATCCGCGACCGCGCAGGGCGGCGATCCAGAGGGCGGCGTTCGCCAGCACGCCCGCGAGCACGTGCAGGGCGTGGAGCCCGGTCAGGCCGTAGTAGAAGGACCAGAACGGTGCCGTCGACGGCGTGAACCCGTGCTCGATCTCGCGCGAGTACTCGAACCCCTTCACGCCGAGGAAGGTCAGGCCGAGGAGCACCGTGATCAGCAGGAACGTGGCGGCCCGTCCGCGGCTGCCCTCCTCCACGGCGCGGTGGGCCTGCACCATCGAGAGGCTGCTGGTCAGCAGGACGAGCGTGTTCACCGCCGCGATCCGGGCGTTCACGTGCGCCGCCTGATCCTCCCATCCGCCGCCGGCGAACCGGCAGAGCACGAACGCCGCCAGCAGCCCTCCGAAGGTCATGATCTCGGAGGCCAGGAACCACCAGATGGCGAGCTTGCCCGAGGGGATCCGCCCGCCCGCCGCCACCGTTGCCGCCGTCGTCATGCGTCTCAGGCGCCCCGCGCCGCCGCGGCCGGCAGCGCGCGATGCTGCGGCGCGAAGTCCTTTGCCGCCCCGGGGAGGCTGTAGTCGTAGGGGCCGCGGTGGACGGCCGGCGGCGTCGCGAAGTTGCCGTGCGGCGGCGGCGAGCTGGTCTGCCACTCGAGCGTGTTGGCGCCCCAGGGATTGTCGGCCGCCTTCGCCCCGTAGCGGAGGCTGCCGAAGAAGTTGAGGACGAACGGGATCTGCCCGAGCAGCAGCAGGATCATCGCGAGCGTGGCGAACTGATTCACGGGGGCCAGCGGCTTCAAGAAGTCGTACTGCAACGGGTTGTATATCCGCCGCATGTGCCCGCCCATCCCGAGGAGAAACATCGGGATGAACGTCGCGTTGAAGCCGATGAACGTGAGCCAGAAGTGGAGCTTGCCGAGCGCCTCGTTCATCATGCGGCCGAAGATCTTCGGATACCAGAAGTAGATGCCGGCGAACCCGCCGAAGAACACGGTGGGGAACAGCGTGTAATGGAAGTGCGCGACCACGAAATAGGTGCCGTGGATGAAGATGTCGACCGCCGCCGAGCCGTTGAATATCCCGGTCACGCCGCCGACGAGGAACGTCACGAGGAAGCCCAGCGCGAACAGCATCGGCGTCGGGAACGTGATCGAGCCGCCCCAGAGCGACGCGATCATCGCGAACACGATGATCGCGAACGGCACGGAGATCAGGATCGTCGTGATGCTGAACGGCGTCGCCAGCCGGGGATCGATGCCCGCGACGAACATGTGGTGCGCCCAGACGATGAAGCTGAGCAGGCCCGAGACGATCGTCGAGTAGACGATCGTGCGGTAGCCGAAGACGGGCTTGCGCGTGAACACCGGCAGCACCTCGAGCACCGCTCCCACGCCGGGCAGGAGGACCACGTAGACCTCGGGATGTCCGAAGAACCAGAACAGGTGCTGCCAGAGGAGCGGATCGCCGCCGCGCTGCGGGAGGAAGAACGCGGTGCCGATCGTGCGGTCGAGGAGCAACATCACCGCGCCGGCGATGAGCGGCCCGACCGAGAGCATGAACAGCACGGCCGCGGTGAGCTGCATCCAGACCATGAGCGGCAGGCGGAAGAAGCCGAGGCCAGGCGCGCGCATGTTGATGGCGGTGGTGAGGAAGTTGATGCCGCCCATGAGGAACGAGGCGAACTCGAGGGCGAGGGCGAGGAGCCAGAGGTTCTGGCCCCAATCGACCCCGGTGTAGCTCGGATCGTCTGACAGCGGCGGATAGGCGGTCCACCCCGCGGCCGCCGGCCCGCCGTGGACGAAGAAGGACGACGTCAGGACCACGGCCGCCGTGAAGATCGTCCAGAAGGACATCATGTTGAGCCGCGGCAGCGCCATGTCGTCGGCGCCGATCATCAGCGGCAGGAGAAAGTTCCCGAGCGCGCCGAGCAGGATCGGCATCGCCACGAAGAACACCATGATCGTGCCGTGCATGGTCACGAGCTGGTTGTAGAAGCTCGGATCGAGGTGCCCGTCGTACATGGCGGGCTCGGGGATCCAGCGGGTGAGCGGGATCTGCGACTCGGGCCAGGCGAGCTGCCAGCGGATCACGTAGGCGCTCGCCGCGCCGACCAGCGCCATGACGAGGCCGAGGAAGAGGTACTGCCGGCCGATCATCTTGTGGTCGGTGGAGAAGACGTAGCGGCGCCAGAAGCCCGGCTCGCCGTGCGCGGGCTCGCTCATGCCCCACCTCCCGCTGCCGCGTGCTGCGCGACCCACGCGGCGTACGCCTCGGGCGTGTCCACGACGAACACGCCGCGCATCGTGTAGTGCCCGAAGCCGCACAGCTCCGCGCACGCGAGCTCGTAGGTGCCCGTCTTGGTCGCGTTGAACCAGAGGTCGATGCTCCGGCCGGGCACGGCGTCCTGCTTGAGCCGCACGTTGGGGAGGAAGAAGCTGTGCACGACGTCCTGGGAGCGAAGCGTCACGCGGACGTTCTTTCCCTGCGGGACGTGGAGCTGGCTGTTGACGGTGAAGTCGTCGGCCGTCCCGAGCTTGCCGTCCGGCCCCGGGTACGTCACCAGCCACTCGAACTGCTTCGCGGTGACCTCGAGGTGGACGTCACCCGCCGGCAGGTTCGCCTTCACCGTGTCCCAGACGCGCGCCCCGGCCGCGTCGATGCCGAGGTCGAGCACGAGCACGACGGCCGCGGGGACGAGGACCCAGGCGAGCTCGCGCCACCGATCCCCCCGGACGTGGACGGCGGGCACGCTGGCGCGGCGGCGGTAGCGCACGAGGAAGGCGACGATCGCCACCTGCGTCAGCACGAACCAGAACCCGACGATGTAGTAGATGAGGTAGAAGACGCGGTCCACGTCGGCGCCGTAGGTCGAGATATTCTGCGGGAACCAGCCGTGCATCGCGCGCCGTAAGCAACTCGACGGCCAGCACGCTGCAGCGGCCTCACGCCAACTGCGTTACGGTATGCGTCAGGCCATGTCGCGCCGGCGAGAACATCTGGGCATTCGATTGGCAGATACAGGAATGGCGCAGGCGGAGGCCCTCCCCAGGACGTGGCGTGGAAAATGCACGGGCTCCGGGCGGACGCGCCGCATCCTGCGGCGCGCAGGAGGTGCGCCATGCAGGGCCCCTGGATCCTGCTCGCGGCCATCGTGGCCGTCGGCATCCTCTACGTCGTCGTGCCGGTGGCGATGGACGTGTTCGCGCGCTACCGAGGCGGGCGCTCGCTCACGTGCCCCGAGACCGGTGCCGAGGTGCGGATAGAGCTCGACGCGCGGCACGCCGCGCTCACCGCGGTCCCGGGGCCGCCACGCCTCCGGGTAGCCGACTGCACGCTCTGGCCCGGTCGCGGCGATTGCCTGCAGGGATGCATCCGCAGAGTCGAGACACCGGCTTAGCACCCGCCGACGTGACTCACCGGCCGAGTCGGACCAGCGTGTCCGGGACCGGCACGAAAGCTCCACCGCGCGTCGACCAAGAGCATCCCGCATCTCGTTGACGTTTCGCGCCGTCTTGCGTAACGGTGTCGCCGCAACGAGATCGCAACCGTGCGGATGAGCAGCGCCCTGCATCTGGACGTTCGGCCGCGGGATGGTTGCCCCGCGGACGCCGATCTCGCTTGCCGGCCGTCGATGGATGGATCCGTCCATCCCGACTTTCTCCCCCTCGCGGACGCGCTCGCGCGTGAGCTGCGGACCTATCCCGGCGGTGCGGCGCTGTGCGTGTACCATCGTGGCGTGTGCGTCGCCGATCTGTGGGGGGGATACTGCGACGACGAGGCGCGCCGGCCGTGGCAGCGCGACACGATGTCTCCGAGCTTCTCGACCACCAAGGGGGTAGCCTCGACCGTGGCCCACGTGCTGGTCGATCGAGGCCTGCTCGAGTACGAGGCCCCGGTCACGGACTACTGGCCCGAATTCGGGCAGAACGGGAAGTCGGCGATCACCGTGAGGCACGTCCTCGCGCACCAGGCTGGCCTCTACCACATCCGGCGAATGGTCGATCGCGCCGATCGCATGCTCGACTGGCAGTACATGGTGCGTGCCATCGAGCGCGCAGCCCCGGCGCACCCGCCGGGCGCGAGCACCGCGTACCACGGGTTCACGTACGGGTTCCTCGTCGGCGAGCTCGTCCAACGCGTTACCGGACGGCTGCTGCCGCAGCTCGTACGGAGCACGATCGCGGAGCCGCTCGGCCTCGACGGCCTGTACATCGGCACGCCGGCGACCGAGCTGCATCGGACGGCGAAGCTCATCTGGCCTCGCCGGGGCGTGCTCGGCTTGGGCGCGCGCCTGCTCCGCTGGCAGGGGCCCCTCATCGGGGATGTGCTGGCCGGTTCGGCCGCGCTCGCGCAGCGCGTCCTCGACCTCGGCGGCCTCGCGCTGGACCTGCCGAGCATCCTCGACGCGCTCGTGCCGCGTGGGCTCAGCGCCTTCGACTTCGGAGCCGAGGAGACCCTTCGGGTGCCGATCCCGGCCGCCAACGGCGTCTTTACCGCCCGCTCGCTCGCGCGGATGTACGCGGCGCTTGCCGGCGGGGGGACGCTCGACGGGGTGCGCCTCCTCTCGCCGCACACGCTCGCGAGGGCCACGGAGGTGCAGCCGAAGTGCGGGAAACGCCTCGTGGTCCCCTTCGACCTGCGCTGGCGCCTCGGCTACCACGGGGTCTTCACGACGCGGGGCGTTCCCCAGCGGGCCTTCGGCCACTTCGGATTCGGCGGCTCCGGCGCCTGGGCGGATCCGCAGCGCGAGCTCGCGGTGGCCTTCGTCGTGAACAGCGGCATGGGCACGCCGTTCGGTGACTTCCGCACGGCGCGCGTCAGCGGGGCCGCGCTCGCGTGCGCCGACGCACGCCGGTGATCACGCCGTGCCCGTCCGCTGCCGCGGCGCTTCCGCGGGCGTTCCCGACGGCGCCGCGCCGCCGCGCGGCGCGACGAGGCGGGCGAGCAGCGCACGGTCGGGATCGCGCTCGCGCTCGAGCAGAAGGCGCGCGATGCCCGCCTCGATGGCCTGGCGCACCTGCTCGCGCAGGGCGAAGCACGTCCGGCCGTCGCGCTCGCGTCCGGTCAGGTGTCGCGTCTCGATCGGCTCCCCGAAGTGGAAATAGAACCGTTCGACCCGCGGCAGCGGGTGCACGACCGGCGGAATGACGTCCGACCGCGGCGCGATGCGGCGCAGCAGCGGTCCGAGCGGCGAAGAGAGCAGATCGTCGGCGTCGAGGACGATGTCGTAGACATCCTCGGCGCCCACGAGCGAGACGGGCACGACCGGGTAGCCGTGCTCGATGGCGAGGCGGGCGAAGCCGGTGCGCCCGCCCCAGAGCAGCGCGTACCGCTCCCCCCGTCGCTTGAACACCTCGCGCGCGCCGCCGGGGAAAACGAGGACCCACTCGCCCGCCCGCATGAGCGCCCGGATGGTGTCCGGGGTGCCGTCCACGACCCCGAAGCGCTCCACGAGCGTCCGCCAAGCCGGGACGCGAAAGTGAAGATGATCACCGACCGTTCGCGGCAGCACGCCGCGCGCCTCGAAGACCGCGAGCAGCAGGAGCGGCGAGTCGAGGACGGCCCAGAGCGTGTGGTTCCCGGCGAGCAGCGCGGGGCGATCGACGGGAAGATGCTCGAGCCCGGAGACGCGGGGCGCCGTGATCCACCGCCAGGGCGCGAGGGTGAGGCGCATCAGCGCGATGTCGATCCTCGAGGGGCGGTGGCCGACGGGCGTCGGCCCCTGACCTTTCGGCGGGGGGATGCCCATACCCGAGAAAGCAAACGCGATGCCCGGTCCGCGGGCGCGCGCGGGTACCGGAATCGATCGGGGCGCCTCGGGGATTTGCGAGGACGGGAATCGTGCCCGCGTGTTCCGGTGACTCCTTGACGGTCAAGACGGGCGTGTGGTACCGCCCGCGGGCGTCGTCGAGCGGGCACGAGCCACGACGACGGGGGAGAAATCATGCGGATCCTGCGCTCGACGGGCCCCATGCTTCTGACGTTGCTCGCGCTGTCACAGGCGACGTCCGCCCTGGCCGCTCTCACCAGCTTCACCATATCGAATCCGTACTGCTACCAGCCCGATCCGGCCGTCGGCGACTGCGTGATCAACTTCCGCTTCATCCAAGCGACCGACAATCAGTCCACGTCGCCATTCATGACCTGGCTCCGCATCACGATAGCCGGTCGGGCCCGCATGCAGGAGACGGCGTTCTTCGAGGGCGTCATCACCTACACCTACGACATGGCCCCGGCGGGCTTCAAAGTGCCCTGCGGTGCGCCGAACGCAGGCGGTGCCGGCAACGCCATCGGCAACGTCTACGGCGTGACCGTCACCCCGCTCGACTCGAGCCAGAACCCCATGTCGACCGACATCGCCAACGTCGAGTGTCCGGCCTTCTAGCGCCGACGGCGACTCGGACGGCACCCGTGAGCCGGTCTGCCACGCTCGTCGGACCAGTCCTCGGGGCGATGCTCGCGATCGTCTCGTTGCGGTGGGGCGCCGAGGCCGAGGCGAGGGTCGTGGCTTTCACCGTGTCGAACCCCGCCTGCACGGCGGTCGACCCGACCGCGAACCGGTGCGCGATCAACCTGCGCTCGCTCTCCATCACCGACGACGGCGCCACGCCGCCGTTTCTCACGTGGGCGCAGATCCTGATCGACGGGCGCGTCCGGCTCCGCCTGACGGCGTTCTTCGAGAAATCGATCTCCTACGATTCACGGATGATCCCGCAGGGGCTCGGCGTTCCCTGCGGCCTGCCCAACGAGTCCGGCCTCGGCGCTGCGATCGGCAAACAGTACCCGGTCAGCCTGGAACCGCTCGATCAGAGCGGCGCATCGATGGGAACCGACATCGCGAACGTCGTCTGCCCCGCCGCCGTCACGACGACCACCACGTCGACTTCGACCACCACGAGCACCACTGCACTGCCGACCACGACGACGAGCAGCACGACCAGCACGACCCTGCCCACCACGACCACCAGCACCACGAGCACGACCCTGCCCACCACGGGCTGCGACCTCGCCCAGCTCCCGGCAGCGTCGTTCGAGGGCGTCCAGTGCGTGATCGCGGCCATCCAGGACACGCTGAACGGGCCGCCGCAGCTCGGCTGCGCGGCACGCTGCAAATGCGCGCTGCAGCCGCTGCTCGCCCGGGCCTCGAACCTGCTCGCGCAGGCCGCCCGGGCGTCGTCCGGGGAGCAGTGCAAGCGGAGCCTCGACGCCGCCCGCCGCGCGGCGAAGTCCTTCGAAACGCGCGTCGTCTCGCTCGTCAAGCGGCGCTGCCTCACCCCACCCGCGCTCGCCACCATGCTCCGACAGGAGTCCGGGGACCTGGCCACCCGGTCGAAGGCGCTGTTCAAGAGCGCCTACTGCGCTGGACGACCGTGACGCTCGGGGGATCTGCTCACAGGCTCATGGGGGGTCTACCGCACGTTCACTGACCGATCTGCGTGAGGAACTGCACCAGGCTCGTGAAGAAGTCGTTCGTGGGATAGGCGGCAGCCGGATCGTTGTGCGCGTAGGTGTCCTGGCGGTTGACGAGCGTGAGATTGCCGCTCGGGATCTGTGACTGGTTGGCGAGGATCGTGGCGGCGTCGAGGACGGCCTGCCCGCCGTGCGCGCCGAAGGCGAATATCCGCAGGTCCTTCGGCAGGTCGCTGCCGTGGGTCGCATGGACGTCGAGGATCGCCTGCGCCGGGTTGGCGTTCCCCTCGGCGACCGCCCCCTGATCGATCGTCAGGCGCTCCGGAAAGTACCACTCCGTGCCGTCGATGCCCTCGAGCCCCGTGCCCGAGAACATCGTCGCGAAGCGCTGGATCGGCGTGAGCGCACCCGTGCTGTCCCAGCCCGCGGGGCTCACGCTCGTGTCGAGGTGGCCGAGGTGCGCCTGCGCCGGCCAGAGCGCCGGCGGCGAGGTCGCCACGTCGAGGGCATAGCCGTACTGGCCGAGGTTGGTGGCGGGCACGGGCGGCTTGAGGTCCGCGGGCAGCAGCGCGAACGTCTGCCCCAAGGAGGGGCTGTTCGGATCGACCAGCGCGGCGGTCGACCCGGTGGCGTTGAAGATGCCGGCAAACGGCGCGGGGATGCCCCCGAAGGCGAGCCACGGCGTGCTCGTCTGGAGCGCCAGGAGCGCCGCGGTCGCCGAATCCGGCGGGATGGGCACGGGGCTGCTCCCCCCGTCGTCGTAGACGAGGCCGGCCAATTGCGCGGCTCCCGCCCGGCCGTGGAAGTCCCACGTGGCATAGGCCGTGACGACGGAGCCGCCCAGCGAGTGCCCGCCCAACACGACCCGCCCGTGGCGCCGTCTGGCGGCGGCGATCACGCGGTGCAGGTCCTCGATCGCGACGCGGAGTCCCCATTGCCGCGCATACGCCACGCTCGCGTCGGGGATGAACTGGAAGTGGGTCGTGATGCTCGGGTCGGTCAGAAAGCCCAGATAGTAGTCGAACACCTGCCGCGAGGTCGCCTTCCCTTCCTTGGCGAGGTCGAGCATCGACTGGTCTTCGAGCAGGTTCTCCCTCCGCTCGACCGACCAGACCTGCCATCCCGGGACGGTCTGCACGACCCACTGAGCGAGCGGCACGAAGTACGCCCCTCCGGCGGACGTTCCCGGCACCAGCACCAGCACGTTGCGGGCGGTGGGCGGGCCGACCTGGATCACCGTGACCTTGTCGAGCTTCTTCGGCGTGCCCGGGGCGGCATACCCGTGCATCCGGCGGACGCGGACCGCCGGGTCCGCGGACGCCGTGCAGACAACGGACAACAACCCCGTGACGATGATGGTCACCAACGAGCGCCGTCGAAAGCTCCTGCACGTCGTCTGCATTGCGTCTCCTCCGTAGCCAGCCCGGCCATCCGGAGCATGACTCCGCCGGAGGGGCGGGGGCAAGTGGGCTCACCGCCGACCACGGCGCACGCCAGCCGAGGAGTCCGCGAAGCTGGTGACCCTCAACGCGCGCATCCTTCGCGGGCTCCTGCGGCGGGTCCGGCTGCGGTGCACCGAGGAGGACCGGCTGCTGCGCGACTTCATCCCCGAGGCGCTGCGGAAGAGGGTGTGTAAAAGAGGATCGGGCGACGTAACCTTCCGGTTGCCAAACCAAGCCCGGGAGACCGGGTGGAAGGAAACATCGCCCAGGCCGAGGAGTAGCAGAGAGCAGAGCCCGAAGACCAGGCGATGTGGGAGACGTTGGAGACGCGGGTTCCGGGCGAAGGTTCAGGGTTCGTGGGGGCAGGTTGGCGACCGTCTGCTGCCCCGGTGCTGCCCCACGCATCTCGCGCCACCACGACACGCCGTCGAAGTGCGCGATTTCTCAAGTGGCCAGGGACCGTCGAGCGTCTGGCGCATCCCGGCCCCTTCCTCCCCAACCCCATCCTCCGCTACCTCCCGCCATGGATGGCGTTTCCTTCCCCCCAGGGTGGCCCCCGGGGTCCGCGTTCGGTTACGCGGAAGGATACGCCGCCCTTCTCATCTCCTCATCCACGCCTTTCCGCTATACCTCAGCGCCCGGTAAGTGAGCACAACGGACCAGAAGGGATGAACGACGTGGAGCCTGCCCGTCGACGTCTTGAGCTAGTCCTGGCTGCGTGCGTGTACACGTCGGCAGGCCTCTACGCGACGAGGCCGATGGTGCACGCGGGTATCGATCATGTCGTCTCCAGCTTCAGCACCGAGGATATCCTGCTGTGCACGTGGATTCTCTCATGGGACGTGCATGCCCTGCTCACGCATCCTTTTGCGCTGTTTCAGGGGAATATCCTGTATCCCGCCTCGAACACGCTCGCCCTCTCGGAGCACCTGCTCGGCGATCTCCCAACGTTCGCGCCCGTTTGGCTGCTGACCGGCAACCCCGTCCTCGCACTCAACGTGACGATCGTCGTCAGCTTCCTCCTCTGCGGCGTCGGCATGCATCTCCTGATCCGTCGGTGGACCGGCAGCCAGGCCGCCGCATATGTGGCGGGGCTCGCATACGTGTTCGCCCCCTGGCGACAGCTGACCTTCCATTGGCCTCACTTGCTGGAAACGCAGTACTTTCCCCTGCTGCTCTGGGCGATCGACCGAGTCGTAGCTGAAGGGAGCATGGCTGCGGTTTGCTTGGCGGTCGTGTTCATCGCACTTCAACTGCTCTGCTCCTATTACCTCGCGTACATGGCGGGCGTGCTCCTTGCCTGCTACCTCATCGTGCAGGGTGCCCTCGGAATGCTTCGCCGCCACTGGCGAGCCCTGGGCATCAGTGTGGGAGTGCCCTTCGTCATTCTTGGTGTGGTCTCAATTCCCTACGTGACAGGGGGTTCACGGGTGGCCTGGGATATCCCCCCCCCCCGTGCTGACGGCGGTGCTCGCCGGGCTGGGCTCCCCGGTGAACGTCATATCGGGTACGGTGGGGTCGGGTGTGATGTTGCTTGCGGTGCTGGCTCTTGTGCCCCTCGTCGTAAGCGCTCGACGTCCCGACTACCTGTCCCTCAGCCGCATCCTGGCGCTCATCCTGACGGGGGCTGTCGCCCTCGCAATTTGTCCTGGTCGTGCGGGACTCTTCCGCGGTTGGCTCGCGCCCTATGCGTGGCTGGAGGCACTGGTTCCCGGCTTCTCGTTGATTCGCGTGCCGAGTCGCTTTGGCATCTTGGTGAGCGTCTGTGCGAGTGCGCTGGCCGGCCTGGGTGCCGCAAGCACGTACCGGGTGCTCAGGGAGAGGTCCCAGCGCGCCGCGGCGGTTCTGCTGTGCACGGGTGCCGCGGCCGCCGTGGCGGCGACCATCAGTGCGTCACGCGGCCTGCCGGTCGTGGCCATGCCCGTCGCGACCGGAGCGACCGTACCCCGCGTGTATCGCTGGTTGGCGGCCTATGGAGCGGGGCGCCCTCTGCTGGAACTTCCCGTCCTCAGTGCAAGGCGAGAGACGGGAACCAAGGCCGGCGCCGCCGAGGCGATGGCGATGTATTTCAGCACCTACCACTGGCTACCGTTGCTGAATGGCTACAGCGGGTACGTGCCCGCGTCCTTCGGTGCGCTGATGACGGTGGCCATGCGTCTACCCGACCAGGAAGCCATGCAGACGCTCGTCGATTGCACGGGTTTGCGGTGGATCCTCGTGCACCAGCCCAGCCCGTTGGCGAGAGCAGCATGGTCGAGGGTGCCCGGTGTGTCCCATCGCGGGACATTCCGTCGAGACGATGGTGAGGACGATCTTTACGAGGTCCGCCTCGGGCCACAGGAGCCGTGTTCTCTCGCGGGGGTTTTGTGAGCCCGTTTGGGGAGCCCGTCACGGTGCGGGGGGAGGATCGAGCCCTCAGCCCTTCCTGCGCGACCTTCGCTTCGAGCGCCTTGAGCCGCTTCTTGGTCGTCTCAAGATCGTGCCGCACCCAGACGCAGCGCAGGCCGGCCGGCGAGCTCGCGTGGCCGACCTTCCGGAGCTCGGTCGTCACCCGGACCTGACCCCACGTCGGCTGGTCGATCGCCGCGGTGCACGTGCCTGATATCGCGAATGGCCAGGGACGGGATTGAACCGCCGACACCGTGATTTTCAGTTGTGCGGCGCGGCCCAGAGCCGCCGACGCGGTCCACCAACAGCAAGACAAATCGGGCACTTGGCAACGGGCGGGTTGGACCGTCTCGCCTGGTCTCGCTCGGCGTTCGCTCACATTTCGCGCACAGCCGCTGCGGAAGTCGCGAGCCCTTGGTGTGGCCGGCCAGCTGCCGAACGCTTCAACGGCGTGCAAGCCGGTTCTTCGACCGGGCCAAGCTCGTTAGACTCCCCCGCCTGAGCCTGGGAGCGCTTCAGGGCCGTGGGTCGACCATTCGCTCTCCCTCGCGTTCCAGAAACCCCGCAAGGGCCTTCTACGCACCGTAGAGGGCCATCTCTGGTGAAGAGGGTGGCGTGCTCCGGGCGCGCCGCTGAGGCCAGGCCTGCTCGGCCGGGTCACGGCCTCGGCCGCAGCCGCCAGTCATGTTCGAGCTGTGTCAGCGCGCCGCCGCAGCGGGTGAGCACGTCGAACACCTCCTCGTCCGGAGCCGCCTCCAGATGGTCGGCGAGCCGGCGGAGGAGGACCACGGCCCAGCGCCGGGCGGCCTCAGTGGTGTCGAGCGCGATGACTTTAGCAGGCATACCCCCCCCGACTACCCCAGCTGTGGCGCGCTTGGGAACGGGGGGCAGCCGTGAAGGCATCCTCATGGCCCCACGCGAGGCGAATGTCCGCGGCCGCTTGGCGGGCGGCGGAAGCGCGTACGCCCGCATGGGTTCCGTCACGCGCTCGCGGCCGGGCTCGCAATGGAGGGCACACCGCTCAAACGCCATCCAGGCACAGGTCGGGCACGCGAGCCTCGCGACGACCGACCGGTACCTGCGGCGCATCGCGCCCGCCGACCTGCTCGTGGCGCTCAAGCTGCCGGCGTGGACGCCGCCGGCATGACCGAGCGCGAGAAGATGCGGGCGGCACTCCTGCGCGACGTCGACGACGAGGCGCTCGACGCCTTCCTCGCAGCCTTCCCATCCGCGGGTGGTCAGGCCGCTCCCTATTGGGGTAGGCTTCGGCTTCTCCGTAATCTGCTTCGCGACGACAGGCAGCTCGCCGCATCAGAGGCCCGGCTCGCGGAGCTACAGAAAGGGAGGAAGGCTGCCGGCAGTGGCTGACGACGCGGCCATCAAGCGCGAGTTCATGGGCAGCTTCTTCGACGACTTCGAGGCGAAGGTTGCGTTCCTCCCGGAGTTGGCGGAGACGGGCCACAGGGTCGAGGCGCTCATTCTTTGCCTCGTCTACATCGAGGGGCTCGGGAACAATCTCTATTCCGACGACAACGAGAGCATGCGGAACTTCGTGCACGTCATCCGTGACCACGGGGACGAGCCACTGCTCCTCCTCCATCATCCCGGGATGCTGCTCCGCGCGCTGCCCCGAAAGCCGGCAATCGCGAAGCAGACCGTCACCGCCATAACCCCGCTTCTGATGGCACAGCCGACAACGCTCCTCGACGACGCTGAACTCGCGGCTCTGGTCGAGCCGGCGCTGTCAGCCGAACAGCTTCAATGGCTCAAGGCCGAGATGTGGCGCGGAACGCTCGCAGGCATTGTCTACATGCGGATGCGAAGCAGCGCCGTACATCAAGGGCTCGTCGCGGCGCTCTACTTCTCCGAGACGACGCGACGTGGTCAGGCAATTCCCCCGCTCGACTTCGACCTGCTCCTTGCAGTTCTTCAGCGCATCGCTGCCGCCGCTCGCGATCTGTCGATGGACAGCGGGAAGTGGTTCGGGAACGATGCGGTTCTACAATAGCGGTAAACGCCAGCGGACTGCGCCGAGAACAGGACTTCGTGCGCGCGGTCGTCACCGCCGCGTACGACAAGCCGGGCGCCGTTCTCGCGGGGGTGCTATCTGCTCGGTCTCGACGAGAGCCTCGCCGACCGCGCGGGCGTCGGGCGCTGCTCGCCGCACGACCTGCGGCGCGGTCGTTCATCAGCGACCTGCTCGACGCCGGCGCCGACGTCGTGACCGTGCAGGCGTTCGCCGGGCACGCGAACGTGCAGACGACCCCGCGCTACGACCGCCGCGGCGAGCACGCGAAGCGGCGCGCCGTGGGGCTGCTCCACGTGCCCTACGTGGTCGCGGAGGGCGCGCGATGAGCGACCCGCCGTCGGTCCGTCCGCGGGGACCGAGGGCCGCTACCGCGGCCCGCACCGCCTGCGCGCTGATCAACGGGCGATCCCGTCGTTGCATGCCCACTGATGTCGCATACGACCCGCGTCACATACCAGACGGGCTACGGCGAGCATGTACGTTGGAGAGCAGTTGGATCAGCGTACCGGCGGCTGCTGGTGATCGCCGGGTTTTTCACGAATGGCGAACTCACGGGCACGTCCCCATGGGGCACGCCGTCGTGCTCACCCCGCACTGGGCCCCCGCCTTGGCGATTTCGGCGAGCGTGTGGTGCTCCACGCGGCCCTTGGGACACGTGACCGCAATACTCCCATCCGCCTCCACCGTGACCATCCACGTCTTGCCCGTCTGCTTCCCGAACGCTCGCCGCCACTGGGTAACGGTACCCATCGTCAACTGTGCAGTCCCGATGGCGCAGAGCGCGCCGTGGGAGCTGTAGAGCGCATCAGTGCGCCGGTCCTGCGCGGCATCGATCATCGAGTCTTCGAGCGCCCGATTGGCCCAGCAGAGCGTGACGGTGCCACCCGCAATCTGCATGTGACACGTGCCCTTGGGGTTGAAGCAGTGAAACAGGGCATTGAGGCAGCTCCGCCGCAGCGGACCGCGACAGTGAGCTGCCTCGGCAGCCCGCTGGCCGTTCGCGAGCGTGACGACGACCGCCGCCACGATGATCGAAGCGCTGGCCCTCTTGCTCATGTCCATCCCTCCACCGAGCCGGTTCGCGCCGTGGTTCGACATCGGGGGGCCTATTGGATGCAGAACGCCGTCGGATGGCAGGTGGCGTCGGGCCCCTGTGCCCGGGATGCGTCACAGCAGAACTGCGCGCTCGGATCGGTACAGCAGGACGGTCTTCCGGCCGGCCCGCCCGACGGACAACACGCGTCGCCGGTCGGACAGCAGACGACCGGAGCGCCGGCCCCGGGGTCGCAGGAAGCCTGCCCCACGGGACAGGGAATACACGCCCCTTCGTGAGGGTCTGTGCACAATTGGTCCGCGGGACAGCAGGTGTACCCACACACCTGGCTCGGCGCGCAGCACCCGACGACGTTACCGTAGCCATCCCGAAGGCACACATCGTCCCCGGTACAGCAGGTCGACCCGCACGGCGCCCCCGAGCAGCACGCCCCGGTGTCCGGGTTGCACTGATCGAATCCCCGGCAGCAGTCCGTGTGGCCGTTGGACCCGAAGCACGCGCGATTCTCCGGCGCGGGCCCGCAGCAGGTATCGCCCACGCAGGCCCCGTGCGCACAACACGCTCGATCGTTGCACACCGGAACGCCGGGCGGGCAGGTGATGGTGAGGGTCACCGTGGCGTGACTGCTCACCCCGACGCTGTTGGTGCCGGTGACGGTCACATGCCGCAGCCCTTCCGGGGCCGACGCGAAGTCGTGGGCCAGCGTTTTCCCGCTGCCCATGGCCCCGTCCAAGTCGCTCATCCACACCACCGCCGAGTCCGGCAGGGGACCATCGTTCACGTCGGCCGCAAAGGCTTGGAAGCTGACGACGCCGCTCTGCACAGAGGTGCCGTCCGAGGGGGCGAGGATTCGCACGTCGGGCGCCAGGCGATACCCGCCCACCGCATTCACGAGCGCCGCATAGGGTTGAAGGACCAGGGTCACCTTCCCGTCCGAAAACGGCTCACCCGTCAGACAGACGCCGCTGCCCTTGCCACAGTACGAGGCGGTCCCCACCTGATAGGGGCCATTTCCCAGGATGCTCTTGATGCGCTCGCCGTCGAGCGTCGGGTCGATCGCCTTCACCATCGCGGCCACCCCAGCGACGTACGGGCAGGAGGCGCTCGTGCCGGTATGGGTGGTGAGCGCACCCGCCGAGCCGCCGTCCGGCATGGCATGGATGTTCGTTGGAGCCCAAATGTTCACGGCCGCACCGAAATTCGAGTACGGGGCGGCCTCGTCGGCGTTCCAGAAGTAGGCGCCCACACAATAGACGCAGGCTCCGGAGTTACTGCTGCAGTATCGGCAGGGCCATTCCTGCCGGTCGGCGGCGTCCGCGCCGTCGTTGCCAGCGGACGCTACGAGAAGGAGACCGCCGTCCAGGGCGGCGTCGAAGAGCGAGTCCACCAGCGTGAACTGGTCGTGCGCGAGCCGGCACCAGTCGTTGCAGGGTCCTCCGAAGCTCATCGAGATGATGTCCGCCCCGCGACCCATGGCGTCCACCACCGCCGCCGCCGCCGCATCGTCGGATCCGTCGACCTTGAGGAGGATGGGATCGGCGACTTGCCCTCCCGTTCCGGCCGCCCCGGCCATGTTGTTGAGGGCGCCGACCGCCACGCTCGCGCTCTTGTTGCCGTGCCAGGGGCATGGCGTTCCTCCCGTGCAGCTGTCGGGGTTGGGGCCCCCCGCGAAGGGGCCACCGCCAACGACGTCGAATTGGTCGGGCTGCCGGGGCAAGTCCGAGCGGCCGTTCGCGTCGGGGAACGGCCTTCCCAGACTGTCGAGCCAGAAGCCGCCGTCGATGATCGCGATTCTGACCCGACGGCTGAACCCGTTTGCCGCAACGAACTGCCACGCCCGCGAGTCGAACTCGGGCCATTGGAACGCATCGCTGACGCCGCTCGCGTCGGCCTGCTCTGCCGTACTGTAAAGGTAGTCGTGCCCCTCGCTCACGAAGTTGAGGGCCACCTTGGCGCCCGTCGCCTCCTCGGCGAGCGCGAGGGCCGCGAGGCGCGCCCCCTGCTGGGAGGAGAACGTGGCCTGACCCCGGAGGCCGACAGTCGCCGCATCCGTGTCGAGGTCCTGCAGGCTGACGTGCGAGGAGTCGAGCCGCACCACGGCGCTGGGCTGCGGCGCAGTGAGAGACCCAGTCGCCGCGCGGCGTTCGGCCCCCACCGGCGCGGGCGGGATGCTGGCGATGACCTTGCCGCGGTACTTCCTGAGCAACGCCGTCAGGTCGGCCGCGGCTCCGGTGAAAATGAGTTCGTTCGCAATGAAGCGACTCACGATCCCCTCTTGGTCCGCAACGGCGGCGAGCGGACGCGGACCACGGCCGGCATCCTGGAGCGCCGGGGCCCCGTGGAAGATGCCGGCGTCGAACCCATGAGCGAAGGCCCGGTCCGCCCGAAACGACTCCCGCACGTTGGATGCCCGCGCCGTCAACGTGCCGATCATGAACGCGCACGTCGGATCGATGCGCGCCTGGAGTCGCACCGGCCCCCGAAGGCCCGCACAGACGTCCCAGGTCGCGCGCACGGCGGTCCCGCGTTTCCCCGGTTGAAGCCTTGCGTGGGCCGGCCGGCACGCGTTCCCGATGGAGAGATGATGGCGAGCCAGGACGATGGCCTCGGCCCGTGCGGCGATGTCACCGACCACGAGCGGCTCGTGCTCGACGAGGAAGCTGCCGTTCGAGCATGGCCGTGGCTTGCGGCCCTTCACGTCATGCGACTTCCCCTCTGCCAGCGTAGCCACCGTGCCCTCGACCCGGACCTGAGCGGACGACGGGGAAGGCAAGCGCACCGCCCTCGGCGCCGTGCGAGCGGGCGCAGCGGTCGCCGCGACGGTCGCGGGCAGGAGCCACAGGCCGAAACGGGCGTGAAGAAGGGAACGCATCGAGGTTCTTTCGCGCTCCACTGGGATGTTGTTAACATAGGGGTCAATACGCAGATTTGCGTAGTTCAGCGATGAGCCAGCCGCTGCCCTCCCGAGACCTGTATGCCGTCCTGGACGTCGTGCGTGCCTGTTATGCCTTTCAGACTCTCGAAACTTACCGATCCTTAGTTACCGCCGAGGTCCCGAAGGTCGTCTCCTGCGACATCGTCACGTTTTTCGAGATTCCCGTCAGCCCCTCGCGCAGCGCGCGGTTTTTCCCGAATCCGCCAGTGCATCACGAACGTGGCGTGAGTGAGGAAATCCTGGTGCGGCACATGCACGAGCATCCCCGGCTCGTGCACTACCGGCGCACGGGAGATGGCCGGGCACTCCGGATATCCGACCTCGTCGATCGGAGCGCCTTTCATCGGCTCCGCGTGTACAACGAGTTTCTACGACTCGTGGACGTCGAGTACGAGCTGACCGCAGGCCTTGCGCCGAGCCGGGACGTCGCGGCGGGCCTCGCGCTATGCCGCAGCCGCCGGGACTTCACCGGCCGTGAGCTGGCGCTGGTCGATGTCCTTCGCCCGCATCTGATCGCAGCCTACCGCAACGCCCAAGCGCTGTCCGCCCTGGAAGACGAGCTGGCACGGGCGAGCCGCATGATGTTCACGTTGACGCCACACGGGCGCGTTCAAGGCGTGCACGAGCGAGCCCGGCTCGTCATCGAGCGGTATTTTGGGAGCACGTTCAAGGGGGACACGCCGCCGGAGCCGTTGTCGCGGTGGCTCCGTCTGCAGAAGGCGCAGCTCCTCGGCACCGACGACCTGCCGCCCCCGCGCGCGCCCCTGGTGCTTGAAGGCGACCGGGGTACGCTCGTGATACGGTTCATTTCGGCTGCGGAGTGCGACGTCCTGGTTCTGGAGGAGCGTCCCAAGAGAATCGACCCCGGGCCACTCCAGGCTCACGGGCTGACGCGACGAGAGGCCGAGGTGCTCGCGGCTCAACTCAGGGGCAGCAGCACCAGCGAGGTCGGCGCGCAATTCGGGATGCGTCGGCGGACGGTCGAGAAGCACCTTGAGCACATCTACCGGAAGCTCGCCGTCAACAGCCGGACGGGCGCGATCGCGCAAGCGTTGCGCCTACTGGGCCTGATCGGCTGATCGCCTGTCGGCTCGAGTTGCGGGAGGCAACGGGACTGGTTTCGCTGTACGGGGTTGCTGTTTGGTCGCACAGGACGCCATCGGCACGCGATGCGTCCCCCGGAGCGTGTCGTTAGGAAACGCCCGCTGATGCCCCCAGATCCTGATCTCGCTCAGCCTCTCGCCACCGTCTTCGGGGTGATCTTCCTCGCCGAGCCTGCCCGACAAGATGGCGCTCGCGGCGCTCGTTCTTGCTACGTGCACCGTGCGCTCCCGGTGTTCCTGGACGCATTGCTCGCGTTGACGCTCCAGAGCCTCATCGCGGTCGCGGCGGGCTCCCTGCTCGCGCAGCTACCGGCGGCTGCGCGTTGCTGATGGGGCTCGTGAGCCTGCGGACTCCGAGACAGTAACGACCCAGGAGGCCGGGGGCTTCTGGAGCGCGCTCTGGACGGTCTTCCTCGTCGTGTTCGTTGCGGAGTGGGGGGGACCTGACGCAGATCGGCACGGCCGGGTTCGAGGCCAAATGGCACGCGTGGTTGACGATCCTGATAGCGTCGAGCCTGGCGCTGTGGTCGGTGGCGGCGATTGCCGTGGTCGTCGGCAATCGCGCGGGCAGGTTGCTCAACCCGAAGCCGACCCAGCGGGTGGCGGCGATAGTGTTTGCGATCATCGGCGCGCTGCTCGCATTGGGCTTCGCCTGAAGCGCGGAGACCGGGCCTTCCAACGAAGTAGCCCCCCGCCCGGCGGAGCGCGGCAATCGGCGCTTCGACGAAGCAGCGACCCGCCGCTACGGTCTCGCCACGACTTCCGCGTCGAGCGGCACCAGGCGTACGTGGCCCGGCCCGCCGCTGACCTGCGCGTAGTAGCGCGCCCGCAGCGTCCAGCGGGTCACGTTCCCGATCTCCGACGCCAGCGCCCCCGGCGCGAGGTAGTACCGCGCCGCGATCCGCAGGAGCACTGGCCACGGCGGCAGCCCCGCGTGACAGGTCGCCCGTGTACGGAGGCGAAGCGCCTCGCCGGGGCGCCCACGCCGCTCGCCCCAGAGCAGGAGCGTCACCTCTGGCTGATGCCCGACGTTCTTCGCCAGCCGCGTCCCGAGTCCGGTCGTCACCCAGAGCACGCCGGCGTGCGGGGTGAACCAGAGTGGCGTGACGAACGGGCGGCCCGCCGCCGAGCGCGACGCGACGTGCGCGACCAGCGAGTCGTGGAGGAACTCCTGGACGACCGGGGCGTCGGGAAACAGCATCACGCCTCGCGGATCGCCCCGTAGTCCCAGGCGAGGACCCGGCGCGGCTCGACCGTCCACCAGACGAGGCCCTCGGCCTCCGCCTCCCGGCGCGCGACCCCACGGAACGACGCGCCACGGAGACGAAACCACCAAGGGCCGTCATCGATGAGCACCACCACCTCGCGGCCGGCGAGGTCAGGGCCATCGGCCGGGAGACCGACAGCCAGCCGGTCCCCAGCGAAGCGCGCGCGCACAGGCACGATCGCGACACCGCCGCCGTCGAGGAACGTGACGCTCGCGCGCGGCGGACGGGCAAGGAGGTCCCGGACCGCGTCGAGTTCGACGTCGCGAGTGACGGGCACGGGCCCTCCTACCACACGGTTCGCGGCGGGGCCCATGCGGTTCGGCGGGCCAACGCCCCTCGTCTGTTTTTCCTCAGAGCCCCTTGGCCGCTCCAGGGCCGCGGCTCGACCCATGGGCCTCCCTGGTGTTCCAAAAAGCCCGTAAGGGGCTTCTACGCGCCGTGGAGGGCCATCTCTGGTGAAGGGGGCGGCGTGCTCCGGGCGCGCCGCTGAGGGGTTCTGCTCGGCCGGGTCACGGTCTCGGCGGCGGCCGCCAGTCATGTTCGAGCTGCGTCAGCGCGCCGCCGCAGCGGGTGAGCACGTCGAACACCTCCTCGTCCGGAGCCGCCTCCAGATGGTCGGCGAGCCGCCGGAGGAGGGCCACGGCCCATCGCCGGGCGGCCTCGGTGGCGTCGAGCGCGATGGCCTTAGCGGGCATACCCCCAACCATCCCACCTGTGGCGCGCTACCTGGCCCACCTGTGGCGCGCTACCTGGGTCGGGACGTGTGCTGGCGCGACGACGTGGACTCCCTCGCGCACCGGCCGCCAGGCAGCGTCGTCCTCGTCGACCATCGGCACGTGATGGAACTGGCAACCGACCCCCGCTTCGAGCGCGTGTCAGCGACCCGGGACTACGTCGTGTTCCGCGTCCAACCAGACCTGCGCAGGCGCAGCGTGCTCCATACGAACTGAGTGTCGATTGACGCGGCAGCTCGACGCGGCATGCTTCATGGCGACCTCACACCCGAGATCGCGGAGCTGGTGGACGAGACGGCCAATGGTCTTGGCCGTGTCGTGACGCCCGCTCACGTCGAAGCGTGGACTGTGGCAAGGCGAGGCTGACCTTTCCCCGGTCGGGGATGGGGCGGTGAAGCGTCATGTGCGGTGGCCGACCGACCCTGACCTTCGGATTTGCCTTTCGAGACCGTCAGGGCAGTATCCAGGCTCAGAGACGGGGATGCGCCCCGTCCATCAGGGAAATGTCCAGTCACACGACCGACGCATTGTCCGAGAAGTCGCCCGCGACCCACACCCCGAAGCCTCTCGCCGAGAAGGCCGGCGAGGTCGCCGTGCTCGAGGGGAGGGGTGCGCGCGTTGCGCTTCTCGCGGCGGCCGCCGTGCTCCTCCTGCTTCGGCTCGGCGCGCTCGGTGTGTCGGCACCCGATGAACCGGTCTACACGGAGATGGCCGAAGAGGTGCGCGCATTCGAGCATGGTCCGACCGGGCTCGTGTTGCTGTATCTGAACGGGAAGCCGACGGATCAGAAGCCGCCGCTCTACTTCTGGGCTGCCGCGCTCTTCGGCGCCCCGGGCGGCCGCGTCACCGAGACTGCGGCGCGACTGCCCTCCGCGCTCGCGGGCATCGCGTGCGTGTGGCTCGTTCTTCAGATCGGCACACTACTCTGCTCGCGCCGTACCGCGCTCCTCGGTGCGGCGCTCCTTGTGACGACGCCGTTCTTCGCGCATCTGGCGCGGCGTGTCGCGCTCGACGTCGTGCTCGCGATGTTCGAGCTCTGTGCGCTCTACGCGTTCGTTCGCCTCGAACGCGGCGTCGGGCGGCGGACGGCGAACGTGGCCCTGCTTCATGGCGCGCTCGGGCTCGCCGTGCTCGACAAGGGGCCGGTCGGTTTCGTGCTCCCGCTCGCCGCCATGGTCGTCGACCTCGCCGTCGAGGGCAGGCTCGCGGCCGTGCGGGCGATGGTTCCGCTCTGGTCGCTGCTGCTCTCGATTCTTCCGGGGCTCGCCTGGCTCACACTCGCCACGTGGCTGGCTCCGACCGGCTGGTTTCACGGCGCCGTGGTCGACAACCTCTGGGGCCGCTTCTTCCACGGCCTCTATCACCCGCGCCCGTGGCACTACTTCTTTGTCCAGTTTCCCGCCCGCGCGCTGCCGTGGAGTCTCTTCTGGCCGGTCGTCGCGTGGGCCGCATGGCGCCGGGTCTTCGTCGCGCACGCCGATGCGGAGCGGGTGCGGGCGTGGCGACTCCTCCTCGCGTGGGTTGGCGTGATGTTCGTCTTCTTCTCGATCTCCGCCGGGAAGCGCGAGCTCTACATGCTGCCGGCCATGCCGGCGGCAGCCCTCCTCACCGCCGACGCGCTGCTCCTGCTCCTCGCGCACCGTTCCGACGTACCGCGCTGGTGGACCGCCGGGGCGGCCGTCGTCGCGACCGGCGCGGCGAGCGCCGGCGTCCTGCTCGCCATCCACCCGCGCGTCGCAGACGTCGACCTTCCGCGACGGCTCGGCGTTGTCCTCGTCGCGATCACGGTGGCATCGGCGCTCGCGTGGTGGAGGCTCGGACGTGTCCGGGCTCCCGCACTCTGCCGTGTGGGCGTGACGCTGGCGGCGGTCTTCGCGGTGGAACTCTGGATGGTCCAGCTCGTCTATCCGAGCATCGACGCCGCGCAGTCGCCGCGGGGCATCGCGCGCGTGGCCGCGGCGTCCGTGCCACCCGGCGGCCGCATCGGCGTGCTCGGCAAGACGGAGCTCGCGGCCGCGCTCCGCTACTACGGCGGAAAGCCGGTGGCGCTGATCCAGTCGGCCGCTGCGATGCGGGCCTTCCTCGCGCGTGGTGGGCGCGTGATCGTGGCGCAAGCCCGCTGGCTCGACTTTGTGCGACCGGTTACGCCCATGCGGATCACCGATCGCGTCTGGAGCGGGGACCGCACCCTCTTCGTGCTGACGCCGCTGAGAAACGCCGACGACGAACGTCGAGCGGACGCACCCGCCGCGCGGTGACGCGCCGCGCCGCCCTCGCGTGCTGCTCGCCACCGACGGCGCGCGCGGGTGGATCGCGGGGACGCCGCGGAGGCACCTGTAGACTTGCGCCGGACGGGCAGTCACCCCGAGAGTGCTTCCGTACGGCGCTGCCTGACGTACCCCCGGGCGCGGGCCAGGGACATCCCTGGCCAACGCCGCGCGGGCGCCCGGGCACGATGCCGCTCGGCGCCTACGGGGTGGTGGGCGCCGCCGCGACCACAGCAGCCGAGTTACACTTTTGCCTTGCGGTCGCCGTTAGCCTGCGATAGAGAAGCACTTTCACTACATAGTGTAACCTGAGTCTCTCGGAGCGCATCGATGGCACCTCAAACGACCAAGAGGACATCCGGCACCCGCCGCCCGCACCCAACCAAGGGCAAGAAGCTGCCCGCGGAGCTGCTCACGGCCGACGAGGTGTCCGCCCTCCTCGCCGCTGCTCCCGCCGCGCGCCGACCGGCATCCGCAACCGCGCCCTGCTCGGCCTGCTCTACCGCAGCGGACTCCGCATCTCCGAGGCGCTCGCGCTCCGGACCCAGGACCTCGACGAGCAGCACGGGCTCGTGCGGGTGCTCCACGGCAAGGGCGACCAGGCGCGCACGGTCGCGCTCGCGCCCGAGGCGTTCGCCCTCGTCGAGCGGTGGCTCGACCGGCGGACGAAGCTCGGGCTCGGCACGCGCCGGCGCCTCTTCTGCACGCTCAAGGGCGGGCCGATGGCGACGGCCTACGTCCGCGGGCTCTGCAAGCGACTCGCGCGGAAGGCGGGCGTCGAGAAGCGCGTGCACCCGCATGGGTTCCGTCACGCGCTCGCTGCCGGGCTCGCGATGAACGGCACGCCCGTCAACGTGATCCAAGCGCAGCTCGGGCACGCCTCACTCGCGACCACCGACCGCTACCTGCGGCGCATCGCGCCCGCCGACCTGCTCGCGGCACTCAAGCTGCCCGCGTGGACGCCGCCACGATGACGGACACGCGTCGTCGCAACCGGTCCCCGGGCCGTGTCCGCGACCGCGGGGCCGGAAGTGCGCCGGTCACCCGAACAGCGCACGCTCAGCGTCGAGGGCCACGCCGGCCGACGTCACTAACGCTTCCCATCGGTGCCGATCCAGGATCAGGGGCAGCCCGGGCGGCAGCGCCGGGGGCGTCGGTGCGCCGGCCCGGAGGGCGGCCACGACGGCCTCCGCGGCGATGACGAGCAGCGCGAGCCGCTTGGTGGCCGACACGCGGTCCCCGTCATGGTGGAGCAGGACCGCCTCGGGGATCGGTCGCTCCACGCCCCACTGCCGCAGGAGCGCGGCGCCGACCATCGCATGCGTCTGGCCGTAGTGTTCCCGCTCGGCCGCCAGCAGCGCCGGCCCCTCGTCGAGTGCGAGGAGATCGGCGTCAGGGTCCGCTAAGTGGAGCACCGTGCGGCCGAGATCGTGGAAGAGGCCGGCGAGAAACGCCTGATCGGGATTCACCCACAGGTCGCGGGCGAGGAGCCGACTGACCAGACCGGTGAGGAGAGCATGTACCCGGAGCGGGAGCTCCTGACGCCCGACCCGCCGCATGAGCACCTGGGCACTCGCGGTCAGGATCACGGCGCGTACCCGTTGCGTGCCGAGGGTCGAAACGGCCTGCACGAGGGTGTGAGAAGGGCCGTGGTGTCCGATCACGGCCGAGTTCGCCAGGCGCAATACGAGCCCCGCCAGGACCTCATCGGCCGCCAGCACGTGGGCCACGAGTCGGAGGTCCAGTCCAGGGACGGCCGGCGTAGGAGCCGGAGCGCCTGCAGCGCGACCGGCGGCAAGGGCGGCAGGGCGCCCTCGGCACGGAGGCGCGCCAAGAGCTGCTGGACGGTGGCCGAACGGTCCACCACGCTCATCTATCGGCCGCTGTCTCCGCACCCTTGAACGGGGCGCTTGGTCAGACGACCCGGCGGGCAAATCGCAGGCTATGCAGATTGCGCTCGCCCCGGACGGCCCGACCGGAGTATAGGCCTTCCTGACGAGTGCGGCGTCGGTGTTACCGGGGCATACCCGCCCGAGCGCTTCCGCCGACACGACGCGGCTCTGCAGGAGACGGTCATGCACCGCTTCGACGGCCGCGAGTGGGTTTACATCATCCTCGGCGCTGCGGTGTTGGTCTTGGGCCTGCTGCTGAGCGCTTCCTGATGGCCCTCGTCGCTGCGCCCGGGGAGCCGTGGTCGTCGCGGCCCGCGTGCTTCGGCCGGGAGCACGGCGCTGCCCTGCAGGGTCTCTCGCGCCAGGGGAGGGAGCGGACTACCCTAGCGCCATGCCACGCCGTCGCTCGGCCGCTGCGGACACCGAGGCGCTGGTGAACCTCAACGCCCGCATCCCGCGTCGCCTCTACGAACGTCTGCCCCTCTGCGCCGTGGAGAAAGAACGCCTCATCCGTGACATCGTCACCGAGGCGCTGCGGGAGCGCCTCGCCACCAAGAGGTGTGCGCACTTGTGATGCGGCGTGAAGGTCGGCGGCTTCGATTCGAGCGCCTCCGGCATCTGGTGGGTCGCGCCCACACCGAGGCCGTCCGCTGCGAGAAAGCACGTGCGTACTTCGCGGGCTGGGTCATGCTAGGCGTTGCGCTGGAAGCGGCCCTCGTCGCCATGACACGGGTGTACCCGCATCACCCTTACAAGTTCCACAAGACCATCGCTCGGTGGTGGTCGCTCGACGACCTAATCAAGGTCAGTGAGAGGGCCGGCTGGCTGCAACCCGATGGCGTTCGCGCTGCGAAGCGCATCCAGCAGTGGCGCAACTTCCTTCACGCAGACAAGTTCGCTCAGAGACGGTCGTTGTCGGTCCGACATCGAACCCTAGACGCACGCCTCAAGGACTTCGAGTTGATCACCGGACAGCTATACGACTTCATCGTCGGTCCCGGTGGGCTCGCTCAAGCCATCAAGCGGATGGCGCCGTAGGCCGCGCGGAGGGAGGGACCGCTGATGGCGGGAGACGCAGACGTGCTACCGCAGCCACGCGGGGCAAGGCGCCGTGAGGCAGACGAGCCGCAAACGCATCTCGCGACACGGATTCCGAGGCCGCTGCATCGGCGGGTGAAGCTCTTCTGCTTCACGCACGAGGTCGCGATCCGCGACTTCACCGTGGCAGCAATCCGGGAGGCGCTGGGACGCGCACCCGATCATCGGTGACGCTCTCCGTCGCCCGCCGATACTGCTAGCGCCCGCTGAGCAAGCGCAGGAGCGGGGGCACGACCAACCCTACCACGAAGCTGACGACGAGGATGCCCGCCGCGAGCACCACTGTGCCGAGCGCTTCTCGTTTGAACATGCCCGCTCCTTCACAGATGGCGGAGCAGCGCGGCTTCTTCAGAGCGGCTTGTTGGGATGCGTGAAGCGCTGCGCATTCGCGCCGGTGCTACGGGTCTCGGGGGCCGTCTTCGGTGCGGGAGCGGGCGACGGTCGCGAGTAGTCCGCCATCAGGAAGGTCGCGTGGTCCACCAACACGACCTCGTGGCACCGTCTATCACGCCGCTCACGGCGCCACGATCCAGGGTCGCAAGTCCCCGCAGGCTCGCGTCCCGGAGAGATTCTGACACGGGCGTCACGGGAGTGACCATTTCGTCCCGCACCGACGCGCAACGCTCGATCCTCACCCCTGGCGCGGAAGTTGCTGCCCAGACCAATCGCCCGTGACCGAGAACCCGCCTCCCAAGCCGCGCATTCTCGTCGTCGATGACGAACCCGCCGTGCGCCAGAGCCTGCGGTGGCAGCTGGAAGGCGCCGGCTACGCGGTGGTCGAGGCCCCCGACGGCCGCGGCATCGTCGCCCTCGTCACCCGCGAACGGATTGCGCTCGTCGTCACCGATATCCTCATGCCAAACCGCGAGGGGATGGAGACCATCGCCGAGCTGCGGCGTGCGTGTCCGACGGTGCCCATCATCGCGATCAGCGCCCGCGGCCAGCAGTACCTGGACGCGGCCTGCGGGCTGGGGGCGTGCCATGCCTTCGCCAAGCCGTTTGAGTCAGCGGTGTTTGTGCAGACAGTGGCGCAGGTGTTGGCGGGGCCGCAGGCAGCGTAAGCGGCCGCAGCGTCACTGCGCGGTCGCGGGCGCAATCATGCCGGCGGCATGCAGGTCGATCCAGAGCTGCGCGACGTGATCCTCGTCGACCTCGAACGCGGCGGCGACCTCAGCCAGGGTCGCCGGCATGCCGTCGCGGAGGTGGGCGAGGAGGAGGAAGTGCGCGTCGGTGAGGTCGGGCATCGGGTCTCGTATCGCGCCGGTGCCCGTCGTTCTGCAAACGCGAAGTGCGGGCGGCTACTGGTGACGCTTCGTTGGGGCGTGATCGTCACTCACGCCTGGCAAGAGCTGCCGCGCTTGCTCCACGAGGTTCCCGAGTGATCGGGTAAGCAGGACGCCGGCGCCGAGTGCGATGAAGCCAGCCGTGACCGGCGCCATCACCGCATTCGTCGCCATCCGCTGCACGGCCGCCAACACCCCGAGCGCGTCGTCTCTCAGGTCGGCCATCGTAGTCCTCCTCACCGCGGTCCTCCTGCCAACCCGCCGCACGGTGAAGTGACCGAGGAGCGCCTGCAGGCTCTCCTCGGCCAGCGGTGCGCCGTGCGGCTGACACTGCCGCTGATGCGCCCGGAGTTGGGCGAGTTCTATGTCGGTCAGCTCTGGCGCGTGCAGAATCGCCCGCTGGCAGTAGCGGCACGAGACGCGGACGGTGCTCGACGGCTTCACCGATTGTCCGCTCTCGTTTGCCACCCTACGACCGCCGGCCAACGAGGAGGAGGTACACCGCCGCGACGACCAACGCGAGCGTTCGGAGAACGTCCCCCGCCGCGGACCACCAGTCGTCCACCGGATGTCCCTCCTGCCTGGCCGGCGCCCCGTGCCGACCAGACGCGCGGGGGCATAGCCGCGGAGGTTCGTGAAGGTCAAGCCGGGCGTGCCATCCGCCACCGTGGCATTCGCGGGACGATGTGAGCGCGTCTTCTGAGGCGCCCGGCCCTGCGCCGCGCCCGCGGCCCCCTCCATACGGGGAGGGCTGATCGTCCATGAAGGTGCACGAACACTTGCGGGCCATTTTATCGGCATGCCTCCTCGGGGCTCGGCACCATGGTGACATAGGCAGCGGCCTGCCGACGCGGGGACGCCCGGCGTTTTCGCATTGACTCCCTGACCGGTCGGTTGCTACCGTCCACTCGTTCGCTACCCACATCATCAGGAGGAGGTCGACATGACGTCACGCCTCGGGATCATCGCGACCGCGTTACTGCTGTCCGGCGCTCTCATGGGGACGGCCGCGGCGAAGTGCGACAACCCGGCCATGGCTGCGGCAGTGCGCACAAGCATCGCGAACACATGCTCCTGCACCGCAGCAACCAACCACGGCCAGTACGTGAGCTGCGTCGCCCACCAGGTGAAGCAGGCCGTGGCGAACGGGCTGCCGGTGAACTGCAAGGGCAGCATCATGCGGTGTGTGGCCCGCTCGACCTGCGGGAAGTCGGGCTTCGTCACCTGCGCCGAATGTACGCCCGGCACCTGCACGAACGGTGTCTGCGACGACGGGGTCACGGCATGCGCGACGAGCGCGACGTGCCCGGCGGTCGTGACGCACTGCTCGCCCAAGTCGAACCCTGCGTTGTGTTCGGGCGTGGTGGGCTCGGGGAGCTGCTGCGACGCGACCTGCCCGACCACGACGACGATCCCGTAGTCGACCTCACGGCAGGGCCGACGCCCCGGTAGCGGGGTGACATCCGGGTGCCGCTCCCGGCCGCGGGGGCGGCACGGCGTACGCCCGCGGCATCGGGATTGCTCCGGCGGGGGGTCCGGGTGCCTCGGGGCATCCCGGAGGAGGTTGACATGAGCCTTCGCATCGTCACTGCCGCGCTGGCGCTCGGGGCACTGGTCACCTCGGTCGAGGCCAAGGGACACACCCGGGAGGGCGGTGTCGAGGCCGTCGCTGTCGTGGCCATCATGCCTCTACGCGGTCTTCGACTGCCTCCGGTGCGACGGGCGTGACCTCCGAGGCGACCCGCCGACGACGCGGCGAACGATCCGTGGAGGAATTCGTCGAGGGGAGCGAGCATCTGTTCGCCGCGCGCCGCCTCGCCCCGACCGGCCGCGCCGGGTACCGCAGGGCCTAACAGCTCGGCTTCGCGAGGGGCTCGTGGCGAAGGACCCGATGGCGCCATACGTCGCGGGCCGCTCGACCCGCTGGCTCAAGGTCAAGGTGTACCACGAGGAGGAGTTCGTGATCGGCGGATACACCGCCTCGGCCGGTTCCCGCGCGTATTTCGGCGCGCTCCTCCTCGGAGCCTATGCGGGGCGCGACCTTCGCTACGTGGGCCGCGTGGGCACGGGTTTTTCCGAGCACATCCTCGCGGACGTCTATCGCCGTCTTTGCCCGCTGGCGCAGCCAACGTCGCCCTTCGTGGACCTTCAACGACAGAAGGGCGCCACGTGGGTCGGACCGCATCTCGTCGCCCAAGTCCGCTTCCACGAGTGGACCGCCGACGGGAAGCTCCGCCATCCCGTGTTCCTCGGGCTGCGAGACGACAAGGCTCCGCGCGAGTGCCGGCTACCGAACCAGTAACCCGCCTCCGGCGGTGACTCAGATCGCGGCTTGCCGGATGTAGAACCACGCTGAGAAGACGCGACGTTGCGCGGTCACCGGCGGGTGTGCTTGTCTCGGGGCGCTGTCATGTCGTGCAGCCGAGACAGGGTACCGCGCCGTTCTGCTGGGCCCGCGATTCGTGTCCTCGCCGCTTGCAGCCTCGTCGTCCTGATCGCTCATGGGGCTGGCGCTAAGTCCGCCGCGCAGCGGCGCCGGTGCGAGAAACTATGTCAGAGCGACATCGAGACCTGTGCGTCGGAGGACGCGGTGAATTGCGCCTCCCTCCGACGGCGGCCGCGGCGCCAGTGCATCCGACGGGCACATCGACAGTGTCGGGACCAGTTCATCGGCGAGTGCGAGCAGACGGGGAGCTGCGAGCCGACCCCGATTCTGACCGTGTCGGTGGACACGGCGACCTGTAATGAGGGGCCCAGCACGGCCAATGTCTCCTGTGGCATGTCGGTCCAGCCGTTGAAGCTCACGACCCAGGGGAGCGGATCGGCGGCTGGCCCGGTCGGCACGCAGCTCACGATGGAGGGCGGGTTGGGGACGCCCGACAGCTTCACCGTCTCCTGCGGGGGATGGGCTCAGGTCGCGAGCACGCCACAGATCATCTGTCAGCGGCAGGCGGGGCAACCCGGGGTGATCACCTGGACCCTGAGTAATGACCTCGACGGGGTGTGCCCCGCGTCACTGCCCCTCACCTTCGGTTTTGCGGCAGAGGTCTCTCCGGCCTCCGGCGCCCCGATGAAAACCGCTCAGAAGATGGGGAGCTGCTCGTAGAGTCTCTCCAGCTACTGGGAGTCCTGGTTGGGGGAGTGGTCTGCGGGTTACCTGAGGGACACCGTGGTCACCAACGCGGCACGCCGCCGGCTGAGCAGGCGCTGTGACACAAGGCCGAATCGCCGGCTGTTTGACGCCTGGTCGTTCGCCTACGACGTCACCGCCGTGCAGCGGGTGCTCTACCGCCCGCCACACGCCGACGCCATCGTCACCGCCCTCCGGGGCGGCACCTGGCGCTGGGTGCTGGACGTCGGCTGCGGGACGGGCCAGCTCGCCGCACGCCTCCGGCGGGAAGTCCCCGGCGTCCACGTCGTGGGCTGCGACTTCTCCCGGGGGATGCTCCGGCAAGCGCGGAGGCGCGACCGCCGGGTACCGTGGGTGCAGGGAGACGCGGCGCGACTGTCCTTCCGCGACGGCGGCTTCGACGCCGTCGTCTCGACGGAGGCCTTCCACTGGTTTCCCGATGGCCGCCGCGCGCTGGCCGAGATGCGACGGGTGCTGCGCCCGGAGGGGCGGCTGCTGCTGGCCGTCGTCAATCCCCGTCTCGCGATCGCCGGCCGTGCCGTCGAGGTGCTGGCGCGCCTCGTCGGCCAGCCGTTCCACTGGTCGACGCGCCACGAGATCCGGGAGCTGGTGCGGGCGGCCGGCTTCCACGTGGACCGGCAGGAGCTGATCCCCCGGGTGCCGGGCATGCTCTTGTTCCCCGCAGGGCTGACGATGGCGACGGTGGTGGCCCCGTGCACGCCTCCAGGCCAGCATCTGTCCCGTCGCGCCGCTCCTCGGGCTCGGTGAGAAGCTTGGCTTCCCGCCCCCCACGCGAGTGGACCGCCGACAGGAAGCGGCGCCACCCTGTGTTCCTCGGGCTCCGGGAAGACAAGGCGCCGCGCGAATGCCGCGTGCCAAACCGCTGAGCGCTGTCCGTGAGCAGAGGCTCTGATTGGACGCTTGTCCCGTCGCTGGAAGGATCGACGACCGCGCAGCCCGCGCCGCTACTGGAGTGCCCCCGGCTTGTGCTCGGCCTCAACCACGACCAGCGGCGCCAGCCGCGAGAGTCTCTCGGCATCGATGTTCGTCCCGGTCTCCGGAATCGCCAGCCCGGCCGGTGTCCACTCCGGCACGAACAGGATCGGCTGCGCCTCGCCGTTGTAGCCGAGCTGGACCAGTAGCTCCGACGCATAGACCTGACACCGCTTCGGGCAACACGCAAACTCCTCGCGCACGCGGTAGAATCCTTCGGCCGGCAGGGGGACCAGGCTGGTCGCCCACGCTGGCGCCGGGATCGTGTGTCCCTGCGCATGCCAGGTGGCGCGATTCACGCTCCAGCCACTCGGCAGATAGACGCCCGGGCCGGGATCGCCATGGTTGTGGAAGAAGACCAGGCGGCCGGCCGGGATGTGCGCGCCGAGCGGCGCGCCGGTGCGATACAGACCACAGCGGGGAAGCGTCGCCATGCCGGCATCATGCCCGACGCGCGGCTGGGCCGCGACGCGGCCAAACAAGGACCGCCTGTCCCAGAACCCCGCGGCCTTCGCGTCAACCGACGGCTGACGGCCACGGCGGGTTGCAGCGTGATGGGGGTGGACACGCAGGTCGCGCGGCTCCCACGCGGCGTGATGCGCGGCTTCGTCCCGGAGGCGGGGCGATAGCTCGGGGCGAATCAGCGGGCCCGGGCCCAGTATCCCGGTGGCAGCCCCGGCCAGACCTCCCTCACCTTGGTGACTGGAACCGCCTTCGCCACGACGGCTCTCTTCGCCGCGGGCACCTTTCCCTTGGACTTCGTAACCGCAGGGTTTCGCGCCGTTGAGCGGGTCCGCGTGGTCGTTCGGGGGCCCCCCGATTTGGTTTGCCGTCCTCGCGTCCGCCGGGCCATGGAGCGGGAACCTTAGCGAACCCGCGAGCAGAGGCCAAGACGCGCGGGACCCGACAGGGCGTCAGCGGCGATGAAAGCCGCTCCCACCGCCGCCGCGAGGCCGACCGCCCCCTTCCCGCTCCCGCGCCTCGCTGACGGTCAGCTGCCGGCCGTGCAGGTCGTGCCCGTTGAGGGCCGCGATCGCCTTCTGCGCCTCGCCGGCTGAACTCAGCTCGACGAAGCCGAAGCCCCGCGATCGCCCCGTGTCCCGGTCGGTGATGATGGTGACCGACTCACACGCCCCAAAGGGCTCGAACAGCGCCCTGAGGTCCGCGTCCGTGGTCTGGGAGGCGAGGTTCCCGACGTAGAGCTTCTTGCCCATGCCGTCTCCCACTGGTGAAGTCCCGGGCTCCGTAGCACTGAACCGCGACGGCGTCGAGCACGATGTCTGGGCGCAGCACCGCGATCCCGTCCAGCGCGTGGTCGGGGGCGACGCGCATGGTGGGCGTGGGCTCGGGGACAGCGCTGCCCCGATGCGGCTTTCCTCTCCGGTGACCTGATGAAGTGCCGCCGCATCGCCGCCGGTTGCCGTCACAACCACGATCGAGAGACCGGAGGAGTTCATGCGCGGTGGCGAGTCGACACGGAACCGCCGGAGGGCGTAGGGAGCCCGTATGCCGTCCCCCATCGACGTCGCGACCCTGCCGCCGTTCTCCAACCAGCGCGCGGTCTGCTCCAAGTGCGGCGGTCGGCGTGAGATCCGCGTGCACTACGACCGCGGGTGCAACCTCACTCAAGGCGGCGAGCACTTCCATCGGCTCTGCCCCTGCGGGTACGAATGGCTCGAACGGTGCTCCGAGGACCCAGCCCCGCCGCTGGATCAGCAAGCGGCGCGCTAGGCGCTCTCGCGCGTCGAGGCCAAGGCACCATGTGCAGCGGCACCGCACACTCTGCCAGCGTCAGACGCGCTTCGCGGGCAGCGCGGCGCACAGGATAAGCGCACCGAACAGCGTGGCGAGGGTACACCACGCGCGGATGGCGAGCGGGGGCTGCTGGGACCACCACCGCACCAGCGCGTCGACACGGGGCTCCCCGAGCACCAGGAGCAACGCGGCCGCGGCCAGCGCGCGGATGCCCAACCCGGCGATGAGCGCAGGGAAGGGCAATCGGAGGCGCCGACCAGGAAGATCACCCCCAGCACGAGCCGGGTTCCCACCGCGACGTAGAGCCGCGTGTCCGGCGGCCAGTGGAGCACCACGGCGACGAGCTGCTCCGGGGCGAGCACACCGAGGGTGCTGACGGCCAGCAGGAGCAGGAGCAGGGCCAGGCCGGCCACGAGGTAGCGCATACCGCCCTCCCCACCCGGCCCGGGGCCGCGGGCGGCTCGCGGGCGCGTCCTTCTGCTACCATGGGCCCATGCAGACACGGAAGAGACGAGAAACGATGCGCCCCATGGGGCTACCTCCCGCCCCCCGCGGGCGCATCGGCACACATACTGGTCAGCGGTCAACGGCAAGGTAGCCGAATGCGTCGCCAGCGGGAAGCAACACAGTGCGCCGCAGGAGGGCCGGGGGCGAGGGCGCCGTCGGCCGCCGTTGGTCTCGGCGACCGCCGGCCCCAGCGCCGTCACTGCGGGCGATAGGGGCTGCTGGCTAATCGAGCGCGCAGAACGCCGCGCTGGGCGAACTCACGCACGCCGCGCAACACGTGGGGCTCGTCCCCACCGTGCCGCCCCTCGCGGTGCAGAGCGCAGCGCTCGACTTGATGTGGCAGGAGGTGGCCAGCGTGCAGACTCCGCCCACGCACGCGATCGCGGGATTCTCCACGCAGGTGTTCGTCGTCGGGTCGCACGTGCCGAGCTTTGGAATCTCGCACGTGACAAACCCGCTCTTGCCGCAGACCGACTTTGCCGCGCAGCGGGTAACCTTCCCCTTGCAGTCCTTCGGCACCGCGCCGCTACGCGCCAGCGCGTTCACCTGGTGGGCGACGCAGCTCACGTACTGGCCGTGGTTGGTCGCCGCGGTGCAGGAGCAATTCTGGTTGATCGCCGCCTGCACGGCGCAGCGCGCCGCCTCGCAATCGGCTGGGCTCCCGCCCGCCGCGGCCACTCCTGCGAACCCTCCGACCGCGAGCCCGAGCACTGCGATCACCGCCATGCGCATGGGTGCTGCCTCCTTCTTCCCCCGATGGCCCCCGCTGGGCGGCCTCATCGCGAGCCGCCCGGAGTCCTGCGATGCTAGCGGATGCCGTCGAGGAACGCCCCGCTCGGCGACTCGCAGAAGACGAGCCCGTTGCTCCCGTCGAGTGCCGCATCGACATCGGCCGCGATCGTCGGCTCGTTCGCCACCTCGCAGCCCTGACAACCCGTCAGCGACCCCACGCACTTGGTATAGGCCTGCGCCGGCCCCTTCGGGTCGCTCGTCTCGCATACGTCGTCGTCGAAGGTCTTCCCGTTGAGTGCTGCCTTCGCCGCCATCTGGTGGCACTTCGCATAACCCTTCACCAGCAGGGTGACGCACTTCCCGAGCTTCGCCTCGCAGCCGAGGACCTGCTTGCTGCTGGGTACGTTCCCCGTGTCGTCCCCCGACGTGTCGCCCACATCCACGCTCGCAATCGACGGCCCCGCGGGATCGCAGTAGACGAGGCTGTTGTTGCTGTCGAGCATCCCACGCGCCAGCGCCGCGATCGTGGCCGTGTTCACGCACGAGCAGTTCGCGGTCGACGATACGCTCGTGAACTTCGAGACCGCCGTGTCCTCGCAGGCCTCCTCGTCGAAGGTCGAGGTGGTCAACTTCGCCACGGCCTTGAACGCATCGGCCACCTGCTTGGCGTGGCACTTGGCGATGCCCAACACGAGCTTCGTGGCGACGTTCCCGGCGATCTTCTCCTCGCACGAACCGGTTGCCTTGTCCGGCGGCACACACCCGCTGTCGTCGCTGCCGAACGGCGTACACGCCGCGCGGGCCGTGCTGAACCCGAGCGCTACCATCATGAGGCCCATCAGAACCCGTCGCATAGCTGCTCCTCCTTCACCGGTCCTGCGATCGCGCCTCGACCGCGGGTCGTGGTTGCCGTCGTGAACGAGTGGATGCTGGCTCGCAACTCCCACGCCGTCAAGAGAAAATCACAAGACCTCGCCCGCGAAATCGTCCCAGCGATCGGCGCTGACTCCCGGCGGGCTGCTCTCCCCCCCGCTGTCGGCCCGGCGGAGGGGTCCTTCCCGTCACCGCCCATCTATCGCCCCATCGCGGCTGGATGCGCAACGGTGTTGGCTTTTTCAAGGGCCCAACCTCTCTCGCGGTGCTTCCGTTCCACCTCAGTGTGGCGTGCACTTCAACGGGCGTTCGACGCCGTGTTCGATGTGCAGGGCCTGCCGGATCGCCTGCGGGTCGAGCCCGAGGCCGGCACAGACATGCTCGAAACTGTAGGGCCAGGGATCGCGCCGGCGCCGAAACCACCGCTCCACGCCGACGACCCGGCGGTCTTGCCAACCGCGCGCCGTCCGCACCACGTGCAGATCGCGCACTGCTTGCTCCAAGACGGCCCACAGAAGGCGGTGGATGGGCTCCTGGGGATCGCTTTCGCGGCCATCAAATGGGGTGAGCCGACAGCCGTCGGACGGGCAATTCCGTTCGATCCACGTGCCGAAGTCCATGGCGGCGCTCCTCTCAGTGAGGGCCATGCGAAGGTCAGCTGCCGTGGGCGAGCGCAACCCTATGCCTTCGGGCTGCTAGGACAATCCCAACGATACGGGACAGAATAGGATACTGAGATGGGAGGCGTTGGTGAAGGAGACTCGCCCAGTGACGCGACGCGGGAGAGTTCATCGAAGGGCGCGCCCGATGCGCAACGACGGCGCGCCGCATACTGGTGCCCTTCGTCATCCTCGTGGCCTGCCGGTCCTTCGGCCGACGGAGCTCGCGCGGCGCCGCACCGCTGAACCAGAGACGGTCTTCGGCCAACGAGGCCGCGCCCTGTGAGCCACTTGGCGCGCGGCTCACGAACGCCCTGCCTACGGCCCGGGATCGCGCAGCTGGCGCACGCGGAAGTGATCGAGGATCGCCGCGATACCGGGGGTGCGCTCGAGTCGGCACTCGGGTTCGCACGCCCGGACGTGGCCTTCGAGCTGGGCCAGCTCGGGATCGGCAATCCGCGCCACGTGAGGCAACAGCGTGCGGCCGCAGCGCCGACAGGAGACTTCGAAGAGGGCGGCGGCTGTCATCGCGCGCTCAGTTCCGCTGCGGGCGGCGGGGCTTCTTCTGCTCGCGGCGGAGTCGCTCTTCAAGAGCCGCGACGACAAACGCCGTCACCGCGATGTCCGCCCTGACACAGTGGCGCCTCACCTCGCGGCGCAGCGCCTTCGGCATCCTGGTGGTCAGCCGCACCCGGCCGTCATCAAGCTCAACCATTTCGAGCGGGGCCGGCGCCCCAGCGGGAAGCGGACCGTCAGCGGCGGCGCCGATCGGTGAGGATCAAGACGCCACCGGCGAGCAGCGTCACCATCGTGCGGAGCATCCCGGGGTCGATCTCCGGCACGTCCCTCGGCCCGGCCTGCGGACTGCCCCCCAGCCAGCCGAACCAGGATTCCCACCACGGCTGATGTTGCCAGCCGTAGTGATGCCCGACGCCGCCCGGATCGGCCCAGGCCGAGGCCGCAGCGCCCACCAGCAGGAGGACGGGTCCGAGACGGAACCACATCATGCGGAGCACCTCTCGCCTTTCGTGCGTTCGCCTCAGCGCCCACTCCTGCGGCGTCCATGGTGGCCGCCGCCGACGAAGGCACCGTCCGCCGACGTCTGAAGCCGCTCGACGTCCGTCAGCGCCGTCTCGGCCAGCATCTGGAGCTGCGCGCGCGTGTCGTGTCCGATCGTCTGCCGCCCCCGGAACGACCGCGCCCGGAAGTTCAGCGCCCTGAGCGCCGTGACGGCGTGCTCGAGGAAGAGCATCTCCTTATGCCTGTCGCTCGTCCCGCCCGCCTCGGTGACCCACCTCTGCGCCCGGCCGAGCTGACTCAACATCACGGCCTTCGTCGGACCGACATCCGGGGCCGTGGTGAGGAGCGTCGCGAGCGCGTCCAAGTCACAGGTGACGGCGTCGAACGTCGCCGTGCTCGGGCAGGTCGTTGGCGTGGTGCTGCTGGTGCTCGTGGCCGTCGTGGTCGTGACCGTGGTCGTCGTCGTGACCGGATCACGACGACGCCGCGCCGGCGCGGTGACGGGAGCCATCAGGAAGACCGTCAGCGCCCAGCGCGCGACTCTGTGTCCCGTCGCACTGTTCGTCGTCATCATCGTCAGCTCCTTCTCCCTCCCCTGTTCCACCGAGCGTAGCCCGCTTTGGAACGCTGACAAGTCGTCCGAAGGTCGCAGGGGCCTCACCGCCCGGCGATCATGAAGATCACCCCCTCCAGCGGTCCCCGCGCACTCCGGGCAGCCGTGCTGCACCGGCACGGAGCCACCAGCAAGCCAGCGGTCGACCATCGACTCGGCGTGAATGCTGGCGTCCGCTCCGGTCGGGTAGTCGCCGGGCAACGCGCCGGCCCACACGCGGCGGGAGATGGTGCGACCATCCGGACCGCCACCGACGCCACACGGATTCTTCTCAATCTGGCAGCGCCTGGGACGCTTTCCGCTGTTGTCTCGCTTCGTGCCGCGGGGATCGCCAAGCGCGTGTGGGCGTACCTCGGCGCGCCTGGAACCCGGTGTGCGTTGCTGCTCGGGCCCGTCGACGTCGCAGCGCGTCCGTGCGACGCTGCTGTCCTGGCAAGTCGCGTCGCGACGTTGACGCCCCGCACCGCCCGCGTCGTGATGGCCAGCGGGGACGGCGATATGGCGTTGGCGTTCCGGCACGCCCTCGTGCAGGCGGGTCGGTCGGTCTCCCTCGCGTGGGATGCGAAACAGGCGAGGGACGTGTTGGCCCTCGTGCGCCCAGACCTAGTCGTCATCGACTTGGACCTCGCGGGCGGCGGGCATCGGCTCGTGGCCAGCCTGGTCCAGCATCGCGTGGCCCCGGCGATGGTGCTCCTGCCCAGCGAGCGGGGCGATGATGCTGCCGGGCACCTCGCCGCCTTTGCGACGCCGGAGCATACCCCCTACCTCCACCTGCGCCAGGAACTCCTCGCGATGGCGCTCTCCCGCTATGAGGGCGCCAGCGCCCCGGCGGTGCGGATCGCGGGCAGCCTCGGTCAGCTGGCCCTGCCGACCACCGCTTCCGCGGCCAGACGAAGCACCCCAGGATCGAATCGCCCCCTGCATCCCGGGCGCAGTGGAGGGGGCCGAATCCCTTCCCCGTGCAGGGCCACCGACGCCGTGAGCGGCGAGGCGAACTGCTCCTAGCACGCCAGCTCGCGCGCCTAGCGGCCGGATCCACATCGGCCGCGCGTCGGGGCGGAAGGCCGTCACGACTTGTGCGTCAGCTGCTGGCGAGCACACGGCGCATTGTAAGGGGTGCCGTTCCGGGCCGGTCACATCCCGCGGGCGATGGCTAGTCGTCGGCTGAGGGCTCGGCCTGTTGGCGTTGCCGCCAGCGTCGCTGGGTGTGTTGGAACTGCCGCGCCAGGGCTTTGAGCCGGGCGGGCGGCTCCCCGCGATTCTGCGCCTCGAACCGTGCTTGCTGCAGCCGGAGGAGATGGCGGGCCAGCGCGCGGTCGTGGGCCGCGGTAGCCGCGTCCGGCGCGGCTTGGGCTCGGGCCATCCCCACGGTTAGCAGGAGCGTCGCAAGCCCCACCCGCCACCCGCAGTGCCCCGTTTGATCCATTGCCGTGGGCCACGCGCTCCGTTGCATCCAGCGTCTCCTCATCACCGGCTCCTCGAAGCGCGCGCTCACGGGCATCCCCCGCTGCCCGACGGCACCGCGGCGCAATCGGCGAGCGAGGCCACCACGAGCGGGGCCGGCAGGGCGCCCCCGCCGCCGGCCGCGTTGGCGTACTGGAGCGCCTTGGAGCTGTAGTCGACGATGGCGCTCCCGCCGACCGTCAGGTTCACGTCCTGCGTCCACAGCGAGCCGTAGACCGTGGCGTTGCCAGTGACGCCGGTGAGCGAGGGGTCGTTGGTGACGTTGGTCTTCCCGCGCACCAGGATCAGGCCCTGGAAGTTGAAGTTCCCCTGGATGGTGAGGTCGCCGTCGACGATGAGGATCCCCGCCCCGCTGGCGTTGCCGTTGCCCTTGATGGTGACGCCGGTCGCGTTGTTGAGGTAGGTGATCTGCGGCGCACTGGGGGTCCCCCAGGTCGTGTTGCCGGTGATCTGCCCCGAGGTGTCGGTCACCACCCCGGGCAGCGCCAGGAAGTCGTTGATCATCGTGTTCATCTCGGCGATCGTCGGGGCGGCCGGCGAGGTGAGCACGCTCGGGACGATCGGCGGCCCGGCCTGGTACCCATAGCCCTGCACGTTGGCGGCCTGGTTGCTGCTCAGGCTGCTGATGGCCTGCTGCGTGTTGGTGGCGTTGCGGGTGGAGATCCCCGGTACCGGCGGAGCCGGCCCAGGGCCGCCCGTGGGGTTGTGATCGTTCCCGTCGATGGTGAAGGCGTTCCCGTTGAAGGTTGCATCGGTCGGGCTGTCGTTCGCGAGGTAGAGCGCGCCCGGCGTGGTCGTGGGGGCGTTCGAGCGGGTGACGTTGGCCACCACCACGTTGCGGACCCCTTCGACGCCGGTGGCCGTCGCGATGAGCTGGCCCACATCGGCGGGATTCCCCGCCGATGCCACCGGGATCACGGTGAAGCTGAACCCCGCCAGCGGGGCGAAGGGCTGCGCGGCCGCGCCGCCGAACAGCGCCGTCCACTGATTCACGACGTCGTTCTGGAAGTTGACGACGCCGATCGCGTTCACCTTCTGCAGCGCCTCGGAGATTCCCGATTCGGCGACGAAGTGGACCTGTTCCGCGCCGCGGTAGTTGCGGGTGGCGCGGAGGTTGGCGCTGGTCCCCAGCAGCGTGCCCGCGGTGACCAGCGCGAGCGTCAGCAGGACGAAGAGGACGAGGATCAGGGCGAAGCCGCCCGCGGATCGGCGGCGGGAGCGGATGCGAGTCGGCGTCGTCATGCCGCGTTACCCCTCTCAGAAGTTGGACAGTGACCGATTGCGGATCGCGACCATGGTCTCGGCCGTGGAGTTGAGCGGCAGCGGGTCGCGGGGGTTGGGGCTCGGCAGGCTCGCCTGGACCGCCACCTGGATCTTCGCGACACAGTTCCGCTGCGCCGTACTCAGCTGCGCCGGCGCGCCGCCCGGAAGCAGCGCGATCGGCGGATTGCTGCCGTCGAAGTACTGAAACGTGAGCGGGTTGGCGACGGCCGCGTCGACCAGTACGACCGGGGCCCCGAGCGCGGCGTCGGTCCGTCGGACCTGCGTGCCCAGCACGTCGTACGTCACGTCCTCGCCCGGCGAGAGGAGCTTGCCGTCCCCGTCGAGATCCTGCTGAAACCGCACCGAGGTCGGGGTCGCCGAGACGATGCCCTGCTTCACCCCGGGGCAGGAAGGGCCGGGGGAGGTCGTGAGCGCCGTGCCCGTGGGATCGTACGTGGCCATCCGCAGCTCGCGGCTCATCAGGTCGATCACGGTGCGGGTCACGGTCTGGCTCGACCCGTACACGTCCTGCATCCCCTGCGCCTGCTCCTGCGCCTCGAACAGCCCGAGCACCGTGCTGACCACGAGGAGGGCCATCATGGTGCCGACCAGCGTATCGATGAGCGCGCTCCCGCGCTGGCGGCCGCGACGGCGGCCACGGCCGTGGGTGCTCATGGGCAGGGCACCGTGCTGCAGCGCACGTAGGCGGCCACGGCGACGGTGTGCGCGCGGCTGTCGGTCCAGGCGACGGTCACGGTGACGGTCTTGAGCCCGAACGCGGGGGTGTCTTTCGGGGAGACGACCCAGGCGCGCGTGTACGGGCCCCCGGTGGCGCCGTTGGCCTGCAAAGGATTCGCCGCGTCCACGTAGCTCCCCGTGGCGAGCGCCGGCGCGCCGAGCGGCATGCTGCGGAGCTGTTCGAGCTCCTGCTGCGCCAGGGCGGTCGCGGCGCTCGTCGAGTCCGCGCTCTTCATGGCGCGGGTCAACGACACGGTCTGTGTCGAAAAGCCGAGCACCCCGATGGCGAAGAGCCCGGTGGCGGCCAGCGCCTCCAGCATGCTCGTGCCCCGGTTGGCGCGCCGCCGCATGCTATTGCACCGTCGTCTGGCCGAGCACATCGACCGACACGGTCCGCCCCCCCGCGCCGGGCACTGTGACCGTCACCGTGAGCGGCGCCGTGAGCATGCCGCGGGTGTCGAAGATCGGATTCGCGGCTACCCCGCCGAGCGCTGCCCCGTGAGGCAACGCCTGGGTTCCACCTTCCGAGACGAACTGCCCCGGGGCGGTTTCGCGTTGAATGACGTAGGTCGCCGCCGCGGTATTGAAGCTGACCTGATAGCGCGTGTTGCGCGCGATCGCCCGCATGCGCGTCGCCATCAGGTCGGCGGCCACCTGCTGGCTCGCCGTCCGCAGGGTGAACGGGGCGCCGAGCGCCGGGAGGTTCGGCACCGCGATCGCCAGGACGATCGCCATCAGGCTGGCGGCCACGATCACCTCCAAGAGCGTCGTGCCCCGCGCACGGCGCGCGTTCCGGGTCATGGGAGGCTTGCGACTGCAACCCCGATGCCGGCACGCCCCCGCCGCGCGCTGCGCGTCGAGGGCCATGCCGCTTGGCACAGCGTGCCGGCGCATCGGGCGCCCGGACATGCCCCGGCACCTGGCCGCCGGGCGCCCGTTTCACAATTTCGTGCGCAGCGTTACGCGGGTGGCGCGCCCGCCCGTGAGAATCAGCTTACGAACGCGCCGCTCGGGGATGTGCAGCCCACGATCGCGCTGAAGTGCGACGCGGTTGGGCGGTCCATTGCGCTGATCGCGCTCGGGTCTGCCGTCGGTCGACTTCGCGTCAGTGGAGGGTCGGCGGCCCCTTCGGGGATACTTTCTGCCCAAGCCGTGCCACGAGCCCCTGCAGCGCATCGAGGTCGACTGGCTTCGTGAGGTGGTCGTCGAACCCCGCAGCCCGTGCCTGTTCCTTGTCCTCCGCGCGGCCGTAGCCGGTGAGGGCCACGAGCGTCATCTTCGCCGCATCCGGGAGCGCGCGCATCCGCCGCGCGAGGTCGTATCCGTCCATGCCGGGGAGGCCGATGTCCACGAGCGCCACGTCCGGGACCGATGCGCGCAGGGCGTCGAGCGCTGCCCGGCCGTCTCGGGCAACGGCCACCTCGTGCCCGAGGGCTTCGAGCAGCATCCGCAGGGCCTCGGCGGTGTCCTCGTTGTCTTCGATCACCAGCACCCGTGCTCGGCTGGTCACGGTCGGCGTCGCCAACGGCGCGGCGATCGGGCCTTCGGTCGCCTGGAGCGCGGGCAGGCGGACCACGAATTCGCTTCCCTGATTCGGCCCCGCGCTCTGCGCGGCCACCGTGCCCCCGTGCAGCTCGACGAGGCGCCGCACGAGCGTGAGGCCGATCCCAAGACCACCCTCGGCCCGAGCGAGCGTCCGCTGCCCCTGCGCGAAGAGGTGGAAGATCTGCGGGAGGAGGTCGGGCACGATCCCCACCCCGTCGTCCCGCACCCGCAGCACGGCCTGCTCGCCCGCCCGCTCGGCGACGACCTCGATGTGGCCGCCGGGGTTCGTGTACTTGATCGCGTTCGTGAGGATTTTGGGGTGTGATCGTCCGTCAAAATCCGGCCACGACGGCCCAGAACGAGCTTGCCAGGCGGGGCCCACGGGGAGTACGACAACACCCCGCAGTGGGGATCAGCACCGTCATTGGGGAAATGTCGCGTAATAGGGGACGGGATCTCTGGCGCGGATGCGAGCGATCCTAGGCTATTTGCCTTGACGAAACAGGTTTGTGGACTGTATGCGCCGCGCGAGTCGGGGGGGACGGAGAGACGCAATCACACGTTGTGTCGGCGTCCCCAGGATTGTCCCGACTACGGCCCGGGAAAGCGGCGACGAGACTGCATGCGACCAGGATGAGGGTGCAAGGGCGTTCCATGAGAGTAGGTGAGCGGGAGGTCCGGGCTTCGAGCGGACGCAAACGCGGCGTCCGCGTGGGCCTGGTCACGTTGCTGGCAATCGTCTTGGCGGTTGCGCTGACGCCGGTCGCCGCGTTCGCTGCCTACTATTCCGTTTCGGGCCACGTCACCGCGCCCGGGGACCCACCGGTCGGCGTCGGGGGTGTCACCGTCTTCCTCGTGATCACGAGCAACCCCGGCGTCCAGTATGGGTCGACCACGACCCAAAGCGACGGCAGCTACACGTTCTTCGGCGAGATCCCGCCCGGGACCTACAAGGTAGGAGCCGTGCGCTCGCACGCGGACAATCTCCTCGGTGGCTACTACGTGATGGGGCAGCCAACCACGACCGACTACAACGCCGCGAGCACGATCACGGTCAGTAACGAGGACGTAACCGGTATCAACTTCACCCTGCCATTCGGGGGGCAAGTCACCGGGACGATCACGGACGCGACGACGGGAGCGCCGTTCGCAGGTGTTTGCGAGGAGCTCTACTCGGGCTCGACGCTTTCAGGGATGGCAAGCACGGGTGCCGACGGTTCGTACACGATCAACACACTCCCGACCGGGACCTATGCGCTCTTGATCAATACGAATGGCGGCTGCGCCGGCCAGGGATACGAGCGTCCGCGCGTATCCCCGGTATCGGTGACGGTCGGCGACACCACGACCATCAACTGGGCGCTGCGCCCGGGGGCCGATTTCACGGGGACTGTGACCAGCGCCGCGACCGGCGCGGATCTGCCCCACATCATGGTGACCGTCTACGACACGACTGGCAACGTGGTTACGTCGACGACCACCGACCACTACGGAAGCTACGGCGTGCTGGCCATCGCCGGCAACGTGCGTGTCGGCTTCTCAGACCCGGCGGGGGGCTACACGACCCAGTACTATAACGCCAAGGTGTCGCTCGCGTGTGCCGATCCGGTGACGCTGACCGCCAGCGGGCCGAACCCGAACGTCGATGCGGCACTCACGACAACCACGGCAGGGCTCGGCACGTGCGACGGTGGCGGCGGCGAGTCGACCACGACATCGAGCAGTACGACCACCACGACGACTCAACCGCCTTGCGCAACGGCGCGGTGTATCCTCGATGCAGTCCTGACCACCCCGGCCTGCTCCGGGCTCATCATCCCCTCTGCTTTACGCACGAATCTGAATGACGCGGGTGACCTCGTCGATCAAGGCGTCCTAAGTTCTGGGAAGAAGCAGCGCCGCCTGTACCGGCATGCGACGAAGCTGCTCAAGCAGGTAGACGTCAACGCGACCCGCGCGGCCAAGGGCAAGCACCCGAAGCTGCCGGGGGCCTGTGCGGCTGCCCTAAAGGGCGCCGCTGGGGAAGTGCTTGCTGGCCTTCGGCCGTAGACAACCAGAGGGCTCGGGTCGCCGGCGCGCGCCGTCCCACAATCATCTGTTTCTGGAACACGCCGACAGCGCGACCGGACCGCTGCAACGACGGGCATCTGGGCGCCCGTCGGCGTGAAGGGTTTTGGGACGGCCCCCGGGAGCCCGGGCCGTTGATTTGCCCCGGACCGCTGTGCCCTGCCTTTGCCGCCGAAAGGGCTCTACCAGCTCGTCACGCGCTTCCCGCCGCCCGACCAGCGTGGACTCGGCCTCAAAGAAGATCAAGTCTTCCGGGCATCTTTCAGAAGCGGGAGGCAGACCTCATGACCGAGCCTGAGGCATCGGCGGCAGCTCCGCCGTCGTCGCCGTCCACCACCGGCGCCGTACTCGCCGAGATCGAGCGCGGCCCGGGGCCGGCGTCGCGGCTCGTTCTCGCAGTCGTCCCGAACGGCGACGCCCCGCCGAGCTTTTCCCATGTCCGGGACTCCGCGGGCAGCCGTGGCTGGACGTACGTTCCGGCGGCGAGCGGCGGCTGACGATCAGCGCACGTCGAGGATGAAGGGATATGCGCGCGCATCGAGCTCGCGCGCCACGAGAAGCTCGGCCGCGGAACAGGCGCTCAGCGAGGAGAGGTCAAACGACCACGCGCCGTTCTCTCCCTCGGTGACGGTCGGCGAGTAGGACACTGCCTGGCCATCGGTGTTCAGCAGCCGGATGTAGACGATGCGCTCGCCACCGCGATCGGTTTGGAACGTCACCTTGCCACGTCGCCGCTCCGAGACGGTGACCGTCATGCCGCCGGCGTCGACACGGCGTCCGACCGTCAGATCGCTCATCCGCAGCGTGTCGATGCTCTTCGGGAAACGGACGGTGAGCGTGCCCTCGAGCCTCCGGAGGTCCTCGGGCTTCGCCTTGGTGTCGACCATGATCCAGAGCTGGGTCGCGAGCGCGCCGTCCTTGGGCGCCGAGCCGAAGCGCACCGCCGGGCTCCAGCTCGATCCGAACATGGACGGCTTTGCCGCGGGATCCTTCGCCGGCGGCTCGAGCGCGCTGCCGTCCTTCAGCTCGATGCGTTTCAGGTCGAGGCGCCCGGGCGAGAACGCGCCCCGCAGGTCGGGGAGCTCGGGGCTTCGCACCGTCAGGTCGAGCTTCATCAGATAGAAGGCCTGCGCCCCGTCGAGGGAGACCTCGAAGGGATCGAGGCGAGCGAGTGCACGATACGCGTCGGGTGCGCGCGGTACGAGCGGTTTCCAGCGCTCGCTCCCCAGCGTCGCATACGAGTACGGACGGAAGGGCGGGATCGTGTCGGGGAAGACGGGGCCCGCCGCGCCTTTCAACGCGGCGTCGATCAGCGTGAATGGGAACGCGAGCGTCCGCTCCTCGGTCGCGAACACGACCTCGAGCCGGTCGACCTTTCCGGCGAAGTTCTTCCCACCAGCCATCCCTTCCCCGAAGAGGAAGTCGCTCGAGAAGGCCGACATCTGCGCGAGGGGCTGCCCGCGATCGTTGAGGCCGCGGAGGAGGAGCACGCGGTCCTTCGCGCCGGTGATCTGGTAGGAGACGTCGCCGCCGTCGACCTTCGGCACCGCGACGGTCGTGCCGTCCCGGCGCAATGTGCTCGCGGGGCCGGGGTGAGGAAGGGTCACCGCCTCGGTCCGTGTCGGCAGCCTGAGCTCGACGTGGCCCGAGACCGATCCGATGTCGTCTGCCTCGGCGTCGCGAAGAAGCCGGACCGTCTTCTCCGCCTTCAGCCGGCCTGGAGTCGACGCTTTGAAGGGCGCGGGCACGCCGTTTCGCTCCTTGCCGCACGGCTCGGGACGGAGCAGCTCGCGGCCCGAGGTCGACTTCACGCTGTCCACGAACAGTCGGGCGCGCTCGCTGTCGCCCGTCATGTTCGGGATGTCGCCCGCGAAGCCGTCGACGACGAGCTCGAGGCCGACGTCCTGGTCGGAGCCGAGCCGGACGGCCTCGATGCGAAGGCCGAACGGCCCCTCCGTCCGGTCGACCGCGTCCGCGAACATCGCCTTCGGGTCGTAGGCGGGAAGGGCCCCCGGTGCGACCGCCTGCTGGAACGTCACCGGGTGCTCCTCGAGCCGCTCGCTGGGTGACGCGCCGGCCGCGCCCGTCATCTGGACCCCGAGGCCGCCGAAGAGGGCACCGATCGCCTCGTTCGCGACCTGCTGGAGGTTCGTGGCGAGCGTGGGATCGACCCTGAACTCGATCGTGCTGCGGTCGCCCGCCGCGCGCACGCGGAGGCTCCGGTACAGGGCGGCGACGGTCGGCATCGTCTCCGTCCACCGTGACTGCGATTCCGAGACCTCTTGCTGCAACCGCTCGATGTCCTTCGCCGCGGGCCCGTCGACCACGAGACGCAGGCGTCCGCGAGGCGGCACGACGTTGATCCCGAGCCCGATGTAGGCGCGCCGGACGGAGGCCGCCTTCACCGTGATGGCATGCGCCTGTGCCTGCAGAAACGGTTGCGTGAGCGCCGACCCGAGCGCGCCGGGATCACGCACCCCGATGGCGAGGACGTCGTCCCGCGCGAGCGGGCGCCACCAGGCGAGCGCCCCCGGGTCGGTCAAAGGCTCGCCTGTCAATCGCGCGACGACCGACGGGTGCGAGGCGGGATCGGCGAGCAGGATCCAGCGGGGACCGGCCGTGACGACCCACCGCGTCGCTGAGCCACACGTGTCAGGGTCCGACCGCTCGATCTCGTACGAGGCCCTTCCCTCCACGTCGCGGTGGACCGCGCTTGATCGGCGGCCGAGACGATCGCCGATCGCCGCGGGATCGAAGCGGCCAAGGAGCACGATCGCCTGCCGCAGCGCCTCGCCGTCGGTCGGGTAGAGAGCGTAGAGGACCTCGTCGATGTCGCGCCGCGGATCGACGCCCGCCGCGCGGACCTCGTCCACGAGCGATCGCCGGTCGTCCCCGGCCGGTGGAGGGGTGTCCTCGCGCGCGAAGATCGGCGAGCCGATATACCAGCGCTCGAGGAACAGTGCCTCGCGGACGTTCGCGTGCGCGAGCACGACGACGTCCGGGGTGAGGAGCGCCTGCTCTCCGAGCTCCAGGTCCTTCGAGGGCGCGAGCGCGGGGCGGACCACGCCGAGGTAGACCCCTGCGGCCAGTACGAGCAGGATGAGGGCGGCGAGGAAGGTCCTCTTCATGCGGTCGGGATATCGGCGCGTCGTGAGCCGATCTTCAGCACGGCACTATGGTTTGGCCACGCTGAGCAGCTGCATGAGATTGCTCGCCGCTCCCGTGATGGGCGCGAGCGGAAGCCCCCGAAGCCCCGGCGTGCTGCCCCGCTGTGCGAGCTGGAGGAGTCGCTGCAGTATCGCGGCCGCTTTTCGATAGGCGACCTGTTGGAGCCGCTCCTGCTTCTGGGGATTCGGCACCGTTCCTTTCTTGCGTCGCCGCCCCTTGCTCGGGTGCATTGTGCCAACATGGTCGAGTAGCCGTTCCGCCTTCGTGGCCAGCGCGAGGAGGCGCTTCGCCAGCCGGCGGGCCTTGCGATCGGTGAGACTGCCGGGTGCCGGGAAGGCCGCATCGAGGAGGGTTCGGCACTCGCTGACGCTCACGCACAGGCTGATCGTGTTCGTCCACGTGGGCGTGGTAATCGGTGCATTCTGATCAAACACCACCATCGCCTGGTTCGTCAGAGACGTGCCCATCGGCAGCCCAGCCCGCGGACGCACGGTGAAGAGGACGCTGCCATCGCCCGCCGGCGGCTGGGCATCAGGCGGCAGGAAGCCCACCGTTGGATCGGCCGGCGGCAACCCCGTCGCGGGGTCGATCGAGGCGAAGGTCCACGTGACGACACCCGACTGCGTATCGAGCGTGGCGGCAACGCGCACGAGCAGGTCCTGCGCCGGCCGGAGGTCCACGGTGCGGCTGTACAGGGTCTGACCGGGCTGGGGGGTAACCACCGTCGTGCCGAAGGCGATGGGACCGAAGGAGAACGACGTGAGATCGACCGTGGTCGGATCGAGATGGTCGGTGACCACGACCTGCTGGGCGGGCGCCGACGCTGTCGGTTCGTTCTCGAAGGAGACGAGATAGGGCACGGGGTCCCACGCGCTGATCCAGTGGTGGGCGGTTACCCCCGTGGGGCCGGCCTTATCGTTTGGGTCGATCGAGCCCACGCTGCTTGTCCCGTCGCTCCCCTCGGCGCCGCCGTCGCCTGGCGGCGGACACATCGTGCCCGGTGGGCACGGCGGATCGCAGGGCTGCGTACAATCCTCCACGAGCTGCGCCCCGTCGAACAGACCCGTGAAGGCGATGGCGGCGATGTTGGCGGCGGGCGAGACGACCCGTGCGCATTGGAGGCCCACGTTGAGGACCGGGGTGAAGATGTGAATCATACTGTTGACGTAAGTAACGTTGGAGTCCGGGCCGGAGGCCGCGCTATCGACCGCGGTCTCTGTGATGTCGCGGAACGCGTCCACAGTCGCGTGGTAGCAGCGGAAGGTGTTCGAGACAGGGTTGGCGCTGGAGAGAATATCCGCGGACGTGCTCAGAACATCCTTGAAGCAGTCCACCTGCCGCTTGAGCTGACAATCGGCATAGGCGTCCGGGGCCAGCGTGCCGGCGAGCGCCGCCCACTCGGCAGCCATGTCGGCATTGGGCCAGCCCTGGTGCAGCTGGGTCAGCGAGCTAAAGAACGGCCGCATGCTGAAGGCCTCGATCTCAATGCCCTGCTCGGTGGTGGGATCGGTGATCGCGATCGCGAGGGCGCTGCTGCTGCCCGCCGGAATGACCGGGAGATAGAGCGGCAGGTAGGTGCGGCCATTCTGCTGGTACGTGAGGGGCACGCCGCTTAAGTCGAGCGGCGGGGTGCCTGCCGGTTGTGCAGGCTCGACGATCGAGAACTGCGGCACCATGGTGAGGTTGCTCGGCACCCCGACGAAGAGCGGGACACCATAGGCATCGACACTGCCCGAGTTGCCGTAGGTGACGAGAAACACGGTGGGCGTGTTCACGCGGATAGCCGGCCGCCCAACGACGTTGACCCACACCCGGGCCGCGCCGCCGTCCACGACGGTAAACGCCGCGGGCCGCGTGATGGGCGTCCCGCCCGGGTTGGTGACCGCGAGATCGTAGACGCCCGCGGACGCTCCGCTCAGCTCGACGAGCGCCGTGAGCGTCGTCCCGTTGGCCCCGACGCCGACCGTGCCCGCTCGAATCGTCGTGCCGCCCGATTGCAACACCACGGTCGCTCCACTCTGGAACCCGCTGCCGCGGATCGTCAGGGTCACGGAGCCCGCGTTCCCCCCCGTCGATGGAGTCACCGAGGCAACCGCCCCGGTCCCGATCGCCGTCACGAAGGCGTCGTAGCCGTCACCGCCCGCAAACGTCGTCTGGAAGGCGCCGGCGGACGCCGGGAAGTCCATGGAACTCGTCGAGCCCGTGAGGTAGGCGTTCCCCTGTGCGTCCACGGCAATTCCGTTACCACTGTCGTCGCCGCTCCCGCCGAGATACGTGCCGTAGAGGAGCTGCGAGCCGTCGGCGCTCAGCGTCGCCACGAATGCGTCGTTCCCCCCGCCCGATGTCCCTTGCAGCGCGCCCGGGGTGGTCGGGAAGCCGCCGGGCGTGTGCCCCGTGAGGTACGCGCGCCCCTGGGGGTCCACAGCCAGCGCCGTGGCCACCGCGGGGTCCGCGATATTGAGATTGTCTGGAACGACCGGTCCCACCGCGGTCGAATAGAGCGGCGGCGAGCCATCGGGACGGAGCTTCATGACCCACGCCGTGTCGCTGCCACTGAAGACCGTGCTGTAGGCCCCCGGCGTGACGGGGAAGTCCGTGGAGGTGCTGTCCCCCGCCAGGACCACGTCGCCTTGGCCATCGAGCGCGATGCCCCAGCCCATCTCGGCGCCGCTGCCGCCGAGAAGGGTCGAGTAGACGAGCGAGCCGCCGTCGGGCGCGACGACTGTCAGGAAGGCGTCCGAACTTCCTCCGAGCGTCCGCTGCCGGGCGTTCGGCGTCGTCGGAAAGTCGGTGGATTGACTGAGGCCCGTTACGTAGGCGTTGCCGGCCGCATCGACGACGACCCCGCCCACCGTCCGATCGAACCCTGTGCCGCCGAGGAGCGTCGAGTAGAGGAGCTGGGTCCCGTCGGCGTTGAGCTTGGCTACGAACGCGTCGAACGTCCCGGTGAGCGTGCGCTGGAAGGCGCCGGGCGTCGTGGGGAAGTCGGTGGAGCCCGTGCCGCCGGCGACGTAGGCGTCACCGTGCGCATCGACGGCGATGCCGAAGCCGAAGTCGTCGCCGCTGAGCCCGCCCGACCCGCTCCCGCCCAGGTACGTCGAGTAGAGGAGTTGTGTCCCGTCCGCGCTCAGCTTGGCCACGAACGCGTCGAGATTCCCCCCGAACGTCGGCTGGATGGCGCCTGGGGTCACGGGGAAGTCGTCCGAGGTGGTCTGTCCGGTCACGTAGGCGTTGCCCGCCGCATCGATGGCCAACCCGTGGGTATAGAGATAGTCGTCGCTGCTGCCGCCGAGGAACGTCGAGTAGAGCGGCACCCCGGCGGGGCTCAACTTCGTGACGAACAGATCATAGGAATAGACGCCGATGGTCTTCCGGGTCGTCTGATAGACCCCGGCCGTGACCGGGAAGTTCTGGGAGGCGGTGAATCCGGCCACGTAGGTGTTGCCCGCACCGTCAACGGCGATTCCGCTGCCCACGTCATCGTGGACTCCACCCAGATAGCTCGAATAGAGGAGCACCGGATCGATGACGAGCGGCCGCGTGTGATCAAACCGCTCGACCCGGAAACCGACGGCGTTGCCCCCGAGGAGTTGGAACCGGGCGGCCACCGCCACGCACGTACCGCCCACATGCTGGTACGCCTGCGGCCGCGCCTGTCGGAGCGTGCCGAAGGCCGTGCGCATCACGAGTGAGCCGTCCGGCGCGATCCGCACGCCATCCACGCCGCGCAGGGTCAGGCGAATCCGCGCCGGGCTGGCGCCCGGCCGCACGACGAACTCCTGTTCCAAGTCGTGGCCGAGGCCGTAGATGCGCAGATCGATCCCGTCCCAGGCGTCCCGGTAGGTCACGAGCTGGTAGCTCGGGACGTTGCGCACCCAGCGCCGAGGATCGCGCCCGAGGAGATAGGTTGTGATCGCCGGCTGGGGCATTGCCCCTTCGAGACGCCGCGACCGGCTCGCGCCGACGAGCTGCTCGAAGAAGACGAGGTGCTCGTCGCGCTCGCGGGGGTGCCCCGGCACCGCGGCCGCCGGGGAGGCCGCGGCGGTCGCGGCCAACGGCCGGCGGAGGTCAAAGCGCAGGCCGTCGTCCGTCAGCCACACGGTCGTGCCCCCATCGCGGGCGTAGAAGGTCGCCGGACCGTCAACCTGCCCCCGGTTGGCGAGAAAGCACAGGCCAGCGCGCGGGCGACGCGCCGTCAACCCGGGCGTCGCCCCGACGAGGACGAGGGTGAGCCCAATCAGGGCCGCGGCGTGTCTGCGCATGACGATCCTCCCACCTCAGCACCCGCAGGTATCGGCCGATGCCTGGCCAGCCTTGAGGGGCGATCCGCCCCGCCGCCGACGGAGGTCGTTTATCGCCCGCTGGTCTTGGCAGGTCGCCGACGCGGTCGCTTCGCACGCCGTGCCGCCGCTGCCCGGGGGGGCCGGGTCCCCCGCGTCGATGGCAGGGCTCGTGGCGGCGAGCGCGTGCGTCTCCGTGGGCCCCCCGTTGGCGGCGAGCGCGTCCAAGCCCGAAGCGTGCCCGACGAGGTCGCTGCTCGTGGACGTCAGCGTGCAACCGTCGTGCTCCCGATCAGGTTATGGCCGTGCGAGACGACGCTCACGCCCATCGCGCTCTGCGTGAAGCAGTCTGGGGAACCGGCTGGCGAGGGGTTGTCCGCGAGAATCGTGTTCATGAGGATCACGCTCCCCGCCGTCACGCCAAGGCCTCCGCCGAGGTCCGCGGTGTTGTGCGTGATGGTGACGTTGTTGAGGGTCATCGTCCCACCCCCGTCACTCACGATCCCGCCCCCGGCCGCGCGCCTCGCCGTGCCACTCTCGCTGTTGCCGCTGAACGTGCTGTTCTTGATCGTGATGGTGCCGCCGCCTTCGTCGGCCAAGCCGCCGCCGCTGGCGCGCGCCGCGATCCCCGTGGCGCTGTGCGCGGTGTTGTTGCTGAGCGTGCTGCCGCTGATCACCAGGACGGTCCCCCCGTCCTGGTTGGCGATGCCGCCCCCCTGGACGGCGATGTCTTGGTCGCATGTGGCGACGTTGCCGTCGATGGTGGTGTCGGTGACGGTGATCATCCCGCCGGTCTCGATCCCTATCCCTCCACCATCCGCGCCGGACATCGCCGGCACGCAGGTCGCGGTGTTGCCACGAACCACACTGTCCTGGATCGAGACGGTGTAGCCGTTCCCCTCGATGCTGATCCCGGCGCCGCTGACCGCCGTGTTCCCGCTCACGGTCGTGCCCGACATGGTGAACGTGACCCCGTTGGCGAACAGGTCGATCCCCCCACCGGCGAACTGCGAGGCGTTGCCGGCAATGGTGGCGTGGGTGAGCGTCAGCGTGGCGCCCGTTCCGGAGACGAGAATGCCCCCGGCCCGCACGGTGGTACCTGTCACCTGGCCGCCGCTCACCGTGAGGCTGTCGAGCGTGAGGTTGCCGCCGGCGCCGATCTCGAAGAGCCGAAAGGCCGTCGCCGCGCTCCGGGTGATCGTTGCGCCGTTTCCCGCAATGGTCATCGGGCGCACGATCACCGGGAGCCCATTCACGCCGTTGTTGGCAGCCGTGAGGGCGTAGGTCGCGTTTGCGGCGAGGCTGATCGTGTCACCCATGTCACTGTTCGCCGTCGTGATCGCGGTGACGAGCCCCGCGACGTCGCCGGCGGCCACGGGGAGCGTCGTCCCCCCAGGGCTGGACCAGCTCCGAGCGCCAACAGGGCCCCAGCCGTGGCGGCGCCGAGGAGACGTGATGCGGCCATCGCCAGCATCCTCGGGGGGGACGTACGCCCGACCGGCGCGGGCGTCAACCCATAGACGCCCAGCCCGGGGGCTGGCTAGACAAGGCCGGGGCTGGGCAAGGGCGCCGGACCAGCCCACCAGAAACCTTGCTCTTGCCCCCTTGACGCCGCCGCACTGCTGCGCGTAGCGTCCGGCGTCCCCAGGGGAAGGTTCGGAGGTTTCGCCTCAAGCCAATCGCGGGGTAGAGAGAGCCGCACAGGGGGCAAGGAGACCGTGATGGCAAGTCGGATTTCGACGCTGCTCGCCGATGTGGTCCTGCTCGGTGGCATCATCGCGGCCACGCCCACGAACGCCATCGCAACGCCTTCCTCCCCCGTCGTCGGCCCAGCGGCCAAGCACAAACACCGACCGTCCGGTTGTGCGGTCACCCGCTCCGGCAGCTCCTTGATCATCGCGGCCCCATTCACCGTGCACGGGCAGCGGTTCCTGGTGAACATCGAAAGCGCCGGGAGCCCGACAGGGCCGCGCACGGCCTCGGTGACACTGTCTCATGGGCATCGCACGTTGCTGAGCAGCCAAAGCAGTTTCTCGGCTGGTACATTCACACTCACGACACAGTTCGGCGCGGCCTTCCACGGGGTCCGCAGCATCGATCTCGCGAGCACGGATGGGAAGACCGTTACGGGGACAATCGACGGGCGTGCTCTCAAGCCGTTCACCATCGGCTCAAATCCGGACACGATCCAGTTCGCCGACGAGAAGGCGGGGCCAAACGTGAAAGTGAAGCCCCTGATTCAGGCCGTCCTAAAGAAGGCAGCGGGGATCGATCTCTCTACGTGTGGAACCAGCGGCGGGGCAGCGAGGAGTGCCTTGCGCTCGATCGTACCGGCATCGATCATCCCGGGGCTCAGCGATTGCGAACTGTGTCAGGACGGATGCTCCGTTGCCTACTGGTTGTGCGGTGGCGCGGCGACCGGTGGGATGGCCGCGTGTGAAGGAGGAACCACCGGTGCGGGGACGGCGGCCTGCGTCCCGGCCTATGTCGCTGCGCTGGCGGGGTGCGAAAAGGCGATCGATGACTGCGACAATGCCTGTGTGGGTGGCGACGCGTGTTGTTCGGTCCCATGCGCGGGCGGACTCCCTCATGCCGCCAGTCCCACCGAGTTCTGCAAGGGGGATTGTGGGGACGGTCAGGTCTGTTGTGGGGGCGCAAGCAATCCCCACGGGGTGTGTTGCAGCAATGCTTCGGATTGCTGTGGGGGACCGGATACCTCCTTCGTAACGTGCACGGAGGGGACGTTTTCGGATGCCCATTGTGTCGACCAGAATACGGGCGCGTTGTGCTTCAACAACCAGCCAGGCGAGGTGTGTGAGACCGCGCAACAAGCAGCAGGAGGCTTCTTGCACTGCTGTCCCGGCGATGCGCCGGTGTGCCGCGACATCAACACCGGGCTCTGCTGCGCGCAGGGCGCAGGGGACATCTGCGGCAACGGAACGCTCTGTTGTCCGGCGAATACTCCGACCTGTGCACGCGGGACGTGCTGCGCCCCACAGGACGTCTGTGGTGCGGGGGGCGATTGCTGTCCGTCACCCCATACATGCGTCGGCACTACGTGTTGTAACCCGCCTTCTCAGGTCTGTACGGGGTTGGGATTGCACCCAATAACCACCTGTTGTGCCGAAGGGGACACCTGCAACACGCTTACGGGCATATGCTGCCCGGCGTTGACAGGGATTGTCTGTGGGCTGTCCTGCTGCGACGGGGCCACGCAGCGGTGCGCGGGTGGGGCGTGCTGTCCCATCAATCAAGCCTGTGGCAACGTCTGTTGTCCTGCCGGGCAGTTCTGTGCTGATTCGACCAAGGGGACCTGCTCGCCGTGCCCCTCGGGACAGGTCGCCTGCGTGCCCCCCGGCTCTGCGACGCCGGTCTGTTGCCCGTCCGGCGAGAATTGCTGTCCAGGCGGACCAAGCACGAACAATCAACCCGTCTGTTGCGGGGATCCGATTCAACAAACGTGCTGTGGAGTGCCCGACGATCTGTGCCATACGGAGCAGGTCTGCATCCCATGACTTGCAAGCAGCGTTGATGGGAGGAGGCCAGGTCAAGGGGTGTGTAAATGAGACGGTCGAAGCGGGTATGCGGCGTCGTGCTCATGGCCATCCTGGGGTTGCCGGCGCCTGCCCTGGCGGCTCGGAGCAAAAGCCCGAGATGCCGCTTCACCAGCGCGGGTGGAACGCTCACCAGCACGGTGGTGCTTGCGAACACCCCACTCGGCCGCGACGTCACGCTCGCCGTGACCAGGTCGGGCTCTCCCGGCGGTTTAGTGACGACGACCACGAAGGTATCGCGAGGCCGGCACTCCTTCCTCGTGCTCACCGCGACGGTGACCCCGACCGGCGCCCTCGATACAACGGCGCAGTTGGGGGCCGGGTTCCACGGGGTCCAAACCATCATGCTCAGCAGTCCGGACGGGAACACGTTCCAGGGAACGATCGACGGCCGAACCCTGGCTCCATTCAATGCGGACGCGAATCCCGATACGGTGCGGTTCGCCGATGGCAGTGCGATTCCGAAGGTGAAGATCAAGCGGGCGCTCCAAGCAGTGTTGCACAAGGTGGGGCAGGTGACCTTCCAATCGTGCTCCGGCGTCGGGCAGCCGTCGGGAATGGCGGTGCGTCCGGCTGACGTCTTTGGGGACCTGTGCAAGAGCGGTCTGGCGAAGACGCTCGGCATCAGCGCGTGCGACTGCTGCCAGGACGCGTGCAGCGTCACGGCGGTGGGTGCGGAGGTCGGTGGGATCCTGGGCTGTGTTGCCACCGTCGTTGGCTGCATCGTGTCCGAGGGGCTTGCCCTCAAGGCGCAGGTTGACTGCTACGACGCGTGCCAGCACGGGAGCGCGTGCTGCCCGGTGCCATGCATGGGCGGGACGGCCGACCAAGACTGCGCCGCGACCTGCTCCGACAATACGGTCTGTTGCAGCGGGGCGGATAACCCGAACGGGCAATGCTGTGACAACGCCGCGGACTGCTGCGGTGGGGCATCGAGCACGATACCCACGTGCCTGGAGGGCATCTTCGCCGGCTATCAGTGCGCGAACAGCCAGACTGGCGCCCTCTGCTACCCCGGCCAAGGCGACGTCTGCGCGGACACCTCGACATCTGGTCTCTACAACGGCGGCGGCCCCCTCGGCAGCGGCTCGGCATGCTGCCCAGCGGAGACGCCGGTCTGTCGCGACCTCGGCACCAACGTGTGCTGCGCGCAGGGCGCGGGGGACGTCTGCGGGCGGGAGTGCTGTCCGGCCAGCACCCCGCACTGCGATGGCGTCGGGTCGTGCTGCCTCGTGACGGACACCTGTGGTCCCACCGGGCAGTGTTGTCCCGGACCCCACGTGTGCCTGGGCAGCCAGTGCTGCAATCCGCCCAGCCATCTCTGCACGAGCTCCTTGACCGGCGGGACGACGTGTTGCCAGGGCTCAGACAACTGCAACACTTTCACGGGCAGCTGCTGCCCCGGGCTCACCACGGTCGTCTGCGGAGCCAAGGGCTGCTGCGACGCCGCGACGGCGGCGTGTGTTGGCGCGGGTCTCAGTGCGCAGTGTTGCCCGAAGGCACAAGCCTGCGGCAGCGTGTGCTGTCCCGCGGGACAGGTCTGTGAAGACGCCGGCAAGGGCACGTGCGGTGCCTGCGCGCCGGGCACGACGCCGGTGAGTTGCCAGAACGACGGCACCCCCTCCACGGACACCTGCTGCGCCACCGGCGTCTCGTGTTGCGCCGATCAGTGCTGTCCGTTCGCGAGCGACCAGTACGGCCCCGTCGTCTGCTGCACCCCGGTCAACAGCGACGTCCCGCCGTTCGCCAACGGGCAGTTCGGCTGTCACCACCAATTCGCGTGCAGCGCGTAAGGTTGGCCGTGCAATCGTCCGGCACCGGGTCACCCGCGCGCAGGGCTGATCCGCCACCCCGTTCCGCGTCGGGTGCCCGGGAAGACCATCACATGGCTCACCAACCCTGGGGGCTCGCGTCCCTGGCGGCCGCAGCGCTCTTGGCGGTGGTCGCCCCGCGACCCACCCTGGCCAAGCGCCACAAGCCGCCCCTGTGTCCCGGCGGAACCTTTTTCCTCACCGCGCCCCTCACCGTCGGAGGCGACACCACGCCCCTGGACACGATCGTCATTCAGGGCCGAGAGGTAGGGCTCCCGGGCACGTGTCCCACCGAGCCGGGGATGGCTACCCTGGGCACGCAGATGACGCACGTCACGGCGCTGGTGCTGAAAGCCCGCGCCCACCTGGGCAGGAGCAAGGCCACACCCCCGGCGCACGCGGAGGTCGCGCAATCGCTCGCGACCATCACAACGCAGGCCCAGGCGGCGCAGGCGGCGCTCTCGTTGCAGGACAATCGCGACGCGCGCACGCGCGTCGCGGACTGCATCGAGGCCATCAGCGACGCGGTCAACGGTGCGCTCGACGCTTACACGCGGTTGAAGTGAGCGGCAGCGCGTTAGCGCCGTCGGGCCGCGGGGCGGCGCCACGCGCAGGAACGTCGTACGAGCGCCACGGCGACGAGGTTACGGATACGGTCGATGTCGACGCCGCCGCTTGCGGCCGCGGCTGGGCCGGTCGCCGACTCGCTCAAGTCCAGGGTGATTCACCACGGACCGCTGACCTGGGTCACGGTTAGATCGCCAACAGCTGGACGCTGGATCAGCCAGGGCACCAGAGGGCCGCGCAGCGAATCGCAGCCCGGCTGCTGGAGCACACCGGCGACGAGACGCGTACGGGGTGGCTGAGAGAGCAACCCCGCCAGACCCATCGAGTCGTGCGCGATGGATGATGCCGTGCCCTCATCAAGCCGTGGGGATGTGCACGTGGATCTCCTCGCCTCGCACGTCTACCGCGAGGCGCTCGTAGCGGCAGTACTCGACCGCGCCGCAGCGCCCCGCATCGAGATCGATCGGCCATCCATGCAGCGGGCAGCGGAGCCGGCCTTCGGCGACGGTCCCGAGGCCAGAGCTGCGTGCTGCAGGGCCGTGCATGCGAAAGGCGTGGACCTGCCCGTCGATATCCACGATCAAGCAACGCGCCCCCTCGATTGCGCAGCCGATCACCGTGTTCTCCGCCAGGTCAGCGCGACGCAGCGTATGCTTCATTGGGGGCATCATGAGCCGATCTTCCCGTCTGTCCAGCCAGTTTCTCATCGCGGCGGCGTCCAGGCAGGCAACCGCAGCGCGGCGAGCAGATCCGCCGGGGCGATGCGCCGGAGGTAGCGGTCTGTCGTTGCGAGCGAGGCGTGTCCGAGCTGCGCCTGAATCACGTTGACGGGCGTGCCGTTCATGGCGAGCCCCGCCGCAAGCGCGTGGCGGAAGCCATGGGGATGAACCCGCTTCTCGACGCCCGCCTTGCGCGCGAGCCGCTTGCAGAGCCCGCGGACGTACGCGGTCGCCATCGGTCCGCCCTTAAGGGTGCAGAAGAGCCGCCGGCGCTCGCCGAGCCCGAGCTTCTTCCGTCGATCGAGCCACCGCTCGACGAGCGCGAACGCCTCCGGGGCGAGCGCGACCGTGCGGGCCTGGTCACCCTTGCCGTGGAGCACGCGTACGAGACCGTGCCCGGGGTCGAGGTCCTTCGGCGAAAGCGCGAGCGCTTCGGAGATGCGGAGTCCGGCACGGTACATCACGGCGAGCAGGGCGCGGTTCCGGATGCCGGTCGGCGCGCGGCGGGAGCAGCGGGCGAGGAGCGCGCTCACCTCGTCGGCCGTGAGCAGCTCGGCGGGGAGCTTCTTGCCCCTGGTCGGGTGCGGGCGGCGGGTGCCGGGTGTCCTCTTGGTCGTCTGAGGTGCCATGGATGCCCTCCGAACCGCTCAGGTTACACTATCATCTCAAAGTGCTCCTCTATCGTAGGGTCGGACGGACCGCAAGGCGAAAGTGTAACCCGGCTGGTCTGATCACGGCCGCGACCGCCAACCCGTCGCCGCCGGGCGGCGCGGTGCGGGGCGCGCCCGCGCGGCGTTGGCCATGGAGGTCCGTGGCGCGCGCCCGAGGGGTACGGTAGGCAGCGCGTATGGTGATTCGCCCGGCGGAGGCTGGCGACGCGGCGCGCTTGGCGGACATCTACAACCACTACGTCCTCCACACGCCGATCACCTTCGAGATCGGCCCGGTCGACGTCGTGAATCGCGAGCGCTGGATCGCGGCATACGCGCGCTCCGGCCGGTGGCGGCTGCTGGTCGTGGAGGAGTCGGGGCATGTGCTGGGGTGGGCGGACAGCCGCCGCTTCCATGAGCGGCCGGCTTACGAGCCCACCATCGAGACCGGGGTCTACCTCGACCCCGCGGCGCAGGGGCGCGGACTCGGGACGGCGCTCTTCGAAGCACTGGCCGGGGAGGACGTGCATCGGGTGATCGCGGGTATCACGCTGCCGAACGCGGCCTCCGTGGCGCTCCACCGCCGCTTCGGCTTCGAGGACGTGGGCGTGCTCGACCAGGTGGGCCGCAAGTTCGGCCGCTGGTGGGATGTGCTCTGGATGCAGCGGCGGCTCCGGTGATACCCGAGCGAGGTGGCGCGCTGCGGCGAGCGGCCCTGGGGACGGTCGTCTTCGTCCTCCTCGTGCCGGGGACCGTCGTCGGACTGGGCCCCTGGCTCGTGACTCACTGGCGGCTCGCGCCGCCCCTTCTTGGCTGGGCGTGGACGCGCGGGCTGGGTGTCGCGCTCCTGATCTTGGCGACGCCGCTCTTCGCGGCGTTCACCGTCCGCTTTGTCGTCGAAGGACTGGGCACGCCGGTGCCGATCGCCCCGACGCGGCACCTGGTCGTGGGCGGCCCCTTCCGCTGGGTGCGCAACCCCGGGTACATCGCGGTGATCGCCCTCCTGCTCGGGCAGGCCCTCCTCTTCGGCAGCCGGGCCCTGCTCCTCTACGCGGCCATTGTCGCCTTCGCATTCCACCTCTTCGTGATCCTCTACGAGGAACCGACGCTCGCGCGGCAATTTGGGGTGGAGTATGCCGCCTACCGCCGTCAGGTCCCCCGCTGGCTGCCGCGGCTCAAGCCGCTGCCGCGCCCACCCCGCCGGGCTGAGCCCAGGTCCGACGGCGCGTAGCGTATGATCGGCGCGGCCCTATTGTTCGGCCTCATGACGCTCGACCGTGTGATCTTCCTTCCGGACCGGCACCTGCCCGCGCCGCCGCCTGGCGTGGAGGAGCGCGGGTTCAGCACGGTCGACGGGGTGCAGCTCTCTGCCTGGTGGGTGCCACCCCCGAGCGGCGCCCCGGTGCTGGTCTAATCGCACGGCAACGCCGGGAACATCGGCGGCCGGGCGGCGGTGCTGGGTGCGCTCGCCCAGCGTGGGCTCGGTGTGGTCGCCTACGACTACCGCGGCTACGGGCGGAGCGCCGGGCACCGCACCGAGGCGGGCGTCTACCACGACGCCGAGGCTGCCTACGATGCCGTCCGTGCCGTGGGGATCCCGGCTACCCGGGTGGTCTGCTTCGGCGAGTCGCTGGGCGGCGCCGTGTCGGTCCGCCTGGCCACGGTGCGGCCGTGCGCGGCCGTCGTGCTGGTCGCGACCTTCACGCGGCTGCGCGATGCGGCCTGGGCGCACTACGGCCCGTTCGGGCTGCTCGTCGGCGACCGCTTCGACACGGTCGCCCGCATCGGGAGCCTGCGGGTGCCGGTGCTGATCGCCCATGGCGACGAGGACGAGGTGGTACCGTTTCGGCTGGGAGAGCAGCTCTTCGCGGCCGCGCCCGAGCCGAAGCGCTTCGTGCGGATCCCCGGGGCGCAGCACAACGAGGTCCTCTTCGACCCCGTGTTGCTCGACACGATCGCCACGTTCGCTCGCGACGGCACGGGAGGCGTGCGGGCCAGAACGGCTTCGCGAGAGGATGGAGAGTGAAGGGGAGGCGCCGGGCTTCCGTGCAGGATCGTCTGCGCGCCGCGTCCCCACAACGTTCCGATTGAGCGGGCGGAGCGGCGATAGGCCTTCCCCAGTCGCCCGGCTACCGCCGCTCGTGCGCGATCACGGGACCCACGCGCCGCAGCTCCTGGACCGTGAACACTGTGAATGGCTCCGTGCGGCGGGCGAAAGCGGCGAGCAAGGGCGCCATCTCCCGCTGCTGGGTCTCGTACCGGGCGAGCGCCGCCTGCTTGGTGGCCACCTCCGTCTCCGTAAGCGCGAGCGCCACGCGCGCGAGAACGCGCGCCGGGAGCGGGGCGGGGAGCAGCAGGGGTTGGTTCGTCGTCCCCGCCGGGGCGCCCCAGCCCGGGGGCCAGTCCGGCCAGTGCACCAAGTAGGCGAACAGCCGCGGCAGCGGCGCGTGGGTGCCGCGCCAGTCCGTGAGGGCCAGGAGGGTGAAGAGTCCGGCCGCGCGGTGATCGGGATGCCTGTCGAGCGGATCGGGAAACACGACGATGGTGGGGTCTACGGTGAGGAGCAGCCGGACGATCTCCGCGCGTAGGTCCGCGCCGTCGTAGGGCACATCGGGCCCGAGCGCCTCGGGGCCGTACGGCGGCGCGGTGACGCCCGTGGTCGGCGAGCGCTCAGGATGAAGCCGCCGCCAGTAGCGGGTCAGCAGCGGTTCGAGCCCGCCGTCGGGGAAGCCGAACAGCGTGAAGCGGAGGCGCGGGCCGCCGAGGACCCGCAGCGCCGCGCGCGCTTCGCGCAGGCGTCGCTCGCCATAGTCCACGAACGCCTCGGGCCGCGGTCGCGGCTGGCGGGTCTCGTGTTCCACCGCCTCGACGTAGCCGTCTCCGGCCGTCAGGAGCACGACGCGCACGGCCCCGCCGTGGGCAAGCACCCGCTGCATCAACCCGGCGGCGCCCAGCGTCTCGTCGTCGGGGTGCGGGGCCACGACCAAGAGCCGTTCGCCCGGGCCGACCGCCAGGGGCTCGGGAGGCCCGGCCCCGGGCGGTTCGGGACGCGAATGCGCGCGGAAGAAACGCCAGAGGCGCTCGCTCGCCCCGGGCGGCCAGGCCGGCTCCGGCGCGGCGGGGCAGCTGACGACCTCGGCGGCGCAGGCCGTCGCGTGCACGCATCGATTCTGCTCGGCGACCGGCGGTCCGCACCCATTCGCCCGCCGCCACCACGCGCCCGCGTCCGCACCGCCCTCCTCCCCACCGCCGAGCAGCAGGACAGGCATCGCCTGGGCCGGCACACAGCCGTCGAGCGGTGCTGCCCCGGCGACGGGGGCAACCGCCGCCAGGCGGTCACCGAGCACGCAGCCGAGGAGATTCGCGAAGACCCCGCCGTTCGCCAGCCCGGTGGCGAACACCCGGCGGCGGTCGACGCACCGGTCCCGCTCAAGGGCATCGAGGAGCGTGCGCACGAAGGTCACGTCGCCCGTCTCGCCGGGACCCGGGCGCCAGCCGCGGCCTACTTGGCCGCCGAGCGGGAGCGTGTCGCGCCCCTCCGGGGTGATCGCGATGAACCCTTCGCGCTGCGCAAGGGGGCCCAGGCCCGAGAGCGTGCGCTGCCGACGCGCGCTCTCTTGGAAGGCGTGGAACGCGAACACGACCGGCCGCGGGACGTCGCCGGGCCCGGCCGGGGCGTCGATGAGGTAGCGCCGCTCCTCAGTGCCGACCAGGATCCGCCGGTGAGCACCGTGCAGAGCAGGAAAGCGGCCCGACGGCAGCCGGCGCTCGGCTCGGCCACCACGACGGGCGTCGCGCGCGCGTGCTCCGCGGAACCGCCGCCACACCCCACCGTCACGGCGAGGAGGAAGGCGGCCGAGGGCCAGATCCACCGGCACGGCTTCTCCATGGATCCGACGCATCCTGCCATTCGGACGAGGACCGGGCACCTACGTGAATGGGGGGCGTCGAGAGGACACGCGGCTCGCTACCGAGCGCCGTTCTCGTCGACCGTCTCCCCGCCTGCGCGCGGTGTGTACGACCCGCACGCCGGCAGCGCTGGCCGTGTGTAGAACCCTCGCCGCCGGCAGAATCCGTTCTCCGCCATCTCCCCGCACGTCCCGCAGCAGCGGTCCCGCGCGTCCAGCTCCTGGGACGACGGGTCCGTTGAGTTCGGCCGAACGTCTGCGCTCGCCGGCGTACCTGGAACCTCCTCAGTGACCTCGGCCCCCGTGAGCGCCTGCACCTCGGCGAAGACCTGCACCACGCGGTCTTCAGGCACATGACGGGAGACAACGTCGACCACTCTCCTCAAGAACCGGTACGCTGGGCCCGTCAGCGTGTCCTTCTCGTTGCGCTCAAGCCGCTGCGCCCGTTCAATTCCGCAGCCTAGCTCGCGCAGCACCGCGAGCAGCCGCATCGCTCCCTGCTCGCCGTCGATCATGCCCGGAGCCGCGAGCACATCCGCCATGGCCCACAGCCGGCGAGCAGCTCCTCACCGTCACGGAGACGCGCCTGGTCCCGCCGGTACGCGGCGAGCCGCTCGGCGTACTGGACGTGTAGGGCCTCCCAGGTGGCGATTGTGCTCGGACGGGCGCGCAGGCCAGTCTTCAGCGCGGCGAGTGCGGGGTTCTTCCGAAGCCCCGCCTGTTCCCGGCGGCGAGTGCCTGCGCCGTGCGTCGAGCAGACGCTGAACCCCCGACGGGCCGGTTTGGCGCACTGGAGCCCGGAGCGCTTGCTCCGGGCCCGACACCTGGGGACGACCCCGAACGGGGTCTGGACCTCGGGTTGCACCTCGGCGCTTTGCATCCGCCCCTCCGTGACGTGCTGGTCGTGGTGGATGGGGGACGCATCGCTGGATCAATCGCGTTGCTCAGGGCGACGACCTGGATACCACCGACGAGCGTGTCGCAGGCGGTAGGCTGATCGGCTGCACATCGGCGATGAGAGGCTTGCGCCGCGGGGCGGTGTCGGGGCGACAATTGGCTTGTCATCCACGAGAGCCAACCGCGGATCGCGTCCGGACTTTGGGACGTCACCCGCGGGCCTCCACTCGCCCGCCTCGGATATCGCCCCCCGTTCGTTCTGGCGGGCGACTTGCTTCCCTTCGGGGGCAGGCGTCCGCGATCACGGGAGGCCGGGCGATGATCACCGCAATCGCCATCGGAGTCGGCGGGGCTTTGCTCCTGATGGCCTCCATCCCAGCGATGCGAGCCGTTTGGGATGTCTGGCGCTTCCGCGGGAGACACGTGGTCCGCTGTCCCGAGGTGGGTCGCCCCGCGGGGGTGGCCGTCGACATCCGAGAGCTCACGCTCGCCACGCTGGGCGGCGCCCGGGGCCTCCGCATAGGCGCGTGCTCCCGCTGGCGGGCTCGGCGCGATTGTGCGCAGCGGTGCGTGCCCCAGGTCGTGCAGGGGCCCGGGGAGACCCGTCCTCGCACGCTTTTTACCCTGTGGTACCTAGGCCGGGCATGCGCGCTCTGCGCGAGCCCCCTCCACCGGATCGGCGAGCCGCCGGCGGTGCGGTGGCTCGATGGACGGACGGCCCGGTGGTCCGTGTTCCGGCGGCTCTACCCCGGCGGCGACCGACCGTGGACCCGGGACGCCGCGCGCGCTGCGGCGCGCCGGGCCGCCGCCGCGAGCCGGGCATGACGCCGGATCGCATGACCGCGGTCGACGCGGTGTTCTGGCTCCTCGACAGCGTGCCGGAACTGCGCTCCACGATCGGAGCGGTCATGGTGCTCGCACGGCCGGCCGCACGCGGCCGGCTGCGCGACGAGGTCGTCCGGCTCACGCACTTCATCCCACACATGCGCCAGGTGGTCACCGAGGTGCCATTCAACCTCGCGCCGCCCGAATGGACACCCGATCCGGACTTCGACCTCGACTACCACCTGCGCACGATCGCCGCTCCGGCACCGGGAGGCATGCCAGAGCTGCTGGCGGCCGTGGGGCCGCTCTACGCCACGCCGCTCGACCGCTCTCGCCCCCTCTGGGAGGCGTACGAGGTCGAGGAGCTGATGGGCGGGCGGGGTGCGATCTTCTTCAAGCTGCACCACGCACTCATCGATGGCGTCGGCGGCACGCGGCTCTTCGAGGCGATGTGCGGCGAGACGAGCACACGCCCGCCGTTCCCGGCCGAGCAACCCGCGTCGGCGGCGGATACGCGTCCGGGCGCGCTGCTGCGACGGGCGTGGCGGGATGCCCTCCGCGACGTCATGCACCTCGGCAGCGACATGGCCACGATCGCAGGCGGCGCGCTCCTCCGGCCGCTCGCGACGGTCGAGGGCGTTCGCCGCGCCGTGCGCATGACGACCGCGTTCGGCCGGACGTTCCTCACCGCGCCGCAGCCCAGCCCGCTCGATTGCCATCGCAGCTCGTCCCGGGCGCTCGCGACGCTCGATCTTCCCCACGCCGACGTCGACACCATCCGCCGGCGTCTCGGCGCGACCAACAACGACGTCGTGCTGACACTGCTCACTGGGGCGCTCCACCGCTGGCATACCTCGCGCGGCGCTGACGTGCACGAGCTCCGGGTTCTGGTACCCATGAACCTGCGGCAGGAGGGAGACGTCACGCAGGGCAACCGTATCGGCCTCCTCGACGAGTGCCTGCCGGTCGGCGAGCCGAACCCGCTCGCCCGGCTGCGCCTGATCCACGAACGCATGCGGCGCTTCAAGGCGGCGCGCGGGGCGGCCCTCTTCCCGATCGTCGCGCGCGCGCTCATCGTGCTCCCCCCAGCCATTGCGGCGACGATCGGACGCCAGCAGATGAGACGCGCGAATCTGGTCTGCACCAACGTCCCGGGACCGCGCCAGACATGCTTCTTCGCCGGCGAGGCGGTCGAGCGCATCTATCCGTTCGCACCGCTCGTCGGCGACCACCCGCTCTCGGTGGCCCTCTTTTCATACCGCGACACGATCTGCGTGGGGATCGACGTCGATCCCCTCGCCATGCCGGATCTCGCCCATTTCGTCGACGCCTTCGACGAGGCGCGGCGCGAGCTCCTAGCCGTCGCGGGGGCGGACGACGCGCCGGTCGCGCACGCCGGGTGATATCCTGCCCTGGGTCTCACGGGGCTGGCACAAGGGGGGATCGCTCCTCGGCCGCCCGAAGCGCGGCGCCGACGTACACGGTCGCGAGCACCGCGAAGATGTAGGCCTGGAGCAGGCCGATCAGGAGATCGAGAGCCATGAGGGGCGTCGGGACGAGAAACCCGGCGAGAGCCACGAGCAGCGCCACGATCAGCTGCCCCGACATCATGTTGCCGAAGAGCCGCACGGACAGCGCCAACGTGCGCGAGAGTTCGGAGACAAGGTGGAGGGGCAGGAATAGGGGATTCGGCCGCACGTAGTGCGCGAGGTAGCCCAGGAATCCGCGGGTGCTGATCCCCACGATCGGGACGGCCGCGAAGACGATGGTCGCCAGCGCCGAGGTCGTGGCGAGGCTGGCCGTAGGCCGGTGGACGCCCGGGAGGAGGCCGGAGAGGTTCGCGGCGGTGATGTAGAGGAAGAGGCTGCCGGCGAGGGTAACCAGGCGCGGCTCGCGACGACCCACGACTGCGCGCACGAGGTCGTCCAACCATTCGATCGTGAGGACAGCGACGGCCGAGAGCGTGCTCTCCGGCCGCCGGGTGACGGCGTGCCGCAACAGCAGAGCGACGACGAGGAGCGCCGTCGAGACGCCGACGGAAGCCAGCATCGTGGCCGTGAGCGGCACGGGTCCCAGCCGAACGAGGACCGATTCGCCGAAGACGTGCACATCCTCCGTGGTCATCCGCGACCTCGCTCCAGCGCGTGCCAGGCCAGCGCTGCGCCGAGCACCACGCCGGCGGCCAGCAGCATCAACGTGAAGCGGACGCTGGTCCCGAGACGGAGATCCAGCTCGTGGCCGAGGAGCGCGCCGCCCGCCGCAGGGAGGGCGATAGCCCAGCCGACGGTGCCGAGCAGCGACAGGGAGTGCCAGAACGACGTAGCCGTCGGCTTGCGCCGTGCATGGCGCCGCGCGTCGCGTGCGATCGAGCGGCGCATGTCGGGTCGCTCGCCGTCACCGCCGCTCGCCACCGCTGCCTCCGTGGATCTCGCGCAGGAGCCCCGCCTCGAGGCGCTCGATTGCCTGACGGAGCTCGCGCTCCGGGTCGGGGCCGGCCAGCAACGGTCCACCGCCGCGACGACGGCGGCCGCATCGTGGCCGAGGACGGCGAGGGGGGTGAGGAGCACCGCCTCGGATGCCCCGGCGCGCAGCAGACCGCCCGCGGTGCTGATGAAGCGTCGTCCCTCCGGGGTCCTGGCGAAAACGAGCCCCGGCTCGATCGCGGTCACGGCCGCCTCGGCGCGCGGTCGTATGCCGACCTGGCCAGTGTCCGTGGGGACGCGCAACGACAGGACGGCGAACTCCCCGACGACCTCGTGCGGCGTGCGGACGACGACGTGGAGCATGCGACGGCTCATGGTGTGACGGTGATGCCGGCATCGGTGAGCGAGCCGATCATGAACAGCCGCTCCTCGGGCACGGCGTCGCAGCGGCCCTCGAGGATCGCGCCGACGTCCGCCACGGCCTGCTCGACCGCCACGCGCCGCCCCGGTCGCCCGCTGAACGCTTCGGTGACGAAGAAGGGCTGCGTCAGGTAGCTCCGGAGTCGGCGGGCGCGGCCCACGAGCACGCGGTCCTCGGCCGACAGCTCCTCCATCCCGAGCATCGAGATGATGTCGCGCAGTTCCTGCCAGCGGACGAGCACGTGCCGCGCCTCTTGGACGGCCGCATAGTGCGCGTCGCCGACCAGCGCCGGGTCGAGCGCCTTCGACCACGAGGCGAGGGGATCGAGGGCGGGGTAGAAACCCTCGGCGGCGACGTCTCGCGAGAGGACGAGCGCGCTGTCGAGATGCCAGAAGGCGTGCGTGATCGCGGGATCGGCGTAGTCGTCTGCCGGCACGTACATGGCCTGGAGCGACACCATGTCGCCGCGCCGGCTCGCCGTGATGCGCTCCTCCAGGGCCGCCAAATCGGCCGCGAGGGTCGGCTGATAGCCGACCCTCGACGGGAGGCGGCCGAGCAGCCCGGACACCTCCATTCCCGCCTGGACGTGCCGGTAGACGTTGTCGACGACGAAGAGGACGTCCCGCCCGGCCGTGTCGCGGAAGTATTCGGCCACGGTGAGCGCGGCGGGGCCAACGAGGAAGCGCGCGCCGGGCGGCTCCTTCATCTGCCCGAACACGAGGATGGTGCGATCGAGCACGCCGCGGCGTGCAAGCTCATCCCACAGCTCGAGCCCTTCGCGCGAGCGCTCGCCGATGCCCGCGAAAACGGCCACGCCGGCGAGGTTTTCGACGGCGTTGTGGATGAACTCGGTCAGCACGATCGTCTTCCCGACGCTGGCGCCGCCGAACACCGCGGCCCGACCGCCGTGCGACACGGGCGCGAACAGGTCGACGGCCTTGATGCCCGTCGCATAGGTGCTGCCCACCGTCCGTCGCATCGAGGCCGGAGGCGGGGGCAGGCGGATCGCGCGGTGCATGGCACAGTCCGGGGCGGGTCGGCCGTCGAGTAGCCGGCCGTGGACGTCGATCACGCGACCCAGCAGCGCGTCGCCCACGGGCACGGAGAGCGGCAGGCCGTCCGTGTCCACGGCGTCGCCCCGCCGCAGCCCGCGCGTGGACTCGATCGCGATTGCTTGCACCGTGTCCGGGTCGCGGTGCCCGTAGACCTCGGCCGCGACGGATGGACCGGTGATCGCGTGGCAGACGATCCCGGTTCCTATCGCCGGAAGCGCGCCGTCGAAGGTCGCCTCGACGACCGTCCCGCGGCGTCGGTCGGCGACTTCGACGAGCCGGTGCTCCGCCTCTGCGCGGATGTGATCGGCCTGCCGCCGCTCCGCCTCAAGGTCCGCGCGGCGGCGCTCGATCGCCGCCTGCACCGGCCGGAAGAAGAGCCACCCGAGCACTCCCGTGAGCACGACGAAGTTCACGGCCTCGAACAGGAACGTCGTAAGGCTTGGTGACACGGGCTTCGTCAGCCGCCCGGCGCGCTCACGAAGGGGTTCGCGAAAAGCAAAATAAGCGCGATCACCAGGCAGAAGATGGCGGTCGACTCGACCATCGCGAGGCTCACGAAGAGCGTGCGCGTGATGGCGGAGGCCTCGTCCGGCTGCCGGGCGAGCGCGTCCATCGCGGCTGAGGCGATGCGGCTCTCCCCGAGTGCCGCCCCGAGCGCGCCGGCCGCCATTGTGAGGGCGGCCGCGGCGACGGAGACGAGGGTGAGGGCGTGGCCGCTCACGTCGGCGCCCTAATGCCCGGCCGCGACGAGCGACCCTACGGTGAACCATGCGTCGGTTGTGCCCGCTGCCTCGCCCTGGTTGAAGTACCACCCCTGCTCCCCCACGAAGCGCGGGCTCGGGAGCGCCGCCTTGGTGGCGTGCTCGAGCTGCAGGTCCACCATCACGATGGCCGGGATGAAGTTCATCTCGTCCGGATACTCGATGCCCCCCGGCACGGCCTGCTTGCGGAAGCTCACATCGTTGATCCACACCTTCCAGAGCTCGCCCGAGCGGTCGTAGATGTCGCTATAGAGGATCCCCCAGGATTCCTTGTCGATGAAGAGGACGCGCTTGAGGTAGGCGTACTGCGGGATCTTGGAGACGCCCTCCACGACGTAGACGTGGCGCTTCTCCCAGACGTCGTCGAAGGCCCAGTCGACCTTGTCGGCCCACCGGACGGGGAAGTGCTCCGCGTGCAGGACCCCGAGCATCTCCCGCTCGCCGAGGAGCTTCCAGTCCATCCATGCTATCTGTCCGGCGTAGCCGTCGTAGCTGTCGATGTCCGTGTCCTGGCCGAAGAGCGCGTCGGAACGCTGCGCGGTGGAAAGGCGGCGCACGCGGCGGAGGGAGGGCAGGTAGAGCCACGAATCGTCCTGCCTGCTCGGGTCGAGGTAGCGGTTGGTAAGCGCACCCACGCCCTTCATGTCGAAGGGTTCGAGAATCGGGTAGAGCCCCTGCTGGCTGCGAAGCCCCTGCCGGTTGGGGATCTTCTCCGGCTTCGGATCCACATAGAGCCGCCCGTTCCACTTCAAGCGGCGCAGATGATCGAGCAGGAAGTGACGCTCGACTCCCAGCGGGCCCCCCGGCGTGATCGTGCCGCAGTCGGCGTCGAAGTTGCGGACATCGCTGTCGTCGGTGAAGAAGAAGCGGTACTCGTAGTTCCACATCAGCTTGAGCGCGTACTGCGGGTCTTGGGGGTCCAGCTTCGGGAAGGGCTGACCGGCGACGTAGCCCTCTATGTGCAGGCCATCGCTCGAGAGGCGCACCTGCCCCGCGTACCGCTCGGTCGCTTCCTTGTAAGCCTGCGGCCACTCGACGTGCTTCGGGGCCACGATGGTCATGGGGAAGCCGTGCTGGACGCACCATTCGACCCCGGGCGACACGAGGTCTTTCACCTTCTCGACGTTGCGTGGGGAGATTCGGTCGCCGGGCGCGACGTCCGCGCGCGCGACCGCGCAGAGGAGCACAAGGAGCACCATGATCGGCCGACGGCACTGATGCGAGAACATGCTCGCCACAGCAGCCGGCATGCCAAGCCCACGTCGCAGGCTGGCTCCGAACCTCTCGTCATCCGCGCGACGCCGACCGGCTTTGGTTCCGGTTTCCGCGAAGCGCATTCGGCGACGGAACGCGGACCCCTTCGCCGGCGGCCCGGAGACCGTCCGTCGGAGGCATTAGATTCCATAGGAACTAGACGTGATCGAGGCACGAAGCTTGGACGTTCGCCATGGGCAGGGGGGGTACGGTCCTTGCTCTCCTACGGCCGCAGGAGGTGGTCATGAGCGCTGAAAGGAAGGCTGTGGCGCGGTTGATCCAGGATGCGATCGACAAGGGCGCCACGACGGTCGAGGAAATCCATAAGTCGATTGCGGACCTGCCGCTCAAGATGCTGGAGGATAGCGAGCTGCTGCGAGGGCCGGCCAAGAAAGTGCGGCGGGTACAGGATCACGCCATCGGCGCGATCTACGATGTCATCCGCAAGGTCAACGAGGAGGTCGGAACCCTGGCAGGGGACCTGCTCGCCGAAGCCGCCAAGCGCCGGGAGGCGCGTAAGGCGGCGCGAACCACGCATCACGCGGCCGCGCACTGAGCCGGGCGAGGCGGCCGTTCGGTCAGTCCCGCTCTCGTCGACGAAGACGATCGTTTGCCCTTAACGCCGGCCAGCGCACGCGCTTCCAGTGGCGGATCGCCATCTCGTCGCGCTCGAGGCACGCCCCGTCGGCCGCTGGCAACTCCAACCGAGTCGCGGTGTCGTCCGCTCTCGCACGGCCGAGCGCCGTATGCCGATTGCAGACCCGACGCTCGGAGACGTTCGGCACTCGATGCCAAAGAGAGTCTTCACGACTTCGAGTCTTACCAAGATCATCTTCGGGATACCGAAAACCTTCCTCTCCCCTGCGCGATCGGCGAAAGCGACGCTCGCGTCCCTCCATTGCGTTAGAGCACTTAACAACTAGACGTGACTTGTAGGCACATACGTGATGGCGCATGTGAATAATCGTTGCTATCGCTGCTGGCACAGGATGTGCTGCTGGTCAAAACATGGCAACGAATGGCTGGAAGTCGCCCATTCACACGATAGCCTTAGTCGGCATTGGTCTCACTACAACGGGTACGCCGGCTGCCGCCTTGGTGGCAAGCGGGCACCCTGCGAAAGCCGCCTGCTACGCCGAGTGGCAGGTGACCACGCCGGGGCTCACGGCGAACAGGGGCAAGGCCGGCGTTGACTGCCAGGACGGCGATCCGGCCTGCGACATCGACGGCAAGGCGGACGGGGTGTGCACGATCGGCGTCTCGGTGTGCGTCTTCCAGTCGGACCTCGCCGGCTGCACGCCGCAGCCGATCAAGGACGTGAAGCTGTCCCGGAAGGCGCAGAAGCTGAGCATCGCCAGGCCGCCGCTGCCGGCGTCGGCGGCGATTTGTGGCCAGGCAGACCTGGTTTCGCTCCCGCTCAGGGCAGGCAAGAAGGGGCCGAAACCCTCGAAGACGGTCAACCTCCAGATGACCGCCGTCTCGAGCGGCCGGCCGCGGCGCGCCACCGCCGCCCTGGCCCTGCGATGCGTGCCGAACTCGGGCGCGGGTCAGTGTCCGGCGAACCCCGCCGGAGGACCGCGCGCGCTCGACCTGGCGATCGCACAGACCGGCACCGACCTCGACAACGGCTGGACCGGCGGGTCGCAGAACTTCCCGCTCGACTACGGCACGGTGCTGCACGCCTGCCTGAAGGACTGCGACGCGAGCGGGGCCACGCCGTGTACGGGGGACGATGCCGCGACCAGCCAGGTGAACGGACCGACATTCGGCGCGCCGATGCCGCTGTTCACGGTGGCGCCGGTCTGCCTGGTCCCCCGCTACGGCGGCCAGAAGTTCACCGACATCGTCGCCAACGTCGCGACGGGCGATATCCAGGGGAACCTCCATCTCCTCGCGGACATCTACATCACGTCACCGGCCGAGCTCTGCCCGCGCTGCTCGGGGAGCAGCCTCGGCGTGGCGGGAACCTGCGACAGCGGACCCCGCCAGGGGCAGGCGTGTACCACCGACGGCATCGTCACCGTTGCCACCGCGCCGGGCAACAAGCGGTTCACGCTCTCCTCCGACTGCCCCCCGGCGGGAACGCCCGCGACGCTGACGATCACGCTGCCGCTCACGACCGGCACATCGACGCTGCAACCGACCGGCTCGAAGCCGTGTCCGGGGCAGGTGCAGGACGACAACTGCGCGCCCGGCGTGTGTAACGTCAATTGCTCGGCCGTGCCTGCCCGCCTGGGCGGGCAGAACCAGTACTGCTGCTCGGGTGACGGCACGACGCCGTGCTTCCCGACCTCGCTCGCGAGCGGGATCGGGAGGCTCGAGCGCACCGGCACGGCGCAGGTGCCGATGCCGTCGGGTGATGTCTACCCGAAGACAGCCAACGGCGTTCTGGTCGCCACCTTCTGCGAGCCAGTGACGCGGGTGACCGTGGTCGACCAGCCCACCGGGCTTCCCGGTCCGGGGGCGGCCGTGCTCCCGGTCGCCGAGGAGTGGATCAGGTAGAACCATGCGGTGGGGGACGCGACTCGCCGCGGGTGCCCTCTGGGTGCTGGCGGGGATCGGGTCCCCCGGCATGGCCGGGGCGACGCAGCGTTTCGGCCCGCTCCAGCTCTCGGGCAACTTCCAGTCCCAGAACCTCGTCCGCCACCCGGATGCAGGCACGTACGAGTTCATCCAGAATCGCAACACCGCCCACATCCGCCTCGACTACGACTGGCTCCAGGGGGGCAAGTTTTACGGCAAGTACGACATCCCGTACATCGAGAGCTCGCACCTCTTCCTGCTCTACCGGGGTGTGTACGACAGCATCTATGACGCCAAGCCGGGCTTCGTGCAGAAGGAGGACATCCACGGACGCGCCTACGCCGGGCTCGACTACTTCGACTACGCGACCCGGGTCGGCTTCAACAACCGCACAGGATTCAAGCCGCTCACGCGCCAGCAGCTCAACCTCGACAGCCTCAACGCGGCCTCGCTCCGCTTCGAGAACCGCCTGCGGGAGGCGTACGCGGACATCAAGTTCCGCGGAATGCCGCTCACGGTGCGCGCCGGCCGCCAGCAGGTCGTCTGGGGTGAGACCGACAACTTCCGCCTTCTGGACCGTGTCAATCCGCTCGATCTGACCTGGCACTTCCAGCAGGAGATTCCGGCGCCCGGGTTCGGCTGGGACGAGATCCGCCGGCCGCTGTGGATGATCAAGTTCCTGTACGATCTGGGCGACGTCTGGGAGCTCAGCCAGAGCTTCCTCGAGTGGTACTGGAACCCGGGTGACTGGTATCCCGCCAAGCAGGCATTCCTCCCGCGCCCGTGGGGCCTGCCCTTCTACGATCCACTCGCCAACCCGATCGACGGCGCCTTCTTCGATGGACCCTGCCTTGCGAACTCGCACGTGCTCTGGCCCTCGGGCCCGCGGGCCGCTCAGCCGGCGTGCACGCGGTTGATGAACGGTACCACGCTGTTCAAGCAGGGGAACTACTCCAGGGATCCCCTCAACAACAGCCAGGTCGGGGTACGCTATCACGGCATCCTCCCCCGTGGCTTCGAGTTCACCCTTGATTACTTCTACCAGCGCTGGGCCGGCGACGACGGCACGAACTACGCGCCGCTCCAAGGCGTCCTACGGACCGTGGACCCGCGGACGGGTACGTTCAACAGCGCAGTCGACCAGGCCCAGCTCGCGCGCCTCACCAGCCAGGGCATCTTCCCCGCTGAGTTCATCGCGCCCTACGTGCATACCATCGGCGCCTCTGCCAACTACGCCGACGAGACGTACACGCAAGCCGTCTTCCGCCTCGAAACGATCTACGACATGGGCATCCCCTTCTACGATCTCGGCAAGGTGACCATCATCGACACGCCGGAACTACCCGGCGTGTCGCGCAAGAACATGTGGAAGGGGATGCTCGGCTTCGATCGGCCGACATGGATCCGGCCGCTCAACAAGCGGGCAACCTTCTTCATGACGGGCCAGTTCTTCTGGCACTATCTCGTGAACAACCCGTCCTGCTCGCCGGAGAATGATGCCCTGCTATCGCCCGACGCGCGTCGACGTGCCGGCTCGTGTCTGGTCGGCGCGCTCGACCTCCCATCGAGCGTGCGGACTCCCGGGACAAGCCCGGTCTTCCGCGATAAGGTCCGTGACTGGGAAACGCTCGCGACCTTCTCGACCTTCACCTTCTACCGCGGCGGCAGCGTCGTGCCGACACTTGGGCTTGTGGTCGATCCCGTGAACCAGTTCAACATGGAGGGGTTTTGGGCGGTCGATTGGACGCTGCGTGGCGATCTTGCCCTGAACCTCGCACAGCGCTACTTCGTGACGCCGCGCGGGCGCCACACCCCGATCTTCGAGAGCTGGGGGCTCGGCGGCCTCGAAGCCGGACGCTCGGAGACGAGCCTGCGGGTCACACTGCAGTTCTGAAGGCGAGCGTTCCCTCAGCAACCAAGCTCGGCCCCGAAGATCGAGACGAGGTTGAGCGCCCGTGGGTCACGGGCACCGTCGAGGGGACCCTCGACCCGTTCATGCCGACGACGCCCGGTCGGAGTGGGGCGCAGGATCCCGTGGAAGGCGGCCTTCCACGTCAACCCCGACGGCGTAGCCTGTGTCCTGCTGCCGACGACCGCTGGTGCTGCTTCCCCGAGGGTGCACCGCTCACTCAGTTTCTCGACGGCCCCGTCCATGATTTCTTCCTCGGCCAGAGCCTCGTGGCTCTTGGCGAGGAATGGCCGTTCGGCCAGTGGAGCCACGGGGCCGAGGGCGTGCGCGAGTACTACCGGTGGCTGCTGGAAACCGAGGACGCGATAACCATCGCTCGGTTCCTCGAAGTGCTCGCCAAGCTCAACTTCAAAGGCCACCTCGATTGCCCCTGCGGCAGTCGCGAGAAGATCCGCCGCTGCTGTCGCTCCAAGATCGTCGACCTGAGGACAAAGATCCCCCCTCCAGTGGCCAGGAAGGCGCTCGAGAGAGAGCGCGCGCGCAGTTCATGAGGTGGCATACAGTAAGTCGAGGTTCCGGCGAGGTGCGGTTGACGCGGGACGTGACAGCTCAGTGGCATCAGCGGGCCGCCGCGGGCCGTTCTTCGAGGAGGGCCCGCAGGACTGCACGGATTTCGTCGCGTTTCGCCTCGTCGAGCGCGGCGGCGGCTTCGGCCAAGGCCTGGGGCGCATCCCATTCGTTCAAGGCCTTGGCCTCCTCGACCCGTCCAGCGACCTGCAACGTGAAGCGCGCCAGGTCGAGCGTGGCCGCACGGACGCCGGCAAGCTTCCGCGCTTCCGAGCGCATCCAACGCCCCATCGGGCTCTCGTCACCACGGGCGCGCAACGCGGCTTCGAGCCTCTGCAGCCGCCGCTCCCATCTCGTAGGCATCCCCGTCCTCCTGCTCACGCGCCAGTTGCTCTTCAAGAGCGGTCACGCGGGCGCGGACGTCGCACAACTCTGCGCTCCGCAGGGCGAGATCAAGCAGCGCAACCGCGGCCTTCACCCGGATGGCCGCTGGCGTGCCGGCCTGGAGATTCTCGCGCAACGCGCCGACCGCCTCGGCGCTCGCCGCTTGGAGCGCTGTGAGTGCTACCCCGAGCGCCTCTCGGCGGGCGCTCTCGTAGGTCGACAGGAAGCTCGGATCGCGCAGCAGCCTGCGCACGGTCGCCTCCGAGCAATTCGCCGCGTTGGCAGCCGCCGCGACAGTTCCGTGCGTCAGTAGGGCTGTGAGAACTCGCGTGCGACGCTGCAGCTGCTGCACTGGGCCGGTCATTGCCGGTCACCACCGGTCATTTGTCGTCGTAATGCGCCCAAGCCCTTCGGCTCGCAAGGCCTGAGGTATTCCAGCGGTTCCTTTTGCGGCTTGGTGCCCCCGTTTGTGGCTGAGTTCTCCGGTCGGCATGCCTCCTCCTGCATTCACCCTTCGCGTAAACGAGCCAGCGCTACTACGATGCGCGCGGCGCGCCCGTTGGGGAACGAGGCAGGCAGCAGAGAACGATCGCCTGTACCCGCGCCGGCTCCGTGGCCGCCGTTCTTGCGAGTCGAACAGTATACGCAGGCGTGGTTTGTCCTTTCCGTCCTGAAGACCACGACGCGGCATGCCGCCGCTACGCTAGGGCCCATCGCTCGGTTACGCCCCGTCGCAAAGGGTTGGCGAGAGGAGCCGGGCGAAGCCAGAACATCCGAACGCTGTTCGCCGCAGGCGAACGCGTGAACGCGCGTTCGCGGGTAGGGAGTTGCCTACCTCCGTCGACCTCCGGCGATCGGGCCAGGGACGTGGTGCTGAGTTACTACTTCCTCATTGTCGTGACGCCGCATCGCGCTAGCGCTAGACTTCGCCCTGTCGCGCGACATCCCGCCTCGGGCAGGACGGGGTTGTCGAAGCTCGGCGCCTACAATGGCAAAGGGACCAGTCGGCCGAAGCACAGAACGCAGCGCCAGCGGGTATCCGCCGACACGTGCGCCAACCACCGATGCCACCCACGCGGCGGCGGTGGCGCTCGCCGAGTTTCGGTCACAGATCGACGCGAGCCCAATCCTCCACCAAGTCGTCTACGGCCGAGCACACGACACGTCCAACTGTTCGCACCGGAAGCGCACTATCCGCACCACCGCGACCTTCCGCGCCGCACTCGCGGCGGTGTGCCCTGATGCTAACGCCCGGGCATGTGTGTTGGGATACGTGAAGGCCCGACTCGCCGGCGCCGCGGACTGCTACCGGATCGCCGACATCCCGGGGGCTCTCGTAA
>Ga0209060_10000263_pt1 | contig 114594 bp, 77 predicted proteins | sample Coa_R1_8_FD_187155 | JGI IMG/M metagenome (GOLD analysis project Ga0209060, IMG submission 187155) | Surface soil microbial communities from Centralia Pennsylvania, which are recovering from an underground coalmine fire - Coalmine... | ecosystem: Environmental > Terrestrial > Soil >... | reverse complement strand
AAACGTCACTGCATCGTCACTTATTAAATGCTAGTGTCGGCACGCGGCGGTAACAATTGGCTATGAGACTCAACCTGTGGTCCGAGGCGCGGAGCAGTAAGAAGTGCACCGCAGGTTGCATGGCGGTCTACTACTTACGAACTACATCGAGAGGATTACCTCGGTAAGGTGAATACGACAGGAAAAGCTGCCAACATTTGCGGTATCACTCTGAGGCGGATATTGGCAGTGACGCATCTTTCGATTATTTCACTGGCGGATCGGCAGACCATTCGCCGGGTCATAAGGCGCATCGAGCGGGACGCGAAAATGCGCAGTCGGCTTTTCAAAGAAGTGGCGCAAAATGAAACGCTCCAGCAAATCGTGCTGGCGATCTTGGCGGAACACCCGGACGCAGCCAAGGAGTTTCTATTCGAGCTTACAAGGAAACCGCAGCATCGGCGACTGCTGTTTATCGCCGCGAACGGGCCAGTCTAGATCTTTCAATCCGGCGATCCTGAGTTTGTGGGTGGCGATTTCAGAGGGGATCGGAACACGTACAGGCGCTTTTCGTCTGAACTCGTCGCCAACCGGATTTTTACCTTCCGGGCTGCTCGCAGAAGCGCGGCCCGCAGAGGCGCTTTTTGTTGTCCCGTCGCTTTAAGGTCTATTTTGATCGCACTGTACTGATCAAGCTTCGACAGGTCACTCAGGACGTCGGAAACAATCTTGTGGTGCTTGCCGGCACGATGGCCCACATCTGCCAGCGGAACCATTGGAAAGTAACGACGAGATAATTGAACACTTTTCTTCTTCACCCCTGCCCCTTTGCAATCTTTAGAGAGCTGCTGTCCACCGGGTAAACCGTAAGCCCATCCTACGCGAACTCACCGTCCTACTAACGTATCTGATCGTATCAAGGTCGCTAAAATATTCGAAACGGAAAGTGCACGGAACGTAGTCAAGCGTTCTATCGTGGGTCGCCGTATTATTTAGGAAAGTGGTCGGAAGTGCAATATGCGCCAGGAAGGTCAAACGAAATACGATATCGACAGCTTCTTGTCGGCATTACGACTTGCGAAAAGGAAGATTCGGTACAGAAAAAATGAGACCATCTTTTCCCAGGGAGATCCCAGTACCGAGATGTTTTATATCGAGAGCGGGGCCCTGAAGTTGAGCGTGGTGTCCGCCGCCGGGAAAGGGGCGGTCATTGCAATCAAGGGCGGCGGGACCCTACTGGGGGAAAGCTGCATTGCACTTGGCCAGCCGGTACGGTTTCACAGCGCGGTTGCTCTGACGGAGTTGCGTTTGGTGAAAATTGACCGCGCTGCGATCCTGCAGATGCTGAGTGCCGGAGGTGAAAAAGCAATTAGTTTCATCTCTTTCCTGCTCCAGCAAAACGCAAATCTGCAAGAGGACCTCGCCGCGCGATTGGTCGGCTCGACTCAACAAAGCCTGGCTCGGGTTGTTTCATCTCTCAGAGAATTCGAGGCCTATCAACACAGTCCGTTGCTACCACACATCAGCCAAGAGACCATTGCCGAGACTTTGGGAATCACCCGACAACGAGTGAACGCTCTGATGAAAGCTGCCGGAGCCACGCAGGCGTCTGTTCGGCCGAGTGGTAAAGGGTCCCCTCACAGCTGAGGCGAGCTACAGGAATTCATGTAATGTTCTGTGCGATTCCCACTGAACAGACGCAGCTCAGAATGTGAAAACGCTGTAATTTTGTCGCGGAATGTGTCCGCTATTTGACAGCATGAACATTTCGAACACGTTCATATAGATCAAGGCATTTTGGTTGCTTTTGATGAAGGCTCTGGAGATTCATTTCTTAAGAAGAAACAGACTTCGATTTCGAATTCTGATCAGGAATTAAAGTTATGAAATTCCGTCATTCTCTAGGAACGAAACTCGAGTGGGCAATGAAAGGAAAAGTCTTATGCCTACGAATCAGAACACAGCTCTTGCGCGCTGGCGCAAGAGCGGCCGCCGCATAGTGTCGTCACACTCAGTCAACAACGCTGGTGCGGAGCGGATTGAGGCAATCCTGCACGGCGAGAGGCACTCTCAACGAAAGAGTTCTGAGTTCAACTCCTCGAATGTTGACGCCGAGCCTGAGAAAGGACGAATTCTCATGTTCGAGGCAAACCCTGTTAAGAGATTCCGTGTCTTAGTCGCTGACGATCATCCCGTGGTGCGCGAGGGCTTGATTTTGCTGCTTGAGCGTGAGCCCGATTTGCAAGTCATCGCCCAGGCGAGTAATGGGCGCGAGGCGGTAGAGGAATTCGTGGATCAGCGCCCCGATGTTGCCCTTGTGGACCTTCGAATGCCTGTTATGGATGGGATCGAAACCGTCTTATCGATTTGCGAGAGGGATTCCGCTGCGCGCATCGGGATCATCACCAGCTACCAAAATGAGGAAGACATCTATCGTGCTCTGCGAGCGGGAGCGTTGGGATTTGTTCTCAAAGATGCCACACCCGATGAACTCTCCAGTTGCGTTCATGCACTTGCGCAAGGCAAGACGTGGATTCCACCTCAGGTGGGCGCCATGCTGGCAAAACGAGTGGCGGATCGTGAACTAACCCGTCGCGAGACGGACGTTCTTCGTGTAGTCGCGGAGGGAAAGAGCAACAAAGAAATCGGCTTAACATTCAATATTAGTGAAGCCACTGTCAAAGTGCACATTACGCACATTCTGGAGAAGCTGAGGGTCACAGGGCGGACCGAGGCAATCAATGTGGCAGCAAGGAGGGGACTTGTACGCCTCGACATGGCTACCGCGGCTTAATCTTCAGAACTTTTGCCTGGCCGATTGGTCATTAGGGCCGGTTCTGAAACGCGGGAGTATCACAACTAAGCAACGTCAGTAGGACATCTGAGCGATATCGTATCTGGGAGCGCCGCAATGGAGCAGATTGGTCATGAAATTAGCAATCGCCGACACCCCAAAGAATCTCAGTTCCTCTCAATGCGATCGTCACGTCAAATCTGCGATCACACAAGGTAATCTCCCTGAAGTAAATCGAAATAGGGTTTCGCCATTGATGTTGGCTGATCTGCGCGTCGGTATCGTGGTCTCCAATTCGGATGGAACGATAACGCTGGCCAATGCCGCGGCGAAACGACTGGCCCAGATGAATCCCGAGGGAAAGTCCTTGAGCGTTGCCCCCCGCATCTGGGGCGAACTCTTTGATCCCTCTGGCCGCCGCGTGCCAGTGCATCGATGGCCTTGCATGAGAGCGCTACAGGGCAAGACCACGGTTGACTTGGAGTGCCGTTTGGTCCGATCGGATCGGAGTGGAAGCAGCATTTTATTTGGGTCGTGTCCAATCAGAAAAGCGGGATCACAAATGTGCGGGTCCCTGAGTTCGTTGACCGACGTTACGGACGTAAAACAGAAGGAGGTGAGTCTCCGTGAGGGTGCGATCGTGCGCGAGCGTGCCCGATTCGCGACAGATATCCACGACACACTACTGCAAGGCTTGAGCGCGGTTGTGTTGCAGTTTGAGGCACTTGAGCCGGAACTCCCTCAAGAACTTGCTCTAAAGTTAGCCCGCATCAAGCAGATCGCCCGCGAGACGCTGGCCGAGACGAGGCGTTCCATATGGGTGTTGTCTCATGAACCTGCCGATGAGCAAGATCCCGCCGCTACCCTGGGATTTATTGCGGAGAAATTGTTTTCTGGAATGCCGATCTCATTACAGTTCCGGTTGCAAGAGTGTCCTGGACTGGATTCTCGCCTGCGCTTCGCTCTCACGCGGATTGGCAAGGAAGCGCTGACGAACGTGCTGAAGCACTCGCGAGCCACAGTCGTTCGCATCGAGTTGACTTACGCACGGAAAGAAGTGCGACTCTCCGTAATCGACAATGGCTGCGGATTCGCTGCATCAACGGCGCAGGCTCAAGATGGATTCGGTCTTTTCGGATTGAAAGCGCGTGCACAACTGCTTGGCGGTGATGCTCTCGTACACAGCCGAGCAGGGTCGGGGACAAGCGTGGTAGTGACGCTGCCCGTCCGCCGGGAGTGTGGCGTGGATCGTTCGATCCAGTAGTAAAGCGAAAGTCGTAAAGACCTTCTTGGCTTCAGCAGAACTTTTAAGTAGGTGCCATTTCGCAAGGGTATTTCAACCTTACGAACACTTGTTTCCAACATATCGAGTCGCTAGCATGACGTTCTTGCAGCATAAACAGGATCGGACTTATACACACAGAAACACGAGTATTTCTCAGGAATACTTATGGCAAGCAAACACTTATTGCCCGACAGACAGGAGATGTCTTGTGAATACACACATAGTGAAGCTGACGGGAAATATCAGTGAGGTCTCTCGGCCGGGGCTCTACGCAGATAAGCGGGAGCGGGTCACAGTGTCGGTTCGTGGCGCCGAGCCACTTTATGCCGAGTTACGCGTGCCGAACGATCAAGGATGGAGCCTCGGACAACAAGTAATGGTCACGATCGCCTCGGCAGATTCGGAAGACGCATGGGACACGGCGACTTAATCAACGCCGACAGCTCAATCCGGCAGACAAACGGTATTCAGGAACGCGAACGGCAAATTGCTGTTTTGCGTGAGCAGAACCGAAAGCGGAAAGAACCACTGCCTTCCGCGGCGACTTTGCGTGAGGCCCTGAATCAGTCGGATATAATCTCCTCGAAAAACCTCAAACTGCTTGCCGAGACACCCTATTCCGCTCCGGTCATCAGCCTCTATCTGCATCTGACCGCGCAAAAGCTGGTGCCAAAAGAGAAAGGATTAGTACGATTCTTTCGATCGTTAAAACAATCGGAAACAGAAAAACACATCCAATTTCTTAACGACCTTCCACGCATACAACGCCGCTCGCTCGATCATGATCTCGAGGAAATCGAGACTTTCCTGGCTGGCTTTTCTGTGCCTAGCGGAATACGATCCGCAATCGTCTTTAAATCAGGCAATGTACTCAATTGGGTTACTACTTTACGAGTTCGCACCACCGACAAACTGGTCATTGACTCCGATCCTTACATCATGCCGCTCGAAGCAATTCTCGAGGAGAACGAACGAGTGTTAGCACTCGAAGTTTCCAAGGGGCGAAGCGATTTCTTCATTTACCACCTCGGATATTTCCGGAACATCGATACAATCAAGTCGTTCGTGCCCAAAGATTCGGTCGACGCTACCATCCCAGGGCGAGTGCAGCGGCATCGACTGACTCATCTGCAGTGGCACTTGAAGCTCACGGCGCACCAATGTTTGCGCCACTTCAATGAGTGGTCTTGCAATGCTCTGGTGTTAATGGGAGAGAACCGCGTTTCGCACCTCCTGGAAGAGTTTCTACACGATAGCTTGAAGCAACGAATCATTCAGCGAATCCAGGGCTCGCCCGCGTCACTTCCTGATGATCGGAGGGTCCTGATTGCAGATGCGCTTCGCGCTCACAAAGCGCAACGAGAGGTACAAGCGATACAGCAGTTGAGCGATTCAAATCCGGAGTTCGTAGCATCCGGCCTAAAGAATGCAATCCAAAGCTGCAATTCGTTTCTTCTTAAGAGGTTGTTCATCAGCGACAGGCTGGAGCAGAACGGATTTGTCTGCCGCGAGCATCATTACATCTCGCTGGACGACACGGAATGCCCTTTTTGCGGCCGTAAGCTCATGCCGGTTGAAAACATAATCGATGAAATCATTGAGATCGCCCGCATGCATGGTGTTAGCCTGACGATGGTCGAATATCGGCAGGAGTTGATGTCAAAATATGATGGGATCGCCGGTTTGACCTATGTGCCGTTGAGCCAGCAGTGAGTCGCCGCCCTGGGCGATCCCTCGAACGTAGAAAAAAATCCCGTCAGGCTGCTCGCCGCACCTCGACCGGGATAGGGGGATTGTGAATGGCAAGAGCGAACATAACGTAGGACCAGCCGCGCAGAATAAGCGAGACGCCCACTGCCAATCCCAAGAACCAAATTCCAGACCAAGGCCACTGTGCCCAAAGCAGAATTCCGAGTGCCAGCGTGACGATGCCGTCGAACGCTGCCCAACCCCAGTGCGGAAACTTTAAACTGATTGCCGCAATAAGTCGGAACAGGCCGACGACGGTAAAGAAGGAAGCGAAAAGTAGCGTCCAGGCGACCGCCCCGGCGACTGGATGAGTCACCACTAGCAAGCCAATGAGAACACCCAGGACACCACCAATTAGATGGAGGAAGAGACCACCCCACTTCTTTACTCGAAAGGCGTGGACCATCTCCACTACACCACTAATGATGAGTAGCCAGCCCAAAACAAGTGCGGTGCCGATGGTAGCCGCGGGTATGAGGAATAGTGCTATCGTGCCGAGAATAACCATCAGAATTCCAAGTGCCAGGAGCCATCCCCATCTCGGCCGGATCACGTCACATTCGAAGAATAGTGGACTGGTAGCCATTGTTACCTCCCTCTCGGTGATGATCCTATTGAAAAGGGCCCACGCAGGACAATTCATCGTGAGGACCACAGCCGATTCAAGAGGCGGGGTTAGAGTGTATTCAGTCGTAAGCGGTATTTCCGGCTATGACTTTGGCCGTATTGCGTGGGAGATTGGGAACGGGAAAATGTAAAATAGCCGAGATGTTGATTCCGGTATTCCGGAAGCGACTTGTTGCTATATTTATGCCAGTGATTCGAACATGCAAAAACTGCGGGCGCGCGAACCGCATACCCGCGGCCCATCTTTCCGATACGGGCAGATGTGGTGCCTGCAAAGCAGCCTTGCCTCCTATCGGTGAGCCGCTGGAGAGCGACCCGGCATTATTTAACGAGGTTGTGCAAAACGCCCGCGTGCCAGTCCTGCTGGATTTCTGGGCAGCTTGGTGCGTCCCCTGTCGCATGTCTGCTCCGGAGGTGGCACGCGCAGCCTCGGACTTGGCCGGACAAGCAATCGTCATGAAGGTTGATACAGAGCAGTATCCAGAACTCGCGGCTCAGTTCAACGTACGCGCCATTCCATATTTCGTGATTTTCATGGCGGGGCGTCCAGTCGTGCAGCAAGCCGGCGTAGTGGGTCATCAGCAATTGGAAGACTGGTTGAAATCAGCTCGCGGCACCTCGGCCGCATAATCATTCCTCGCCAGCCCTATACTTCCCGACCAAAGTTGTAGAACTTTCTTCGAGTGGCGTTGAACGCGGGTCTACCTATCTTGTCGGAAAGTCGACCTATTCCCAGGAGGAATTGTTGGCACTCATACCGGTGGGTAACATCTAGATCAGAGAACCTCCTGTGCGTGACGCAGACTTGGCCCCCAAACAAGAAGTGCCGTACAACGAGTACGGAATGAGTCTTGCGTCACGCACAGGAGATTCCTGCAGGCGTACAGGATTCGCTGCGCGATTGATTTCATATTCTCCGCTAACAAATGCCGACAAACTAACTGGATTGGTGAGGGAAATGCGACCCGAGTCCACAGGAAGAAATCTTTTTAGCATTGCGTTGATTTTGCTCCTCGTGCTCGCGGGGGAGCGGGCATCAAGCCAATGCCAGCCGGCCCGAGTGCAGCAAAGGTCTGAATCGGCTTCCGAGCGACAGATCCAAATACCAAATCGAGCATCCACCTCACTCTTCGAAGGAACCCAAGGGAAACAGAAACCGGAGATTTATTTCGATCCCACGACAGGCATGGTGACGCTCAAATTGCTCGTCCAGGATCCAAACGGATATTTCATCCCCAACATTCGGCGGGACAATTTTGTGGTCTACGAAAACGGGGTACGACAGCAAAATGTAAGCGTGGACATTGAGCACGCCGCAGTGACATTAGGCGTGCTGATAGAATTCGGCGGCCGTACTCAGGTGTTGGATCGGATGATGAGCATCGAGGTCGCACGTACTGGTCGTCAATTGTTGGATGCGCTCGGACCTCAGGACAAGATCGCAATTTGGAAATACAACGACAAAGTAGAAAAAGTCTCTGATTTCACACCCGCGCAGCAAGACCTTGGCCATCTTTTTGACGAACTCGGAGAGCCGCAATTTTCAGAAACCAATCTTTATGACGCAGTAATTGCGATCATGCAGGAGATGCGCCCAGTGAAGGGTCGCAAAGCCATCATCCTGATTTCATCAGGGATCGATACATTCAGCAAGGCGACACTCGAGGACGCGCTGAACGCGGCTGGTTCGACCGATACTCCGATCTATGTCATCAGCACCATGCGGGTGTTGCGCGATCTCGTCAACACCTATGAAAGCACCGGTCCACTGGCACATATCGATTGGGAAAAAGCAAACAGAAACCTGGAGACGATCGCCACAGCTTCCGGAGGCCGCGTGTACTCTCCCGCGACTACCATTGACCTATCCGCTATCTACGACGATATGATGGAAAACCTGCGCCTACGATATGTCATCAAGTACCGCTCATCTACCAAGGGCGACATGAATTTACCCCGGACCGTGTGCGTTGAACTCGTCGATCCGAAAACAGGCGGCCCGTTGAAGATAGTCGACCAGAGTGGCCGAACAGTTCGCGCCAAGGTGATCGCACAGCAAAGCTATGTCCCGTTGGCTTCGGCCGGTCCATAGTCGCCACAGGATCAATGGTTTTTCCAGATACAATCGCGACCGAGCGGCAGCGACAGCCCCGTTTTGCGGTAGCCTTCGCCTACTGCCAAGGTCGTAGGCTCGGCGCATGCTCACGAAGAATTGTATCTGCCACGCGGCGCCAGTACCCTGCTGGAAGTAATTACTTTGCGAGTCACACTTGACTGTGACAAAGGAGCAGGCTTATGAGAATTTTGCTGCTATTTATTCTGGGTGCCTCATTGTCGGTCGCGACAGTGGCCTGGTCTCAGAATCAAGGCTCGAGCCAGAGCGGGAACCAAGCCGGCCAAGGGAACCAGCACCAGGGAAGCCAGAGCCAGACAAACACAGATTCCAACCAGAACATGTCCGGCACCGTGAGCCACGATGGGAACAGCGTAACCAGCGACAAAAATGACAAACGCTACCAGGTTGACAATCCCGAGACGTTAAAGGGAAAAGAGGACCAGCACGTGGCCCTGATCGTACACCTGGATCCTGATAACAACGTGATTCACATCATTCAGGTTGAGGCGCCACCGCAGTAGCCAGCCCAATCCGGCATGCGAATCGAATTTGAAGATGGCTCGCCGAGTATGTGACGAGCCATCGTGGTTCAGAATGTAAGGAGATTGTACTCATGCCCCCAAACTTCATCCCCTTGCACGATCGCGTTCTGGTGCGTCGCGTTGAGGAGCAAGAAAAAACGGCCACTGGAATCATAATTCCTGATACCGCGAAAGAGAAGCCACAGGAAGGAGAAATCCTGGCCTCCGGTAGAGGCAGGATCAACGAGGACGGCAAGGTTCTTCCCTTGGATGTGAAACCGGGTGATCGCATCCTTTTCGGAAAATATGCTGGCAACGACGTGATCCTCGAAGGTGAAGAGTACCTCATTATGCGCGAGGACGAGGTTTTGGGAACGTTAGCCAAATCAGCAAAGAGGCCTAAAGCAGCTGCCTGATCTTCGCGACCAATGTCGGTTGCGCAGCTGAGATTCAACAAAAAGATTTGACGCGCCACCACTCTTGTCTTGTGACAACCAGACGATCAGGAGAATCCATGAACACGTCTCAGGAACTGATTGAAATCTGGCATTTCCTCGAAGAACAGGAAATTCGCCTCATTGAACTCGATCGCCGACTCCGAGCGCTTCTCGAGACGATTCGAACCAATGCGAGTCTGTTCGATTCGTACCGGACGACGTACGAACGCCTCGGTAATAGCAATCTCATCTTGACACACGACCGTACAGTTCGTGCCATCGACGAGAAAGTTCGACAACTCAGTATATAGAGGATCATTCGTGCCCGATTTCATCGATGATGATCCAGCGCTACGTTACGTCGACCCCAATGATCGTGTCGAGATTGGCCGGTTTGAGCGAGTGGATGAAGCTCAGCTTGCCTGTGGGTTGCTGCGCTCTAACGGTATTTCGTGCGAATTGAGCAGCATGATTCTTCCGGGTCTGCCAGGAGAACTTATTCTCTGGACCAGTGCCAAAGATGCCGAACTGGCATGGGCGCTGCTGGCCGACGCAGAGAGCGAAACAGCCAGTGATGGAAATCAGGATAATGTCGCTTGAACCAGAGCCCCCCTCGCCGGGGTACGTTTAGGTAGCATGAGGCACGGGATGGAGCGTAGGCGGCACGCTATCTGCTTAAACCGAGCCGGTGTTTCCTGAATGCGATGGCGAGTCCTAACACCGAGGAATCGCGAGGTGCGAAATAAAGGTATAGATAAGTTCTCGCATTGTGCTGACGTCGTCGTCCAGTTTCTGTATGGACGAGCGGAAGTGGTCCACCTTCCTGGCTCTCTCCAGGGAAGGATCCGCCAGCTCTTCAAAACTCATTGCAAGGCTGGTATGAAACTGTCGGATCGACTCATCAAATCTTGCTACGATCCCAGCTGATTGAGCCCTGAGCATCTTCGGATCAAAGGTAATGGTATCGAGAAGTTCACGGGATGCTCTTTCGGCAGTGATGTTCACCACGAATAAGCCGAGTTGTTGGACACGCCCTGCACGCCCGAGAATAGGAAAACAATAGTCGAGCCAGTAGCCATACTCCCGTGTGTCGCGTACATGGCCTGTTAGCAGAACAGATTCTGGCTTTCCTGTTCTAAGAACATTTTCGTACGCGGGTTCTATCTGACGGGCAAGTTCGCCCACAACTTCGCTGGATGTCCGTCCGATGTGGCGGTTGATGCTAAGACGGGTTTCGCAACTCAGCGCCGCGTTCACGGATTCAAAGCGGGTCTGCGAATCTAGGATGGCGATTCCGACGGCTGAAGCTTGGGTTCCCGCAAGAATCAGCCGTTTGATAAAGTCAGGCCTTTCGAACGTCCGGGAGTTGCTGGTTGGCCTTACATTCCGCCCCGACTTGCTGTTAGAAACAACTCTAGCCATAAGACACTTCTATTGCTCTATTTAATCTTGGATGCGTTTCCGAATGGACTACGTGGCATCGGCGCGAGCGACATCCCCCCAGCCCCATCCGTCTGATCTAACAATACGCATTTTCGTGACAGCCGGACAGAGGAGCTGAACAGTATTGCAAAGCTTCTCGCGTGAATCTCCGAATTCAGCCGTCGTCCGCTTTAATTGTTCGCACAGATACTTCATCCGCTCCATTGTCATTTTCAATTTAGGTCCTTCTGTAGTTGTCGCAATGGCACCCTTCTTCTGGCTTTGGAGGGTGTTTTGCCTTTCGATAGCACGCACCCATGCATCTAGGTCATTCCTTGTTGCCAGTACCGATCCTCCGGACTTAGCGGCTGGACGTCGTACAGGGAGCTTGAGTTCCTGTTCGTAACGCTGGACAGTGCGTACACCTCTGTGGAGATAATTCGCGATGTCTTTCCATCCGCTTAGGATTTCACGATGTTCTGCCTGCGGCGGATTATTCCCGGGGGTATGCACAATAACACCACCTTAGCGGCGAGGCTTCTCACCGATAGCTATAACATCTATTGAAGTTTGCCGACCAGATCAAGACTGCCGAGGATATATGCGGGCATCAGTCATCCGTATTAGAAATTAGTGCGAATTGAGTTTGGTAGTCTCGTGCGGGCAACTCGGAAGCAGAACACATGAACGTCCAGAACAAGTCAAGAAATATATCACCGGCCAACCAGAGCCAAAACGCAGTGACATGCGAGCGTTGCATCGGCTCACACTTAAAGTGTCCCCACAACGCAAATTATGGATCGGACGTGTACCTCGGCATGCAAACGCAGCCGACGCTCACAAACTGTTTACCGCATCAAGTTTAGGCCGCCGCCGGCGCATCCAAGTACACCAAGCCACGTTGTACGGCCACCCGGATCGCTTCAGTGCGGCCGCTTGCCTTGAGTTTTTCTAAAATATGCGTGACATGTACTTTGACTGTAGCCTCGCTAATGTTTAGAGCCACTCCAATCTCTTTGTTGCTCTTGCCCTTCGTAATGGCCAGCAGCACCTGTTGCTCACGTGGGGTCAATTCTCGATACACAATGCGGCGCGCTAGCTGGGCGCCGGCAACGAGCGGAATCCATTGTTGACCGGTCGCGACTGCGCTGATGCTTTGAGCTAGTTCTTCTCCGGGTGCATTCTTGAATACGTATCCCTGGGCACCTGCGCGCAGCGCCCGGCACACATCCTCCTCGCTGTGGCAACCAATGACGGCTTCCACTCCGTCCATGACTGGCAGCCGCACTTCGAACAAGCCTACATCTGGACGAATCGAGAGGAACTTGTCGACTGCTTCACGGCCATCCCGGGCGTGATCTACGATCTTTATGTCCGCCCACCTCGCAAGCAGTGAACGCACAAGGCGAAACAACAAACCAATCCCGCATCTGCTCTTCCGAGCAGCCGCTGGAGCGTGCATCGTCTACTTCCTAAGTAGTACAGCAGGTTGTTACTCGCGTTAGAAGGAAGGATAGCCGTTGATGGGAAGCCTCGATTGAGTCCACTGAGGAATTGTTCTGAATCTGTACGGCCCTTACCATTGGGTTTGGGAGCCCGAATCGATCGAAGAGGATAGCGCCCAGATCTGTATCTGAACAACATCCGATCGCTAGCTTAGGGTTCGGATCAGAAATCATACCTAGGAGGAGTACGGCTGTGGCAACTGCGACATTCACTCGTAACGATCAAGAGATTCAGCAAGATGTTTTGGCCGAATTGAAGTGGGATGCTCAGGTTCAACCGAACGAGATTGGCGTCTCGGTGACAGATGGGGTCGTGACCCTGACCGGTTGGGTCGATTCTTACCTCAAAAAATGGAGTGCTGAGGAGGCCGCTCACCGCGTCAGCGGCGTCAAGGCCGTAGCGAACGATATTGAGGTCAAGCTGGCAACGGAACGAACAGATGCAGATATCGCCGAAGCCGCTGTGAATGCCTTGAAATGGGACGCCTTTGTTCCTGAGGACAAGATAAAAGTCACAGTGACAAAAGGATGGGTAACGCTGAAGGGCGACGTCGAATGGCAATATCAGAAAGAAGACGCTGAGAAGGTTGTCCGCCGTTTGACCGGCGTAAAGGGCGTGACCAATCTTATCTCGGTGAGCCCCCGGACAACTCCGTCGGAACTAAAGAAGAAGATCGAAGATGCGCTTGTGCGGAATGCCGAGATAGATGCAAACCGGATTACGGTGGAAGTGCAGGGCAACAAAGCAATTTTGAGAGGTTCAGTTCGATCCTGGGCGGAAAAGGAGGAAGCGGCACGAGCCGCTTGGTCAGCGCCGGGGATTCTTTCCGTGGATAACAGAATCACAATTGATATTTGACGCGTTTATCGCGCGACACTGACGGCTTTTTGAGCCTCTTCGCGAGCTCTGTTGCAAGCTCTGTTTCTGCGGGCGTGCGCGGTCAAGAGAACGCCGACGTGGACAATCCTCCTGGCCGGGTCGCACGGAGGGAAATAAGCGTGGCTTTATTATTGGAAGTGTGGAGGCACTGGGTGATCGATATCCGCTTCCGCGGGGGCATCTTTTCAAACCGCTTCCACGTAGGACGTGGGGAGTTTATAGCATCGACGTACCGAGGTGAGCAGCGATCTCGGGATTGTCACTCCATCTTCTCACAGCGACGCCAGTTTCTTCGCACACCTTGTAGGGTGTTGTCGGTTTTATGGCTTACATTGCACACAGTATAGACCGTAATTGTTGTGACTCGGCATACTCGCAATATGCCGCCTTCATTCTGTTTGCAAGAACGGATCCGTGAGTTGTGCGCGAAGGCGCTTAGTGCATCAGACGCTGAGTGCCAAGAAGGACTCCGGGAGCTCAGGAACCTTCTACACGAACATTTTGAGAGCTTGCGGACGCTTGCGGCAGACAAACTCGGAAACACATCACCTCGAGACTGACCCTTGGATGCTGACCGCAGCGACATTCTCGGTCATGGACGCTTCAAGGCTCTTCGGTTGATTTTGGTAGCGGCACTCCAGAGGATAGGTTGCTTGAGCCACTTTCGAAGATAGAACCGTCCTTGGGATCGGCTGGGCAGGCCAAAGCTGATTCTCTCTGGAGTTGTTCGATGCGAAGATAGAGTGTATGTTGGACTTCGACGGCGAGGCGTTGCAATGCCGACAGGTCGTCGGTCGTTAGCACCAGTTCGAAGAGTCTCTGGATCTCATTTTCCCACTGCACACCGGACTCCACCTGCCTTCCTCCACCGTGGCAAGTCAAAAGACTACGGCCCGCCGTAGACTACTCCGGCGAGCCGTTTGCGTGACTATAAGGGGAGGGCTAGACACGCGTGGCCGTGACGGGGGATTGCAAAACCGCTACTGTGTAAAATCAGTCGTCGATTTCAGGCATTATCTCGCGCGGGCATTCCTGTGTCTGTCAGGCAAACTGCCGACAGCCTATTCACGCCGAGATCTCTCGGCCGCCTCGGCCTCAACGCCCTTTGGACACTAGTAGCAACTGCTTCGCTTCTGACGGTTGCACCTTACTGACCAAGGCAAAGAGGTGCGCATTCAATAATTTGGGGCTCGACACCGATTCAGGGAGTGTCCGAATTCTGTGCATCGCATCAAGCGATTTCCAGTCGTGACCCATATGCCTGCTTGATGCACTATCAAACTGCGGCAGCAGAGGATTGTTTGTTACCTGAACATGTGAACATCTTCAAGTCTCGCGATAGTGGTCAAGCGCAAAGAAAGGGGCGTAGACTATTTCTGATGTGGGGTCAATTGTTGGGGTCAATGTTTGCGCGTTTTGCAGAGAGTAGTTGAAAGAACCCAGCTGTTGATTTTGCGCGACTTGAGGTTGATTGTCGCATTCCGGCGAAGGAGATCTACGTAATGATCTCTGGACACGCTCCGCTCCCTAGCTCCTACGACTACGGTGAAGTCGCGCGCTCAGTGTTGATAGCCGTCGCCGCCTCTTATGTAGCGCTTGACCTTGCGGGGCGCGTAACTACCGCAAAAGGCAGCGTTCGTCCTGTATGGTTGGGCGGTGGTGCTTTTGCGATGGGCGTCGGAATCTGGGCGATGCACTTCAAGGGAATGCTGGCCTTCCACCTGCCTGTGCCGGTGAAGTACCACTGGCCGACAGTGCTAGCGTCACTCGTGCTGTCCATCCTAGCTTCCGCTCTCGCACTTTACATAGTCAGCCGCCACAAAATGGGCTGGGTAGAGGCTTCGATTGGCGGCGCCATCATGAGCGTCGCCATCGCCGGCATGCACTACGTCGGCATGGCCGCGATGCGACTGCCGGCTATCACTCAGTATTCTCCCCTCTTAGTGACTTTATCCATATTGCTCGCCATCGCGTTTTCTCTACTTGCCTTGTTGATGGCATTCGACCTCCGAGAAGAGACCCGGTGGACCGTTCCTCGAAGACTGGGTAGCGCGATCGTGATGGGAGCCGCTGTCTCGGGCATGCATTACACCGGAATGGCGGCCGCAAGTTTTTGGCCCGGGCCGCCTCCAGATTTGTCCATGGCGCTGAGTGTCTCTGCTGTTGGTAACAATGCGATTGGCATTGTGGCGCTAACCCTCATCCTGGCCGCTATGGTCACATCGTCTGTGGACAGGCGGACGAACGTTGAATGCGGAAGGATCAACCAGGCATTGGAGCAGCGGGTTGCGGAGCGGACCAGAGAACTTGCGGTTTCCAACGAGAGTCTTCGTACGGAAATTGCCGAGCGCGGGCGCGCCGAAGAGGCGGTACGGCGGAGCCAGGAGTACCTACGCCTTGTTATCGACACACTCCCTGCGATGGTCTGGAGGAAATTGCCTGACGGCTCGGCTGATTTCTTAAATGAGCGCTTCCGACAGTACACAGGCCTGTCTCTGGAACAAGGGCTGGGCTGGGGCTGGATGATTAACGCTTTTCACCCCGAGGATCGCTCGCAGGAAGAATGGCGGAAGGCATTTGCCGCGGGACGGCCGTTTGAACGGGAAGCTCGCATCAGAGGGGCGGATGGCAAATACCGATGGTTCCTGCTGCGCGCTGAACCGCTCCGCAATGAACCGGGGCGGGTTGTTTGCTGGTATGGAATAAGTACGGACATTGACGATCGAAAGCGCGCTGAGGAGGCTTTGCTTGAGGCGCAGGACAAACTAGCGCGAACAGGACGCACCCAGGCTCTCGCCCAACTCGCGGCGACGATAGCCCACGAAGTGAATCAACCCCTTACTGCCATCGTCACCAACGCGAACTTCTCGCTGCGGCAATTGGCCAATCCAGTCCCGAATCACGAGGAATTACGGGAAGCGCTAACAGAAGTGGCAAAAGACGCGAACCGCGCCAGCGCAGTTATCTCTCATATTCGAGGTTTGCTCGTGAAGGAACCGGCCCCGAGGAGAGAAGTGGACATTAACGATATCGTTCAACAGGTAGTCGCTCTGCTGCGCAACGAGTTGACGCGAAACCGTGTTCTGGTGAGCCCTGACCTTACTCCTGAGCTTCTTCTTGTGCAGGCGGATCCGATCCAGTTGCAGCAGGTGTTGATCAATCTACTCATGAATGCCGTGGAAGCGATGCAAGAAAACCCTGAACAACGACGCAAAATCCTGATCAAAACCGCAAAGCATGCAGATGGTGTTTGGGTCCAAATCCAGGACTCTGGGCCAGGAATCGCACCCAGCACGAGGGCTCGCATTTTTGAACCATTCTTTTCCACCAAATCGGAGGGGATTGGAATGGGACTCTCGATCAGCCATTCCATAATCGAGTCCCACGGCGGGCAACTGCAGGCGTCTATGCCGGAACGAGGCGGGGCAACGTTCGAGTTTACGCTACCGACAGATGGCGCGGGGGAGTCATGAGCGTGCCAGACGCAGCTGTGTACGTTATCGATGATGATCCTTCGGTCCGAGGTGCCATCAAGCGCCTTATCGGATCGGTCGGTCTTCATGTGGAAGTCTTCGAGTCTGCCCAGGAGTTCCTTGCCGATAGGCTTCCGAATGTGCCGACTTGTCTGGTTCTGGACGTTCGCTTGCCTGGAATTAGCGGGCTCAATTTCCAACGCCAATTGGCCAAAGCCAAGATCCAGATTCCAATCGTTTTCATCACGGCGCATGGAGACATTCCAATGACGGTGAGAGCAATGAAGGCGGGGGCCGTGGAGTTTCTGACCAAGCCCTTTCGCGACCAGGATCTATTGGATGCGATTCACTTGGCACTGGAAAAAGATCGGAGCAGACGCCAACAAGAGGCGGAGCTTGCAGTGTTGTTTGAACGTTATAAATCGCTGAGCCCTCGAGAGCGAGAGGTCGTCGCCATGGTTGTATCCGGCAAGCTCAATAAACAGATCGCGGCTCAGATAGGAACTGCGGAAAACACAGTAAAAGTTCATCGCAGCCGCGCGATGGAGAAGATGCAAGCAAAGTCATTGGCAGACTTGGTCAAGATGATGGAAAGACTTCAGTTCTCTTCCAGCAAGTGTGCGTAAACCAACGTACTACAGGCCTCCATCTTTCTGTTACCGCAAGATTGCCAAGGATAAATAGATTACTTTTCTTGCTCGCGATATTTCTATTACAAAGCCCGACGGTGCGATGTTTACGAATGCTCTACAACCTACTGAGAGACTACCCTTTGTTCGTTCATTGGAGCACCTCCGTCATCTATTGCTCATGTGGAACGTCAGGCATTGCCTCTCATCGAAGTCGGGTTTTTGACTGTCAGACCAGAGCCGACAGACCTTGAGTGCAGGATCTGATAGTTCTAGATGCCGCCGGCCCTTAATGTCGTCTTTGATGAGAGCAATTACTCTTTTGGTTATTAGCGATGAACCGATCCCCCGCCTCGGGTTACGACACCTGCTGGCCTCAGAAGCAGGATTCGATGTGAGAGGAGAGACTGCCTTCAAGGAGGCGGCGTTGCTAGCGAGCAAACTGAGTCCCGACGTCGTCGTCGTGCTAGCCGAAGGGGCCCGGTCAGGTTGCGCGCAACTTATCGTTTCTATTCGCAAAGCAGCTCCTCGTACGAAGATTGTCGTTATCGGCCGTGAAACTCACCATGTCTACCTGGGATTGCTGCTGTCGGCTGGGACGCTTGGATACATACTCCTACGAGCTTCCCCACGCGAGCTTTTCAAAGCCATTCGCACCGTGTCCCGTGGCCGCCGATTTGTCGATGAACAATTAGGCAATGAACTCTTCGAGCTACTGGCCCGACAAGCAGAAAACGGCACTAAGCTACTCAGCCAACGTGAACAACAGGTGCTGACAATGCTAGCTTACGGTCATACGTTGGTGGAGATTGCCTCCCATTTGAACATAAGTCGTAAATCGATTGATACCTACCGAGCGCGAATTCGAGAAAAGCTCGGCCTGAATACCCGGGCAGACATCGTTCGATACGCGCTCGAAACGGGAGTGCTGAATCGGGAACTGAACCAAGCAGTCTAGTCGAAGCCTTAATTGTGTGGTTCGTAACCCCTGTTGCCTCCGAAAACTCATTTTGAATTGCGTTGGGATCGGCCGTGGTACTTGCTGGCTGTTCAGAGCACGCAGGATACCAAATCCACCGAGAAGTAGGCGTGAACACAAAGAGTCGCAGAAACTGTTGGAGCGATCGCACTTGCAAGTAACAACTCACCAGACACAAAACGTCCGGAGCCTCTTATCCCGCCATTTGTGTTCTGGTGTGGGGCGGCTGTGTTCGCAACCTGGACTATTGCTGGCACGACGTGAAGCTGCGATCACCGGGAGCCATTGGTTCGGAGTAGTTGGAAGTAAGCACCCGAGCTTATGTCAGCCATTTCCCGACGCCTGTAAGGTGAATGCTGATAGACGGGCTTGCCGAGAAGCTGTAAGGTCCCCGACTAGCATCGGCGCAAAGGTTCTAAGTCTCGGCCCTCTCCCTCCAATGTATGGCTTTGCGCTAATCGCTCACGCAATCCGACCGGATCTACAGGGCGTAATATGATTACTCTCGAAGCCCGCTGTAGCTCAGGACACTATCTGGCAGCAATCGTGCCAATCTCTGGACTCGAAAACGAAACGCGTTATCAGGTGCTGGTGTTTCGGCACGGGGTGGAGTGCCAGGCGAAAAAAGGAAAGACCGATGTATTGGCGAGGAAGCTGCATAAGGAGGTTACCGGCGCTGCAGAGGCAACCGGGCTTCATTGATTTGGTTTGCCTTAAAAGACGACAAAAACGACGAACGGGTCGTATGCCTCAGCTTCTGGAGCTCGAAAGAGAGCGTTGAGCGCTACCAGCGTGAACACTATGACACCATCGTACAGACGTTGGAGTCTGAACTCGATGGCAAACCGACGCTCGAAACATTGGAAGTGGCAATTTCAACCGCACATCGAATTGCATCCAGCAACGCCGCCTGAAGAAATGCCGCTGCTGAGGTGCAAGGCACGCTGGGAGCTTTGCCGTCGAAGGAGATGAGGGTCTCCTAATCGCTGCGTACACGAGCGGCAAGGCTCCCGGCCTGTTATGGCGCGAAATTTACCGAACTCAGGGTTCATTCCTGGTGGAACGGAGTAGTAGCTAATGCAGTTGGTTAGTTGCCGATCCTGCACTCCTCCGCACATCGCAGAGCGAGGCGCAACAGCGGAAAGAGAAGAAGTTGATCGCGCACTGGCGCTCTCGCTGGAAACGCTGCCACTGGCGTTGACAATAATCGGCCTTGCGCTTCTGTTTGCCTCACGCCAAGAGCGGCAGAAACACTCGAATTCCGTCTATCTGATTCACGGCATGTCGGGAAAGCCCTTACACGTCTCCGGTGACTGTATTTCGTACAACAGGAGTAGTTAACCAGTACAGTGAAGACAATGGGGATCTTGGAAGTAGTCTATGTCATTGCCCACCGCTTCTGGGGTTAGTAAGCACGAAACATCTGGTCCCTCTCCCGTTGGAACGAAGACGACGCTGGTCGGACTCGTTGCCGCATTCGTATTGGCTCTCGGTCTACTTAATTGGGTCAATGCGCTTTCCTACGACTTCCTACTTCGGGTACAAGATGATCAACGCTGGGTCATGCACACGCATCTGGTTCTGCAGAAACTGGATGACTTTCTTGAGCACCTCATCTCGGCAGAAGCAGGCGAGAGCAGCTACCTTGAAACCGGAGACAGGTCTTACGTTGCCTCGTATAAGAGCGACGTCGACATCATCCGCGGCGCTCTGAACCAAGTTGCGCAGCTTACATCTGACAATCCCAGCCAGCAACAAACATTGCAACAACTCAATTCTCGGACGTCAATTCTGCTTTCAGAATTCCAGGAGGAATTGGCTGCTGGTGGCAAAAAGGCATTAAAGACAGAGACTGTCGTTCGCAAGCGCAGGGAAAGACAATCTCTGCAAGAAACAGTCGCTTGCGTTATGCAGATGAAGGCGGTCGAAGGTGAATTGTTAAATCACCGAACTCAGAGCGCCCAGGCCAGTTTCTTGCGGGTCAGGACCATGATTATCCTAGGAAACCTACTGGCCGCGGTGTTCCTGGCTCTAGCCGCTACTGCTCTTTACAAAGAAAAGAGCAATCGGGGGCGGTTCGAACGCGAGTTGCACAAAAGCGAAGAGCGTTTCCGGTTGATGGTGTCGAACGTCAGAGATTATGCAATTTTCATGCTTGACCCGCAAGGGCGCGTAATCAGCTGGAATCTCGGGGCGGAACGGATCAAAGGATATCGAGCGGATGAAATTATCGGGCAACACTTCTCCTGCTTCTATCCGGAAGGGGACGTTCGGAACTGCATACCGGAACAGATGCTTCGGATCGCGGTTCGAGAAGGCAGAATTGAGGACGAAGGCTGGCGCGTGCGCAAGGACGGTTCTAGGTTCTGGGCAAGAGTGGTGATCACACCGCTATTCGACAGCACAGGCCACTTGACTGGTTTCTCCAAAGTGAGCTGCGACATGACGGACCGCAAACGGGCGGAACAAAAATTCCGTGGTTTATTGGAAGCGGCGCCTGACGCGATTGTGGTGACGAATCAAGAGGGCAAGATTGTATTGGTCAACGCTCAGGTTGAGAAACTGTTCGGACATCGGCGGGAAGACCTGTTGGGAAACGAGTTGGAGATGCTCGTACCGGAACGCTTTCGGGGCCGGCATCCGGAGCACCGAACCAGGTTCTTCAGTGATCCCCGGTTCCGTCCGATGGGCGCGGGACTGGACTTGTACGGTCTGCACAAGGACGGACATGAATTCCCGGTCGAAATTAGCCTTAGCCCGCTTGAGACCGTAGAAGGTGTGTTGGTTTCCAGTGCCATCCGCGATATCACGGTGCGCAAGCGCACAGATGATCAGATTCGAGCCTTGAACGAACAAATGGAAGTCCGCAACACGGAGCTGCTTGCCATGAACGCAGAACTGGAGAGCTTCAGCTACTCGGTTTCGCACGACTTGCGCTCTCCCCTTCGTCACATCGCTGGATTCTCGCAACTCCTCGTGGAGGAATATGGCAGTGATCTTCCCTCCGAGGCGCGGCACTATCTGAACCGAATCCACGAGGGCACCTGCAAAATGGGCCGGCTTATCGATGAACTGCTAACTCTGGGACGGGTTGGCCGCCAGGAACTGAGAGTGCAGGCGACTGGCTTGAAATCGCTCGTTGACGAAGTCATCGGGGAACTAAAGCAAGAGAATCCGCAGCGGGCGATCGAATGGAGGGTCCAAGGCCTACCTTTTGTGGATTGCGACCCGGGCTTGGTGAAACAGGTATTCGTGAATCTGCTTGCGAATGCGGTCAAATTTACCGGCCAGCGAGAACTTGCGGTTATCGAAATCGGCGCGCTGAACGGCCCGCCCCAACCCACCATCTTCGTACGCGATAACGGCGTCGGCTTCAGCATGAAATATGCCGATAAGCTCTTTGGAGTTTTCCAGCGACTGCACCGACCGGAAGATTTTCCAGGTACGGGCGTAGGTTTGGCGACCGTGATGCGCATTGTGAAAAAGCATGGTGGCCTCGCCTGGGCGGAATCAGAACTCGACAAAGGCGCCACATTCTATTTCACCCTCGGGAAAGAAGAGGATAGCCATCGAGCAAATCGTCTAGAGGTGCCTGATGGGACAAGAGCAGGTTGAAATATTGCTCGTTGAAGATAATCCCGCTGATCTCGAACTAGCCCTGCATGCTTTACGCCGCGAAGGCCTCGCGAACCATGTCGAAGTCGCGCGGGATGGCGAGGAAGCCCTGGATTTTCTGTTCTGCAGAAGACAGTACGCGCATCGCAGCTCGAGGCATCCGCCCCGACTCGTCCTTCTGGACCTCAAGCTGCCCAAAGTAGACGGCCTTCAGGTGCTCGAGCAGTTGAAAGGCAATGCCGCGACAAAGGCAATCCCGGTCGCAATTGTCACGGCTTCCCGCGAGGAGCAGGATCTCGTTAAGAGCTATCGCCTCGGCGTGAACAGTTATATCCAAAAGCCAGTGGATTTCGAGCAATTTCGGGCGACGGTTAAGCAGGCGAGTCTTTACTGGCTGGTGGTGAATCAACCGCCGCCGCCAGCCGCTTTTGGGGAGAAGTGAAGATGTCAATAGGATGGAAACCCCAGATTCAAACCGGAGCCGAGCTTACCGGGGGGCGCCCGCTTCGCCTATTGCTATTGGAAGACACTCAAGCAGACGCGGAGTTAATAGTCTCTTCTTTGAAGAGTGCCGGCTACAGCCTCTCCTTCGACGTCGTCGATTTACCGGAAACGTTCCGGGAAAAAATCGGCGGACCCGAGTACGACGTCATCATCTCGGATCACAATTTACGCACGTGGACCGGCTTCGACGCGCTTGCTGAGCTTCGTAACTCTGGACGAGACATTCCTTTCATTGTGGTCACCGGAACTCTGGGCGATGAAACTGCGGTTGATTACCTCAAACGCGGAGCATCCGACTATGTTCTCAAGCACCGGCTTAGTCTCCTCCCGTTGGCCGTCGGCCATGTTCTTAAGGAAAAGGCACACCATGATGAAAAAGCACGGCTTAACGAAAGGATTCTAGCGGGAAAAAGGGAGTGGGAGCTCACATTCGACTCGGTGCCGGACGCCGTGCTTGTCTTTGACGACCAGTGTCGTGTACTTCGCGCCAATCGAGCGGCTGCTGAGATTCTCGAACTGCCGTTCGGCCAGCTCATTGGCCAGCCCTGTTATGAAGTGCTTCATGGTCGGATCCAAGCCCCGCCCAACTGTCCGCACGAACAACTCTTGAGCACCGGAACCGCGCAGCGAAGTGATTTCGAAGAGCCACGACTTGGCAAGACCTTCGATGTGACGAGCACCCCATTGCGAGACACTGACGGAGTACTACGCGGCTGCATTCACGTCTTGCGGGACATTACTGACCGAAATCGAGCCGAGCAAGCCCTACGACACAGCGAGGAGCAATTACGCATGCTGCTCAATTCAACTGCAGAGGCAATTTACGGTCTCGATCGTGAAGGCAATTGTACCTTCTGTAATCCAGCATGCCTGCGCCTGCTCGGTTATCGAGATCCCCAAGACTTGTTGGGCCGAAACATGCATCAAGTCATGCATCACGCTCATGCAGACTCTACACCTTATCCGGAAGAGGAATGCCACATCTATATGGCCTTTAGAAAAAGCGCGGGCACCCATGTGGATGACGAGGTATTCTGGCGTGCCGACGGCACGAGCTTTCCGTCCGAGTACTGGTCTTATCCGATCGAGAAGGAAGGGCAACTTGTCGGAGCGGTCGTGACTTTTCTGGACATCTCAGAACGAAAACGGGCCGAAGCCGCACTACGGGCGTCGGAGGAGACCTATCGAGACTTCATCGAGAATGCCAGTTTCGGGATCTTTAGGGCAAATGCGCAAGGGGATCTGTTGGACGCCAATCCAGCCTTGGTTTCAATGCTGGGCTATGGCTCCAAAGAGGAACTGCTTTTGCTTAACCTGCAACGTGATGTCTACGAGAATCCAGAGGATCGAGAGTTCGCCGTCCGAACCTACCAACTCAACGGGAGAGGCAATGGGGTTGAAGTCAGCTGGAAAAGGAAGGACCAGAAAACAATTACGGTCCGACTTTGCGGCCGCATTGTTCGGGACAGAGAAAATGAGATCAAGCACTATGAAGTGATTGCCGAAGACGTTACAGAAAAACGAACTCTGGAAGAACAGTTTCGACAAGCTCAAAAGATGGAGGCGATGGGCCGACTTGCCGGAGGAATTTCCCACGACTTTAACAACCTCCTGGGAGTAATTATTGGTCATAGTGATTTAGCTCTGATGCACCTTCCGCAGGACCATGCGTTACGTAGCCGAGTTGAGGAAATTAAGAAGGCAGGGCAACGCGCCGCATCATTGACTCGCCAACTGCTGGCATTCAGCCGAAAGCAAGTACTCGAGCCAAAAGTTCTCGATCTCAACACTGTGGTCAGTGACACCGGCAAAATGCTTGTACGCGTGCTAGGCGAGGATGTCGAACTCATCACTAGACTGAACACAGCTCTCGAACATGTAAAGGCCGACCCAACGCAGATCGAGCAGGTCATCATGAACTTGGCTATCAATGCTCGGGATGCCATGCCGAGGGGCGGCAAATTGATTATTGAGACCATGAACGCCGAACTTGACCTGCCCTATGTTCAGCACAAGCACACCGACGTCCGACCTGGAAGGTATGTATTGCTCTCCGTAAGCGACACCGGCATTGGAATGGATAAGACAACCCAGGCTCGAATCTTCGAACCATTCTTCACCACCAAGGACGTAGGCAAGGGTACGGGACTCGGTCTGGCGACTGTTTATGGAATTATCAGACAAAGCGGCGGTTTCATTTGGGTGTACAGCGAGGTCGGGAAGGGCACTACGTTCAAGGTGTACATTCCGCAAGTCAGGGAAAAGGCGTCGGAGATTCAACCCGAAGTAGCAACACCGGTCCCGCGAGGTTGCGGGACGATTCTTCTGGTCGAAGATGAAGTTCCGCTCAGAAAGCTCAGCCATCAACTGCTTGAAAGCATGGGATATAGAGTGATCGAGGCCGAAAATGGACCTGACGCAGTACGGATTGCCGCACAATGTACTGATCCTATTCAGTTATTGGTGACGGATGTGGTGATGCCGGGGATGAGTGGCCGCGAATTAGCGGAATCTTTAATAGCTATGCACTCGGAACTGAAAGTGCTGTACGTGTCGGGTCACACGGATGATGTGATCGTTCACTACTCAATTCTCAAACCCGGAGTGGCTTTCCTGCAAAAGCCATTTACTCGGGAGGGCCTGGCAAAAAAGATACAGGAGGCGTTAGGAACCTCGAATGAGTGTACTGAGTAGGGCGTGCGAGTGAACACGGACACCAATCAGTCTGAAACTCTTGGTGATCGATGACGAGTCACAGAATTTGAGGTTGATCGGGTCGCCCCAACGAGCCTACCGAGCCCTCTTTGATACTCTCCGATAATAATGCGTGCCGGGGTTTTCTAATACTCAGGTTGTAATCGCATCTTGTCCAGACAGGGTTCAACCCGCTAATGATTCGGTCGCAAATCGGTTTCACGCCGAAGAGGAATTGTCTGTGCCAAGTGTAGTTGCATACGATTCCGAGGTAGAAGGGTTATCTCGAGTTCCGGTGCGGCTTGTTCGGGAGCAGGGCAATTGGGACCAAAGACGAGGTGAACTGGATATGGCTGGACATGGAATACGGCTCATGCTGGAAGTGTTCGTTCTGGTGGCGATCTCGTCGGCGGGATCTCTGATGTTGTTTTCTTGCGGCGGCGCAAAGGAATCGAGACAGGTTCCATCCCAGACTGTCTCGCAAACACAAGATCAACCGTCGACTCAGGCGCCGTCGGCGGTCCAGGATCAACGCAAACAGGCCGAGCAACAGGGACGACCAGAGGTAGAGAAAGAACGAAAGCAAGCGGAAGACGAAGCAAGAAAGACGCTCGATCAGGAAGCGATCACCGCCGTATCACAAACTCAAAAAGCCGTCGATGCCATCGCCGCAGGCAAAACCGATGAGGCGCTCGCAGCCATCGAGCAGGCGACGGGCAAGATTAACATCTTGCTCGCGCGCAATCCAGCGAATGCTCTCATCCCGGTAGATCTGGATGTGGAACTCATTGACACGGCACCGCGTGACTCCCAGGCCGTGCTTGATATTGCGAACGATGCGTCTCGAGCGGTGGACGAAAAGGATTATCCCGCCGCCCGCGCTTTGCTGTTCTCCCTGATGAGCGAGATTCGTGTGCGCACGTATAACCTGCCGCTGGCAACCTACCCTGAGGCGCTGAAAGAGGCTGCACGTCTGCTCGATCAAAAGGCGACGAAGGACGCCAGTTCGATCCTGTTGACGGCCCTTGACACGCTGGTTGTGCTCGACCACGTTACTCCTCTTCCGCTCCTTCTTGCCCGAGAGGCTATTACTCAAGCGCAAACCAAGAGCCAGCAAGACAAGAATGGAGCACAGGTCCTTCTGGAGCTTGCAAAGAAGGAGGTAGCGCGAGCCAGGGAACTTGGATACGCAGGAAAAGATCAAGAGTATGAGGCCCTAAATCGCCAAATCTCGGGTCTGGAAAAACAGCTGAGGGGCCCTCAGGACGCCACTGTGGCCTTTTCCAAACTCAAAGAGAAATTGAGCGCGTTTCTCAAACGTCAGTCTGAGAAACAACAACGTGGGTGAACGAACGCGCCAAGCACGCTGACAAACTTCGCCCCGCGGTGAAAGAGATCCGGCACAGGGCGAGTATTTCGATTTTGGCCGCGTGCTAAGTCTTATGTCCTTCTCAACTTCGATGAACGTTTCGATCCGACGTTAGTCCGGAATTGGCTGTTTACTCAGCCGCGAAAGGACTAGACCGAGATCGTGATGCGGTTAACAGAAGGATGCCGCGCCGCCCACACGGCCCGCTCCGCCTCTTGCTACTCCGTCGAGGAGCGCACCGTTCCCGTCAGAATTGCCGGCTCCCTTGCACTCCACCGTGATCCGCTCAGAGTAGACGTCCGCGCCGCGTATACGCGTGTTCCCAACGGTGCACAGTCTTGACGTACGCTTGTACACAATGCGCAATGTCCTTCCACGGCCGTGGCCTGACCCCGAGTATGTCGGGGTCCCGGATCGACATCCGAGTTTCGTTTGTTTTCGGTACATAATGAGCCTGGGCAAGGCGCAGGAAGTGGAATCGCACACGGGCAGCCAACTCCCTGGACTCGATTCGGCGTGGCCGGCACCCCGGGCCGTTCACTGTACACGATCCAGACACAAGTCTTTGTTTGAGACCGCCCCCCGCCCGAACTATTCGTATATTCATCGACTTACCGTGGTACGCGAGTTGCACCCACTGTCGAAGCCGTAACGCACATTAACAATCTCGCCACGCTTGGGTCTCTCCAGTATTTGCATGCCGCTTGTCGGAGATTGGCTCTGGCGGAGGCAGCAATTTGCAAATTCAACCACAAGTCCTGGAGAGAATGATGAAACGTGATGGGAAGGTTGTGCGCTCGCTGATTGCTTGTCTTCTGTTTCTGATGCCCTGTGTTGCACAGCAGTCCAAACCAAACCCGGGGTCAATACCGCAGGTCGCGGCGCCCGATTACGGCAAGCTTCCTCTGCTGTTTGTTCGAAATCAAGGCCAGACAGATACACGCGTACAGTTCTTCTCAAACGGTGAGGGTTACGAAGTATTTCTGACGTCGGGAGAAATGCTCCTCGCATTGAGCCCTTCTCAAGTCGTCAACCCTCAGGCGTTCGCAGCAACACAAACGAGAAATGCCCACAGTCCCACAACTGTCCGCGCGCCGAGGCAGACGCAAGCCCCTAGCGCGACCATGGTGTTCAAGCTGGTAGGGTCGAAGAACAATCCTGAGATAGTTGGTGAAAAACTTCAGACCACCAAAGCAAATTACTTCATCGGAAATGACCGACGGAAGTGGCGCACGAATGTCCCCACCTATGGACAGGTTCGCTATAAAAACGTTTATCCCGGCATTGACCTTGTGTATTACGGCAACCAGCGTCAAGTGGAATACGATTTCGATGTTGCTCCTGGTGCAGATGCCACGAAGATTCAATTCGACATCCAAGGCGCGGACAATCTCAGTATCGACAGCAACGGTGACTTAGTGCTCAAGAAGGGCGCAGGAGAACTTCACTTCCTGGCACCCGCGGTTTATCAGGAGTCTCAGGGACAACGCACGAAAGTCGCGGGAAATTATGTAGTGAGCGGCTCCAATCGCGTAGGATTCGCCGTCGCCAACCATGATTCCAGCAAATCCCTAGTGATCGATCCCGTGTTGGTCTATTCCACATTTCTGGGCGGCCGGGCTTACGATTATCCCCGGGGAATCGCGGTCGATTCGATCGGAAATGCATATGTGGTGGGCCAAACCAACTCCCCTGATTTTCCTCTTGCCGCACTCGGCAATCTCAACCCTTCTCTGAATTACGTTTTCCTCTCCAAGCTCGATGTCAGTGGTACGACTCTTTTGTGGACCGACTACGTATGCGGGACCAGCGGGAATGATTGGCCTGCGGGAGTAGCAGTGGACCCTCAAGGCGCAGCGTACATTACAGGCATCGCGAACTCCTCTGATTTCCCGACTGTCAATGCGTATCAATCGACTCTCAAAGGCAACGAGGACGACTTTCTGAGCAAAATATCCCCCGATGGCGCCACTCTCGTGTACTCGACCTACCTCGGCGGCAGCAATTGGGATCAACCTGCAGGAATCGTGGTGGATTCGAGTGGGCTCGCCACCATCGTGGGGACAACAACTTCGACGGATTATCCTGTTTCTCAAAATGCTTTCCAGGCGACAGCGTCTCCAAGCCAATACAACTACTATGGCGAGTACGGATTCGTCAGCAAGTTGTCGGCTGACGGTTCATCTTTGGTGTTCTCAACCTATCTGGCGGGAAGTCAGATTAATACAACCTACTGCTCCTGCGGACCTTACTCGGCGATCAATGGAGTTGCGGTCGACCCCGTCGGGAATATCTACGTCGCGGGGCAAACCGACACCTTGGATTTTCCCGTCAGTCAAGGTGCTTATCAAGCCACAGATCCAACCACGAATACGAATAACTATTCCACTAGTTTCGTTTCGAGTTTCACACCATCCGGGGGATTGAATTATTCCACGTATTTTGGTGGCAGCACCTATACGTACGTCTCCGCAATCACGGTCGACACAACCAGCGCCGCTTATGTGACCGGATACGCTCCGGCGGACGGAACTTTCCCGGTTACCTCCACCTCAATTTGCGATCCGAACGCTTCGAATTGCAACTACGCGTTCGTCACGAAACTCAACGCTACGGGAACCGGGGTGATCTACTCTACTTTCCTGGGCCCGAACAACAATACCCAAGGACAGAAAATCAAGGTCGACGCGAATGGCGACGCGTATGTACTCGCATGGGCAAATCAATCTTATTCGCTTACCAATCCCATCGAAGTGTTCAACAATGGGGGTGGTCTGTTGATCGATGAGATTGACCCGACGGGTTCCACGGAGTTGTTCAGCACTTTCCTGGGAGGAGACGATGGTGCGGATCCCATCGATATCGCGGTGGATGGTAATTCTGCGATCTATGTAACTGGTGGAACCTCGTCTGCCGATTTCCCGGTACTACAATCGGCTTTCCAGGGCATCAACGGCGGTCAAGAGGATGTTTTCATCTCGAAAATCGCGCAGGATAACGCCTCAGCATTCACTGTCTATCCCTCACTCTTGCAGTTTTCGACGCGGACGGTTGGCAGTACAAGCACGGCACAAACGTCCGTAATCCGCAACATGGGAAGCGCGGCCCTCAATATCAGCACCAAGACTTTGACCGGCGACTTTGCCGAAACGGACGACTGCGGTTCGATGGTTCCGGCGGCCGGAATGTGCACTTTCACCGTCACGTTTACTCCATCGGCGCCCGGTTCGCGATTCGGCACGATACTCATTGGAGACGATGCTGCCGGATCGCCGCACTTCATTAACCTTGTGGGTGATGGCAGTTCTCCCGTCGTCTCCCTGAATCCCACGGCTTTGACGTTTGCCAGTGCACCCATAAACTCGAGTAGTGCGGCACAAACAGTTACGATCGGCAACACTGGAAACGCTACCCTCAACATCAGCGGCATCCAGACTACTGGGGATTTCGCTCAGACCAACAATTGCCCACCGGCTCTGGGCTTCGGCTCAAGCTGCCAGTTCCAGATCACCTTTACCCCCACTGCAGGCGGGTCCCGCACAGGCGTTCTGACCTTGACTGATGACGCACCAGATAGTCCGCAGACGGTTTCACTCTCGGGCAGCGGCTTTGTCACCACTGGTACCGTGTCGCCCGCTTCACTGTCGTTCGGGAATCAGAATTTGAATTCTTCGAGCGCGGCTCAGACGATCACCGTCACAAATAGTGGCGGAAACGTCATGACCGTTTTCGGAGTGTTGACGAGCGGAGACTTCAGCCAGACCAACAATTGCAGCTCACTGCCCGCGAACGGCGGGACTTGTTCGATCCGCGTTACATTCACACCCACAACTTCGGGAAGTCGGACGGGCAACCTCGTCATCAGTGACAACGCCCAAGGCAATCCGCATTCTGTCACTCTGACCGGTATGGGCATCGCCGGAACGGCAAACCTGAGCGCCTCCAGCCTGAGCTTTGCTGCATTGAATGTGGGCACCACGAGTGGCGCGCAAACTCTCACGATTACGAATAGTGGGAACGGTCCTTTGAGCATACTGTCCGTGCAAGTGAACGGAGACTTCTCTCAGACCAACAATTGCAGTACCGTCGCGCCAACCTCGACTTGCACGGTGCAAGTCAGCTTTACGCCGACGTCGGCCGGACAACGTACCGGAAATCTGACCATTACCAGCTCGGCGATTGGCAGCCCGCAGAGTGTTTCCCTCGTAGGATCGGGCGTCGATTTCTCCATGCCCGCCACCGGCGGAACGTCGACCATCAAAGCTGGTGGAACAGCTACGTATCAATTCAACGTCCAATCCGTAGGCGGGACCTTCTCCAGCAAGGTCAGCCTCGCTTGCCAAGGTGTCCCAGCATTCGCCACCTGTACTGTCAATCCAAACTCGGTTACGCCGGGAGCGAACGGCTCCGGAGCGACTGTAACGGTGGCAACAAAAGCGACCGTGAGTGCTTCGAGCACCCAAGCCAATCCGCGAGGATTTGTGTTGAGCTTTTGGATCTCGGGTGGATTCGGGCTGTTCGGAGTCGTACTGTTTAGCCGTAGTCACGGAAAGTCCAAACGCAGTCTTTTTGCAATGATTGGGCTTGCCCTGACCCTGACTCTCGTGGGCTGCGGTGGGGCGAGCACGTCGGGCCAGCCAACAACCGCGCCGGGCACTCCAAGCGGCAGGTATACGCTCATCGTCGTCGGCACATCGGGGAGCGCGCAACATTTCTCTTCGCTTACGCTGGTTGTGCAATAACGTCCTCATGCATCCGCCAACACTGAAGTTGGCGGATGCATGCTTACAACTCACAGCCGTGTGCTCGAACTGGAGGATGAATTGGGAACTGCCGCAAAACCAGCCACGGCTCCTGTTACAACAGCACCTAAGCCGATCCCCACGCCTGCCCTGTTGCTCGCAATGCTCAAGGTGTCCAACAAGGTGAGCGATCTCATCATGTCACCCGGCAGCTTCCCGGTGGTAGAAGTGTCGGGCAAACTCGTACCAGTGAAAATCTCAGGCATGGCACCACTGAGTCCAGAGGACACGCGTCGTATCGCTTTCGAACTGATTGGATCTAACCACCAGGCAACCGACGCACTGCAAACGATGGGAGCCTGCGACGTCTCCTATCGCGTGCCGGGACACTGTCGTTTTCGCGTGAATGTATTTCAACAGCGAGGCAGTCATGCGATCGTCATGCGCGTAATTCCGCAAACGATCCCAAGCTTTGATGATCTGCACCTGCCACCCCAACTGGATGAAATTGCCGATCTCCGCAATGGCCTGGTCCTGGTAACGGGACCCACGGGTTCCGGCAAGTCCTCGACATTGGCGGCGATTATCGACCGTATCAACGAATCTCACGCTTACCACATTCTTACGATTGAAGATCCCATCGAGTTCATGCATCGTCACAAAAAGTCGATCATTCATCAGCGTGAACTGCATAGTGACACGCCCAGCTTCGCACTAGCTTTGCGAGCCGCGTTACGACAAGCTCCAAAGGTGATTCTGGTCGGCGAAATGAGGGACAAAGAAACAATCGAGATCGCGTTAGAGGCCTCCGAAACCGGCCACCTGGTGCTCTCAACCCTTCACACCATCGATGCCTCGAAAACTGTCGAGCGCATTGTAGGTGTATTCCCCATGGCCGAACAACACACGATCCGGAACCGACTCGCGAAGAGCTTCCGCTTCGTGGTTTCGCAACGCCTGGTCCCGCGCAAAGACGGGATTGGGCGCGTCGCGATCGTAGAAATTCTCAAATCCACTCTGCGCACTCGTGAGTATCTCGAAAAGGGGGAACAGGACGGCAAGACACTTCTCGAAGCGATGCAAGATGGGGACACAGAAGGGATGCAGCACTTCGACGGAGAGATCGAGAAACTCGTTCGTGCCGGACTCGTGGATATTGATACCGGTCTCGCTTATGCGACAAATGCCGGAAATCTGAGACTCACCTTGGCTGACCTGGGCAGTGGCTCAACCGAACAATAGAGTACCTGACGCTTGGGGGCTTTCATCGCAACTCGTCATGATGAAACACATGAGGAAAGACAGCGATCACTCGACTTGTAGAATGGTATCTATGGAACTGTTACCTTCAGGGTATCAATATCAAATGGCTTCAGCCGCAAAGTGTCTTCGGCGTTTGCGCTGAGGTTCTCCTCTAGCAGATTGGTTTCCCTGAACCGCCTTTCTCGCCCTAAAACCTGAATCGCGCTTTCCGCTTTGACGCCCTCGATTTCAAAAGCGCGGATCACAATGGCTCCGCCGTCGTCAGCCTTTTTCATCGCCGACAGGACAACGTTCTCCGCATCGAAAGACAAAAACGAGTCCTCTGGTGGAAGCGGACCCTTTTCAGTACCGCCCACCGCCTGAACCGGAACCAACGGTGCACTGAATGCCATGCCGAATTGCCACGCTTTTGCGTCCGCCCAGTTGCCTTTGCTGGAGGTGAAGGAGTAGCGGAAAGTGTAAGCCCCTTCGGGGGGACGCCAATCCGGGATGGTACGGCCGTTTCGCATGGTTGTCAGTGGACTGACGGTGGTGCCCCGCAGCATGTCGGCAGTGACTACATTGTCACCTACTTCGATGAGATTGTGGTCGGCGCCGATTGTGAAACCCCACTCTTCCGTGCCGGCAAAAACCCAATCCTGAATCTGTCGCCAGCCGCGCCAAATCTCAGTCTTTACTTCATCGTCCCAGTGGGGTCTAGCATTCGGCATCATGTCAGAACTGACTGCCGTTCCAAAGGGGATGCCATTACGGACTTCCGCACGAGGCTGAAGTATCGGAAACCGCTGTTCGATACTCACCGAGCGACCAGGCTTCCACTCAATCGTGTTTTCAATGTCGATCTTTTTTATGCTTCGGTACAACGTCAATCGTTGTTTGACGGGAATGCCTGCGAGATTTTCCTTGATGCGCAGAACGGTCCGAATCGGGCCATTCTCTTCGAGATCAATGGCGTCAACCACACTCGAGATGGTGCGGCCGGTTCGCAAGATGACGCTTTGATCGTCTCCGTCTTGCTCTTCGGCAGCGACAATCTCGATCTTGTTGCTCACTGCGCGATTCAGTTGTTTATCAAATACGTCCCAATGTCCGGTAGCACGATCAACAGCAACGCGGTAATACTCGTTTTCGACGACGGCGACGCTGCTTGCGTTGCCCGCCATACCGGCAGGATCGTTGACACCCAGTTTCACTTCGCAAGCGTCACCAAACTTTTCCGGCGCGTTACTTGGCACAAGGTAATAGGTTTTATAGCCGAACGAGGGAACACCTCGTGCAAGGAATGAGATTTCCAGGGAGCGCGAACTACCCTCACTGTACTGTTCGAGTTGGAATGGGATCGATGTTCCATTGGCATCCACTAGCCTCATTCCGGTCTTGTATTCGTCGATATCGTTGGTTTCCACCTCGCCGAACAAAGTCAGATGAGCGTTGACAACGTCGCCCCGCTTCCAACTCTGAGAATTAAAGACCACGATCGGCACGTTTTTTTGCGCTGGCCTCCTGACCCTCTCGGCGATATTTCGCAGGGAATCACGGAGAATCCGGCCGGCACCCAATTCCGCTTCCCGTGCGTACCCTAGCTTCCGTTCGTCGCCGATGGCTCCTCCTTGCCCATCATTGTTGTGATCGAGCGACCGCAGATTTTGTTTCCACAAGTACTCGAATGTTCTGTCGGGGTAGTCGGCGTACCCGAGAGCGTAATTGATAGCCGCAAACTTCTCGGCGGCCACTAGCGTGTCGGTTGCCTTCATTGCTGGAAGCCAAAGGGGGACCAGCGACGTGGTTAGATTGGCCCAAGAAGAAGGAATCTCTCCGGACAGACTGGCAATGCTGGGACTTGCCGCCGCGGCCCGAAAAAACTCCTGCGCCGTCGAAAAGCGAAATTGGGTGGGAGCCAGACGGCGGTTCAATATTCCCAGATTCTCGAACAGGTTTTCCGATGGTGCGTACAGATCTGTACCCCACCCCATATAGACCGGTCCCCGCGCTGTTCCTGCGATTGTCTGGAGTTCGTCGTGAATCGTGTTCAGGCGATCAGCCCCTAGCGCAAGGTGCAGCCCCAGATTGACACCCCATCCATACCCATTGATCGTGTTCCACACCAGAATCGACGAACCGTCCGGAGCTTTCCAGTGGAATATCGAAAGATCCCGGGGCCCCATCCGGGTCATCACCATGTAGGGCGTCGACGACTTGGTCAAAATCTGCGGATATTGTCGCGTGAACCCGGGAATGTCAGTGAGTTGCGCAACTGATGGATCTACTCCGAACGTAGAGCGAGCGTAGCGCTTGCCGTATGTCAAATTGCGGATAAGAGCCTCACCGCGCGTCTGATTCTGATAAATATCCGCCCAAAGCGGTGCGATCTCAATGCGGCCCTCTTTTACCAATTGCTTAAGCTGATCGAGTTCCCCGGTACCTCGGTGGCTGGCGACGAAATTCTCGATAAAGACTTCGCTTTCCAAGACAAATCGAAACTGTGGATTCTTCTCGGCCAGCTCCACAGCCCTGCGGATGATGTAGTCTCCCCGGCTAAGACACTCCTCCTGGGTGCATGCCCAGGCAAGATCGAGGTGGGAGAACGGAACGACGTATACCTGGAGACTGGACGATGTTTCCTGCTGTCCTCGCGATTGATCGGGAAAGCAAACTACTAAGAACAAAATCAGCAGCAGATATCCGCAAACAATCCGCACATGCCTCGGCATAAACGTCAGAGAGTACCACCGGGATCAACTCACTTCAAATAATTTGACGACCAAGCGAACGGCAGCTTGCCCGTGGGAATTCTTAAAGGTCCAATGTCCTGGCGATCCCGGAAGCGGACTCCGAGGATTGGGAGCGAGAGCCTGCAAGTGCAGATCCTCGCTCCCTTCACACTTTAGAAGGTATATCGCAGTGCAAACTGAATCTCTCGTTGGTCGTTGGGTAGAGGTGCCTTTAATCGAAGGTCCGTCGACGTTATTTGGGTTGCGGACAGGCAACCCGAACTGGGGATGATTCAAGATGTTGAACATCTCCGCGTGATCTGGTGTCCTTCGTTCCGTGATGTGAAGGCCTCTTGCGGCCGCAAATTCAAAGTTCACCTGATCCGGACAAACCAGGGTTCCGTCCTTCGCGTTTCCAAACACCTGGCCAAACTTTTGATTAGGTGCTGGAGCAGGTTCAGCAAAAGCGATTGGGTTATACCAGCAGAACTAAAGACCTGTGGCCACGCGTCGGACATCCCAGCGCAGCTTGTCCTGAAAGGTCGAACGAAGTACAGTTGCAAGGCACGGCTGGCGGCAAGGCATGGATCGCCAGTCCAGAAACCGATGGGAGCGACATTTTCCAGGTCGATATGCCAGTAGCCACACGCGACGAATTCTTCCACCACTTGTTTCACCCCTCTGAAATGGGATTGAACGTATGTCGAAGTTGCATCGATTCTTTTAACCATTCCGCGTCCATCTACAGTTTTGACGATGGCGAAGCCGACCCCGAATTGAAGCAGGTTCCGATCGCTCTCAAGCGAGAGCGCCGGCCCAATTTTTCGTGGAACGCTGCGAAAAAAAATCTCCCGAAGCGCTCTCAAAAGATGCAGGGCTTCAGATCGTCAACTCCTCTGACATTGTTTCTCTTCTTGATCCTCCAACTTCCTTTTCTCCATGCGACTGGACAAATGGCCGGGGAGAAGCAAGCATTACGCAACGGTGGATTCGAATCGTCGAACCCAAGCGAAGCATGGGAAGTCATCGCTCCCAATGGGACAAACTTTTCGCTCACATTAGATAGGGCCGGCGCCAAGGAAGGGAGCCAGTCCTTATTAATATCCGCAAGCCAGCCTGTCGAAATCAGTTTGCGTCAGGAGGTCTTCCTCCCCGTTGGAACACTGTGGCGCCTCACTGGTTGGGTGAAGTCCAAGCCGGCCTCGGATGGCTCACTGCCAAATCCAAACATTGGTATCGAAGCTCAGGCTGGGGATCAAGGCTTCAGTCAAGCTCCTGCGCTCGCCGGAGAGTGGCAGTTTGCAAACATCCTGTTTCGAGTTCCCAGCCCCGGCAGAATTGGCGTTGTTCTGAACGGGCTCAAAAAACATGCCGGCAGCGTGTGGTTCGATGACATCCAACTGGAACGCGTACATGAGTCTCTGGACGGAGAGTCGGTGGCCATCTCGCTTACTCGGCGTAACCAGCGTCCGATTGATCTGAAGCAGGGCGGCCAATTCATTGAGTTGCTCTGTAACTTGCTGCCATCCATGATCGCCCAGCAGGTAGACTCCACCAGCTTCGAAGAAGCGCCAGACTGGAACCAAGCCTACAAGCGTGAAACCGACAAGCCCCACCGACCGTGGTATCCGGACGGCAGCGTTCACGTCGCCACCTATTCTCTGGATACCGATCATCCCTTCCATGGCAAGCGCTCCCAGAAAATTGAATTGCCGCTGGCCACGTGGGCAGGCATTTCACAAGATGGTTTCTACCTGGAATCCGGGCACTCTTATCGCTTGCGGCTCCACCTGCGAAGCAGTGGCAGCGTTCGTGTCCGTGCCTCGCTGCATGGCGACGGCGGCATGATCGCCGGACCATTCTCTCTGGGGCGTGCGAGCGATGAGTGGAAGCCTGCGGAAGTCGTTCTCCTCGCGAAACGCAGCGCTACCAACGCAACTCTGACGATCGAATTCGAGGGGCCTGGCACGTTATGGCTTGACCGGGTTTATCTGATCGACACGAATGCCGTACTGGATCTCTGGCGCCCCGACGTGGTCAAAGCGCTCAAAGCCATGCATCCGGGCATTGTGCGCTTCGGCGGCAGCACGATCGAGTCTTTGGAATGGGAAACAACCGTCGGAAACTGGGACAGGCGGCCTCCCTTGGCTGACGATCCCTGGGGTGGACTGCAGGAGAACTTCGCCGGACTCGAGGAATTTGTCCAACTCACTCAGTACATCGGCGCTGAGCCTCTGATTTGCATCCGGTGGACCGGCAAAACTCCCAAAGACGCCGCCCACGAGATCGAATATTTCAATGGAGCAGAGGACACGGAGTGGGGACGGAAGCGAGCCGCGAATGGCCACCCAGCGCCCTACCAAATCAAGTACTGGCAAATCGGAAACGAGGTCAGCGGCCCGGACTATGACGCATCCGTCAAAGCCTTTGCCGAAGCAATGCGCCGTGTCGATCCCTCGATCAAGATTCTGTCTTCCTTTCCCTCCGAAGACACACTCCGTCAGGCCGGCGGGCAGCTCGATTATCTGTGCCCGCATCACTACTCGGTAGCTGACTTGCGCGGGACAGAAGAAGATCTCCAGCGACTCCGGGATGAGATCACTCGCGATGGCGCGGGAAAGCCTGTACGGGTTGCGGTAACTGAATGGAATGCCACTGGCGGGGAGTTTGGCCTCAAGCGTGGGATGCTACTGACTTTAGGAAATGCTCTGACCCTGTCGCGCTACCAGAACCTCTTGCATCGCTACAGTGATCTTGTCGAAATTGCTAATCGTTCGAATCTGGCTGACAGCTTCGGATCCGGCGCCATCCAATCCGGCCCCGGATGGCTTTACTTCACTCCCGCCTATTTTTCCCAGTGGCTCTATCAGCGAGCCGCGGGTTCTTTCTCTCTGGAACTCAAGCGCACAGGTCCTCAGTCGTTCTATCTCCACGAGCCCGATCTGGAGGCAGCACTAAGCGCCGATGGAAAAACTCTTCGGATATATGCCGTAAACTCCACGCCGGATCACCGCAAAGTGGCCTTCCATCTCGATCCCCGCTGGCGCTTTGTATCCGATGGCCAAGAGTTTGTTCTGGGAGATTCGATGTCCCCTGCGGACTCCGAGGCGATGAATTCTCATGACCAGCCGGACCGCGTTGGCCTCGTCATGCGGCATTCTCAGATCCGCGGCTCATCGTTTCGCGTGGATTTCCTGCCGTTCACTGTCACCTTGCTCGAACTCAACCTCACATCAGCTACGCGGGTAAGCGGACAGTAACCGTAATCAAACTGGTTGGATATGCAGTTATTGGCATGGGAGCCCTGCCGCAAACCGCAATCTGCCCGCGTTTGCGCGTAGCAGAAGAGCTAAGTTGTCGCTTTCGATTTTGGAGACCCACAGAGGGAGAAATCCTCGCCCAATAACACCAAACGGCATTTTGGTTCGCCAAGGGGAGATTCTAACCGCTTATTTGCGTCTTAGCCCGTAAGGGGATACGGGCGGGTTCTCACGGCTATTCGAGCATTTCCTCCCTCAAAAGAACGCCAGATTCAAGGCCACAAACATCAAGCTCACCACCAGCCCGTAGAACGCTGGATGAGAGTACCACGGCTCATTCGTCCCCTCGTCTCGGCCCTGCCCCTTCTCGAAGATGAGGCCCTTCAACTTCGCAGCGTCTGCCGGTTCTGTAAGGAATGTAGCCAGCAGAATGACCACGATTCCGGCAACTAATCCCCAAACCGCCATGTAAATATTCGCGGCCATTGGGGAGGCGAAAGCGATGACGTGAAGTCGGTAAAGAACATATTCCAGCATCGCTCCCGCCAGACCTCCCAGCATGCTCAGAAATCCCGCCGTAGCCGACGGCCGTTTCCACAACATGCCCGCCAGAAAAGCAACAAAGAAAGGGGAGATGAAGAGGATGCCGATCAACTGCATGTAGTCCATCAGATTATTGAAGTTGAGCACGATATAAGAGGATGCGCAGGCAATCAGTGTTCCTATCACAGTCGTGGCTCGACCTACCGTCAGATAGTGGCTGTCCGGCATCTTTTGGCGGAGGTACGTCTGATAAATGTCGTACGTCACGACGGTATTAAAGGCAGTTATGTTTCCTGCCATTCCCGACATAAAGCTCGCCAGCAGTGCTGTGATTCCCAGGCCAAGCATGCCTTTGCCGTAGAACATACTCATCATTAACGGCAAGGCCTGGTTGTAGTCTTGCTTGACGATTCCAGGTGCGATCGTCACAGCCAGCATGCCTTGGATAGTCACAATGATCGGGAACAACATCTTTGGGACCGCGGCTACCAACGGCGTTTTTCGCGCCGAAGCCAGATTTTTGGCGGCCATAGCCCGCTGCACCAGCAGAAAATCCGTGCACCAGTAGGCAGGCGACGAGCACAGTCCAAGTCCCAAAACAATCACCCACCACGGTGTTCCCAAGGGATCAGACGCCGCTCCCATTCCTTTCCAGGTGTGAGTGTATCCCGCAGGAAGCTGCGCGATGAGGTTGTGCCATCCGCCAACGTGGTGCAATCCCAGAAACGTCAGCGGGAGAAAACCCAGTACGATCAAGAAAAACTGCAAAAACTCGTTGTAGATCGAAGACGACAGGCCGCCCCAAAAGATGAAGATCAGGACCACCCCGGTTGCGAGCAATACACTCTCAGTGAAATGCCAGCCGATCATACTCCGGAAGATCAGCGCGAACGCAAACATGTCGATTCCGGCCATTAACACCGTTACCACGGCAAAGCTGATGGCATTCAGCAGGTGCGCCCGATGGTCGTAACGTAGCCGCAGATACTCCGGCACGCTGCGTACGCCGTTGGTGTAGTAATACCGCACCATGAAAAGGCCGAGGAACAGCATCGATGGAACGGCGCCCACCCAATACCAGTGATTGGTCCGCATGCCATATTTGGCTCCATTTGCCGTGTGGCCCAACACCTCCAGCGCGCCCAGGTTCGCTGACATGAACGCAATCCCCGTGATCCAATGCGAAAAGGACTTCTCCGAGAGCAGAAAGTCCGCGGAGGTCTTCATCCTGCCTTTCAACTTGAATCCAATGCCCAATACTGCGGCGAAGTAGGCGCAAATAATTACCAAATCGAGCGGATGCAGTTTGGTCAGCATAAGCGCGGGATCGCTAGTCCCCTCTATGAGAGCCGGAGAAACACTCTCGGATTGCAGGATTTGGCTGTCAAGCTATGCGCTCGCCGCGTCTGCCTTGACAGGAGGTTGCTACTCTACCAGAATAAGCGGTTATCCTATGGGAGAATTTGTCCGACAAGTCGTCGTCATCACGGGCGGAGGAGCCGGGATTGGAAAAGCCACTGCCCTGCTCTTCGGAAAAGAGAAAGCCCGCGTCGTAATCATCGATTGCGACGAAAAAGCTGCCCGGCGCACCGTCAAAGAGATCCAGCGTGTCGGGAGTGCTGCTCTTGCCCTGCAAGCCGATGTCGGCAACCCGGGTCAGGTGAAGGCTGCATTCGCGACAGCCGTCCAGCAGTTTGGCAAAATTGACATTCTCTTCGCCAATGCCGCAGTCCAGGTTATCAAGCCGATCGATTCCACCTCCGATGATGATTGGGAAAGAGTCATTTCCACGAATCTTCGTGGAACATTTCTCTGCTGCCGCGAAGTCATCCCGGTCATGCGTCGGCAGCGTTACGGATGTATCATCATCGCGTCATCCGGACATGCCTTTCACAGTTATCTGGGATACACGGCCTACGCGTCCAGCAAAGGTGGCCAACTCGCCATGATGCGTGCCATCGCGATTGACTGTGCTCCTGACGGCATTCGCGTGAACTGCGTGGTTCCCGGAGCAACCGAGACCGAACTGCTGCGTGCTCACTTTCGCAGCCGACCCGAGGAGAAAGCGCGTCTACTTTCGCAGATTCCCATGAAGCGTCTGGCGACGCCGAAGGACATCGCTCGCGCCGTTCGACTCCTCGCCTCACGCGATGCTTCCTACATTACTGGATCGTATCTGGTCGTGGATGGCGGCCTTCTGGCGCAGGGCTAAAGCATTCTTGATAGATATGGATTTTCAATCACGCAATTAATCTTTGATACGAATTACGAGGAACGATGAACGGTCTGAAGAAACACCGCCTTCGCAGTGAGATCTGGTTCAACGACCTAAAGGATCCTGGCGAAACCGCAGTTTACATCGAGCGTTTCGCCAACTACGGCATCTCGCGCCAGGAATTGCAATCCGCCCGTCCGATTATCGGTATCGCGCAGAGCGGCAGCGATGTCGTTCCCTGCAATCGCATCCATTTATCTCTGGCGGAACGGGTCAAGGCCGGCATCCGCGACGCGGGCGGCATCCCGATGGAGTTCCCGACTCATCCTCTGCAGGAAAGTGTCCGTCGTCCAACCGCCGCTTTGGACCGCAATCTCGCCTACCTCGGCCTCGTGGAGATGCTCTGCGGGTATCCATTCGATGGCGTCGTCCTGATGACCGGCTGCGATAAGACCACACCTTCCGGTCTCATGGCTGCCGCTACTGTCAATATGCCCGCCATCGTGCTATCCGGCGGCCCGATGCTCGATAGTTTTGTCGACGGTAAGTTGGCCGGAACCGGGATGGTTCTCTGGGAAGCACGGCGGCTGGTGGCAGCCGGGGAGATCTCGAACGATCAACTTGTCGACCGCGTCGTTGCAGGCATTCCCAGCGCCGGTCATTGCAACACCATGGGCACCGCATTATCCATGAATTCGCTGGCCGAGGCCCTTGGCATGTCCCTTCCCGGTTGCGGCACCATTCCCGCCCCTTATGCCGAGCGCGCCCAAATGGCGTACCGCACTGGCCTTCGCATTGTTCAGATGGTCGAAGAGGACCTCACTCCCAGCCGCATCCTGACCCGTACCGCATTCGAAAACGCGATCGTCGTAAATTCTGCTATCGGTGGATCCACAAACTGTCCTCCACATATCATCGCTATCGCGCGCCACATGGGTGTCGAACTCACGCTCAGAGACTGGGAAACCGTTGGACATCACGTTCATCTCCTGTTGAATCTCCAACCCGCTGGGGAATATTTGGGCGAAGCTTATCATCGCGCAGGCGGAGTCCCGGCGGTGATTGGCGAACTGATGGTTGGCGGGAAGATCGCGGAAGAGGCCCTCACCGTTACCGGTCATACTGTCGGAGAAAATTGTCGCAGCGCGAGGAGCCGCGACACAAAAGTGATCCACACCTACGACCGGCCTCTCAAGGAAAATGCGGGTCTGGTGGTTGTGAGTGGGAATCTGTTTGATTCTGCTCTTGTGAAAACCTCCGTCATCGGCGAGGAATTTCGCAAGCGCTATTTGTGCGACCCCGGCAACGAGGGTACGTTTGTCGCGCGAGCGATCGTATTTGATTCGCCGGAAGACTATCGGGCCCGGATTGAGGATCCTTCGTTACAAATCGACGACCGCTGCATCCTCGTTGTTCGAAACTCCGGTCCCATTGGTTATCCCGGCTCCGCCGAAGTGGTGAACATGACGCCCCCGGGATACCTCTTGCAACACGGAATTCGCATGTTACCCTGCATGGGCGATGGGCGGCAGAGCGGCACATCTGACAGTCCTTCCATCTTGAACATTTCACCCGAAGCGGCAATTGGCGGCAATCTCGCGATTCTTCGCACGGGCGACAAAATCCGCGTCTCGCTGAACGAGCGGAAGGTCGACGTCCTGCTCGACGGCGAAGAGATCGCTTCCCGACACGCCGCGTTACCGAAAGGACGCCCCAAAAGCAACACGCCCTGGGAAGAGTTTTACCGCGACCACGCCGGCCAGCTTGAAACCGGAGCGTGTCTGGAATTTGCAACGGCCTATCATGACCTGCGCAAGGTCATTCCCCGCCACTCTCATTGAATGCCGGTGCTAGGTAAAGCCAAAATTTGTCTGTCGAAGAGAACCTGGATGAGCGTTTCCTTAAAACCTCTGCGCGGTATCATCCCTCCAACAGTGACTCCCCTTGCCGGAGAAGATGAACTCGACCGCGCTTCTCTCGAAAAGCTCATCGAACACATGATTCGCGGAGGCGTGCACGGACTTTTCGTCTGCGGCACCACCGGTGAAGGCCCATCACTCAGCTATCGCCTGAAGCGCGAATTGATTCGCGCCACCTGTCAACAGACCAACGAACGAATTCCGGTCCTGGTTGGGATTCTCGAAACATCGAAAACCGAAATGCTCGCCATGGCTCGCTTTGCCGCCGACGCCGGTGCGACCGCAATTGTTCTGGCTCCCCCCTACTACGCTCCACTCAGTCAACTCGATCTGACTCGCTGCGTAACCACATTCGCCAGCGAGAGTCCGCTTCCACTCTATCTTTACAACCTGCCCGATCCCCGCCATGTACGCTACACTCTATCAACCTTGAAGACATGCGCCGAGATCTCCGGCGTGATCGGTTTCAAGGACAGCTCGGGGAATTTCGAGTACCTGAAGCAAGCGGTCCATCTCTTCCGGGATCGCCCGGACTTCTCGATTTTTGTCGGCCCTGAAAATCTGCTTTCCAGCGCCCTCGCCGCGGGCGCCCATGGTGGCATCAGTGGAGGGGCAAATGCATTCCCTCACGTTTATGTTGCTCTTCATGACGCGCTTGCGGCCGGCCGCACAGACGAGGCTAAGAAAATTCAGGCATGGATTGATCGGTTCACCAGGCAGGTCTATTCGATTGGTGAACCGGAAGCCAGCTTGATTCGCGGACTCAAATGCTGTCTTTCTGTTTTGAGTCTCTGCGACGGCCGCCTGTGCTGGCCCTATACACCAGCCAATGCCGAACAGCACGCCGAGATGGAGCGCTGCCTCCGCGAACTCATTCACGACTCGGATCAGATACTTCCGACCGGATGAACGTAGCTGCGATGATTTGTGAGCGCGCTTTCCTCCAGCACACGCCGGTTAGCACGCCGCTCGAAAAAGACCAGTAAGAGCGCAGTTGGGGTAAGTAATAGTCAGTCGGATTCGTCCCTAAACGACTGGTTCTTTGTGGGCAGTTGCGGAGGCGCCGCTTACTGCACGCGTTCGTGGACGATCGTTTTGCTACCTCGCATTTTTTGATACTCACGAAAATGAAACCATCCTACTGTTGATGTGCGACCGTGATCATCGGCCAATCGTCAGTTCGAAATGGTGAAGCCGGCAATCCTTGCTTGTTGAAAAGGTTGCAGACCGGGCTGTCACCCCAGGCGTACCGGACAGCAACAGGGTGCGGGACTTCTGGGCTCGTGACCACAACCGTGTCGCCTTCAATCTGCGCATCCGCCCAATAGAATTTGTGGTCTGCACCCGCCACGGCGAACCCGTGCAGGACCGGATCGTGGCTCACCAGACCTCCACCGATGTGTGTGAAATGCACCCGTGCCCGAGCGCCTCCAATCTGCACAGACTCGTATAACGGCCCGGAATACTCGATGTTCTGTCTGTACGTTGTGCCGAGAGCCCAGAGTGCCAAGCGCTGGCCAACTTCTCGCTTGCGATGCGGGTGCAGATCTTTCGGATCGCCCACATCAATCGTGACGGCAAGCCCAGTGTGCGGCACTTCTTTCAGAGTCAAAAACTGCGCTTCACGCAATTCTGCCCACGCCGAATCTGTCGGTTGCTCAGGAACCGAGCCATGATTGGGCAATTGTACGATGAGGAACTCCATATCACTTTGGTGCGAGGCTTCCCGCCAGTTGCTAATCAAGGCGGGCAGCAGCTTACGATATTGGTGTGCCCGCAGAGCGTTGCTCTCCCCCTGGTACCAGAATGCACCGCGAAATGAATATGTCGTTAATGGAGCAATCATTCCATTGTAAAGAGCAGAGACGGGCATTTCTGCGTAGCCCACGCTCGCAAGGTTTTCAAGGCTAAAACCGGTCAGGGTGGATTGAGTGAAATCTTCGTAAACGCCCCAGCCCTCCTGTCGCAAGTCGCGGAACAGGATGGTCAGGGGCTGCCATTCCGGTGTTGCCTTGAGCAGCTTGGTCGCGTAATCGTCGTAATCGGTAATCGTCGGCTGCTTCGAGCGAAAGCGGAACCACCCATTGCCCCTGACCCAGAAGCGAATGCCTGCATACGAGCTGAGATCAAGTGGCGAATAGTCGGCTTTGTAGTTTGCGCTGAGGATTGCGTCTTGAGTACCGTCCAATCGGCCAGAAACGCGAGCAGCAAAAGCACTTTCATGCCCGGGCGAGACAAGTTCCAAGAGCGAGTCTGCAGCGTCGTTCCAGCTGTAGAAAAACGTGCCGCCGGTCGAGAGGCGCGAGGTTCCGTCATCAAAGTTAGCCAGCACTTTCGTCGGCGAGCTGTTCGAGGCCGGAATGAGTTGAAAGTCGTCAAACTCCAGATCAAACGGCAAGGGATGCTCAGCGAAACTTTTTTCGGCGGGCGAGACTTGGTTCCAGTGGTCGAGGATCGGCTTCAGTTCCGGATCGTGCGCAAGGTACTCGGGAGCGATCCATTCCTCGATCGCAGTTCCGGGCCACACACTCTCAACGATGCCGACCGGGACATTAAGTTTTTCTCGTATCTCGCGCGCAAAGAAATACGCTACGGCGGAAAAACTCTTTGCGGTATCGGGAGTACATGGCTGCCAATGGGCTGGCAGCGTATTTTCCTGCGGGTTCACAGCAATTCTCTTGGGCACCGTGAAGAGGCGGATCTGCGGATCGTTTGCCTTTGGGATTTCGGTAGCTGCGCCTTCCGCCCCTTCCAAGGCAAATGCCATGTTCGATTGCCCGGATGCAATCCACACTTCGCCAATCATGACATCTCTAATCACAATCTCCTGCTGCCCTTGAACGGATAGTGCGAATGGCCCGCCGGCCGACAACGAAGGGAGATTAACACTCCATGCGCCTCGCGAGTCGGCTGTGGCGCTGGCGCTCTCGCCAGCGATGGCGACGGTTATTTTTTCTGCCGGATCCGCCTTGCCCCAAACATGAATCTCGCGTCCTTGCTGCAGAACCATGTGATCGCTGAACAGCGTGGGCAGGACCGGGGCAGCCCAAAGGTGAGAAACACAGGCCAGGAATGAGACCACAATAAAGATCAGCTTGAGAATCATGGTTGTTCGCGCTTGCTGGTCGACACTTTAGCGCGTCCGAGGGCAATCGCGCGACTCAAATGCACCACGATCGGTAGAGGCGCATTGAGGAATTGGCGTTCCGAGGAAATCCTTCCCCCCATTGTTCTCTATGCCTTTCCCGGAGTCGATCGCTGGGGAGTGAGCGCGCAGGTCATATCCGGCGGCGCTGGAGCGACCAATTCCCGCACTACCGGGAGCTTTCAGTAATGGGTCAGCCGTGATCGCGTGAGGATCATCAGCGGGCTTCACGCCGTAATAAATGTTGTAGCCGTAGACGTTGTTCGCGCTTTTCCCCGGCCCGGGTGCGCTATTGTAGGAGCCATCCTCGTTGCCCGACACTCCATAACCGAACTGCCCCTTTCCTTCCACATAAAAAATATTGTTGTAGATATAAGTATCAGAGGCCCAGCCAGTCCAGTCGGTGTGAAGAATCAGGTCCGAGGTATCATCCTTTCCGACGTAGATGGTGTTGTTGTAGATCAGAGTGTTCTTTACCGGCCCAGAAAGCTTGATGGCTCGGTGACCGTCGTTCTGGCTGACATTGTAACGAACAATGGTACCCACGTTGCCAGCGCTGTCCTTTGGACTCTGCGATCCCTCGTTGCAGATCAGCAGGAATCCTCCTTCGTTGTCGTGGCTGTAGTTGTATTGGATGATCGTGTTGCGGCTGTTCCAGTCAGAGTCAAAGCCTTCGGCATCGTGCTGGCCGCGCATTCCGTAGACTTCGTTGTATTGCACGATGGTATTGTCCGCGCTGAAGGGCCAGATGCCATCGTTGTAATCCTGGGAGCGCTGGCTGGCATGCGAGACGACGTTGTATTCGACGATCGCGCCATCAGTAGCGACGTTGACAATGCCGTCTCCGCCGATGTCATCCAGAGTGTTGTTGCGGATGATCATGCCAAGGCTGGGATACCATTTCGCGCGTGTCCAGTGAGTAGACCACCCGAAGATTCCGCTGCGGTCGACGTGCCAGATGCGATTGTTCTCGATGCGCAAATCGATAAAGCGGCTGGGCTTGATATCACCCACCGAAGTGTAATGAATCGCGCCGTTCGCTTTTTCTTTGAAGCTGCCGTTGACGTCATGGACAGCCAAGTTCTGCAGATAAATGTGGTGCAGGTCGCCGCAATTTTCTGCTGCCACATGAATCCCGCGGCGCAACGCCGATGACGCTCCGGTATTTGTGACCTCCAGATTGCGAATCTCCCAGTACTCCTGATTCTTGAGCAATACCGCATCTTCAGCGAGACCGGCTCCGTTGATAACCGGCAGCGCAGCGCCGCCGTATTTGCCGATCACGATCGCATGTTCTGGACTCCCCGAGCCTTTCGGCCATAGCTGGCCTCTCCAACTGCTGCCGGATTTTAGAAAGATGTGGTCGCCGGGCTGGAAGGTGGTGCCGTTAATTCGATCAAGGCTCTTCCAAGCGCCTTCCGGGGATGACCCAGGACTGTTGTCGTTGCCTGCATTGGCATCGACGTAATAAGAGGTCGCACTAGCCTTGTTCTCAGGGTGTGTTGCAGTCGGAGGCAACGGTGCACTCGCACGGGACAGTGCCACGCCCCCCGCCACAAGTATCAGCAAGGCTCGGCCGAGAAGTGATCGAATTCCGCCGCGCGACATCTCCCTCACTAAATATTTCTTGCTTGCTGGCACATGTGGCCGATGAAACTGTGTCGATCACTTGCGCCGGACCCAGGACTTAGAACTCGAAGCGAATCGCGAACTGACCCTGCCGCGGATTGTCCGATACACCGAAAATCTGTCCGAAATTCGGCGCACCGACTTGATTGCTCGTGTTCCCACCACAACCGTTGATGTTGTAATAGTGACGGTTGAGCAGATTGTAGAATTCCGTGCGGAACGAAAGTCTGTATTGCCCTTCCGAACCCATCCCGAAGTTCTTCAGCAGGCTGGCGTTTTCGTTCGCCTGACCGGGGCAGCGCAGCCTAGAGTTTGTAGGTGATGGCGGAAGTACACCCAAGGCCGGAGTGCTGACCACACTGGATGGCATGTACTGGTCTCCCGGTGGGATAGTTGAGGCACCGGCCGCCAAGGGGACGAAGTTTTTAGTCCCGTTGGGCCCGTTGTAGCCGGCGACATTGAACTGCGGATAGATGTTGCCCCAGAGCGGCCAGAAGGGATTCGCTGCGCCCACTCGGAAGGGTTGACCGGAGTAGTAGTTGACGATGCCTGCGACCGTCCATCCACCCACGATCGCGTTCGTCACGCGGTTGCCTCCTCCCAACCAGGCGCGGTTCTTGCCGAAGGGCAGATCGTAACTTACGAAGCCTTTCACGATATGTGTCAAATCATAGCCTGTGAGCGAGTGTGCAGCTTCTCCCATCCGGCTGAAGTCCTGAACTGGCGTGTAATACCCATTGCCCTCCTGTTGGGCTGAGAACGAATCGCCCTCCGTTTTGGAGTAGGTGTAGCTGAGGTCCATCGTAAGACTGCGTCCGGTGCGCTTGACAACGTCGAAGAGCAATGAGTCATAAAAACTCTGACCTAATGGCAGTCCGACATAAAGCTGGTTCGCGTAAAACCAATAGTTCACTTCGGCCTGGGCCATGTGCGGAAAAGGCGCAACGGTTGCGAGGATCGGGCCGCAAAATCCCGGATAGGGATAGGGAACTCCGTAACTCTTAGCAGTCCCCGGGTCGCACACGTAGCTGTCGTACGCGCTCGAACTCACCAGCCCTCGCTTGATAAAACTCAGGAAATCCGAAGTAGGCCCCTGATTCCAGTCCAAGGCTGCGTCCGTGAGCCGATGGCCGCGATTTCCAATGTAGGAAATCTCCAGCCTGGTGTTCGGCGTGAGCTCCTGCTCAACGCCGAAGTTGAACGCTTCACTGTATCCTAATCGCAGAGCGCGCGGATCGACGGCGACCTCCGGGAACAGCGACGTAGGATCGGCCCCCGCTTTGACGGTTTGCACGGTGCCTGGATAGTTTGCCGTGCCATTTTTATCCCATGTAAAACTTGTTGCGTTGTTGACTCCCAATTGCGGAGCGAACCCATCCGGCACGCCTTGGAAGAACGCTACTCCCACCGGATTGAAAATCAGACCATACGATCCGCGTAGAACAGTTTTCGGACGTAGTTGATAGGCAAAGCCAAGGGACGGTCCGAAATTTCTGGCATATTCATTCTTTTCGAAGCTGTCGCTTCCGCTCTTGGCAAGAACGAGTGTGCCGGGAATGCCATACGTAGGATCAATGGCCGTCTGATCGAAATTCGCCCAGCGGCCATATTTTTCGTGGAAGCGGAAGTTGTAGTTCCAGCGCAGGCCCATGCTCAAAGTGAGCTTGGATGTGACCTTGTAATTATCCTGGGCAAACAGCGCAATTCCCTTCTGTCGCCCATACAAGTTGTACGGAACAGACTCACTGGCTTTGTCAACAAATCCAAGAAGGAATGTTGCAAAACCGAATCCGTCGTAGGGATACCCGGGGCCGGATGTTTTCCAGAAGGGGAAATCGAAGGAGAGAGCGCCGGACCCGGAGCGGCTGTTGATCTGGTGCGCCACGAAATCACCACCAAAACTCAGATCGTGACGGCCCTTAGTCCACGTCAACGTGTCGCCGGTAATGACATTTACGCCGGAGAAATTTCCCTGCCACGTATTGCCGAGGAAGGTTTCATTGTGGCCATAAGCGGGCGGATTGCCGTCATAGAAACTGATAATCGGAAAAGTGTTGGCGCCGGTATCGCCGAATCCAAGCTGCTGATTCCAATTGCCGGGATCAGCTGGAGAACTGGAGTTGAAATCAAGATTATAGGTAAAGTTCAGGACGTTCAGGACATGGGGGCTGAACGTGTGAGTTTCACTCAAGCGCCATTGGTCCACCCAATAAAGCTGGTACCGGCCGTTCGAGAGCGGACCCCCATTTTTGCTTCCTGCCTGCCACAAGCCCCCACCATCATCGAGAGTGCGCGGCCGATGATTGTAAATCCATGACCCTGACAGATGGTCCTGCTCGCGGAAGTTGTGATCCATCTTGATCACAACCTGAATCGGAGTTTGACTCGGCGTGTTCTGGATAAGAGCTCTTGCATTGTTGTCGACCCCACCGAACTGCGGAGCGTAGTTGTTATAGAAACCAAGAACCTTTTGTGACGTCGGACTTATCAAGTTTTTGGGGATGACATTGCCAGTGAACTGGCACGGATTATTGGTGGTAGCGTAGGAAGGGCACAAGCCATTAGCGTTGTTCACCGAATTGGGATCGTAGACCATGTTCTCTCTTGCGGGAAGGGACCGTCCCGACTCGTCATAAACCATAGTCGGGGTTCCACCAGGGGCACACGGGCTGCCGCCGCAAAGCGTGGGTCCCAGCAATTCGCTGAAATCTCCGCCTAACATCCTGGCAGTAGGAACGCTTACCGATCCGCTGCCCAGGCGAAAATCAATTTGTTGATAGCGTTCGAGCGTTCCGAAAAAGAAAGTTTTGTTTTTGATGATCGGACCGCCCAGGCTGAAGCCGTAGTCCCAAGCGCGCTCCTGTGGCTTGCCCTCGCCGAAATAGTCATTCGTCCAGGTATTCGCGTCGAGCAATTCGTTATGGCCGTATAAGAACGCGGAGCCGTGGAACTTATTGGTGCCGGATTTCAGGTTGAACGACATCACGCCGCCACCGGTCACGCTGCTCTGAGCATCCAGGCCGCTGGTTTCCGCCTGCAATTCCTGCACGGCTTCCATGCTGGGGCCAGCCTCCATCGAATCGCCCTGGATATTCGAGGTACCCGAGGTGCCATCAATGGTGTACTCCTTGGTGAACCATTGGCCTCCATTGACGACGGCGCCGTAGGGAGAACTCACAGGCGAGTAGCCGGGCGTGATCGCAACCGCGAAGTCTTCCACGAAACGTCCCCCGCCGTAAATGCTAAGTGGAAGATCATTGACGACACTTCCCTTCATGTTTGTGCCTTCGGAAGGCCGTTCCAGATCCAAAACCGGGGCATCGGCTGTGACCGTCACCGTTTCCTTGGTGGCGCTCACCTTGAGAGAGGCGTCAATGCGGGCCGCTTGTGTGGACTCAAGCGTGATGTTGGGATGAATTACTGTTTGGAATCCATCCCGGTTGAACTCCACCGAATATGAGCCGGGGAACAAGTTCGGGATCACGTAGATCCCGTCCTGGTTGGTAACAGTGGTCGTGGGCACATTCGTGCCGGTGTTGGTGGCCGTGACCTCGACTCCCGTCATAATTGCCCCAGACACATCGGTCACCGTCCCGGTGATCGTGGCACGATTGGCTTGCCCGACCGCGCTTTGGGTGAAGATGGATATCGCCCCGATGATCAGCAGACTGAGAAGCTGCCCACGAAGTTTGCCTGCTCGCATATTGCCCTCCCCGCTAGACGTGATTTCGTCGCGTCTTTGCCAATTACGATTCTCCCGACTCTATATCCCGCCATCTTTCTTCCAACGAACTTCAACGAGCCCCATCGATCCCGGAGTGCTGTTGATCCCGTTGGAGTCGGGCAGTGCACCTGACACTTTTTCGTTACCCGTATAGAACAACGTGAAGGTATCGTTTCCTTCGTCAGTCAAGCCGAGAGGCGTCCGCACTTCGGTCGCCCACATTCCCTCTCCGACTTGAACAATCAAATGCCGGCCTGAGGACCAGTGCGTTCCGTCACGAGACACCGTGTATCCAATGGCTGAAGGGGCGTCGGTGTCGTAAACCGCTATATATGTTCCGTCGGAGAGCCGAGAAACAATGGGATTCTCGATGAAACGATTCTCGACTTTCAAGGGATTCATTTCGGTGCAACGCGTCCATGGGCCCGCGATACTGGGGGCTTTTGCCAAGCCTACCTGCCAGGAAGAAATGGGCAGCTTTTCGGTATGTGCGCTGCCGTAGAGCGCGTACCAGCGACCGCCAACAAGGTAGGGAAAAAACGAGTCTGTGCCCTGCAAACCCTCCCAAGGATCGGAGTCCTTCCCCCGCTGGAGCACGAGGCCGACATCATTGTACGGACCGTCAATGCCGTCTTCGCCGACTGTGGCTGAGATAGCCCTCCAAATCCTTCCCTCATTGTTAGTCAACCATCCCTGCGCGGTGTCCGGAGCCGCCTGGTAGGCGACATAGAAGAGATTCCAACGATTCTCCGCAGGGTCATACACCGGCAAAGGGGACCACAAAGCGGCTCGCGGATCCTTGCCGGTGAAATCGCCGCTCGATTCGGCAAGGGTTGCCACACGTTTCCAATGAATCCGATCCTGGCTGCTCCAATGCGCGAGACGCATTTTGACCCAATGGGGATCGCCTACCATCTCAGAAGTGAAGAGGTGGTAAATGCCCTTGATCTTGACCACTCTTCCGCCCTCGAAACCATACCTGTTTCCCTGTGCCCCCTCTGATCGGATCGTTAAGACGGGACTCGGCCAGCGCTTGGTGGCAATGAGCTCCTGGCCAAAAAGGAGATCAGGTAAGGGTTGTGCGATCAGAGCCGACCACATCGTGAAGGTGAGCCAGACACTTGTTAGGCGCAAAGTCAGCTGTCCCCGAGCTAGGCTCAGCTTCGACCCACATGCTCACATTACTCAAGGTAATCGAGGTTAACGGGCCGTTATCTGATCGCATCTTGCAGGTTTTCGAGCGTCCGGGAACGCTTCAGAACAAATTTGGGCAAGCTTTTTGGACTTTTAAGATTCGAGCGTCGCATGGTGTAGGCGACCAAGATGTTGGTTTGGTATGAGGAAGGGAAAAAACAGGCTAAGAAAGACCCAACCGAACCCGTGGGCCAAGGCCCAGATAACGGCAATTAACCTCCCAAAATAACCGTTACTTCCGCTTCGGTGTGCCCCCTTGATTCGCGTTGACGGTGCTCATGAACCGGTGCTATCGTGCCTCCGGTAGCTAACGTTGTTTTTCAAGGTTGAATCCCCGGTCAAGTATGACCAAGTGGGGAGCTCACGTTGGCGTCTGTTCACACCTCCACGGCACTGCATGTTCCCGTCTTCGAGAAGCGCGAGGAACTGCGCCGTATTCTAGACAGCAAATACTTTTCAAACTCTCCTAAGAAATCCCGTTTTTTGGAGTTTGTCGCCGAACAGACCCTCATCGGCAACGGCGACAAACTGAACGAATACATGATTGGCGTCGATGTGTATGAACGCGGCGTGGACTTTGACCCGCAACGGGATCCCATCGTACGGGTACAAGCGTATGAAATTCGCCGCTTGCTCAAGAAGTATTACGACGAAGACGGCAAGGGCAACGCCATTCGGATGGACTTGCCTTCCGGACACTATGTGCCCGTATTTGCACGCAATGCGGAAGAAGAGGCGCCGTCTGACTCTCTCGCTTTCCCGGCATCTTTGGCACCCCGCTCGAATCGCCTTCCCTTGATACTGGCTTTCGCCTTTGGATCGCTAAGCCTGGCTTTAGCAGCTCTGCTGGTTTCCGGATTGCGCCGCAACGGACCGACGCAAAGCTCAACCCGAGCCCTGCCGGAGAGCTTGCAATGGTTCTGGCAACCGTTTCTTCCACCCGCCGCCCCCCCGCTGATCACGATTCCCAACCACCCCCTCCTGAGGGCCGCGCACGGCGGCGATAGCGCACAAACCCTGGCCGAAGGACACGAGATTCCAAAGGCAAGCCTGCCGGAATTTCGCGACACCATTCATTTTCATGAGCTGAAACGCTTCATTTTCGTCCCCACTCTCACCGATTTCACCTCTGTCGGAGAGACACTCGGGGTAGTCAGTCTTTGCGAGATGTTCAACGGCGTCGGCCAAAAATGCCAAGTACAACAGTCGCGACTGGTGAATCTGGACGAGATCAAAGAAGACAATGCGATTTTGCTCGGCGGGAATCAGGCATGGAGCGGCCGCGTTTTCTTAAACCTGGAAGGATTTCGATTCCAGAATGGAGTGATCTCGAACAATAATCCGCAATCCGGCGAACAATCCCTGTATAAGCCAGAATTCGATCCGGTGACGAATCACTTGACTCGGGATTATGCCTTGGTGCTGATGCTGCCCAATGCGACGAAAGACCGGCGGGTTCTTCTTATCTACGGCATCTATACGCAGGGCTCACAGGCCGCGATTGAATACCTGACGAACCCCGAGCGAATGGCCGAATTGCGGAGAAAACTACTCGATCTTTCGCCGGATCACAAAACCCTTCCGCCATATTTTCAGCTGCTGCTGACGACGACGGTCGAAAATGCCGTGCCGGGCAAATCGTCGCTGGTCGCTGTCAGGCTGGTCGGAAAATAGCTGCCGACGCAACCCCCGAAGAGAATCGGCTGATGCAGATTCCACCTCGAGTAATGGTGCGACTTCTGGCTTGATGAGCCGATAACGCTGATTTCATCCGTTATCCGTAAACCATCGATCAATGTACCCCGTACAATCCTCACGCACCTAAGCAGAGAGGTACGCCTACGATCCGTCATGCGACTGGTAACCTTCCAATCAAACGACCGTACGACCAGTATTGGGGTAGTTGTCGGTGATGAGTTAATCCATCTCGACGCTGCAGCTTTCCCGGATATGACCACGTTCCTGCGCGGTGGATCTGCGGCTCTTGGGGAAGCCAGGAAACTAGAGCGGGGAGAAATACCACCGCCCAAGAAGTCTTCGCTGGGTCAGATCAAGCTGCTGGCTCCGGTGACGCGGCCGGGCAAGATCATCGCGGTGGGGCTAAATTATCGAGATCATGCGCTCGAAACAAGACAAGAGATTCCTGCAAGTCCTGTGATTTTTTCTAAGTTCCCCACGAGCATCAACGGACCGGATGGCCGGGTTGTGTTGCCTGCGGGTGATCCTCAATGCGACTACGAAGCCGAGTTGGCGGTAGTGATCGGCACGCAGGCGAAGGGAATTTCAGAATATGAGGCGATGAATTGCGTGGCAGGGTACATGCCGCTCAACGACGTCTCCGCTCGCCGCTGGCAGTTTGCCGAAAAGCAATGGGTGCGTGGGAAATCTTGCGATACATTCTGCCCCACTGGGCCGTGGCTGACGACGCGGGATGCGGTACCCGATCCTCATGCCCTCAAGATACAGATGCGCGTCAATGGCGCCGTGGTACAGAACTCCAACACTTCGAATTTGATCTTCAAAATCCCTATGCTGATTGCATTCATCTCCGCCGCGATCACGCTGGAACCCGGAGACATCATTGCCACGGGCACTCCCGACGGAGTTGGTGTCTTCCGCAAGCCTGCTGTATTTCTGAAAGCTGGAGACGTAATGGAAGTTGAGATTGAAGGCCTCGGAGTCTTGCGGAATCGCGTAGTCTAGACCTTTTCCCCTAATCATACCTCGCGTACCTGCATACCCATAGACAATGGAGCATGCGCCAGGGGCTCCCAGCGATGCGGCTGGCTGGCAAATTCGCGCGGCGTGCAGTTTACATATTTCTTAAACACGGATGCGAAGTACGCTGGATTACAAAACCCGCATCGGTCGGCTACTTCAGAGACATTGAGTGTTGGATCTAGCAGCACGCGTTTCGCCAGTTCGACACGTTGGCGAATGAGGAACTGTTCGAGCGTCATTCCGGTCGTACGCCGAAAAACCCTACTCAGATGGCCGGACGAAAGATGAACCGCGTCCGCGAGTTGCTGGATCGTGATTTGTGCAGCACCGCGCTCTTCTACTAGCCGGCTCACGGTAAGAACAATCTTCTGTTCGCGCTGACTGAAGGTGGTCGCCATCTGGCGGGAGATCAGGTCGGCAAACGACCGGAAAGCTTCGCAGGCGCCGAAAGGACTGGGCGCATGGAGTACTCCGCTGATGGCGCGCTCTTTGGCCGCTTGGATTTGTCCCGGCTCTACGCCGATGCTTAAGCTCTCGAGCGCAAGGTGTTCAACCGCCCAGGTAAGCAGGGCGCGCGATTGCTGAATGTGCGATGGGGAGTGGTCTGCCGGGATTGCCAAGGCAAGAAATTCGCGCAACACGTGTGAAATGTGTGTCCCCTGCCGGAATGCTTTGATTAATTGCGCCATGACCTCAGATGGCAGCGCCTTTCTTACCACCGGCTCGCCAAAAAAGGATATTCGAGAAGAGCCACTATCGATCGCGGCGCAGGCTTCCTGATACGCCTTCAGCAGTTCGACGGGCTGGAGATGCTGTTCACTGATTCCCACTCGCGCCGAAACGTCTGCTTGCGTCCGGACTTTCGCCAGAATATTCGTCGCCATTTCTTCCAGCAGAATTCTTTGGTGGCTGCGATTGCGCGCTTCCTGCCGAGTGAAGACGCATATCTCACCTGGACGGACCACCGTTGCCAGAGTGTTTGGCAAGGTCTGGCAAAAATCCTCTACGACGTGCGACAGCCGGTTCAGGGTCAGGGCTGGCGCTTCACTGTGGCGCCGTGCATCCGGAGGCAGATACTCAATCTGCAGCACTAAAACCCGCTCTGGCAAACGCTGCATGCCAGCTCGCGCGACCAGCGCTCTCAATTCCTGCGCTCCTCCAGTTTGCCCGGACAGGAGTATAGCTGCGAGTTCCTTGCGGTCGAGGTAAAGCTCCCGATCGTGCTTCCTTTGCATTTCGCTCGTCAACTGCAAACGCTTCCAGGAGTTGGAAATATAGCGGGCAAAAAGCTCAAGAACCCTCACCATCTCGGCTACTTGGGCAGGCGTAACCACCGGAACCTGGTAGTACGCGGCTTCCAGGCTCGCGAAATTGATGTGCGGCTGCCCTGCCAATGTTTCGCGTACAAGGCGAAATCCTTCTGGTGTCGGCGGGGAAATCAAGACCTGTCCAGAAAAAAGAGTGCCCAGGTACTGTCCATCGCAGATGACAGGAATTGCGATGTCGGTCAGGCCGACGTGGCAGGCATACACCTGTGTGCATCCGGTAGCGCGGCAGCGCTGTTTCGCAGGCACGTCGGAGTGCGCGCACGTCTCTTCTTCGTGCTTGCCGAAGCCATGCACCAGGTCGCAAAACAGCGTGCTGGGAGAGTTGCGGTTCGCGGACTGAGCTCCGGCCGGCTGTAGCTGGACCAGTGCATCGCCGGTACCCACTCGGCTCTTGAAGGTTGTCTTGAGTGGGTCGAGCTCCTCGTCTTCCTCGTGCCACATGAGCTCAACGTTGCGAATCGGACTGGTGTTATTCAGCAGAAGGAGAAAATGTTTGAAGAGCTCCAGATCCTTTTGGAATTCCCTCTTCAAAGCGCCTCTCAACGTGGAGTGATGCTTTTTCAAGGCCGACCCCCAGAATGGAACGCCATTGTATTACACATTCTTGCGGCGAATGTCGTTAAATCGAAGGTGAATTGCCGATTATCCGATAAGGAAGTGGCTAAGGATGAGCTCGAATCGTCAGGCCGCCGTCCACAATTAGATCTGCGCCGGTGATGAAGGCTGCGGCATCCGAAGCGAGAAAGAGGGCTGCCTCGCATACATCTGCAGGTACGCCGCGTCGGCCAAGAGGGTGCAACGCGGCAGTTTGGGCTGCAAGGGCCGACGGATTTGCAGAGTTCGCCAAATATTGTTCCCACAGTCGCGTATCAATGTATCCGGGGCAAATGCAGTTGACCCGAATGTTCCGAGGCGCCAATTCGAGGGCTAGATTGCGAGTGAGTGCCACCATCCCGGCTTTCGAACAGGCATAAGGAATGGAATCGGGAAATGCATGCGTGGCGTGGATGGAACTGATATTGATAATTGCGCCGCCGGAATTTGGAAAGAGAGGAATGGCGGCCTGGGTCAGCAGGAACGCACCTCGCAGGTTCACGTCGAGAATGAGATCCCAGTCGTCCTGGGTCAGTCTCTCCAGCGGACGGTCCAGTTCGACGCCGGCATTGTTGACGAGCAGATCGATTCGCCCGTCGTTTTTTTTGACCGAAGCGATGGCTTGCAAGATCTGCTGTTGGTCCCGCAGATCGACGCATAGATATTGCACGGGTAATGATGGATTCAGCGCGCTGAGTTCCTGACTGGTTTTCTTACCCTGGGCAGCGTCACAATCCAATATGGAGACGTGCGCGCCTTCGCGCTGAAATCGGGCGGCAATAGCCTGCCCAATGCCTTGCGCGCCGCCGCTGATAAGTGCGAACCGCCCGCACAGTGTGTTCGGACATGCTTTTCCTTGCAAAATTGACCTGCCTTTTACGACCGAGGCTTTCTCACTGCATTTCTTTCTCGATGAAGACAAGTTCCGAACTGTTCTGTAACCGCAGTGCCACTCTTAAGCCTGCATTCATCAGATCTTTCCCTGCGATGCCACGGTCAGGCGACGTGTGGTCATGATAGACGAGCCGGTACTTCGTTCTGGCGTCCAGGCCTTGCAAGACAAAAGAGTGCACAATTTCCTGTTCAATTGTTCCGCGAAACGCGAAGACAACACCTCTCTGGCGCTCCGGATCCCAGTATTCCATCGCGTCCCAATGAACGCCGTCCGGCCGCTGTGAAATGTGGTACACGTTGGCGTCGCGGATCAGGGGCCGCAGTCGTTTCTTGTAGAGTTCGATTTCCTGTTTTGCTGCCGCATGCTGTTCTGCTGACCACGCGTTGGTGTCGAGCATAATCGTGAACCAGCCCATCATGCCGCTTCGCAGCATGTAGCGGAAGTTTTCGATGCGTGGTGTCGGCCACTTCTCGACATAGCTCTCAAGCATAGCCGCCGGCAGAACATGGCTCGTATCGAAGAAAGCGCGCCGGTTCGAGAGCGGATCGTAGGTATCGGTGATTGAAAAGTAATCCCCGTGAGCAGCGCTTCCAAAATCCACCATCCGCCCGCCGTCATTGCAGATTTCGAACAGCAAGCCAGGATGGTCCCGCCGCAACTTGGAATAAATGTCGTAATAGGCTTGTACCGCGTGATAACTCACGTCGGTTGAATTTGTGCTGTCGACAAAATACGAGCCCCAGGTTTTGTATACGCACTCATTAAGGGGGTCAGGAGCGGCGTGGGGGTGATCGGTGCGATCGCAGCCGTGGGCGACGAGATATCCGTCATGTTCCAGCATGTCCAGGTGATAGTCAGTCACAATGCGTTCCACTTCGCGCTGTGCCCACTGCTTGGCCTCGGGATCTCCGAGGTCAATGGTTTGTCCCTTGAACGGCTCGGGCTGCCAATCTTTGGGAATGTCGGTGACCATCCAGTCGCGGACCTTCGGATCGCGTGCGTTGAGCGCGCCCGGTTCGGTAGACAATCCCGCCTGGGTCCAATCGACCCAGAGCCCGAACTTCAACCCGTGCTCATGGGCATAATCGGCGATCACCGCAAGCCCGTTGGGAAATTTCTGCGGGTTGGGATACCAGTCGCCGACACCCCGAAACCATCCGGCATCGACGTGGAACATGTCGACTCCCAAGTCGGCAGAGTCACGAATCATGCGGCGTGCGATCTCGTCATTCACCGCCATGCCGCCGCCCCAGCTGTTGTTTACAACGAGTGGATAGTTGGGGTTTTTCCAAGTGAGCGGATTGCCAAGAACCGCGCGAACCCAGCGGCGCAAGACATTCCCAGCGCCATCCGGACCTCCGTGGAATCCACCAAGGAAGACTATTGGCGATTCGAACGTTCCGCCTGGAAGTAAGCGCGTGCGGGCCGGTCTGGGATCAGGATTCAGTCCCAGCGCGCCCTTCAACGAGTCTTTCTCGCGCTGCATCGAGACGCGTGTGCGTCCGCTAAACTCGATTCCAGCGTACCAACCCGTGTGTGCGGAGTCGTTCCGCTCAATGAGCGTCCAGGGAATGATCTCGCGCGGGTCGCGCTCATCAGTGTCGCCATATGTGCTCGAGGTGCCAGTCCAATGGTAGCCATCCGTGATCGACACTTCGTGCGTGCCGATGGCTGAGGGAGTGTTCGCGCCTTTTTCTACGAACAGTTGCTCGAGTGTGATTTGCGGATCAACCTGCCAGTCAAAGCCGAAGCTGTCCTGTAAAGGGATCCAAAGTTCTTGGTTATCGAGGTTCTCGAGGCGAATCTGATGCTCGATTGGACCAAAGTCCTGGCGCGTACGCCATTCCCAGGTGAGGCGGAGGTGTGGCGAGGACGACTCATAAACGAATGCCACGCGCTCGTTCGTAATCTGGCTGGCGTCGTGATTGTACGTCCATTGCAGCGGTTTGCTGCGATCATCAATTTCTGCCAAATCAATCAGGGGTTCCGATGCCCGATTCTTCCAGCTTGCCCCTCCTGGTATCGCCAGCATGACTAGGCGCGGCGCAGAAGGACCAGCTTCGATCGTGATCTCAGTATCGGCCGTGCGAAGTTGTGCACTCGCCTGCCCAAATGCGCAGCACGCCAAAAACACGAGGGTCAAACCGCAGAGGCTGATACGCATCATGCTGAACTGAACAAAGTTACAACTTAAGGGGAAGCGGAGCCGAGGTACTCTTCCATCGGGCTCCGCTTCGCATCAGAAGAAGAGTCGCGCGCCAACTTGCATTACTCTCGGGTACTGCTGCTTGCCCAATATGCCGCCAAAAGTGGGATCGTTGGGGTTGTTGTCGATGTTGTTGTAATTGGTGTGATTGAAAACGTTTTGTGCCTCCATGCGGAGTTCGAAATAGGTCTCCCCTTCCCTGGCAATCGGGAATTTCTTCAGTAGCGTCGCATCCGTGAAGAATGCCCCAGGATTGCGCACGTTGGGAAAGATGAAGGGAGAGTTGGCCAGGGTAAAGTCCGGCGTCTTGACGAATGCTGCCGAATTGAGAACTTTGGTTGGATTGCTATTGAAGAATTGCCCAACATTCGGGTCCACCAGCGCACCTGAATAGTTGCTGGACGTTTTCACCTTCACGCCAGGAGCAAGAGAGTAACGGATAGCGGCACCCGGGGCGGTGATGCCACCAGGCACTTGTGGTACGAGCAACGGAGTTCCCTTGGGATTCCATGTCGTCACACCCGCGACGTTCCAGCCGCCTATGACTTGATCCACGGCCTTATAGCCAATACTGCTCGGATGGCTCATGAATTGTCGACCACGCCCGAATGGCAGCTCATAGGAATAGTTGAGCAACACGGTTTGTGGCACTTCATATCCCGCAACTCCATAAGCTTCCATAAGGTTGTGCGGATTCTGGAGGTATCCACTTCCTGCAGGGCCACCGTGCTGAATGTCCTTCCCCCAGCTGTTGGTCAAAGTCTTGCGAATGTTATAGGAGGCCAGCAAACTCAGGCCGCGATAACTGCGGCTTTGAATCTGGAGATTCAGGAAGTTCGAGAATGCGCGGCCCCAAGTAGCTTGTCCCGGAGTCGTGGCAGAGTATTGAGGCGATAGCCCAAGCATCTGCCCGAGGGGCAGCGTCGGTTCGCTGGCAAAGGTTTGCGAAAGTCCGAAGAACGGGTTGGGAACCTGAACCTGGAATACGTTCGACCCGGGATTCTGCTGCTCATAGGCCGTTCCCAGCGCGTAGTATTGCGTTGGCACATTGTTCAGGCTCCATCCCCACAAGGGCATGAGCAGATGAATTCCCCGGATGCCCGTGTAATCGGCTGTCGCGGTCCAGTTCTTTCCTACTTGCCGCTGAACGCTGAAGTCCCAGGTGTAGTCAGTGGGAGACTGGAAGTGATTGAGGGTCGCCGCGCCACCTTGAGTCGGATTGGCCGCCTGCCCGAAAGTGATATTCGCGTATTGTGCGTTAGTCGTGATCCGCGGATAGTAACCCAGGTGCGACCCGGAATTCTGCAGGGGAAACGTTCCTAGACCGTGGTCCGGGCCGAGTTCGCTGATCCAGTGCTGGCCGTCGACGCTGGAAATCTGGTTCATGGTCACCGTGTTGTAATAAAAGCTGAACCAGTCGGTAGAGAGTCCTCCCAATCCTTGATCGATGATGCCGGCGCTCCCGTGGAACACCGTCTTATCATCGAAGGCATACGCGATCCCAAGTCGCGGCTGGAAGTTCTTCCAGTCCGTGTTATAGAGATTCTTTTGGGTATGCGGCGGGGTATCGAGAAGAACCACTTGTCCTGTCGTGCCCTGAGTCACCCAACCCGGTTGTGGCAAAGAAGCCAACCCCCCCAGTCCTGGGGTGGACGTGACCTGACTCCAATTCCAACTCGGGATCGGATTCAGTACGTTCCTGGCATTGATCAGATAGGTGAGAGGAGTAGACTCGCCAAAATCTCGGGGTGACCGCGCACCATCATGATCCCAACGCAGACCCATCTGAACCGTCAGCTTGCGGTTTACCTTCCAGTCATCCATGACATATCCGGCCTCGTTGAATCCGTAAGGCGTGATCTGCCAATTGCCCCACTGGAAGACATGGGAAGATCCCATCATGAGTTCAGCGAGCGGAAAACCAGTCGTGGCATCACTAGGATTCTGCCAATTCTGAACGGATCCACCACCGTTGTTGATCCAAGCAACGCCCGTATGGTCGCCGCCGATCTCGCTAAATCGGTAGAAGTATTGCTCGTAACCGACCTTGACCGTGTGACGACCGTACACTTTAGTAAAGGAAACCGTTCCGTTTGTAGTTTGATTGATGAACGTATCGAATTGCGACCCACCAACGTTGGAGAAAACCGACGGGTTGGTAGCCGAGGCGGTTGCTCCAACCTGCCCGATGTTCAACACCGGGGGAATATCGATTATGGAGCGAGATGGATTGCTGATGACGAGCGGATCGAAACCCCACGTCGTGGTGTTGACGTTTGGATCGGGATCGGAACCATCCCCGGAAACGCCGTCGCTGTAAAGCTTGGCCACGCCCATTCCGAGGTGAACATCAAGAATCGAAGTCGGCGAGATCACCCAGTTGTATTGCAGACTTCCGGTCACGTCGTGGTCGTAGGTGTAGGAACGCGCTGCATGAAACCAGGGAGCCGGAATATTGTTGGTCATGTGAGACCGGCTGATGCTGAGGTTCAGGCGCTGGCTGTTCGAGAGATTCTCGTCCAAACGCAGGAAGAAGCGGTCGGTCGGTCGGGTGATGGCGATCGAATCGAGGCGATCATTGCTGTAGCCATCTATAGTGCTGGCTTTATGATTGGGCTGCGGGTAGAGCGCCATGTAGTGAGCGAACAACGTACTCTGCAACGAGAGCCCTTGACTTGCGACCGGACAGGTACCGGCGGTTACATCTGCTTGCGAACAAATCTTTGAACCAGATAATCCATTTGCGCCTACTGGGGCGCCGGGAACCGACCCGTACTGCCGGCGATTGCCGCTCGAATCGAGGTGGTAGGGATCGAAGATGGCAGCATAGATCGGCGCATGATTCTGATAGTTGATAATCGTATGGGAGAAATCGCCCTGTTGCTGCAGTTGAGTCGGCACCGTGGTGCTTACGACCTCGCCCGTGTTATAACGCTCGCCTTCCCAACCGAAGAAGAAGAAGGTCTTTCCTGAGCCATCGTAAAGATGAGGAATTTTGACCGGACCACCCAAGGACAATCCGTAATTGTTCTGATGAAATGCCTGCCGGTTTGCTCCGATATCGTTGTTCACCCAGCCGTTGCTGTTCATGATCTGGTTGCGGAAATACTCAAAGAGCCGTCCATGAAACTGGTTCGTGCCACTCTTGGTGTTCATAGTGATGACACCACCCGAGTACCGCCCGTGATCGGCCGTGAGAACGCCACTCTCTACGCGGAACTCACCTACGCTATCGGGCGTGGGAATAGCGCGATTGACGGCGTTGAATTCGGAATCCTGCAGTTGGTTTCCGTCGACTGAAATGCTCGTGCCGTTCACTTGTCCGCCAGAAATGGCGTAGGAGTTTCCCGTGTTCGCGATGAAGTAGGCCGCATTTCCCAGCGAAGCGATATTGTCGCTCGCCGGCCCTTTGCCTTGAACCTGCGGAATAACGGAGGTCAAGTCGAGCGAGTTGCGATTGAGTTGGGGCAACTCGGTGATCATTTTGTTGTCGAGAACAGTGGAGGCGCTGGACTGGTCGGCTTGCAGCAAGGGTGCGGACTCGGTAACGGTGATCACCTCAGTAGCCGTTGCCGGTTTGAGACTGAAATCAAGGGACAGACGATCGCCAGTGCGGACAGTCAGTTCGGGGCGCTCGACCCTGGCAAATCCCTGCTTTGTGAGCGAGATCTTGTACGGACCCGGTATTAACTGAGGAAGAACGTACACACCCGCACCATTCGTCTTCCCTGTGTAGGTTACGCCGGTGGCCGTGTTCGTGGCGACGATCCCCGCTCCCTCGACGGCCGCGCCGGAGGAGTCGGTTACCAGACCGGAGATCTGCCCGTTGGAAGACTGTGCCAGTACGGTACCGTTTAACATGGTCAGCAACAAGAGGACGCTGCCGAGACCAACCAACGTTCTTGCCCGCAAAATGCTCTTTGCTCTTGCCGCTTGAAACATAAGTCCCCCCTCGCCTGCCTTTGACTCCAGACGACACCAACCTGAAGAGTTGGCGCACACCCGATGGGTTCCAAGTTTCGACTAGTGTGGGTCCTACTGCTATCGCAGAGAGTGTTTATTCTGTCGTTTAATCGGCAGGCTATCGAGCGCGTTTTTCCGACGGCACGAGTGGGGATTCTTCGATTTGAAGCAGTTGATCGGCTGCAATATCGTTTATTTGCTGCTTCTGGCCCGATGGCCAATAGATTTCCAGCGAGACCTGGTGGTCGTCGCCCAAACCAAAATGTACCCTGAGGTCGCTGGCCGAGGCGTATCCGACGCTGTTCGCCACAAATGCGATCTGGGTGTGCTGGGTACCGTGGCAGATAACTTTGGCTCCGAGTGCGGACCGATTACTGCGAGTGCCTTTCAGTTTCAGTTGAAGCCAGTGTTGCTTGGGACTGCGGTTCATCCACAGCTCGATAGGTTCGTTCACCGATGTCACGGCGGCGTCGATTCGGCCGTCATTATCGAAATCGGCAAAGGCAACACCACGATGCAATCGCGGCACGGCGAAATCCGGGCCGACGTCAGTGGAAACATCCGAGAAATGACCTCCCTGATTACGAAAAATACGATTGGGTTGAGGCTCGTTCGTATCGAGGCCACCGCAAGCGACGAACAGATCGAGCCAGCCGTCGTTATCGAGGTCCACTAAGCCGCATCCCCATCCATTCCAGGGGCGACTCAGGTTGAGCAAACCACTGCTGGCGCTGGCATCTTCGAAACTACCTTTACCGGTATTGCGGAAAAGTTCGAAGGTTTCGCGGCGGAGGCCGGTCATCACGATGTCGGGGAGACCGTCGCCATCAAAATCGCGAAAGTCGGCGCCCATTCCGGAGATCTGGCGTCCGTCGCCATTGTAGGAGACACCGGTTTCGATCCCGACCTCTTTGAGCTTGCCTCCGCCGAGGTCATGAATCAGAAGATTGCGGTCGTTGTCATTCGCGATGAAGATATCGGGAAATCCATCGCCGTCGTAGTCTGCCACCGCGATTCCCATTCCTTTGCCCATCACCTTCGCCAGACCCGCCTCAGCAGATACATCAGTGAACGTGCCATTTCCATTGTTGTGATATAGCAGCACAGGCTCAGCGCGGTATTTGTCGGGGTGACAGTAGGCTCGATCTTTAGGGTCGAGTCCGCCGCAGATAGGATCATCGCCCGGAGTCCAATCGCAATAATTCGAGACGATTAGGTCAAGGTGGCCATCATTGTCATAGTCAACCCAAGCCGCCGCGACCGACCATACCGGACGACCTTGCGGGCCGGCAACGCCAGCCGATTGGGTGACATCGGTGAAGGTCCCATCGCCATTGTTGCGATAGAGAATGTTGCCGTGCACTCCGACGACATAGAGGTCTTCCAGCCCATCGTTGTTGTAGTCGCCCACAGCCACTCCCATGTCGTATCCGTGGCCTTGCACTCCCGCCTTGACAGTGATGTCGGTGAAAGTTCCGTCGCGGTTATTTCGGTACAGACGGTTGAAAAAGCTGAGGTCGGATTTCTGCAGTGAAGGCAATGACGCGCCATTCACGCAGTACAAATCGGGCCAACCGTCCTGATCGAAGTCAATGACGCCCAGGCCGCCAAGAACGGTCTCGACCTGGTACTTACGTCCGTTGGCATCGTTGCGCAGAACGAAATCGAGTCCGCACGCGGGAGCCACATTTTGAAACTGAATCGGGTCGCGTCCGGCCGCTGCGAAGAGCCGGGGAAGTGAGAACGCCAGCGCACCGCTGGCAAGAAGTCGTCCGAAGTCACGGCGTGTGAGTTCGTGTTTAGGGCTGTGCATCAGGGTCCTGATCGTGATACGACTTTTGCTGAAAGGCCGCAGAAAGCTGGGCTGCGGTCGCCAGCGCGTGATCGGCCTCGCTCGTGAGGCCCATTTTCTTGAGCACTGTACCTAGGAGGTAATGCAGGCTTCCTTTCTCATCAGGATAGCCATGCTCCAGTGCTGGCTCGAGGTTCTCAAGGGCTTCGACAAGAGCTCCAGATTCGGCACAGGCCTTGCCTAGTTCGACACGCGCGCTTACATCGTTTGGCTCACGAGCAGCAAGTTCCTTGAGATAAGGCAAGGCTGCCGAGTAGTCGCGATCTTGCATGGCGATCCTTGCCAGAGTGCGTTTCGCCTCCAGGCGGAGTGGATCCACTTTGAGCGCAGCTTCGGCGTTTTCGCGCGCTGCGTCGTAGTTCCCTGCTCCGAACTGCGCCTCGGCCAACCGCTCGAGAATCGCGGGATCATTCGGAGATTTACTGAGCGCCAACTGATACTCGGCTGCGGCCATATCGGGCTTGGACTGCAAGCGCAACCGCACGTCACCGCGCATCAGGTAGATCGAAGCATCGTCGCCGCCGGATTGCTGCACATGATTGGCGGTGCGACCGGCTTCCCGCGAATAGCACCAGGACAGCAGGAACATTCCATAGACATCCGAAGGCGATTTCGACAGGCCCCGCTCCAAGGCAGGAATGGCGGCAGAACAATTCTCGAGTTGTGCGAAAGCGATTCCACGATGTAGCCAGGCTTCTGACTGGCCGGGCTGGGGTGGAGAGAAGTTCACAATTTCCTCCCACCTCTGCTCGCGGAACAACTCATTGGCATTTTTTGAAGATGGCTGGGCCTTCGCTTCGATCTCGCAATTTCTGACCGAATCGTGGACGCAAGAAAAGAACTTTCGCAAGCTGGCAGAAACCGGAAAAGAAGGCGGAGGGATCAATTGCGCGGGCCAACTTCCTGCTGCTAGCAAAAGAGTTCTTGGTGAGTGTTGCGCAACCGAGCCCAGACGACCCGTGGCCCCTGCCCACTCACCTTTTCTTGCAGACAGCTGAGCCTGCGCGATCCATGCTTTAAGGTCGTCGGGATTGGCCTGCAGAGCCTTTTTCGAATATCCTTCCGCAGCATCAGTATCGCCGGACTCGAGAGCCGTGAGCGCCAGTTCCGACCAGATCCCGGGGGCTGACGGATCAAGATCTGCCGCACGTTGCAGCAAAGCCCGATGCGAAGAATCACTCTGCACCGTCGCCCACGCGCGCAGGCGATACTCCGCTGCCAGACCTTTTTGTGTGCTCCGCAAGAATGCAGACATCGCCGAAAAACGCGAGACAGCGAAATCGACGAAGGCGACTGCAGAGTCCGACGATTGCGATGCCAGGCGCACGACCTTCATGTAGGTATCGGCGGCCGCTCCGAACTCAGCCTGGCGGGCATAGGCCTCTCCGAGATAGTCCAGGGGAATTTCTTCGCCGGGCCGGAGGTGAGAAGCTCTCATCAGGAAGCGGACGGCGGCTTTGGATTCTCCCGTCCGTAGGGAGTCAATGCCGAGCAGCAGATTGACAAAGTAATCGTTGGGATCGAGATCGTAGGCGCGCCGCAACAACGGGAGAGCTTCTGAAAACTGCCCTCTCTGATGAAGATCAAACGCTTTCTGCACCAGTGATTTCAGGTTTTCTTCGGCGAAAGTTCGAGGCACGCAGCTAAGAACGAGGATGGCAAGAATGCCGATCGAGATGTGCCTAGCCGCTGCGAATCGCCACATTGAATCCCCTTGTCGGTCAGCATACGACGGGTGCGGAGAATCGGCAAACCAGCCAGGGAGTCAGACATTGAATTTGGGAAGGAATGTCGAATAAACGTTTAGATTCAGCCCCTGCATCGGGTATGCTGCCACCACCCTGGCCGTCTCGGCCTCAGAACTATGCAGTTGGCATCGTTGTTCGTATTGTTAATTCCGGTCGCATCAGGTGCTGGCCAAAAGCCTCTGCCCCCGCTTGTGGACGGCACCGTCATCAACGAGCACACCGAATTTCGGCAGGACGGCCCGCTGAGTATTTCTGGACGAGTGAAGCTGACGGGCATCTCCCTGGATCTTCGAGGCCCAATCCGTATCGCGGCGGGTGCTGACCTGGAACTTGAGGATGTGCAGATCAAGGTTTCGGATCCTCCCGGCACTGCAAACGGGACAAGCAATTTGCACTGCGACGGTCCCGCAACGCTCACGATTCGGCACTCAACCATGGATCCTGTGGGAAGCGCTCACCCGATCTGGTGGTTGCGGGGTGATCTCTCGGTTGTCGATTTCCAGACGACCAACTCGGAGTTCCATCTCGATCACGCAAAGGCCACCCTGGAAAAACTGACGATCTTCGAATTGGAGATTTCTCACGCAAGTCAAGTTACCGCTCGTCATCTCCGACTAGTCTTTCTGTCGACCCACACCGGAGATGACGAGAAGCTTATGTTCAGCGATATTCCAGCGGATCAGCCATTCTCGCAGAGACTACGCATGGGCTCGCTGGCGACCGCGGACTTGACCGACACCGTAGCGCAGTTATTTCTTCTTTATGTGCATGGCCGAAGCGATGTAACTCTGCAGCGCATTGGGCGTGCTCAGTTGTCTATCGCACCAACATGTCATGGAAATCTGAAACTGCCCCACGGTCTGACAGGGTTGCCGAACCATCCGATGGTAATTCCGGAGGCGGGGGTTTCGGATTGTCCTTTTCGTCTCCGCCTGGAGCAAGTCAACGCCGACACCTGGGACGTCTATGCATCCGGGGACGCCGACCTCACGTTCAGCGACAGCGTTATCGATGAACTGACGGAGACCGATCATGCCAAGGTGACTGTCCATAACTCTGACGTCTATGCCGACTGGCTTTCCTTGAGTGGCAACGCCCGACTTCAAGTCGACCGTTCCACGGTTGGAGCGCATCGCCTGGCGGCGCAGCGCCCCGATCTCGCAACCAGCCAAGTACGCCTCAATGGCAATAGCCGAGCTGCTTTTGATCATGTGCGATTCGATTGCAGCTTCATAGCTGCCGACGATTCCACTGCGATCATTGAGAACTCAGTGACTCCGCCGGAATACATTCGGCGCTCCGATCGCGCCACGGTGAGGACTCTCCCACTCCTTCCGGTTGAGGACTTGAGCAAGGAACGGTAAAGATGAAATTGAATGTGAGCGCAGACTGGACGTATCGCGGCTTGCAGACGCTGGTGCTGGAAAATCACCTGCTGCGGGTAATTATCCTTCCTGAATTGGGCGCCAAGATCTGGCAGATCACTTACAAGCCCTGCGACGCGGACTTGCTCTGGAACAATCCAAGGATCGTCCCCTCTCGACTGCCTCTAAATTCGCGCTACGACGACGTATGGAGCGGTGGCTGGGATGAGCTGTTTCCTAACGATGAATCCTGTGTGATTGGCGGCGAGACCTATCCTGATCATGGCGAACTGTGGACTGGACACTGGAAGCCAGAGACATTCTCAAGCCGCGATGAGGTAGGCGTAAGGCTCAGCTACACCACTCCGATTAGTGCGATCGAAGTGGAGAAGACGATCCGATTGCCTCGGGATCAGGCTCGACTCCAGTTTCATCATCGCTTCGTCAATCAGGGAAAAACAACGTTCCCTTTCTTGTGGAAGCTTCATCCGGCGATGGCGGTTTCGCCGCAGCATCGCGTGGACTTCCCGCCGATGAAGGTACAAGTCGAACCTGCTTTCCCCGGAACTCTGGCAGGAACGTCGTCACCCGCGGACTGGCCCTACGTTCAGCTGCCCAAAGGAAGAATTGACCTGCGGAAGGTTACTGCGGAAGACGCCCGTGAACTGTATTTTTTCTACGGCACGGAGCTGCAGGGGAATTGGTGCGCTCTGACGAATACTGCTACGGGCCTCGCATGCGCATTGCAGTTCGACGCGGAAGTCTTCCGCTCGTGCTGGCTCTTCGCCACCTATGGAGGCTGGCGAAACTACAATGTCGCCGTTCTCGAGCCGTGTACCGGATATCCGCTCAATTTCGAAGCCATGATGGCGTCCGGAAATTACCGGAGCCTCGCCCCCGGCGAGACTCTGGAAACCGATGTTCGGTTTCTGGTTCAGGAAGGTCTACGCTCAGTAGGATCAGTAGGGGCAAGCGGAGAGATAAGCGAAGCGTAGAAATCTACGTCACACTCGGTGATTTCGGTTCCAGGGACAACAAAATCGCCGCCACGATGGCAAGCACAACTCCCATTGCCTGCGCGGGCGTAATTCGCTCATGGAGAATCGTCACCGCCAAGGCAACGGTTACTAGCGGATAGAGCGAGATGAGCGAAATGACGACAGACGCCTTGCCGCCAGACTCCAAAGCCGTGAAGCTGGTCAGCGCGCCCAGGCCATTCAGAGTTCCCCCGACCACGGCCGCCCAGAAGATCAAAGGACGAAGATGCCAGTGAACCGGCACAAAGACCGCCAAGGTCGCGGAGATCGCGATCATGGCGTAGGCGAACCAGAGAAAAGACAGTTCGCTTGAAATCCGGTTTGTGGCTAGCTTTTGGGTAACACCGGTAATGCCCCAAAAGACCAGCGCGATTGCGGAAAACCAGGCCCATCCGGGTAGGAATGACATGTGCTCCTTTTATTTACATGCTGAGCAAATAAATGGCGACCAGCGCCAGCGCCAGTCCAAATTTCTGCGCCGTACCAATGCGTTCGTGAAGAAGAGTAACCGCCAGAATCACCGTGACCAGCGGGAATAAGGCGGTCACCGGGGCCACAATCGATGCCTTTCCTCCCATGGCCAGAGCGTGGAAAAAAGCTATGTTCCCTGTACCACCAAGAATGCCGGTGAGGAACGCCCATGCAATCCCCTTGCGCCGCGCATCTCCACCACCCGCGTTGCGAGGAGAGCGCCACACGATCAAAATCAACGGCAGCAGCCCGAAAGTGAAAAAGATCTGGTTTGTGTTGGCGTCTACTCCATCAGATGAAACTTTCGAGACCGCACCCCAGGCACCCCAAAGCAAAATGGTGACAAGTGAAAAAGCGAGCCACCGCGGCATTCCAAGAATCCGCGGCAGAGTTACTCGGGCGATCTGAACCTGGTCGGCCATGTTCAAAGTGAGCGATCCTTGCTGACTTCCAGAATCATCTTGAGTGCGACTCCCGGATCCTGACTCATCCGTTCGAACGCTTGCTGCCCTTGCTCCAGCGGCATCTTCACCGTCCACGGCGCCAGGTTGATCTCACCGCCGATCAAGAGATCGAGTGATCTCCGAAAATCCAGCGGCGTATAGGCAAATGACATGACCACCCGATGCTCCTTGCGAATGCTGGGCACAAAGTTGATTTCGCTGCGCTGCGCTCCCATACCTAGCAGGATGACCTGACCGCCGGGACGGCAGAAATCAAAAGCCATCTGTCGTGCCGGAGCACTGCCGCTGGCATCGACGACCACGTCGTATCCACGTCCGGCCGATTCCTGAGCTTCCGCCACCGCATCGGCATTTGCGGCATTGATCGTGGTCGTTGCTCCCAATCGGTGCATGGTAGCAAGCCGCAACTGATTCACATCGGCAGCCAAAATATCGCGCGCACCGATACGCAGTCCAGCAAGCAGTGTAAGGGCGCCCATGGTACCCGCCCCTACAATGGCGAGGCGGAAGAAAGCCGGTGGCGAGGCGATTCGAAACATGTGGACGACGTTGGCCAGCGGTTCCGCGAGAATTGCCTTGTCGTTCGTGAGTGCGTCTGGAATCCCGTAGACCTGAGCCTGTGGCAATGCGACACGTTCGGTGAATGTTCCCGACGTGGTTCCAAGACCGAGCAGCGTCCACGAATCGCACAGATTCTGAGCACCGGAAAGGCAAGCCGTGCACCGGCCACAACTCACGAGTGGGTTGGCCACTACGCGACGGCCATCCTGCAGGCGGCCCACCAGTTCATGCCCCAGAACTAATGGCGGCTTCCGCAATGCGCTGTGACCAAGGAACCCAGAAATGTCTGAACCGCACACCCCGGCCGCATCGACGGCAATCTCTTGTTCTCCTGCTCGAGATTCGGGCCGCGGGCGCTCTTGCACCTCGACCTTGCCAGGAGCCGTATAAACGAGAGCACGCATGGTCGAAAAGTATATGCCAGACCATTTTTCCGCGAACATCGGATTACCGATCTTTTTAACCGGGTTCTGCGCCTGCATCATGACTTCTAGGGGTATATAAAGGAGGACTGTTTCGCGGAGCTCCTCTTGCGCAGGATTGAGGCAGTTGACTTCTTCTATCTATCCATGCCGGTCGTAACGACCGAAGGCGACGGTAGCCAGGACGCCCTCCTGGTGCGAGTTTCCGCGGGTGGAGCTGTGGGTTGGGGCGAGTGTGAGGCGTCTCCCCTGGTTTCGATCGCGGCGTTCGTATGCCCCATGTCGCATGGCGCCTGCCGTCCGGTCGGGGCATCGGTGCTGGGTCAGAGGCTGAATGGTCCCGAGGATATCCAGCGCATGGCTGCCCAAATTGAGCTCGACAGCATGGACCTGCTGCAGGCACCGCACACTTGGTCAGGAGTAGAAATTGCTCTCTGGGACCTGCTGGGAAAAGTCCATGAGGAGCCAGTCTGGAAACTGCTCGGCTATCACAAAGCCTTTCGTAAGCTCCCTTACGCCTCGCAACTGTTCGGAGACACGCCGACGCAAACGTATGAGCGGGCCGCGGCAGCACGAGCCCAGAACTTCCGCGCTGTGAAATTTGGATGGGGACCGATCGGCCGGGGCGATCTTCAGGCAGATCGTGAACAATTTGAGGCCGCGCGGGAAGGTCTGGGGAAAGAGGCGTTATTGATGGTCGATGTCGGACAGATTTTCGGCGACAACTTCGAGGCCGCTGCGGCGCGCCTTCCCATGCTGCGGGACGTAAGCGCCCTTTGGCTCGAAGAGCCCTTTCACACCAGCGCCCTGGATGCGTACGCGTCACTCGCCCGTCGCAGCAGTATCAAACTGGCTGGCGGGGAAGGAGCTCACAATTTTCATATGGCACGACATATCATCGACTATGGCAACGTCGGATTTATTCAGGTAGATTGCGGTCGCATCGGCGGCATCGGTCCTGCGAAGCGGGTTGCGGACTATGCCGTTTCAAAGGGTGTGGCATTCGTCAATCACACCTTCACATCGCACCTGGCGCTCAGCGCCTCACTGCAACCGTACGCTGGATTAGAATCCCATGAGATCTGCGAATACCCCTTCGCCCCGAAGCCGCTCGCCCGGGAGATCACTACCAATCATCTGGATCGAGACCGTGATGGGTATGTTTCCGTTCGGGACCAGCCCGGCCTCGGGGTGGAACTGAATGCCAAAGCCATTGAAAAATATTTGGTCCCAGTGGAGATTCGCGTGAAAGGCGAAGTCTTATTCAGTTCCTCTGATACCGTCGGCAGATAGCGCAACGATCCACGCCATGTCCGCACATCTCGCCCAATCGGACCAAGGACGCGAATCAATTATTGTGCAAACCGGTCAAGTGCGCTTGAACAGCGCGGGTCAAGTCCCATTTCAATGCGTTTTTCACAATTCTTGTTGAAAAGACGAACTCGCAACTATTCAGGTGCCGAGCCGAAGAAGAAGAATTGGTCGTAGAGAGAGAGAGAGACGGAAAGGGCACAAAAGGTAAAGGCTGTGACATTGGTTATGCTCCAGCCGCCAACTCCTGCGAGGGAGCCAACAGCGTGGAGGCACGCACCGTCACAGCCCTTGATGCGATCACTGCTTTCGCAGATCCAAACCCCAACTGCTCCTCGCAGAACCAGTCGGTTTTTTCGGGTCTGGTTGCTCGTCAGGTCGCCCTGCCGGGCAGATCACTCAGCCTACTTCGGAGTAGCAAAGTTTATTTGCCAATCCTTTCAGCCGTCGACGTCAGCCAAATTAAACAGTCGCTTCATCGATGTCAACGCAATTGTGAGTGTGAAAACGAAATATCTGTGAACGGAATGTGGAAAACGTGGACGCTTAGCTTCCTTCCTGCTTTCACTTCGCCCGACAACGCCCTGCACCGATCCGCAATTCAACGCAAGGCACCACAGGAGAACCGCCATGAGACTGCATCCCAACGAATCCTGTCCCTTCACGGATCAACATCGTGCTGTGGGCGGTAACTCATGCCCAGAGCAAGGGTGATCAGGCTTGGAGCCCAGCGGATTGAAGCTTCGCATCACCCGCTCGAAATACAAAAGGTCGCGGGATGTCCTAGTGTTTCTGTTGACTTCGCTTGTACACGCGCACGTAATCCACTTTCATCTCTGCGGGGAAAACCGTGGTCGCGTCTGCATTCCCGGGCCAGTCTCCTCCCACTGCCAGATTCAGAATCAGGAAAAACGGTCGATCAAAAACCCACTTCCACTCAGGCCGCAGGTCCGCAGGCGTGCGCTTCGCGTATAAATCGTGATCGACATAGAAGGAGATCTCCGCCGGGCTCCACTCCACCGCAAAGACGTGAAAATCATCCGAAAAGCGCCGATTACCAGGCAAAGTATAAGGAGCTTCAATGCCGATGCTTCCGATGTAGCCCGGACCGTGAATGGAGCCGTGAATCTTGGACGGTTCCTTCCCGATATTCTCCATAATGTCGATTTCTCCACACGCCGGCCATCCGATTTTATCGACCTCCGTGCCCAGCATCCAGAACGCCGGCCACATCCCTTGCCCGGCGGGGACCTTAATGCGCGCTTCGAAGCGCCCATACGTCTGACTGAATTTTCCCAGAGTTTTCATGCGAGCCGACGTGTAATTCCTGGAAATGCCATCCGGCCCCGTGTATTTTTCCGCCAGCGCCCGGATGACTAGATTCCCATCCTGAACAAAGAGGTTGGCTGCGCGGGCGGTATAGTACTCGAGCTCGTCGTTGCCCCATCCTTGGCCTCCCGTCTCGACGACCCACTTGGTGAGATCCACGGAAGAGCCGTTTGGACCATTGAACTCATCGCTCCAAACCATTTGCCAACCATCGTTGTTAACAGGCGCCGCCGGATTCTGTGCGCGGCACGGAATTGTCAAACTGCTGGCCAATATGAGGAAGAGTATCGAATGGAATTTGTTACGCATTGGCAGTTCTACGAAAAGCGGGAGCAGCACTCTGACTCTTTCATGTCCAGCGGGTTCAAAAAGCCGCGTTTGAGCCGACCAGATCGGAGTCTCCTTAAATTAGATTGAAGTACGTTGTGTACTGATCGTCCCGAATCTCGGTGAAAGGAATCATTTTTACGGCAGTCATGGCAGTGCGCAATTCCCATGTTCGCTGATCCGCTCTTATTACTCCGAGCAAGTCTGAAGCCGTCGGTGAAATTTCATTTTCGCCCATTGCAAACAACACGAGTGGCCCATAGAGGAGGGCGACGGTTTTCTGATGATGCCCGTCCAGCGGCTCCAGCCGCGTAGTCATAGGCAGTTCGAGTTCGATCCGGTCACCATCTTTCCACTTACGTTCAATCACCGCAAAAGTTCCAGAATCCGGACTCTGCACTCGGCGGCCGTTGATCGCAATCGATGCGCCCTTGCTCCACTCCGGAATTCGCAGCCTCAAATTGAAATGCGCGGCCTTCGATGTCTTCACCTCCAGTTGAACGACCTCCTCGAAGGGATACGAGCTTCTCTGTTGCACTACGATATCCGCCTTGTGGTGGCGCCAGCGCACGCTCGAAGGAATATACAAATTCACCCAAAGGCCATTTGGATCGCGGAAGTACGTATTGATGCGATAATCAGCAGCGACCTGGGGTAACGTTCCCGAGCAACAGGCCCAGTGCTGGTCTGGCGAATAGACCTTGCGCCCTTTGAAGTTGTAGTCGGAATAATAAAAGGTCCGCCCATCGGGCATTAGCGGCTTCGCTCCGAGAACCGTGTTGTACATCACGCGCTCCATGCTGTCCCCATAACGCGACTCGCCTGTTATGCGCAGCAAGTAGCGGGTCAGCTTGAAATGCGCATACGACCCGCAGGGTGTTTCAAAGCTGCTGTGGCTTCGAGTAAGGCTGTTGTAGACATCCGGGCTGTCGGGAGCGCGTAGCTGCTCATCGGGTCCCCATCCCCCAGTCGCAAAACTTTGCTGCAAGAGCATGCTGAACGCATTTCTCGCCGTCCGCAGATATTTTTCATTCCCCAGAGTCAAATAGGCCTGCACTGCCGAACTTAGGCAGTTGACATAGCTGTAGGCGTGCCTGCCCCCCAACACATTCTGGTCGTCAGCCAGAGGATCGTAATAATGATCATCAAGGTATTGTTGTGCCAGTTCCCGATAGCGCCCCCCGGCGCCGCGCTGATATGCGAGAAAGAGATTTTCCGGCAGGGTGTACGACTCGTCCCAACTCCAGCTCTCATCTTTATCGTGACGCCATACGGTATCGTGCTCTACCGCATGTTCCGGGAAGTGCGGCAACGCCGTATCGGTGGTGCGATCGAGAATCGCGAACGCATCCGGGTCGCCGACATATTGATGAGAATCGATCAGACCGCAAACAATTTTGTCATAGCAATACGCGGGAAAACGATTCTTTTCGTAATAGTCGCCCGCAATCGTTTGCGCGTATAGACGATTCAGACGAAGCACTTTGTCGCGCGTGGCCGGATCCTTTCGAATGGCATACATTCGCGCCAAGGCTGATACCCATTGTCCGAATGTGCAACTCGGCGCAAATCCATCTCCACCTTTGCGCCAGTCGAAATCCGGATTGTAGGTGTACCAGCCACCCAGATCCTCGCCCGGAGCGGCTTGCCCGCTCATCTGTCGAAATGGCTTGAGCAGACTGTCCTCGTTCAATCCCATCAGGACGGAATGAGTCTCCTCCAGTTGCTGCTCGTGCAGTCCGCTTTCCAGGTTGACATCGCCGTAATCGAACTGTTCGAGCGGTCGCAAACCAGGAGGTGGGGTAGCTTTCGGGAAAAGCCACCGCCCCGGAGTGACAGCAGCGAACGTGGTCAAAGACGCTGACTTTAGAAATACTCTCCGAGAAGTTTTCGTGGAACGTAACATTGCGGTGCCAAAAATAGCTCGAAGAAGGCAGATTCAAACCATATCTTTAATCTGAAAACTATACTTCCACGACTGCGAAAGCAATATTTGATCAAACTCGTTCCCGTTTCCCGAAGTACCTCGACTGCCGACAATTCACGGTACAATCCCCGTTGTATTTCAGCAGGGTTGTAGATGCACTGCAGAGTTCCAAGAATGGATTGCGAAGGCGCTTTTGAAGACTCGACAACCGTGGTTTCTGCCGGCATTCTATGCGATGTCTTTGTCCAAACTCAGTTCTTACGCACGGAAATTACGGAAGCGGTGTAGCGATCGCCGCGTAAGTAGGACACACTGTACTCAATTGCCACGTTTTGCATATCGTAAGTTGTTTCTCGAATGACCAGTAGTGCACTACCTGCTGAAGCTTGGAGTTCAGCCGCTTCGTCTTCGCCAGCAACCATTGCTCCTATGACTTCTTCGGCCCACTGGAGTTTGCGTTTATACACGTGCTCAAAGATGGCATAAAGGGACTGGTTCTCCAGGTCCTGTTTATCGATGCCCGCAAAAATACGGGAAGGCAGATGGCTCGCGACGACCGCAACCGGCTCACCATTGATTGAGCGAAGTCGCCGTATTCGATAGACGCGCTCACCAGGGCTCAGCTTCAACGCCTGCGCCACCTCCAATTCGGGTTCCTGCAGATTCACCTCCAGCACTCGCGCCGATGGCACTAGCCCTCGCCTCCGCATCTCTTCGCTGAAACCACGAAGTTGCTGAAAATTCCACGGTACTCGTCCCGAGCCCACCACCGGGCGCTTGCCTTTCGCGATCACTAACAGCCCTTCCGACCTGAGTTTCTGGAATGCTTGCCGTACTGGCATTTTACTGATTGCCAGCGTGCGAGCGAGTTCGCCCTCTGAACAGAACGTCTGTCCTTGTTGCAGCTTGTTCTTCTTGATGAGCTCCCGCACCTGATCGACGATTTGCACGTAATAGGGAACGAAACTATTCGGGTCGATAACTAAGGCCAGATCGGGTGTTGCGAACGACGAATTTTCGGACGACGCCATTTCACTCTCCAAGAACAATCGACACATAGTATACAACGTATATATGAATGTCATCAATTGCTCCTAGAGCAGCCATCGCCGATCCTTAGTTATTAACATATCTCGTTTGTTTATAATTATATAGAGAGGAAACGTGCTCGGCATTGCCGGCCCATCGTAAATTTTATCTTGACACCATATATGCATATGAGGTTCTTATGCTTTCGGAAACTTCGCAGCAGGAGATTCCCATGAAATCCCGTTTCCCACGTGGCATTCGAATCCTCGATCGAACTTCTCTGACTTTTGTTCTAGTCGCAGCGATTGGTATGTCGATCCCTCTGTATGGCCAGGTTGAAACCGGCAAAATTGTTGGAACGGTGAAAGATGCATCGGGAGCGTTGATTGCTGACGCAGCCGTCACGGTGACGGAGACGCACACGAATCTCGAGAAAAGGACGTTGACCAACAGCAACGGCGAGTATGTCGTCACCGAGTTGAAATCGGGCAATTACACCGTATCGGTTGAGCATCAAGGATTTAAAAAGGCCAGACAAACTGAATTCAAACTCGACGTCAACCAGGTTGTACGCGTCGATTTCACACTGACCGTCGGCACGGTGACTGAGGAAATGGTCGTGACAGCGGCTGAGCCCTTGGTGGAGTCCGAGACCTCCTCCATCGGGCAGGTAATTGAGCAGGCTCGCGTCAACGATCTACCGTTGGATGGACGCGACTTCGTGCAACTTGCTTACTTGTCGCCTGGTGTGAACCAGGGCCCCACTGCCGGATACACCGTGCAACAGGGCGGGATTCCTGAAGATCAGCGGGGAAATGCCGCGATCCAGGTGAACGGCTTGACGGCCACCAACAACAATTTTCTGCTCAACGGATTTGACAATAATGAGCAGCAGATTGGGATCGAGGTGATCCAGCCGTCCATCGACGCTATTCAGGAGTTCAAAGTACAGACCAACAATTTCGGAGCAGATATCGGCCGAGGCGGCGCCGTGGTGAACGTCGTCCTGAAATCCGGGGGGAATCAGTTTCACGGCAGCATTTTTGAATTTTTGCGCAACTCCGCATTCGACGCGAAGAACTACTTCGACAGCGCCAACCAGCCCATTGCTCCGTTTAAGCAAAACCAATTTGGAGGGACTCTGGGCGGTCCGATTTTGAAAAACCGGACCTTCTTCTTCGTTGACTACCAGGGAACGCGCATTCGGCAGTCGCAGACATTCCTCTCCATTGTGCCTTCACCTTCGGAGGTTGGCGGGAACTTCAGCGATCTGTTGACCGGCCAGACATTCTCGCCCTGTCCCAATCCCGCAGGGGCTGATCCCTTTTTCGACATGGGAACCATCTTCGATCCGTTCACGAACACTCCTTACACCTGTGCCGACGGCGTTACACAAGTGACATTGCGAAAGCCGATTCCGGGCAACATCATTCCGCACTGTTCGTCCGCAACCGACGGGGCTTGTCTCGATCCCGCAGCCTTGAAACTCGTAGCACTCTTCCCAGGTCCAAACGTGTCCAACTCCGCGGGTAACTATCTGTCAAATCCGGTGAGCAAGAACAATCAGGACTCTTTTGATATTCGCGGAGATCATCAATTCACCACGAACAACAGCCTGTCCCTCACCTTCAGCTTTAATAATGTGGACGCATTTGCTCCGGATCCTTTTCCTGGATACGCCGGTGGAGGAAACTTCACCGGGAACATCACAAATCTGGCTAGGTCTGCCGGCATCAGCGACGTGCACACCTTTGCGGCAAACAAGATCAACGAATTCAAGATCGGCTATTCCCGTTACGTGGTGAAGGCCCTGCAGAATTTTGCAGGGCAGGATTTGGGGTCACAATTCGGTATTCCGAATATCTTCAACCCAAATAACGCGACAGCTACCGGAGGATTACCCTACATCCAGTTCTCGAATCTAAGCCCGCTCGGCACAACCGATTGGTTTCCGGAATTCTTGAATGAAAACAACTATCAATACATGGACGCCTTCACCTATGTTCGCGGCCGCCACTCCTTCAAGTTCGGCGCGGACCTGCGTCGGCGCCTGCACGGTTTTTTCCAGACGCAGAATGCCCGCGGAGACATGACGTTCAACGAACTATTCACCTCGGATCTAACCACCGATACCGGCGGGAGTGCTTTGGCCAGTTTCCTGATGGGGTATCCCGGTTCAGCGTACCGCGACGGCCAAAAGGGATCGTTCGGCATGCGCTGGACCGAGTTCAGCGCCTATACGATGGATGACTTTCGGATGAACGATAGACTCACCTTGAATCTGGGTGTCCGCTATGACTTGTTCACGCCGCCTGTCGAGCAGAAGAATCGGCTCGCTAATTTCGATTTTGCGACAGGGACGTTTGTTTCCCCACAGCAACCCGGCGTAAGCCGCTCGGGCAACGTGAAAACCGATCACAACAACTTTGCGCCGCGGATTGGTTTTGCCTGGACTCCCTGGAACGAGAAAACCGTGGTCCGAGGTGGATTCGGCATCTTCTACGATGTGCAAGCGGATCAGAATGACGCCGAACTCGCTTACAATCCCACGGGGCTGATATTCAGTCAGAACTACAATCCGGCAGCGAATGCAACGCCGAACCTGCGCGTTTCCACGGGCTATCCCACTCCGGTCTATTCGACGGTTTCTAATCCCGCTGGCCGAGCCAGCGCATCGCTATTCAACAATCGCACAACTTACATTGAAGAATGGAACTTGAACATCGAGCGAGCCCTCACCCCGAGCATGGCTTTGCAAGTCGCGTATGTGGGCACACGCGGAGTGAAGCTGGCTTTCCTGAGCAATCGAAATCAGCCACCAGCCCCACTCGATTCCAACTTCACCTCCTGTCCCCCGGGAGCGGATCCCACCACCTGCTTGGTTGGGCCGCCCACGAACTTCGGCCGACTCTACTACGGTACCGTGCCGAATATTGGGGAAATCCGCACCCTGGACAATGGCGCCTGGTCCGTCTCGCACGGGCTGCAGGTCAAATTGGAAAAGCGATTCTCGGGCAATTGGAGCATGCTGAACTCCTACACTTGGCAGCACAGCATTGGACAGACGGAGGAAGACGAATATCTAGAACCGCAGGACACATATAACCTCGCGGCTGAACGGGGGAACAACGCTCCCGATTACCGTCATCAATTCTCCTCCGCGTGGTCTTATCTGTTGCCGATCGGCCCGAAACAGAGATTGTGGAACAGCAGCGGTCCCGTGCACTGGTTCACAGAAGGCTGGCAGTTGAACGGAATTGTCGCCCTGCATTCGGGCGAAGCGTTCACCCCTTTGCTTTCCCAGGACTATACGAATACGGACTCGGGTGCGCCCAGACCGGATCTGATCGGTGATCCTTATAACTTTTCAAATGCAGTCAGTGAGGGTTGTCCGGCAAATAAGCAGACGATTCAGTGCTGGTACAATCCAGCGGCGTTCGCACTGCCACCAGTCGCGCCGGGACAGTCGTTCGCGCGGGAATATGGAAACGCGCGCCGCGGCTCGCTGCGGGGGCCGGCAATTTACAACGTGGATGCTTCGTTATTCAAGAATTTGAGCTTACGCGAAAACCTAAAGATGCAATTCCGTGTGGAGGCTTTCAATCTCTTCAACACGCCAGAGTTTGCGTTGCCGTACGCCGCCGTCGATCAACCCGGTTCGCCGGGAAACCCCAGCCTTTCCGGTTCCATCACGAGCACAGCGCACGCTTCGCGCGAGCTGCAGCTGGCCTTGAAGCTGTCCTTCTAGTCGAGGACATCTTGGCGTCGACAAAAGGGGGAAGTGTGACGAGGACGAAGATTAGGCAAATTACCAGTGCCCCGCGAATGAGGATGCTTCCATTTTTTTGCGCATTGATTTGGTTATTGGTTTCCGGAGCGGCAGCGCAACAGCCAACACAGACGGATTCTGATCGATCGCGCTTGCCCGCAGTGCGTCTGGATGGGAATTACTTCTCGCGGGATGGCCATCGCTTCATCCCGGTCGGGGCAAACTGGGTGCCGGCAGTGAAAGCAATGCAATGGCCCACGGAATGGGATCCCAAAGCCATTGAGGCCGACTTTGCCCGCATGCACGCGCTGGGATTCAATGCCATCCGGCTCGACTTTGTGTGGGCGTGGATCGAGCCACGTCCCGGCGACTACAATCCAGAGGCATTTCGCGATATCGATTTCCTCATATCGCTGGCGCACCGTTACCAGATCTATCTTCATCCGGAGCTATTGATCGGCGGAGAAGTAGGCGAGGCTTTTTGGGATGTCCCGTATCGGCAAGGGCGTCATCCGCATTCTGATCCTGACATGCTGCGCATCGAGACTGATCATGTGGCTCAACTGGCCCGCCGTTACGCGAACGAGCCGGCGATCCTCGGCTGGGACCTCACTGATGAACCTCCCTTCTGGATCTCGCCGGAAACGACCGACGCGATGGCGATCAACTGGACGCGTCTGCTCTCCTGGTCGATGCGACGCTACGACAAGCTTCACCCGATTGTCGTGGGCACCAGCATGGAAGATGTTGGGCGCGGCCCATTTCGCCCAGACAACATAAAAGAAGAAGTCGATTTCTTCAGCGTTCATCCGTACTCGATTTACTCACCCAAGTTGTTTCCGGATGCGATGCTGTCGGAGCGCGGTACCTACGGATCGGCATTTGAAACTGCTCTCTCAGGCAGTGCCGGACATCCGGTCATGGTTCAGGAGATCGGCGCATCGTCGGCGCAGTATGATCCCGAGGAAATCTCGAAATTTCTCCGCGCCAGTCTCTACTCAGGTTTGGGCGCCGGGGCCAATGGTTTCCTCATCTGGTGTTACACCGACGCAGCCCCAGAGCAGTGGCATAAAGTTCCATATTTGCGCTCGCCCCATGAGACACAGTTTGGACTGACCACTTGGGAAGGGAAGGATCGTCCGTCAGCGCAAATGTTTCAGGATTTCGAAAAGGTGGTCGGTCAGCTAGACCTTACCGGTATCGCCCCTGCTCCAGCGGAAGCTGGCATCATCGTGCCTTACGAATGGTCCAAGCCGCATGGAGATTTCTCCCACTTTGGCCTCACAGGACCTGAAGTCGTCCCCTACACCACTACTGACGAGGGAGCCAATGTTGCTGGTCAGTCGCAGCCAAATTTCAGCGAAGAGAACTCTTGGATCACAGGGTCATGGCTTTCCTCCTTCATTCTTGCGCGGCGTGCAGGCTTGAAGGGCGACTTTCCCCGGGAATATGACGACTGGCAAAAACGTCCTCTGATCCTCATGCCTTCGCCATTAACTAGCACCGACAGCTTCCTGGTCCATGTGCACTCTGATTTCTGGGAGAAAGCGCGGCAATACGTTTCCAATGGAGGGGCCCTCTACGCCTCTGTGGCCGCTGATGCCGCGATCCCGGAGATGGAAGCCCTGTTTGGCGCGCGAATGGTAGATAGCAATCCCAAGGACGATGTCACTATAAAGGTTGTGGCCTCATTCGCCAGTTTGAAATCCGGCGACACGTTCCATTACTCGGTCCCAAATCCCGGACCCCGCTCATGGGGATCGATCCTGGAAGTGAAGGGCGGCACAGTCATTGCAGTTGATCAAGACGGACGCCCGGCGCTAGTCGCCAACAAGGTTGGTAGCGGCCACACGCTCCTCAGTGCATATCCCATCGAGAGTTATCTGGCCAACTCTCCAGCGGTTTTCGACAGGCCGGAAGCTTCTTACCGGATTTACGAGGCATTCCGGGAATGGTCGGGCGTTACGCCGCGGTTTCGCACAGACCAACCTTCGGTCGAGGCCGTTTCATTGGCTAGCGACTCGCGTGGCTATGTCGTCGTGACTAATCACAGCGCCACGACACAAACGGTGACTGTAACTGCGTCTCAGCCCTTGCACTCCGTTTCGCGGGTGAGTTCGCAAGGTAATAGCCGCGTGGAAGTGTCAAAAACAAGTTTCAAGGTTGAGCTCAACGCCTATGACGGCACCGTATTCGAGTGGAAGTAGTTTTCCAAGAGAAAGATCCGGAGGCAAGCGGTTTGATTGCAGGGGTTGACATCGGTGGAACGAAGATAGCCGTTGGAATGGTTGACGATTTGGGAAACGTCCTTGCACGCTCCCAATGTCCGACCGACGCGGGGCAAGGTTATGCGAATGCTTTGGACAACATTCGTAAAATGCTCGACGCCACCGCGCGCGAAATTCACTGCAAAATTACGGGAATTGGTATTGGTTCGACCGGACCCGTACTGCCTCTCACGGGTGAGTTCGGAGACGTTAATTTCTTTCCTAACTGGAAAGGCGAAAATCTGGTCCGGGATTTGTCCGAAACCTTCCACGTCAACGTCGCCTTAGAAAACGATGGCGACGCCGCGGCGCTTGGGGAGGCAAGCTGGGGAGCAGGCAAGAATAAGAAGCGCCTGATATACGTCACAATTGGCACTGGCATCGGCACTGGATTCATCGTCGATGGACATTTATATCGGGGAGTGGCCTACTCCCATCCCGAGATCGGTCATCATCTTGTTGATCCTTCGGGCCCCCCTTGTGTATGCGGTTTCCGTGGATGTTGGGAATCCCTCGCCGCTGGCCCCGCCATGACCGCGTGGATGAACCAGGAGGCGCCATCGGGTTATCCGCACGGTCACGACCTTTCTGCCAAACGTATCTGCGAATTGGCCGTTGCAGGTGACGATCTCGCGAAGCGGGCTGTGGATCGCGAGGCCTACTATCTCGGCCTCGGAATTGCCAATCTCGTCACGATGTTCTGCCCCGATGCTATCGTGCTCGGCGGCAGCCTGATGAAAAGTGCTCCCCTGTTCCTTGGCCAGATCAAAGAAATCGTTCGTCGAAGCTGCTCTCTGGTTCCCTTCCACCAAACCGAACTGACGCTGGCCTCGCTGGGAGAAAGTGCCAATCTCATCGGCGCAGCCAGAGTCTGGTATCACCGATTTCAGAATGACGGGAGTTGAGAGTGAATCCTGATCTCGCTGTACCTGATTTACAAATCATCGAGGGCAAGTACCTTGAAGATATTCTCGATGAGCCCCGGGCACTTGATGCCACGCTAGCCAGCCTTGACTCCTCTCCAGCCTTAATCAATCTGGCGCAGCGCCTCTCGCAGGGAAAGTTCTACCGCGTGGTGTTGACAGGAATGGGATCTTCCTTCCACGCGCTTCATCCTCTGAATCTGCAGCTGATCAGTCATGGTTTCACCGCACTGATGGTGGAGACCTCGGAACTGGTCCATTACAAGTCACGATTTTTCGACCCGAAGACACTGATTGTCGCGGTGTCGCAATCCGGGCAAAGCGCCGAGATGATTCGTCTCGGGGAAGTGAATCGTAAGCGTTCTGAGGTGATCGCAGTCAGCAACACTCCGCAGAGTCCTTTGGTCGAGCACTCGACGGCCGCGCTTTTTACCCGCGCTGGAAACGAATTCTCGGTCTCATGCAAGACGTATGTGACCGCGCTGATGGTCCTGAAATTCCTGGGCGACATTCTCTGTCAACGCGACCCCAAGCAAAGCCTTCGGGAATTGAAGAAAGCCCCACCGGCAGCAGCCGAGTATCTAAACCGGTGGAAAGAACACGTCGAACTTCTGGCCAAAAAACTGCGCAGAATCAAGCATTTGTTCTTTGTGGGCCGCGGCGCTTCGCTTGCGGCTGTCGGGACCGGAGCTCTCATCATCAAGGAGTCCGATCACTTCCATGCCGAAGGAATGAGCAGCGCCGCCTTCCGGCACGGTCCCTTTGAAATGCTGAGCGAGGACACGTTCGTGGTGGTCTTTTCCGGCGACGAGAAGACCCGCGATCTGAACCAGCGCCTTCTCTCCGACATTCAACAAGGCGGCGGTCATGCGGAACTCATCGGACAAAAGTCATCGCTCGATCCTTTCTGTTTGCAGGATCACGGGGAAAGCGTTCGCCCGATTCTCGAAATTTTACCAGTGCAAATGATCACGCTCGCTTTGGCCGCGCTCGCCAACCGCGAAGCCGGGAAATTCGAGCGAGCCGCCAAAATCACGACCACGGAGTAAGCAAAGATGGCCCGAAGCCGCTACATGGTTTGGTTGGTTTTCTTGACCTTCTTTGTAATGTCGCTGTTGACCAACATCCTTGGCCCGCTCGTTCCGGACATTATCAGCAGCTTCCACGTAAGCCTCGCGGCCGCAGCGTTCTTGCCCTTTTCATTCTTTATTGCCTACGGAGTCATGTCGATTCCAGCCGGCTTCCTGGTCGAGCGCTTTGGGGAAAAACCGGTAATGATCGCCGCATTTCTGGCTGGCACCATGGGGTCTCTCAGCTTTGCATTCCATCCTACCTATCAGGTAGCTGTCGTTTCGCTTTTCATCATGGGCTCCGGGATGGCAACCCTACAAACCGCAATCAATCCTCTGTTGCGGGTTGCGGGAGGAGAAGAACACTTCGCGTTCAATTCCGCATTCGCGCAACTGATTTTCGGCTCAGCCTCGTTCTTGAGCCCTTACATGTACTCGTATCTAGTCCTCAACCTGGAGAAATCTGGACACGATCCGCTGCTTCAACTTCTGGCACGACTGACTCCTCCGGCCCTGCCTTGGGCCTCGCTTTATTGGATCTTCGCAGTTTTCACAATTGCGATGATTGTGGTGCTTTACTTCACTACCTTCCCGCGCGTGGAACACTCTAGCGAAGAGGCCGCCGGATCGTGGGCGATGTATGGAGACCTGCTCCGCCGTCCAATGGTCTGGGCCTTCTTCTTTTGCGTATTCGCCTACGTAGGGTCGGAGCAGGGCACGGCCGACTGGATCTCGAAATTTCTCTCCACGTATCACAGCTACGACCCACACACAACCGGTGCAACGGCCGTTTCATGGTTCTGGGGATTGCTCACGACGGGCTGTTTTATTGGAATGGGACTGCTCAAGCTCTTCGACAGCCGGAAGGTTCTCATTGGTACCAGTTTGTGTGCCCTGGTCTGTGTCAGCGCCGCCCTGTTTGGCTCGGCCAGGATCTCACTATTTGCATTTCCTACGATTGGCTTATTCGCCTCGGTGATGTGGCCCATCCTCGTTTCTCTGGGATTGAACTCGGTCTCGGAGCATCACGGCCCTTTCGCAGGAATCCTCAGTACGGGGATTATGGGAGGCGCGGTGGTCCCCCTCATCATTGGCCGCATTGGCGACCACTTCGGCCTTCGCACCGGTGTCGCGTTTCTTTATCTCACGTTTGCATGTGTGCTCAGCGTCGGATTCTGGGCAAAGCCGTTAATTACAAATGCCACCGTAAATCTCAAGAAGGCGGTGCCCGCACCTATAACTTAGTACTCGGACTCGGAGGTCTCGTGCGTCAATCTCACCTGTATTTCTCAATCATCTTTGCACTGGCTATTCTTCCTTGTGGATGGTGTCAATCAAGTGGGTCCACCGCAGAATTCGGGACCCGCTATCTTGACCTGACAACGCCTCGTCACGTCATGCCCGATGCTCAGCCTTGGGAAGGCAAGGAATTTCCTCATACACTTTCTGTACTCAAACTCAATCGCGATGGATATCGCTATTGGGGATGGTACGGGCTCAATGAGGGAGCCGGGATTGGCTTGGCACGCAGTAACGATCTGGTGAGCTGGACAAAATACGAGAAGAATCCGCTCTGGATCGACGCCCGTTGGCCCAGCGTGTTGCAAAATGTCGATCGCAAGCACCCCAAGCTGCTCTACTTTGCTATTACGCGCGGCTACGACACGCCGAGCAGCTATATCGTGCTTGCAACTTCGAAGGACGGGACTCACCTGACACAACGAAAGACACTCGTGAAGGCGGCGCCCAATCAGCGCAATCAGAATCCGAATCTTTTTTGCGATCCTCGCTCAGGTCGTCTCTACCTGACCTTTTATCGCGGGAATGATCACGATCATTTCGAAATCATTAGTAAGAGCGCAGAGAGAGTGCAGGATCTGGATGAAGCTCCTGAAAAGATACTGATGCAGACCACGGAAACTGTGGCTGCTCCCACGTTGCTCTATCTCAAGAATGCGGCGAGTGGCAAGAAGGACGTCTATTATCTTGCAACGGAGATTTATCCCCACCGCTACACCGACAATCCCGAAGGAGAATGGCAGGTCAAAGTTTTTTGGGCCGAGTCTCCTGATGGCAACTTCGAGCCAGTAACCGGCAATCCGATCCTGCGCGGACAGCGCGCCTGCCTGTTCCAACACGTTTTTGACGGACGTTTTTACGGCTTCGATTGTCATTTGGACACACCCGATCACTGGGAGCTTGAGCTAACGGAAGCCCCCTTGCCGTGAACGCATGCGCTTGTTTTCCAACCCGGTCATTGCAACCGGCGAATGGCGACCGATGTAGGAGTACTGCCATGCAAAAGAACAGAGTGCTATTACTTGTCATTTCCGCCTCCCTGATCGCTGGAACACTATGTTTCCCCGCAGTTATAGCTGCTCAAGCCCCCAATACGGGTACCGTGTTGGGTACTGTGACCGATGCCTCCGGGGCGTTGGCTCCGGGTGCGACAGTCACGCTGCGCAACTTCGGTACCGGGCTATCTTATGCGACGCAGACTGATGAATCCGGGCAGTTCCGCTTTCTCACTGTACCGGTAGGGGACTACGAATTGAGTGCGGAAAGAAGCGGATTCGCGAAGACTACATTCTCGCCATTCTCGGTGCACGCTGCCGAACCTGCGCGCGTGGACCTCGTGCTAAAGGTCGGTTCCACGACCCAGCAAATAACCGTGACAAGCGGCAGTTTGCCTGTTGTTAACACCGTGACCGCGAATGAAGGCAATACGATCACCGGTGAGCAGGTGAACACGTTACCGCTTACGAACCGTGTTTTCACCCAACTGATGGACCTTGAACCCGGTGTATCGAAGCCGGTCGATGTCACTCCCGGATTCGGCTCGAACTCCTCTGTCGACTTCTCGGTCAACGGAGTCCGCGACGATGAGAACAACTTGCTGATCGACGGCGTTCGGAACGTTGACACCTTCGGTGGCAACGCGTTCGTCACGCCCAACCTTTTTGCCATCTCGGAAGTTCGCATTGAAAGCAACGACTATACAGCGACGGCAGGGCGCTCCGCCGGTGCCCAGGTGAACCTCATTTCGCGCTCTGGCACGAACTCGTTCCACGGCGATGCCTTCGAGTTCTTCCGCAACGATGTCTTCAACGCCATGAACCGTTTTTCCACTGTCAATCCGGAGGTGCGCTACAACGACTTCGGATACGATATGGGCGGACCCATCAAAAGGAACCGTCTCTTCTTCTTCTGGTCGGAGGAGTGGCGGCGCATCATTCAGAGCTCAGGACCCGTCATTACCCTCGCTCCGACTGCTGACGAGCGCCAGGGCAACTTCGATAACAGCGCCATTCAACCTATCGACCCAAATACCGGTCAGCCATTTCCTAACAACACAATTCCGGGGAATCGTCTCGACAAAAACGCTTCGCTGCTGTTGCAAACCTATTTCCCCCTGCCAACGCCCGGATACAACTTAAACGGCTTCAACTTTATTTCGCAGGCGCCAGACTACACACGCTGGCGCGAAGAGTCGATTCGCATCGACACCAAAGCCAATTCGAAGGTCAATCTTTTCGGACGCTACACGCAAGACAGCGTGCTGCTTGACAACCCCTACGGTCTATTTCATGAGAATCCTTTCCCGTATGTTGGCGGATCGACACAGAACTTCCCGCTCTACAACTGGTCCTTCCATGCGATTTATACGCCTCGTCCTACGCTGTTCACGGAATTCTCCGTGGGGATGTATTACGCCAACGACAAGTCTCTTGAGAACGGGCCCTTGTCGAGCAAGACGCGCGCACCAGGACTGACTTTGAAAGAAGTCTTCCCCCTGAACGAACTTGACCGCATTCCAACGATGTATTTTGGAACCGGATACGCGGGAATCGTTGAGCAGTGGTATTTCCACAACGACGCCTTCAGCATTCCATTCCAAAGCGACACAACTTGGGTCCACGGACGCCACACGGTTCGTTTCGGGCTGGTTTATACTCGCGAAGGCAAGAGCGAGCTAGCCAATCCTTCTAGCAACAACACTAATGGCAGTTACAATTTTGTCGGAAACTTCACGAATAATGCGCTGGCCGATTTTGAGCTGGGGCTGGCTTCGAACTACACGGAGACCGCGCTCGATCCCTTTGGCAAGTATCGCTGGTATAACTTCGAGCCCTATGTGGAGGATCAAATCAAAATACACAAAAGCTTCACGTTGACCGCGGCCTTACGCTACGCGTACTTCCAACCCGAGTACGAACTGCACAATATGTTTGGCGCCTTTGATCCGACCTTCTTCAATCGCGCGAATGCACCCACGCTGAATCCCGATGGCAGCCTTGTCCCCAACACAGGAAATCTCCTGAACGGGATTATTGTCGGCGGCCATAACACGTACGCCGGGGCGAACAGTTCGCCCTACGGTCGGGCTCTTTTCCCCAGCCACAAGCGCGCTTTCGCTCCCCGCATCGGAATTTCCTGGGATCCTTTTTCAAATGGCCGAACTGCCATCCGCGCCGGCTACGGCATTTTTTACGATCGCTGGGGATCCTACAGCCAGTTCGGAGCCTTCAGTCCTCCATTCAACAGTTCCGTCAACATCACGAACGCATCTCTTGACAACCCTGGCGGAACCCCTGGCACACTCTATCCGGCGGGACTGAATGCGCCGATGGTTCCCTGGAAGTACCCGACAGTTCAAAAATGGTCGCTGAGTGTGCAGCATGAAGTTGCCAAAGATACTACCGCCTCGATCGCCTATGTGGGCACAAACGGAACCCATCTCCTCGGATATTACGACGCAAACCAGGGTCAGCCGAATGCACAGGTAGCGCAGTACAACATTTCTCCTGATTACGTACGCCCGTATCAGGGATTTTCGGCAATCACCGCTTACGCGGACATCTTCGATTCTAACTACAACTCGCTTCAGGCTTCGGTGATCCATCGCCTGAAAAATGGCCTGTCGTTTCAAGGCTCCTACACATATTCTAAGGCGCTCACCGACAATGCTGGACCGAACGCGTCGGTGACCAGCTTTCCGCAGGATAGCTACAACATCAAAGCCGAATACGGGCCGGCTGATTTCGACCGCACCCATATTCTTACTTTCAACTACTCGTGGGAACTGCCGGTGTTCAAACACTCACAAGGATTCGAAAGATCAATGCTCGGAGGATGGCAGCTCTCTGGAATCACCGTTTTCCAATCCGGGGCTCCCTTGACTGTGACTCTGTTTGGGGATCAGGCAGGCGTCGGCAGCTATAACGAGCGCGTCAATCAGGTGGGCAATCCGTTTCAAACCGGAACGATCGCGGCAAATCCGAGCTGCATCGGACCGTCGAGCGTTCGCACGCTGAACAACTGGTTCAATCCCTGCGCTTATGAGTTGCAGATGCTGGGGACCTTCGGCGACGAGCGGGTCGGCTCCTTACGCGGGCCTCGCTTCCAGGACTGGGACGTGGGTCTTGCCAAGAATTTTGGGCTCGGCGAATCCCGCACTCTCCAACTGCAGTTAGAGGCCTTCAATGTGTTCAATCACCCGAGTTGGGGTACGCCAGACCTCTATCTGGACGATGCTCCCGGCCTGTTCTCGACCATTAACAATGCAACCTCACCTAGAATTGTGCAACTGAGTTTGGCCTTTAAGTTTTGAGGAGACCGCCATGGTGTCACATTCCTGGGTTTCTGGGAAGCTTAGCCCTGCTTCTCGTCATTGTCTTTGTAGTCCGTTACAAGGGTTGTGATCTGCTCTGTGATCCACTAACCGGAATCGCAAGAAGAACCAACCTATGATTTCACCTCACGAATGGCTGCGCCGGCGCCATTTAGGTTCGCAAGTCGCATCTCAGAATATTTGCGAGACAGAATCACACCTGGGGCCCCGGCGCGGAGAGCGGCCTGGACTGCTTGTTTCACGCTTTGCGGCGTGCACTTACTATCGCGAGGCTCGGTGGGGATATCAATATCAATGCCGGGCCAAATCAAGGTATTGGTGTCGGCGACGCCCTCCAGAGCTCGTTTCGTTTCGCGGAAGACGTAGTCCAGGGAAAGTCCGGTGTGCGGAATCTGCTCGTAGCTGCCCTCCTTCAATCCCATCACTGCATAGTTGAAATCGAGCAAGCCTTGTTTTGAGAGATCGGCATACAGAGTCGATCCGGCATTGTCCACATACAACGCCATTCGCTCGCCGCCACAGTTGTTGTACATGACGACTTTTATGAAATCGGAGTAGTTCGAGAGTTCATGAAGGTCTTGTTCGGCGCGGTAGATCGGATTGAAGGAATTGTTGTGCCAGATGTGCCAACCCACGGGCACTGCAGGCTTCGCTGTCTTTACGGCCTTGTAAATTGCGGCGTAGGTCTCGCGCAGGCTGTCGGTCCAGAGCATTTCCCATGCGATGAGTTCGGGATAGCGCAATAGCAGCCGCCAGAATTGGACGTAGTAGCCGTCGATGGGGCGGTGGCCGCCGCGCGAGGAGCGAACGAATTTTTCCAGTTCCAGGAAGCCTTGGCGGGCGCGCTCCACATTAACGCCATGCTCTCTTGCTTTGCTCTGACAAAACTGACAAAAGCACGTGACCTTCCCCGGATCGACCGGAGGCATATCGTGTGTGGCTCCAAGGCTGTCGCAAAGTGCGCCTTGCCGTTCCGATCCCCACATGATTCCATCGATGTCGTAGGAACACGCGTAGTCCTCTACCAGGCCGGTCAGGAAATTCCGGTAGTCGGGATTGTTGACGCACAGCGTGTCTGCATTCCGCCCGTACAGATCTCGCTCCTGCAGTTTCTCGATGTTCGGCAAGTCGGCTCGGAAAACATCCTCGAGCCAGCAGATGACCTTCATGCCGCGCTTCTTTGCTGCGGGAAGAACTTCGGCCAGGATATCGAGGTCTCCATGGTCAGGAGCCCGTGTCTCTTTGAGAACAGTATTTTTGTAGTACTGAGGATGAGGAGTGGCGAAATTTCCGCCGTGAAAATTGAAATCGTATTCCTGCTTGCCATGATCGGGCAGCGGCTGGCCCGGAATTTGTCTTCCGGCGATGCCGCGACCATAAGTAAAGACCGCGAGAAATAGTGTATTTACACTGGCACGTTCCTGAAGCACATCGAGGACTTTCTCGGTGCCTTCATCTACAAAGGAAACTGCTCCGACCTGAATGCCGATCATTCTGGAGGGGACCGCGGCATGGTCTGAGGGTGGCATGGCTAAGGCGGCACCAGCGCCGGCGGAAATCTTCAAGAAGTCTCGGCGATTCAAATCCAAGTCAAACATTTCACTGGTCCTATCGTTGCTGGTAGCAGCCGATGTCTATTTTGCCGGACTTAACCCGCGGTGAGCCTTCAAGGTCTCGTTCTCCCACCGGCACTCCGTCAAGCGTGCCCGCCCCGGTCGCTGGAGAATCGGACTGGAGATGAAAATCGTTCGCGGCAGTATCAACAAAATGCGGATCGAGAAAGCGCGAATGACGGTCATTTCCCGTCGTCTCGATATACTTGTCAAATCCCGTTAAGGTGACGGAAGCACTCGCCCATTTGCTCGCCTTCTCTCCAGAAGCGCAGTTGTAAAGGTTGTGATCAATCACGGCTGGCGGGTGGTCCTTGTCGACATGCGATCGGTTTAGCGTTATGAGGCAGCGGGCTCCGGCATAGACGATGTTGTTCTCAAAAACATTGTCTGCCATGTTCCATTGCATCTGAAACTCGCCCGAACCGGTTGCCGACGTGTCGTTTTCGTAGAGCGTGTTGTTGACCACCGTAGAATGCTCGGTGCGACCTCGGTCAGGCGCATACCCGCCGATAGAGACGCCGGCAGTGTGGCAATGATAAACAAGATTGTTCCGCGCAGTGATGTAGTTGGTGGCGCGGTCCTTGTGTTCACTGGCCAACTCGATTCCGAAGTCCACATTATGAATGACGTTCCGCTCGATCAGGATCCGAGTTCCGCCATCCACGTAAATGCCATCGGAGTTTTCTTCATTGCGGTAAGCAGGATTACCTTTTGAAGTGATGTTGTAAACCAAATTGTTACTGACTACTCCATCACGCGCCTGATCCACGGATGCATCGGGCGCCGTGCGCTCGAAACCGATCACGTCGATTCCAATGTTGTTGTTATCGTGGACGGTATTACCTGTGATGCGGAAATTTGTGACGTTCCCATTCACTACTAATGACTCGCTCGAACCGGTTTTGAGGTGATGTACTTCATTGCCGTCAATGATCAAATCGGTGATCGGAGTATTGGCGTCCGTACCATATACAGCGATGCCAAAGCCGTTGGCGCCATGTCCCGGAGCATCGCGTCCGTCGAAGGTTTGCTCAATGTGATGGACGTTGTTCTTCAGCAGTTCTATATGGGAACCTGACCCGATCACGCTTATGCCGAGGGGGACGAGTCGATGTTCGGCAGTGCGAAAGTTGCGGATTTCAAAACCCATGATTCTCACGTAGCTTTTATTTTGAATCGTGAGCACGGCGGTTCTCCCGGTGGGAGTAAAATGCGCCGCGTCGAGGACCGCCGTTTCGTCGGGATAGCTTCGAAAAGTAATGAAGCCATCGCTCGCGTTGCCGGATGCCTTAAGGCTCACCAGTTCTTCATAGATTCCACCCCGAACGTAGACCGTACTGCCCGCTCGGGCGCAGTCCGCGGCGTGTTGAATGGTGCGCCAAGGCGCCGCTAGGGTTCCGGGATTCGAATCATCCCCGGTGGTCGCGACGTAGAAAGAGGAGTTTGTCTGGCCTAATGCGGCGGATACGCAGATGAGTAATATAAATAAGGTGGAAGGCGTCATGCTCATAGCTCCTGGCGCCAGGGACGAACTCTGCAGAAAATGACCAATCGACGTTGGCGGTTTTCAGGAAAGTGCGTCGCTTGTCAACTGCTTCCGCAATTCGAACGTTGCCAACCAGCGCGACGCCAAAATAGTACACCAGAGTCGAAACAACACGAAAGCCTAAGAAATAATTCGTAATCACTGGATCTGGGCGCGCAACTTCCTAGAAGGTGATGCTGGATGAGTGCTCGGATTTGGAGTGAGCATCGAATTTTGCGTTTGAAGGGACTCCTGGTACTCCTAGCGATTCGACCGATGACCGGAGCCTTTCGGGCTGAATGAAACCTGAGGGCAAGCGGAGCAAGTGGCTTCAACCGGAAGTCGGCCAGCCATTTGGTAACTCGATTCACCGCCCTCCTCATCAGCGTCTTCTGTCGAACTCGAAAAGAGATGTACTCGCGTTCACAAACAAGGTGAACGGCACGACTCCTAAGCGGAAGTGGGTGACTGGCGGCCGATTATCCGGATGAGAGATCTCGTGTTCTCCGATTTGCCAAGTGTTCAATGATTTCCCGAGATTGTTGTTTTAGCCGTGTCGCAAATGGTGTCGTAACCCCTATTTGCTACGCGGCTGCTTCAGTTGTTGGCAGACGTTAATCGAGCGCGGCGCGCACGGTTTCGAGTTCCGGGTGCTGATAGTGCATCGCGGTCTTTACATGGCGGTGCCCCATCGTTCGCATTACGGCCACGAGGTTGCCGGTTCGCATCAGAACTCGCGTACCGTAGTCATGTCGCACACAGTAAAGAACCGACCCTCTCGGAGGGCCCGCTTTGCGGCGCGCTTTTGGAAAGAGATTGCAAATTGACCTCAGATGCCGCCGACACGTCCTAGTAAGCAGGGAGTCCTCGTTTGGTTTGCTGGTTAGCGTTCGATTTTGCTTGGCTCTTGACCGTCGGTCCTCTCTTCACGTGCATGGCCTTCAGCGAGTTGGCACTCGTTGCCTGGAAGGTGCCCAGCCATTCGCTGAAGGTGTCCTCCTCGATTGAGAGCACCAGCCCCGGACCAGCTTCATACATGACCACGGCGAAGTCGACACTTGGACCGCCAGCGCCCCCGACGGGACCGACGGCAAATGGACTGGCTGATCGGAAACTGTAACGTCCCGCGGCGTCAGGTGCGGCCGCAGTCCCTGCGATCGGAACGGCAGTGTACTCATCCGGCGTACCCGGTACGAAGGACGCAAACGGATCGCTGATATTTGCCAGAGTGGCGGGCCCGCTCGTGAAAACAAGGGACGCAAATGCTCCCTGCCCGACGAAGTCAAACTCCCACCCCACGTTCGGGGGCTGCCAGCTGCAGTTGCCGGCATAGGCCTGCGCCCCGAAGCCGTAGTTGTAGTTGAGGTCGGATCCGTCGGACGCTATGGTCCCTTGCGGAACGACGATTCCCGTGCCCTGGGCGAAATCATCCAGATCGAGGAGAAGGGCGGCTCCCAGGTTGGCCGACGTGGTGTTGTTGGGATCCAGCAGGTTGAGTTTTGGATCCGTCGCATACAGCCCGAGCTTGTGAATGGAGCCCAACCCCGTGATGTCGGTCATGCTGCCATAACCGAGCACGGTGGGGGAAAAGGAGTAGTTGCCTGCGACTCCGCCCGGGATACCCGCGGCCATGATGGTGCCCTGTTCGTCATCATCGCCTTCACCCGTGAATGTAGCGCTAAACATTCCACTGGCGGTATTGGCGGCAACGAGTTGCCCCGCTGCGGCAAATAAGGCGTCTTCCGTGTTGTCTAGAATGCCGAACACGTCCCTTGACAGCACCGTGCTGTCGAAGGAGGTGGCGCTGCCTTGGCCATAGGCTGAACCCATCATCGCATCATTGGCGTCAACATCGATGATGCGTAATACTTCTGGACCAACGATGTAATAGGCGAGTGAGATGGCTGCGTTGCCGTTGTTGGGATCCGTGAAGCCAGCGATGCTGCCCCGCCCATACACGTCAGAGCCGACGCCGTTGTCCGTCGCGGTGAGAGTATTCCCGAGGAGCACCTTCCCCGCATCATTTGCGTCGAACGTGCCGTGGATGGTGCCGCTGGTATTCGAGAACACGCCTCCATACGCAACCGGGAGGATGGGGTTGGTGAACAGCCCGGACAGGGTGAAGGCAAAATTGCCGCCGACACTACTGCTTGCAGTCTGCAGGTCGAAGCTTCCGCTGGAAGTTGCCGATTTATCAAACTGCGTGATGAGCGCATGATTTGCGTTTATAAACTGAACGGCGAAGGTCTCGATGCCGTTCACTCCGACATTAGGGTTGCTGCCGGAAACATCAAGAACTAAGGTCCCGGTGCCGGTGGTTGAATTCACGGTCATCGAACTGCCGGTGGGGTTGATTACGTCGGGGGTCGTGGGTTCGCCGGGTGACGTGAACCCGCTTCCATCGTTATAGTCCTGTTCGCCGCCGAGGATTTTTCCGCTTAGGTCAAAGCCCAGCGCGCCTGCGACGGCATAGTAAACCGGCCCGGGTCCGTAGTTGGGGCTGTTTTCCAGCCCGTTCACATAGAACACGAACACGCGGGGAGCTGTGTTGCTCTCGGTGAAACTGGCCGCTGCTGTGGCTCCCGTCACCGCAGCCGTTACTGAGTAGGCGCCGGGCGTCGAGTTTGCCATGCATGTGATCGATGCGGTGCCATCGGAACCGGTGGTAGCAGTGGTGGCGGAGGGCGTGCAGCTCTGACCAGCTGCTCCCGGAACAGGCGTGAACCTAACCGCTACTCCGCTCGCCGCCGTGCCGTTGGAGGTTACGGTGGCTACCAGCATGTTCGTAAAGGTTTCACCGATGTTTGCTTTTTGTCCCGATCCGCTCGTTGCTGTGATCGCGATGGTCGGAGGCGCCGTACTCGAACTGCTGCTGCTGCAACCTGTCAGGAATCCGAAAAACAGGCAAACCGAAATCGATGCGAGAATGCTGGTGAAGTTACGGTTCATAGCGTCATCCCTTTCTCGGCGGCGCGTTCACGGGTTTGTGGCGACACTTCGATCCCGTGCTCATTGCGCATCGTGTAGGTTGTGCCGTTGGCCTTTAGCAGCGCACCACGGAGATCAGTGGGGTCGAACTGATACGACGACTACGCTCATGGATTCGCCTTTCTCTCGAGTAATGAAAGTTGCAGGCTGCGTACTTTGCACGGATGCTGTCGTCGTTCGTTAATTGCTCTTCACCAAAGTACCGCTGACAGCCGCGTCCGCGTCCGTCTCAATGGCCAGTAGTTCTTTCCCGCAATCCACAACCACGAAGCTGAAGTGCATTTCGGGCTGACCCTTCGGCGTTATTGTGGCCGTGCCCCTGCAGTCTTTGTCGACCTTGTAAGAACCGGTGACGGGTTCGTCTGTGAATGTCAGAATCGTGCCATCCTCGCTACCGGCTATGTGTCCGCTTATCTTTCCGTCGCCAGATGTGTTGTCCTTGAACTTCAACTCACCGATAAAGGCTACCGGTCCTGTGACTCCCGCCCCTACGAGCAACATGCCGGTTGTTTCAAACCCAAAACGACCCTCAACTCCGGCATTGGTGCAGGTCGGGGTGCCCTGCTTCACGCCGAATCCCGACGAGGTCGCGCCCGGCCTCTGGAAAAGGAAAAAAAAGCCTGTTGGCGTAACCACGAAGGAGACGTTGACATTTTCAGACGCGCCACCACTTACTAACGTGACTTGAGCCGTGGCGGTGCAGTTCGGGGCGACCGCGTATGTTGCCGTGAGAGACGAGGGGACAAGGACGCCACCTATGTTTTCTAAGTCCTCTCCGGTATACGTGCCTGTGGTTGGGTCAAAAGTGAGCTGGGTCACGGCGACGGCAGGGGCGCCGTGGCTATCAATGCCGCTGTGCAAAAACCCGTAGGTGCCGCTCAGAGATGCGTTTGAGCAAGTCGTCGCCCAGGCAGCAGAACTGAGTGCAAAGCCGGCGAGAACAATCACTCGAGCCATGCGAAGTGTTTTGAAAATCATGGTGCTCCCCTCTCTTCTCTGGTTTTTGCTTGCGTGCTTCTAATGGATCACGTCGTTCGTCACTTCCGGGCACGAACGGCGCCGTTGATCGGTTGCGAGCCGAAATGTCCGCTCGCAGGTGCACCGAACACCAGCGTGACGTTCGAAAACTCAACCTGCGTCCCTCCGGTCACGCAGACCGTGAGCTGCGACAACTGACCCTCGGGTGCAAATGGCGGGTAGCCTCCGTTTCCGGTGATGCTCGCCATTCCCGTGACCATGAAACCAGTCGTGGTCGGGGGTTTGTAGCTAGCAGTGGGGCAACCGCTGGATACAGCGCTCGGGTCCCAAGTGACTTGCGCGTCCTTCAGGGCGACGTGATGAGTATGCGGAGTCCGGGTTGCAGGTGAGTCGGGATCGGCAGGGGGATCGGAATTGGTCAAAAGCCAGTAGTCGGAATTTTCCATAGTCAAGGCGGCCGAAAAATCCGCCGTGCCGGACCTCCGGTTCAAGTCCAACCGCCATACGCCATGAAGCTCCCAAGGACCGCTGGGCTTGACAGTGTGCGCAGGCGTAAAGTCGTTGATAATGCCTCTAAACTGTACGGCTTCGCGATTTTGGGCGAAGGCACTAATGCCTAGCGCGAACACAACGACCACCGCCCATGCCGCGCAATAGAAACTTTTGTTTCGCATAAAAACCTCCAAAGTTTTGACGTGAAGTGTGCAGCCAACTTAGTCAGCGCACCGTTAGTCCTTGTCCCCCTCCAGCCTTATCCCCTCTTCCATGACGGTTGTGCTCGGGTCCTCGCTGAGCACGAAGAATCTCTTGCCTCCGTCAACTACGACGACGTTGTCCCTGAGCGTGCCGGTCGTATCGAAGAACGACCCGGTACAATCCGAATCGACCGTGTAGGTTCCGTTCGGTGCAGGCTGGTCGGTCCAGGATCGGATCTCACCGGCGGTGCTTCTGGTGTTGCGAATGAGGCCGCGCTTCCCATCTCCGTCATAGATGGCGACGCCGATTTCGGCGATCGGGCCGCAGTCGTTAAAGCCCTGGCAATTGGCACCGCCCACGAGATTGTCCGTACCCGACCTGCGGAAGGCGTACTTCCCTTTGAGGCTGGCAACGCTACAGTTGCGATCATGGGCGTGAACATTTTTGTAGGCTCCCGGAATGGGGGCAAAAGGAGTAAGGAGCGCGAAACCTGTCACGAGAAGAAAATACTTTCCGAGCTTGTTCATTCTTGATCTCCTTTTTTTTTGGCTCTGGCCAGCCTCCCGCGAACATTGGCGCGAAGTCGCTTGAGGCGCAATGGTTGGTGTATAGTCTCTAGGTGTTTTTAATCTGATCGTGCAACTCTCTGAATGCAGGCGAGTTGCAAGAACTCCCGTGGACATTTCAGGTAACAAGTAGTTAGTGCTAAACTACCCGGCGATCTGGGGGAGCCTGCTATGGAGGCTACCGAGCGAACCCGCAAGATTCGATTCGACGCCTTCGACGTGGACATGCGTGCGGGTGAAGTGCGCAAGCACGGCATCCGGCTAAAGCTTCATCGCCAACCCTTCCAGGTACTCTCGCTCCTGCTTGAGCGTCCCGGGGACCTGGTTACGCGCGAGGAGCTTCGCCAGAAACTCTGGCCCGGCGAGACTTTTGTCGACTTCGATACCGGCCTGAACAGCGCCGTCAAGAAACTACGCGACGCGCTTTGCGATTCAGCCGAGGAACCCCGCTACATTGAGACTCTGCCGCGCCGGGGATATCGTTTCATTGCCCAGGTCCAAAATGGCGAATTGTCTTCCGAAGCAGCGCCGATCGAAGCGCCCGTTGTAATCCCTCTGCGGCCAAGTCCAAATGAAGATGTGCTTAGGGCCGGACGGTCAACGGCTGGAGAAGTCGACATCCGACCACGCAGTACTTCGCGGGCACGTCTCTGGTTTGTTCTAGGCGGCGTGGCTGCACTCGCGCTATTTGCCCTCACCTACGTTATGCTCCAGGCCCATGCCGGGCATATGACCCAGACCAAAATCACGTCGCTGGCGGTCTTGCCCTTGAACAACCTGTCGGGCGACACGAATCAGGAATACCTGGCTGACGAGATGACCGAAGAGCTCTGCGGACGTCTGGCCAGAATCCATGATCTGCGCGTCATTTCCCGTACCTCGGTCATGCGTTTCAAAGGCACTAAGCTCTCGGTGCCAGAGATTGCCAGGACGCTTGGGGTGGACGCCCTCGTCGAAGGTTCGGTGATACGACAGGGCGACCGTATTCGTGTGCACGCCCAATTGATTCGCGGCTCAACAGATGAGCATCTTTGGGCGGAGGAGTATGACGGCGATTTTGGGGACGTACTTACTCTCGAGAGCGACGTGGCGCAATCCATCGCGCACAGAATCGAGGTCAAGATCACCGGAGAGGAGCGTTCCAGGCTGGTAACGGCGCATCATGTCTCGCCTGAGGTGTATGAGAGTTATCTCAAAGCTGAAGATGAATTCAGCAAGAGCAGCAGCCAGGCCGAGCTTGAACAGAGTATTGCCTACTTTGAGGAAACCATCGGCAAGGACGCTAACTTTGCACCGGCGTACGTCGGCCTCGCGAACGCATACGAGAGGCTCGGATCAACTCTTGGCGGTGCACCACCGAAGGAAACGCATCCAAAAATGATGAGTGCCGCCCGAAAAGCGATTGAACTGGATCCGGATCTTGCGGAACCACACGTCTTGCTTGCAGAGGTATATCAGAAACAGTGGCAGTGGAGCGACTCCGAAGCGGAATTCAAGCGGGCTCTAGAGTTGAACTCGAACGATGCTGGTGCTCACGTCGGATACGCGAAGTGGCTTCTCTGCCAGGGGCGGACGGACGAGGCTTTGGCGTGGATCCAGCGTGCCCGCGAACTTGATCCGCTTGGAGGCGCTGGCAGCACTCCGCTTGGAGGCCCTGCCATCACTAACGGTTTTATTCTTTTTCATGCGAGACGTTACGACGAGGCCATCAGGGAGTTGCGAAACGACGACCCGGACCATTGGATTCTAGGGCTCGCGCTGATTGCCAACGGCAAACCGGACGAAGCGATTCCGGTGCTCGAGAAGGCGCTCGGCCCCGACCGGAACCCGGCTGTAATGGGCGTACTGGTTCGGGCCTATGCGCATGCTGGACGTCGTAGCGAAGCCCTTCGCCTGGTGGATGAGTTGAAACGACGGCAGCAGACTGGCTATGTTGCCGCCACCCCCTTTGTGAACGCTTATCTGGGACTCGGTGACAACGAGCAGGCACTTGCTTGGCTGGAGCGGGCCTACCAGGAGCAGTCAAATATCCTGCAGTTAATAAAAGTGCATCCCTACTTCGATCCCTTGCGCAGCGACCCACGTTTTGTGGATCTGGTCCATCGCGTTGGACTTGACCAGCCTCGATAGCCACCTTTCTTCGTTTTGGAGAGGCGTTACTCTCGAAACGAGCTTCGTTTCCGGACGCTCTTTTTGATTATCTCCGTTTTGATTATTTGGAAGGCTTTCTCATAAATACTCGGTGGGCTAGATGTTTCTTCTCGCCGATGTACTACGCACAGGCAAGTACATACACCGTGGCCGATTTTCGGATATGATGCCGTGCTACAGATCGCAGGTCCGCTTCGATCAGATTTGCTTGGGTGTTTCGATGAGATTGCGACCCCGCCGCTGCTTTTCAGCTTTTCTCCTCGCGGTTTCCTTCGCAAATGGAGTGGGGGCGGCGCAGACCACGACCTCCGGCGGGGTAACCGGCGTGGTTACTGATCAGAGCGCAGCGGTTGTGCCGAACGCGGATGTCGAGATCAGGGATGTCAACAAGGGCACGATAGAGTCAACGAAGTCAGACCGCGATGGCGTGTACCGCTTTTTCTTTCTTTCTCCCGGCCAATACACGCTAACCATAGAGCACGACCGCTTTCGCAAGGCAAGCCGTAGTGTGGCTGTATTGCTAGAGACCCCCGTCACCGTCAACATCACGCTGGAGATCGCGAAAGCAAACATACAGCTCGACGTGACCGCAGAAGCGCCGCTCGTTCAGGCAGATAACGGGGACGTTTCGATTACCATGAGCCAGACGCAGATATCGGAACTACCCAATCCCGGTAACGACCTCACCTACATCGCTCAGACCGCTCCCGGCGCAATCATGAACACCGATAATGCGCGCACCGGAGGCGGGGGCGGGAACTTTTCGATCTTGGGCATGCCGGGGACCTCAAATCAATTCACTTTGAATGGCATGAACGACGACGCGGGTCATCTTAATCTTACTGGCGTTACGGGTATGCTTCTGGGTCAGAACGAGATTCAGGAAGCCACTGTGGTGAGTGATGGCTACTCGGGACATTTTGGAACCGACGCGGGCTCGCATGTGAACTACGTCACAAAGTCTGGAGCAAATGGTTTCCACGGGAACGCCAAGTACTTTTGGAATGGTAGCGTGTTGAACGCTACCGACTGGATCACGAAAGCATTCGGCAATCCTCGGCCCTTCGATATCGCCAATCAGTGGGCGGGTTCTGTGGGAGGACCCATCCAGAAAAACAGGCTATTTTTCTTTTTCGACACCGAAGGCTTGCGGGTCTTGCTGCCCTCTCCGGTTCAGGTGGTTCTCCCGAGCCCACAGTTCGAGGCGGCAACCATCGCCAAAATCGATTCTATCTTTGGCCCTGCATCCGCTTCCGATGCTTTTTACAAGCAAATCTTCAGTCTGTATAACCAAACCTCCGGAATAGCAGCCGCGACTCGGGGGAGCTTCGCCGATCCTCTTGGATGTCTCGACGCAAGTGGCGTGTTTATCGGTCCGAAGACTTCCCAGAAGCAACTCGGCGTGAATCTTCCCTGCGCAATCCATTTTCAGGAAACGCTTGGGCAGCCGACGAGTGAATCCCTTGTATCTGGCCGGATGGATTGGAACATCCGTACCAACGATCGTGCTTTCTTCCTCCTCCAATACGACAATGGCCGTCAACCCATCGTCGTCGACCCAATAAGCGCACTCTTCAATGTCTATGAGACCGGACCATGGTGGGAAGCCCAGTTGAACGAAACTCACACATTTGGAACTACCGCCGCGAACCAGTTCCTATTGGCGGGTATTTACAAAGATGACGTGTTGAGTCTCGTCAACCCGGTGCAAACCCTGGCTGCTTTTCCGACCACCCTGGATTGGTCCAGTGCGGGTCAGCCGTTCACGTCGCTGGGAGGATCTGACTATCTCTATGGCTATCCCCTTGTCACAGGGTTCACGGAGTACCGCATCGCCGACGATTTCCTGAAGACTCGGGGGAAACACAAGTTGGGATTCGGAGGAGAATTCTTCCAAGCATATTTGAGACACGCCCAATATACCCAGAACGCCGTCGGAGACATAGTTCCCCGAACCATCGACGCATTTTATTCTGGAGGCGTGGACCCAGCATCTCCCAACAGTGACTCGACACGCTTGAGTCAATCCTTTCCGACGCAGCGGTCAGAGCTCTTCCTTAATTACACTCTGTCGGGCTATGGGCAGGATGAGTGGCACGTAAAATCCAACTTGAGCCTTACTCTCGACCTGCGCGTAGAACACCAATCAAATCCGGTCTGCGCCCATGATTGCTTTGCTGAATTCTCTGGACCTTTTGAATCGATCAGTCATGCCCCCGGACAACCGTACAATCAGGCGCTCTCGAATCGTAAGCAAGCCTTTCTTAACACGGACCCTGTTGCCTGGGAGCCGCGATTCAGTTTCGCCTGGCAACCGTTGGGAGTTTCGCATAATACCGTGGTACGCGGCGGTCTCGGTCTCTTTTACGAACTGTTCTCTGGCGGGTTCGGACCCGTTTTCTCTTACAATCCACCACTCGTGAACCGCGTGACAGTAACTGGCGGTTACAATCTCGCTCCGGCAGAAACCAACAGCCTGTTTAAAGTGGCCGCAGCCTCCAATGCCGCCTTTGTCAAAGGGTTTGCAGCCGGCGAAAACCTTATTCAGATCAAAGCGTCGGATCCGGAGTTCTTTCGCCCCAATATTACCGTTCCGAATGATAAGACCCGCACAGCCCAGTATCAGAAGTGGAGCCTGGAAGTGCAGCAGCGGTTTGGTACCCGCACTTCGGTGACTTTCGGATACTACGGCAATCACGGAATTCATGAGTTGGTGCAAGATCCCTCAGCCAACGCTTCTGGATTCGGCCCATTTCCAGCCACAGTCTGTGCGAGTCCTCCCGTTCCCCCCTGCGGCGACGCTCGCTTCTCTGGTGTCACTGAATACACGACACCGGGAATCTCGAACTACAATGGCGTGGTTGTTTCGATTCGACGGCGATTTACTGGCTTCGGGAATGGTTTGTTCCAGGCAAATTACACCTACGGCCATGCTCTGGATGAAGTTTCCAACGGCGGCCAAGCCCAATTCGCGGCAGGCAGTTCCGAATTCCCCCAGGACCCCTTTCATCTGCGGGACAGCTATGGAGCCGCAGATTACGATGTTCGTCACTCCTTGAATGCGAACTACGTGTGGCAACTCCCGGTAAAAACCATGCTCCACGGCCGCGGCCCCGATCACCTGGTGAGCGGATGGCAGGTCTCGGGAACGATTTTCGCTCGAACCGGATTTCCCTACACCGTGATTGATCTCGCAGAATCCGATAACCTGGCTCACCCAAACAATTTCTATGGAACAATCTACTCTGTGCCAGTTGCTCCACTCGGTGGGTCCCATTCCTGCGGAGCGGGAGCTGTAGTTCCGCCCTTCCCGCATCCTTGTTGGCCTCTGCAGGTGGTGACGCTGCCTGACGGCACAACGACGCCCAATCCAAATGCAGATTTCGTGCAAACGGGTTGCGAAACAGGATTCAATGCCGGGAACTTGCCAACTTCACAGGGACCTTGTTCAGGCGGTGCCGTTTCCTTCGTTCAAGGCCGCAACCGCTTCCGCTATCCGAACTATTTCAATACTGACTTCACTGTCATGAAGAAAACGAGACTTGTCGGCGAAGACAGAGTTGTGCTGGGCATTGGCGCCCAATTCTTTAATTTTTTCAATCATCCAAACTTCGGGCCGCCTGACAACTACAGCTCGGACCCATCATTCGGGGAGATATCGACGATGGAGATGCCGCCAACTAGCATCCTGGGGTCTGGCCTGGGAGGCGACGTTTCCCCCAGGATGATCCAACTGAAAGCGCAGATCCAGTTTTAGGAAGGTGGCGGAAAATCTTTCATTGCTTTCCGAATTTTGGCGTTGGCGCTTTTCGCTTGCGTGGGGATGACGCAACACGTGTCGTGGTGTGCCGTCGCTGTGTCGCGTGCTCCGTTCGAATTGATGCAACTTCAACAATTTGCGAATGGCGTCAAAGTCACTTCCGTGCGGGCTGTTATCGGCAAGTCATGAGGTGTTTGGCGATTGTAGTCGGAAACTTCATTAGGCCGTCCAACGACCGATCAGCCGCTCTCTCTGCAGTCAACCGACCAATACTGCGTTACCGCCGATTGAGTGTGACAGGGAATGCGCCTCTCTTTGCGGGCAAAGGAGGATATCTCTATGGCTCGCAAAGTTGGCCAAGTCATAGCACGAGACAACAGCGAAATGGCTCATTTTGTGTTCGTCTTGGCTGCAATCTTGAACCCAACAAATAGGCGTCCTGTACCCACTCATCTTTTCGAGGTATCGAAGTAACCTCCAACCGTCACTCCTTACCTCGGGAATGTGCTGATTGATCTAGGGCGAAGCTTGTCTAGCCAACTTAGTGAAGCTCTCCGCTGTGTGCGATATTGGAATAAGCAGACTCTCCATCACGGTTGATTGCCCTTACTCGATACGAAAGCGGCTGTCCCTTCGTCGCGTGGGAATCGATAAACTCCGTGCCGGAGGCCGGGAGTTGCGCAATGCGCTGCCACGAACCTCGCCCGCCTGCGGGATCCTCACGGCGCTCAACAATGATGCCGGTCGGATCGCCGCCATGTACCTCCCAGCTAAGCTTTGCGGTTGTGCCGATCATGGTTACGTTCAACGAACTCGGAGCATCTGGCAGTACAGGCCAATCGAAATAATCAGCATCGGCGATGGCCATAATGCTGTCTGTGACCGGCAGCGATTCGAGCGTATCGGTCGTTCCTTCCTTCCACCTCAGCGGCCGGATGTCGCCCGTAACCACGTCGATCAGGACTGGGTTCTTGATGCCGGTGCCCTTCAGCGTGAATGTCGAGTAGAAGGTCGGAAACACGTTCCCGGGCAGGCTGTGCGCGGCTAGCCAGTACGCGACGATGGATTTCCCGGTTGTCGATCGGAAACCATAACTGAGGAATGGAAATCCGCTCTTACGGCGCAGCGCAGGCACGTCGCCCCCCGAAATCTCGATAGAAGGATCGAACTTCGTGTCCGAGAACAGCGCGTTCGTGTTCTGCAATGCGTGAAACACCGGCCGCGGCGTGAAGTCGTAATTGTTATTCGTCAGTCCGTGGATGATGCCGAAATCGTCGTATTCGTTTCCGTCTGTCCCCGCCGTTAACAACCACACGAATGTCTTTACTCCCGCGGCATGGTTGTAAATGAGCCCCCGCGGCAAATACTTGGCCTGTACGGATTCATCGGACCCTATCCATGACGGAATGGAATTAAATTCATCATCGAAGAAGGGAATGTCCGGCTTAATGCCTGGATAGCTCTTGACCAACTCGCGCAGCGCCTTTGGAGATTCGCTGAGATAGGCACCGTAATCCATGGTTTCGGGGTTCATGTTCTGACCATACCCCGGATAGGTGTGATAGGCATAGACATCAATTCCCGAGGCGCACTTGCAGGTGTCGAATGCCCGCTGCGTAAAGTCCCGGGCCGGGTCCGCCTGTCCGCCGTAGATTACTTTTGCGTTCGGATCGGTACGATGTACGGTTTCGATGAAAGGGCCCAGCAATCGTCCAAACTGCTCCGGATTGCCCCACGGATTCCAGTAGCCAATGTCCTGTTCGTTCCACAGAGCCCAGTAGTGGATGCGATCACGGAAATGGTTCACCATCCATGCCGCGTAACGATTGAATGCCTCGATCTGATCTGGCGTCGTCGGAGGCCAGAAGACGGAGTAGAGACTTCGATCGTCGTTATGGAACGATCCAGTCTCCGGCACACTCACATCCGGTCGCTTGCCGCTCGGAGATGTATACATGACGTTCCCATAGATCAGCTGCACTTGAATGTCTACGCCGTTGTCTACGAGCGAATCGACGGCGTCCTCGAGTTCTGGCGACGAGGAATAAACGCCGCGCTTCTGTTCGATCCAATCCCAACTGGTACGGTCGGAACTGTTTTCGTACTGCCCAATGCGGATCCACTTGAATCCCGCGTCGAACATCCGAGTCCACCACCAGCGGTTCCAGGGCAGATAAGGATCGCGTGGCAGGTCCGAGTTGATGCCGAAACCGTCGTGAATCTGTGAGGACCGTTTGGGAGGGACATGATCGGGAAGCGAATGCGCGGCTTGCGCATCCGCGCTCACCGTGGTGAGAAGCAGCAAGACAAACCAGCTGAGAACTGTGAATTGATAACTCGCCGAACGTGTCAGACTACCCTTCATCAATGCCTCCCTTTACCGTCTACAGTGGCGGCCATCTGGCCCCGCATTATTCAGCCGTCTTCTGCGCCAACGGCACAATCGCCGATTCAATCCAGCGGTCGTCCTCCCCGCCCGGGACCTGTCCGAATAGCCACCAGCGTTCTTGGTGTTCGACCATCTCTCCGGGCTGCAGATCACCCAAAGGGCCGAGCGTTTCCAGTTCGAGGAACTCGTGGTTGGTGAACACCTGAAAGTTGCAGCCGAAATCGGGATACGTAGCCCCGCCAATGACATCAGCTCTCTTTACAAAGAGGAATCCGTTTCGGTAGTAAGCGGCCCATCCCCATGCGTTGTAGATGCCGCCCATCTGCTCTTTGAAGCGGCCGGTGGGACGTGGAAGTTGCCGCAACTGGATAAATGAAGTTCCGAACACCCATCGAGGATCCGCGAAATCGGTGAATGACCAGATGCCGAAGGCTCCCACCGATTGGTAATGATCTTTGTCCATGGCGATTCGAGGAGATAACGGCAAAATGGCTCGCCCCCCACCCCGCATCATGGTCGGGGCCCACGCCGCGAGCTTTGTCTCGCGCTCATCATGGTTCGTGATCCGGTGCGTAATGCGAACTTCGGTTTTCTTCTCGACGAGTTCAATCTCCAGTTCCTTCTGAAGATGCGTGCCGAGCGCGAGATCCTCTGTCGCAGCTGTAAAACGCGTCGTCTTTTCGTGCTGCGAGACCTTCACCGTTGTATTGTCGGGAAAATACGTGCTCTCCACTTCCGGCGACGCCCACAAGCGGTGACCACCGTACAACCGAAACTCTGAACCGCCGCTCCTTCCAAGGTCCTCAGCGACCTCGTGGAATTGATTCTCCCCACCACAGAACCCATAAGAAAGAACTCGCGGTCCAACGTCAGCGGTCACCACCAACTCGACGACTCCGTTCGACAATTTGTAAGCATTATTCCAACCACAATAGGAAAATCGCTCGACCATGATCGCAAGCCGTCCTTAGGCGAGCTCTTTTGCATTCTTCTGAATCCTGCTCAAGGCCGCGGCAATCTCGTGCATGTCCTCTTCATCTCCCAGCAGCGCTGGCTGTGGAATCCATACCGTCTCCCATGCAGCTTTCTGGGTTGCCGGAAATTTCTGCTTGAGGAAAGAATGTTTCTGCGTCGCCTGTTTCCCGCTGAGCCGGTTGCGATACTTGCCATTGCGGAACATATCGAGCTGATGCAACGGCGGATAGCTTGCCTGGTTGGGGATGCCTTCCGCATTCATCGCCTCGATGAAACGATCAGTGGATATACCTGCAAATTGTTTCTTGTTCACGTGGAAGATGTAAGCGTATTGCCCGTTCCTCGTACACCGCTCGTCCAGCTTTTGGGGCGTGATGCCCGGAATCTGTTGCAGCAGTCGATCCAATATCCGTGAATTGGCGTGCCGGCGCCGGGTTTGCTCGTCGAGGCGTCCCAGTTGTACCTGCAGCACCGCTCCCTGCCATTCGCTCAATCGATAGTTCGATCCGTAAATGTAATGGCTATAGAACCATTTTCCCGGCATTCGCCCGCAGTCGTGCACGGAGCGCGCCTGCACCTCGAATTTGTCGTTGTTGGAAATAATCATTCCACCTTCGCCAGCGGTCATCAGCTTGCTTGCCTGAAAACTAAACGTCGCCGCTACGCCAAAAGTCCCGATGCGCTGCCCACGCCACTCGGTCGCATGGGCGTGCGCAGAGTCTTCCACCAGCGCGATCCGGTGCCGCTTGCAAATCTTCGTGAGGCGGTCCAGATCTGCCGGATGTCCGCCCATGTGCACCGCGATCACCGCTTTAGTTCGTGGAGTAATTGCCGCTTCCACCAGGTCGGGATCAATGCAGTACGTTTCAGGATCGACGTCCACGAGCACCGGCAGGGCATTTGCAAACAGGATGGCGCTGGCGCTGGCCACAAAGGTGAAGTTTGGAACGATAACCTCATCGCCGGCGGCGATCCCGAGAGCCGCCATGGTGACTTCCAGCGCGGCCGTTCCGTTCGTGACCGCGATCCCGTGACGCGCTCCATGAAAAGCAGCGAACCCCTGCTCAAACTCCAGGGTCTTTGTCCCCGGGGTACGCCACCAGATACGACTTTCCAGTACTTCTTTGAGTGCTTTTTCTTCCTTCCCGTCGTAATACGGCCAAACTGGAAACGGTTTCCTCTTTGTTTTTGTACCGCCTAAGAGTGCGAGGGCTGACATGAATCTATTTCTCCTTGGACTTCTAAAATTGATTGAATCCCGTTGCGTAGCGGAATGCTTCTACGTAGTGCCCGTCCTTGCGCGGTTGCTCGCGATGCATCTCATCCTTCGCCGCCTGCAAATCTTTCGTATCCCAGTCGGCTCGATATTTGTGCACCGATGGCTCGAATTGACTCACCTGTTTTGCCAATGCATCGAATTTCAATTCGGCTACGCTATCGATGTTGACGAAATAATTCGCCTCCTGCGGAGAGGGATAGAAAAAATACATCTCTGGGACCTGGTACGGCTCAAGCCCCTGCTGTAGTTTTTGGTTAGGAAAATAAAGCCAGAACTCAGCCGCACGCACTGCATCAATCGTGTTGAACGCCGCCATGCGATGGTCGCTCTTGTGCCAACGCTCGTACCATTCACCGGGATCCACGCTCAGCAGTACGTCGGGGCGTATGCGACGGATGATGGCTGTGGCTTCCTCAGTGAGCTTGGGCTGCGGAGCATATTCGAGCATGCCATCGTCATAGCCCATCCAGAAAATGTTCTCTTTCGGCGTACCTAACAAGCCTTCTGAGACCTCCTGCTCGGAGCGGCGTATTCTTGCCAGGCGCTCCGAACTCATCTCCGGGTCATAGGATCCCTTGTCATCATTGGTATAAACCGCAATGTAGACCTTGTTGTGATTGCGGTTGAGTAATGCAATCGTCCCTCCCGCGCCAAACACATCATCGTCGGGATGGGGTGTAAAAAGCAGGATTGTCTTGTTTTGCAAATCCTCAAGGCGTGTCTGCTGTGCTTGAGCAGTAAAGGGAAACGAGAAAACAAGGAAAAGGCCCAAAATCAGAGCAGTTCTCACCAGAGATCTCCCTCTGCTTAGTAAATTGATTTACTAAATCGTAAAATAACTTGCGCCAGCAGCCGGCCTGCTGTCAAGAAAATTGCGCATTGTGCTCGAAATGGTATCGTTTTTACCTTGACAGTAATTGTCGATTGACCTAAGAATTTAACGATTTACTAAATCGGTATATGGAGAAGATTATGCTTCGCAATCGGCGTGCGACTTTGGCTTTCGTCGGTTTGATTCTCTCGGTCGCTCTCCCTTCTGGAGCCCAAGTCGACCGGGGAAACATAGTTGGAACTGTCACTGATCCCTCGGGCGCGCGGATTGCAAACGCTCAGATTACGGCCATCAACCGCGAGACCGGTCAGCCAATCCATCTCACAACGGACGGAGAGGGCAACTACAGCGCGAAGCTCTTGAAGATTGGCACGTACTCCGTCTCGGCGAGCAAGCAGGGGTTTCAGACGACGGTCCAGCCCAACGTTGAGGTTGCCGTGGATCAGAGTGTGCGCGTGGATCTGGTACTGAAACTGGGCTCCGCCACCGAGACTGTCCAGGTAACCGGCGCCGCCCCGCTTTTGCAAACCGAATCGTCGTCGCTCGGAACAATCGAGACAGAACGCCGAATCTCCGAACTACCTCTCAACGGCAGGAATTTCATCGCTCTCGCCTATCTCGGCCCTGGGGCAAACGGAGGCCAGACGGGGTCGAATGTCAGCGGCGGCGTGTTTGAAAATGAGCGTGCCAATGAAGCCGTGTCAGTAAACGGACTGCGGGTTTCGAATAACAACTTCTTATTGAATGGAGTCGACAACAATGAGTTTGGTCTCGGCGGAGTAATCGTGCTGCCGCCGCCCGATGCCATTCAGGAATTCAAGACCGAAGAGAACTCCATGAGCGCGGAGTTTGGGCGTGGTGGTGCTGCCGTGAACGTGGTGCTCAAATCCGGCAGCAATCAGGTGCACGGAGGTCTTTACGAGTTTATCCGCAACGACAAATTGGACGCGGTGAACTACTTCAATCAGGGACAGCAGCCCTTCAAGCGAAACCAGTTCGGAGCATTCCTTGGCGGCCCGATCATTAAGAATAAGACGTTTATCTTCGGCGACTATCAGGGGTCTCGTCAGCGCGCAAGCATCCCCTACCTCTCGACCGTACCGCTTCCGGCGGAAAGAGGCGGAGATTTCAGAGATCGCTTGACCGGAACTGCATTTACGCCCTGCGCCGACGGTTCGGGTCCGTCTTTCGACACCGGAGCTGTCTTCGATCCGTATTCGACCTACAGCTATACCTGTGCAGATGGGAGTACCGTGCTGCTGCGAAATCAGGTGCAATACAACGGCCAGCTCAATGTCATGGATCCTTCCAAGATCGACCAAGTTGGCTCCAACATTGCTCACTTCTATCCAACGGCCACCGATCTGACTTCGCTCACCAATAACTATCTGGCAAATCAGAATAACCCCAATGATCAGGATTCCTTCGACATCCGCGTCGACCATCGTTTTCGCGAATCCGATCAGCTCTTTACTTCCTACAGCTTTGGCGACGTGCGCAGCCAGCAACCCGGCCCGCTCGGCCCCCTGTGGGGAGGATCGGATTGTTGCCCGAGCATCAGCAATTCCCGCTCACAACACTTCGGCTTTGGCTACACCCACACCTTCTCGGAGCGACTGCTGAACGATCTGCATGGAGGATACTTCCGTTATGCTGTCAATGCGTTGCCCTTCAACTTCGGTAAGGACTTGGGCGCGCAGCTTGGTATCCCGAATGTGAATCGGCCGGGCTATCCAAACTCGAGCGGACTCACCAACATCGATGTCGCCGGCTTCACCTCGCTCGGTGACTCTCAGTGGCTCCCGGAACACGTGTTTGAGAACATCTTCCAGATAGCCGACGCAGCCACCTGGATTCGGGGTCGCCACTCGCTCAAGTTCGGAGTCGATTTCCGCCGCCAGCAGCGAAACTTCTTTCAACTCTCCGACCCCCGGGGCTACTTTGTCTTCGGCGGCGGATATACCGCAGATTTGACCACTTCCAATGGCGGGAATGCTCTCGCAGACCTGCTTTTCGGCGTTCCGATCTCGAACGAGCAGGATTTTCTCGTTGGCCTCTATCCAACACGCTACTGGGACTTGGCGGAATTCCTCCAAGACGACTTTCAAGTCAACCACAACCTAACTATTAACTTCGGCCTGCGCTATGAGGTCACCTCGCCGGCAAATGGTCGCGTCGGGAACTTTGACCTTACGAAGGCAATCGTTACTACGTCCTATGGGCCAGCGGCCGTTCCTCATGCTGGAGTGCAGTTTGACAAGAAAGACTTCGGCCCGCGCCTCGGATTCGCGTGGACCGCGGCCCCCAATACGGTCGTTCGCAGCGCCTTTGGGATGTTCTATTCGGCGGAGGCGAATATCTTCGACGATCTCGGTCTCAATCCTCCACAACTTAGCTTTTATGCTTCAAACTTCAGCTACGGAGCATTTCCGTCTGCATCCCAACTTGTTTCGAGCGGCTTCCCCAGCGCCCTGCCCCCGGCAAGTGCTACGAATATCACTGGACCGGTGAAGACCACGGGACCAATCCGCAAAATTCCACGTATTCTGGAGTGGAACTTGAGCGTGCAACGCCAGTTCGGGCAAAACTGGGTGGCTCAGATTGGATACGTCGGAACTCGCTCGTACGATCTCTGGAATCACGAAGCGAGTGACCTGAACCAGGCGCCGCAAATTCTCGACACCAATTTTTGCGGACCCGATCCGGCCA
>Ga0209060_10000262_pt1 | contig 114632 bp, 87 predicted proteins | sample Coa_R1_8_FD_187155 | JGI IMG/M metagenome (GOLD analysis project Ga0209060, IMG submission 187155) | Surface soil microbial communities from Centralia Pennsylvania, which are recovering from an underground coalmine fire - Coalmine... | ecosystem: Environmental > Terrestrial > Soil >... | reverse complement strand
GGATCTGCACTCGGGGATGTATGGCGGGGCGGCTCCAAATCCTTTTGTGGCGCTGGCGCAGGTGATTGCGAAGCTGAAGGATGATGAAGGGAAGATTTTGATTCCGGGCTTCTACGACAAGGTAGCCAAGCCTACTGCCGATGAGTTGAAGGCATGGAAGGCGCTGCCGTTCGATGAGGAGCACTATCGGGAGACCGAGGTGGGCTCGGTTTCGCTGACGGGCGAGCCGGGATATAGCGTGCTGGAGCGGACGTGGGCTCGGCCGACGCTCGATGTGCATGGAATGCCGGGAGGGTTCATTGGAGCGGGCGCGAAGACGGTGATTCCGGCGAGGGCGCTGGCGAAGGTGAGCATGCGGCTGGTTCCGGATATGACTCCGGCGGAGAGCTTTGCGAAGTACAAGGCGTATGTGGAGTCGATTGTTCCGAAGGGCGTCGAGCTTCAGGTGCGGATGATCCACTCGGGCGACCCGATTGTGGTGAGCACGGATAATGCGTATGTGAAGGCCGCGACTGAGGCGATGCATGAGGTCTTCGGGAAGGAAACGGTGTTTGTGCGTGGGGGCGGGTCCATTCCGATTGTGGGTGACTTCGTGCGCGAGCTTAAGATTCCGACGGTGATGATGGGGTTTGGGCTGCCGGACGACAATCTGCATGCTCCGAATGAGAAGTTTCATCTGGCGAACTTTCATCGTGGCATCGAGTCGATTGTGAGGTTTCTGAGCGGAGTGGGGGCTTAGGTGCTCTGGCGGCGTCCTGCGGAGATTGGGGGTTATGTCCTGGCAGGTGGGCGAAGCTCGCGGATGGGACAGGACAAGGCTTTGCTGGAGCTTGCCGGCAAGCCGCTGGTGCTCCATGCCGTGGTGAAGCTTCGCCGCGTGTGTATGGAGGTGAGCGTTCTTGGCAACAATCCGGCACTGGACGCCTATGCACCGTTGGTGAACGACCGGCACCCGGAGTGCGGGCCGATGGGTGGCATGGAGGCGGCGTTGCTTCACTCGCGGTACGACTGGAACCTGTTTCTGCCTGTGGACGTGCCGTTTGTGCCGACCGCTTATCTCTTTGGTTGGGTGAGCCATGCAGTGCTTCATGCAGGAGGCGCGGTCCCGAGGCGGCCGGAGTTTGAGCTTCCTGGTGCGAATGCGCGTGTGTGGATGTTCAGGGTGGACGGCGTGCCGCAGCCGACGCTGGCACTGGTGCATCGCGAAGTTCGGCCTTTCCTGACAGAGGCGCTGGAGCGAGGGGAGTACAAACTGTTTCCCGTGCTGGAGAAGGCTTGCAGGGAGATCTCCGTTGGGAAGGGGCTGTTGCCGGGTGTGGGGATGGTGGCGATTCCTTACTGGGATCAGTTCAGAGCGTGGCCCGGACCTCGACGGTTGGGTGAGGACTGGTGGTACACGACCGAGGCACAGGAGCGAGCCAGCGGAAGGTGGTTTGCGAATCTGAATACGCCGGAGGAGTTTGCGGAGGCAGAGCGGTTTGTGGATGCTCTCGACACATGATCGTATGGCAATTTTGCCAGCAGAAAGCTCCTGTGTTGCATTAGATGGGAGAATAGCCAGAAGAGGATATGAACGATGGCGGACCCGCAAGAGGACACGAAGCAACAGGATCCGATGAAGAGGGACAAGCCCGACGTTGTGGAGAAGACGGATGCGGAGGAGTCCGTACCTGTGTCTGACGATGCTGGGGCGGTGGATCAGGCGCCGCTGATTGAGGATGTATCAGCTGATGTGGCGCCGGTTGTTAGCGAGTTTATGGATCAGGCCGCGCAGCAGAATGAGGCTGCCGCCGAGGCCGTCCCTGATGTCAAAAATAAGCCGGGCTCGTACATCTCGTTCGAGCATGTGTATAAGTCGTTCGATGGCTTTGTCGTTCTTGAAGATGTGAGCTTTTGCGTGCTGCCGGGGGAGACGCTTTGTATCCTGGGGCGCAGCGGTGTGGGCAAGTCGGTCTCGCTGCAGATGCTGATGGGGTTCCTGAAGCCGGATAGCGGCATTATTCGCGTTGCCGGGGAGAGCATCTGTGGCTACAACGAGACGCAGATGCAGGAGATTCGCCGGAAGGTGACGATGGTCTTCCAAAATGGGGCGTTGTTTGACTCAATTTCGGTGGGGGAGAATGTGGCTTTTCCGCTAAGGGAGCGGGGTGATCTTGCTGAAGACCAGATTCTTCAGGTGGTGAAAGGACTGCTCGAGATGGTGGGGGTGGCGGGGATGGAGGACGTGCTTCCGTCCGATCTCTCTACGGGGATGAAGCGATCGGTGGCGATTGCGCGGGCGCTGGCGTCGCAGCCGGAGGCCGTGTTGTACGACGAGCCGACGACGATGGTGGATCCGCTGATGGCTCATCTGTTGGGGAACCTGATCGAGCGGCTGAAGCAACAGCTTCATCTGACGAGCATTGTTGTGACGCATGACATGCGCTTCGCCAAGAAGCTCGCGGACCGGGTGGTCTTCCTGCATGGAGGAAAGGCACATTTCTTCGGCACCATGGAGGAGATGGAGCGGAGCGATGACCCGATTCTGCAGGAGTTCCTCGCACTGGATGAACTGGTGATGCCGGCCTAAGCACACCTGACCCAAAAGTGGCAGAGACAGTGTGCACCCCAGACGTGATGATGTAGTTTCTCCCTCCGGAAAAGAACGGATGAGGCGATTGTTATGCATGTGTGCCGTTAGTATGCTGCGAAAGGAAGTTGCGTAAACGCAGCTCGAGATTAATGTAATCCGTAAGAGACTTTGATGTTTTGAGCCGGGTTCTCAACCACTGCAGAGACTGAAATTCATTTATTGGATAAGGAGCCTGAGAGTCTTCACGGGCATCCATACCAACTGTGTTGCCTAGGGAATATTGCGGTCGAGAGGCGTTCGCGAATGGCAGCACCGGATTATTTGCAACAGGTTATTGTCTCTGGTAGAACGCGGGCCGCGGGGCAGCGAAAGACATACGCTACCCGGTTTGGAGCTTTTCGACGGCCTTCTGTCCCCAGCGTGGTTTGGGCCTCGCTGGATCTGCTCACTGTAAGCGTCGCTGCAATCATTGCGCTGCGCCTGCATGAAGTTTTGCCGGATGAGATTCCGGCGCGTTACGTCCTTCCCCATCTCTTTCATGCACCGCCGCGGATGCTGTTCTTTTACGTGGGCTGGTTTGCGGTGTGTCTGATCTTTTTTACGCGGTCCTTTGGGCTGTATGGACCGATTCACAATCGCAGCGGTTTGAACGAACAGAGACTGACGGTCCAGGCCGCGTTGACCTCCGGCCTGTTGCTATGCGGCACGTTGTATGTGTCGAACGGAGAGTCGATCTCGCGAGTCGTCGTTTTGCTGATGATGGGGTTCACGACGATACTGCTTTGCCTGCGGCGAGCGATTTGGCGGCGTATGGCTTATAAGCGCTATCGAGCTGGAATTGAGACGCGCAATGTACTGATCGTCGGAGCGGGGCGCGTTGGGCAGGCTTTACGCAATCATCTGGATTCGCTGGAGCACCTTGGATTCCGGTTCAAGGGCTTTGTAGCGCTGACAGAGCGGGAGGCAGAGTCGGGGGACGCGGACGTGATCGGCGATGTGCGGAACTGCCTTTCTCTAGCACGGTCTCTGTTTGTCGACGAGATTTTCTTTTCCGTGCCGGGGGACAAGAGGCTGGTTATCGGCATGGTGGAGGAGGCGCGAATGTTCGGCATCGATGTGCGCGTGGTGCCGGACTTGTATGACGGGCTGGCCTGGAATGCTCCGGTGGAGTATATCGGTCAGTTTCCGACGATTCCACTGCATCGACGGGAGTTCCCGATTGGGGCGTTTCTGTTGAAGCGTGTGCTGGATATTACCATCTCGTCGATTGCATTGCTGGTGGGAGCGCCGGCGATGCTGGCGACGGCGATCGCGGTACGAATGGACTCAGAGGGATCGATTTTCTACAGGGCGCAACGGATTGGAAGGAAGGGGCGCACATTCGCCTGCTACAAGTTCCGCACGATGGTGCAGGATGCAGACAAGCGCAAGGCGGACCTTGAGCATATGAACGAGCGGGATGGCGTGCTGTTCAAGATCGCGAATGATCCAAGGATTACGCGTGTAGGGGCCTGGTTGCGGAAGTATTCGCTGGACGAGCTGCCGCAGTTCTACAACGTTCTGAAGGGCGATATGAGTCTCGTCGGCCCGCGGCCTCCGGTGGCCTCCGAGGTGGAACAGTATGATCTGGCGCATCTACGTCGCCTGAATGTGCTGCCCGGAATTACGGGGCTTTGGCAGGTAGAGGCGCGTCAGGACCCCTCGTTTGACAGCTATATTTCGCTGGATACGGCGTATGTGGAGAATTGGAGCTTCTGGCTCGATTTGAAGATTCTGGCACGAACGGTAAGTGTGGTGTTGAACGGTACGGGCACCTAAGCGGTAGACTTAAAGCGTGAAGATAGCTCTTGCGCAGATCAACCCGACGGTCGGAGACTTCGTCGGGAACACAAAGAAGATTCTTGAGTTTGCGGGCCGTGCTGCAGAGTTGGGCGCGGAGCTTGTGGTCTTTCCCGAACTGGCGGTGTGCGGGTATCCACCGGCGGATTTCCTGGAGAAGAAGGTGTTCATCGCCAGGGCAGAGAAGGCCGTTGCGGAGATTGCGGCGTGGACGGCAGTGGGGGGACGACCGGCGGTTCTGTGTGGGACGGTCATGGCGGCTGTGTCACCTGTAGGCAAGCATGTGCGGAATGTTGCGGCGCTCTTGAGCGGCGGCACTGTGAGCTTCGTGCAGCAGAAGATGCTGCTTCCGTTTTATGACGTGTTCGATGAACAGCGGTACTTTGAGCCGGCTGCTCATCAGACGCTGACCTGTGTTGCTGGGGAGCCGCTGGCGATTACGGTTTGCGAGGATGCGTGGAACGATAAGAGCTTCTGGCCACGGCCCATCTATAAGATCGATCCGGTCGAAGTGTTGATGCGCCAGTGGGACGCGCAGCCGAAGGAGCTTGCGGGGCGGCAACGCATCATCCTGAACATCTCTGCTTCGCCGTACTGGCAGGGCAAGCCGGAGGTGCGGCAGAGGATGCTGGCTGCGCTGGCGGAGCGGCACGGCGCTTATGTGGCGATGGTGAATCAGGTGGGAGGCAACGACAGCCTGATATTCGATGGTTCATCGCTGGTGATTCGGCCTGATGGGGAGGTTGTGGCGCGGGCGGCCTCGTTCGCTGAGGACCTTGTGATATTCGACGTAAAGGAAACAGCTCCGGTTGCGCCGGACGCTGCTGTAGATGAGGTCGCGGCTATGTGGAACGCGTTGGTGCTGGGGACGCGCGACTATGTGTTGAAGTGCGGCTTCAAGAAGGTGCTGGTCGGGTTGAGCGGAGGCATCGATTCGGCGCTGGTGGCGGCGATTGCGGTTGAGGCGCTAGGCGCGGAGAACGTCCTTGGCGTGGGGATGCCGAGCGAGTACTCGTCGCTGGGATCGATTGAGGATGCTCGGCTTCTGGCGAAGAATCTTGGGATTCGGTTTGAGATGCTGCCGATTCATGATGTGTTTGCGCAGTACCAGAGCGTGCTGAAACCGCTGTTTGTGGGGACGCCGTTTGGTCTGGCGGAGGAGAATCTGCAGTCGCGGATTCGAGGTGCGCTATTGATGGCGTTGTCGAACAAATTTGGCGCGCTGGTGCTGACGACGGGCAACAAGAGCGAGATGTCGACCGGCTATTGCACCCTGTATGGGGATATGGTCGGGGCGCTGGCGGTGATCGGCGATGTGGCGAAGACGCGGGTCTATGCGTTGAGCCGATATGCGAACCGGCAGCGTGAGGTGATTCCGCAGGCGACGCTGGAAAAGCCGCCCTCGGCTGAGTTGCGGCCCGAGCAGCGGGATACGGACTCGCTGCCGCCTTATGAGGTGTTGGATCCGATACTTGAGGCTTATGTTGAGCGTTACTGTTCCGCTGAGCAGATCGCTGAGGATCAAGGGGTTGACGTTGCGCTGGTGCGATCCGTCATACAGCTGGTGGAGCGAAGTGAGTACAAACGCCAGCAGGCGGCACCGGTACTGAAGGTGACGCGTAAGTCGTTCGGAATGGGAAGACGGTTTCCCATTGCGGTCAAAGTTCAGGTGTAATAGAAGTGCTGTGCGCGGAGAGCGGCGGCGGAGGAAGGATTCTTTGAAGATTACGAATTGGATGTTGGCAGGATTGGCGTCGGTTCTCAGCGTGACGGCGATCGCGGGAGCACAGACGAGCACAGGTGGGACGAACCAGGCAGCACCGGCACCGCCGCAGTTGCAGATACATTCGCTCGATCCGTCGAGCCACCCAGATCCGTTCCCTCCGGTGGATCAGAAGTTTTTTACGGCGACGACACCGACTGTCGATACGGTGAACAGCTTCCTGAAGGCACTGTGGGGGTATGACCCGAACCGCATCTGGCGGGTGGAGGCGATCCAAACGACGAAGGCTCCGGGCGTGAGCAAGGTGGTCGTATTCGTTTCGGAGAAGACGGCAAATGCGAAGGTGCAGTCGTCGGCATTCTTTGTGACGCCGGATGGCCACTATGCCATTGCTGACTCTTCGGGCGTGATTCCGTTTGGTGCGACGCCGTTTGCAGAGACACGCAAGCTGCTGCAGGACCACGCAGATGGAGCTTCGCGTGGAGCGTCGAGCAAGGACTTGATGTTGGTGGAGTTTGCCGATATGCAGTGCCCGCATTGCAAGGATGCCCAGTCAACGATGGACCAGCTTGCGAAGGATTTTCCGAATGCACGGATCGTCTTTCAGAGCTTTCCGTTGACGGCAGTTCATCCGTTTGCGTTCAAGGCGGCTGCTTATGGTTACTGCGTCCAGAAACAGAAGAACGATGCGTTCTTCCCCTTTGCGGCTGCGGTGTTTGACGCGCAAGCTGCCCTGACACCGGAGACGGGCGACGCGACGTTGAAGGCTGCTGTGACCAAGGTCGGGCTTGATCCTGCGGCGATCGATGCTTGCGCGGCCACGCAGGTGATCCAGGATCAGGTGAACGCCTCGATCAAGCTGGCGACGGAAGCGGGTATTGACCAGACTCCAATACTCGCGGTGAATGGGCATCTGCTGCCGCTTACGCAGGTTCCGTACGAGACGCTGAAGAACATTGTGGCGTATCAGGCGATGTTGGATGGAGTAAGCTCCGGAGCAGCTCCGGCAGACGCCACTACGTCAAAACCACCTAGTCTGTTGAAGTAGTTTCTTGGCGATAGATAGGGAGGGCGCATCCGGATTGGGTGCGCCTTTTCTTTTTTACGAATGGGCGATGTAGACGAAGCGCAGGAAGAAGAGAGCTGCCAGTAGGTAAAGCATCCAGTCCTGGCGACGTGCGCGGCCGGTGAGCAGTTGCAGCGCGGCGTAGCTGGTGAGGCCGAAGCTTAGGCCGTCGGCGATGGACCAGGTGAGCGGGATGGTGGAGACGGTGAGGAAGGCGGGGATGCCGATCTGGGGGTCGTCCCACTCGATTTGACCGAGGCCCGTAAGCATGAGCCCGCCGACGAGGATGAGCGCGGGTGAGGTGGCGAAGCTGGGGATGGCTCCGACGAGCGGGGCGATGAAGAGAGAGACGAAGAAGAGCAGCCCGGTGACGATGGCGGTGACGCCGGTGCGTCCGCCTGCGGCTACTCCGGCGGAGGATTCGACGTAGCTGGTGACGGTGCTGGTTCCGGCGAGCGAGCCGACGATGGTGGCGGTAGCGTCGGCGAAGAAGATGCGATTCAGACGCGGGATGGTGTGGTCGGGGGAGATGAGCCCGGCGCGCTGGGTGACGGCGACAAGGGTACCGATGTTGTCGAAGAGATCGACGAAGAGGAAGACGAAGATGATCTCGAAGGCGCCGATGTGGAGAGCTCCGCGAATATCGAGCTGGAAGGCGGTGGCTCGGATGGCGGAGAGGCTGTAATGAACAGGCTGCCAGTGGACCTGATGGAAGAGCACTCCGAGGAGCATCGTGCCGAGGACGCCGATGAGCATGGAGGCTCGGACGCGAAGTACTTGCAGGATGGCGATGAAGAGAAGCCCGAAGAGAGCAAGAGCGGTGTGGGGGGCGCGGACGTTACCGAGGGTGACGACGGTCGTGGCGCTGGGCACGATGATGCCTGCGTTGCGGAATCCGATGAAGGCGATGAAGAGGCCGATGCCTCCTCCGACGGCGGCGTGAAGTTGATGTGGGATGGCGCCGACGAGGCGTTGGCGGATGCCAGTGTAGGTAAGCGCGAGGAAGATGGCTCCGGATAGGAATACGGCGCCGAGGGCGGTTTGCCAGGGGACACCCATGCCTTTGACTACGGTGTAAGTGAAGTAGGCGTTGAGGCCCATACCGGGCGCGAGGGCGATGGGATAGTTGGCGAGTCCACCCATGAGGATGCTGCCGAAGGCCGCGCAGAGGCATGTCGCAGCTGTGACGGCGGCCAGCGGCATACCGGTTTCCGAGAGAATGGCCGGGTTCACGAAGATGATGTAGGCCATCGTGATGAAGGTGGTGAGGCCGGCGAGGATCTCGGTGCGCCAGTTGGTGCGGTGTGCAGTGAATTGGAAGTAGCGTTCGAGGCGTTTGCGCGTCGTCAACGTTGGGCTCGCTGGAAACTAGAATGAGAGGAATTGTGTACAGAATAGCTTGAGAGGGTACAAATGACCGCAGAAGATGTAAAGAAACTGCTGGGACTCGTGCCGCATCCGCGCGAGGGTGGGTGGTATGTGCGGACGTATGAAGCTGCCGAGACTGTTGCAGCGGAGGCTTTTGGAGATACGCGGTATCCAAGCGCACGCCGGACGGGAACGGCAATCTACTATCTGCTGGAGCCAGGGACGTTCAGCGAAATGCATCGGCTGAAGAGCGATGAGGTGTTTCATTTTTATGCGGGTGATGCAGTGGAGATGCTGCAGTTGCTGGCCGATGGCAGCGGGAGGACGGTGGTGATAGGGAACGATCTTGTCGCTGGGCAGAGACCTCAGGTTGTGGTGGAGCGGAATGTCTGGCAGGGCTCACGACTGGTTAGAGGAGGGAAGTGGGCGCTGCTGGGTTGTACGGTGAGTCCGGGGTTTGAGTTCGAGGATTATGACGCGGGGAATCGTGCGTCATTGAGCGAGGGGTGGCCGGAGTTTGCTGAAATGATTGCGGCTCTGACGCGAGACTGATGTGCTGGATGGAGAGACACGCTGCTATAAAGTAGCGCGTCCCTATGAGTGTTGTGCTGAGTTTGAACCGGCTTAGCGATGATAGAAGGACTGATCGTAGCCGCGTAGGTAGGCACTGCGGAAGGCATCGCGATAAGGCCCGAAGGGTCCCAATGCCGGATCGTAGCCGGGCGTGTCGTGATATTTGCGGTCACGTCGCGGTTGATGGCCGAAGCCGCTATAAGCATCGCGTGCTCCATCTTCAGCACCAGCGCGGAATCCCTCGTGGTCGGCTCTTGCGATGAGCGGAGGAACGCTGGCGTAAGGCGGTGGTGGAGGCCCCTGAGCATAGTAGTAGGGATGCGAGGCGCAACCTGCTGCGAAAAGAGTGGCCGCAGTGATCAGAGGGAGAGCAACACGGAAGAGTTTCATAGCGTCCTCACTATCGATTCGCACGACCATTATTGGCGTGCGTTCGTATAGATAAACGCTCGATGCGAAAAAATGTTGCCCTTGTGATTACAGGTATCGTTAGCCGCGGATTTGTTTCGCGATGCGTTCGATGGCGTGGTGGGCGGAGAGTGCGGCTCCTTCCTGCCAGCCAACGAGATGTGAGAGATAGTCTCCGGCGAAGTACGTTCGGCCCTGGGGTTTTTCGAGCTGGGCATAGGCGGGCGCGCTGCTTTCGAGGTGATTGTTCGCAAAGCAGCCGAGGGAGTAAGGGATCTTTGACCAGCTGATATAAATGGGTTTGGCGAGCATGTGGGAGCGGCCTGGGTGGAGCGCTTCGACAGCGGTGCGCGAGGCATCGAATTTGGCTTCCATGGTCGGCAGAGAGCCGAAGGGTGTGGGTTTGCCGTTGGAGGTGCCGCCGAGGCCCATGCCACCGACGTCATTGCGCTCGGAGCCGAAGCCAGCGACGACGACTCCCGTTGGGGAGAAGAGCTTGTCGGTCGGATACCAGACGAGGTCGACGACGTTGTGGAGAAAGGAGATGCCGCCGTAGATGTTATTTTCCGTTTCCCAGAAACGCGGCGATTCCCAGGCGATTTTGTAGAGCGCTGTCATGGGCATGCCAGTGAAGGCCTTCTGGGTTTCGGGGGAGAAGTTGTTCTTCGTTTTGGCGAGGACGGAGATGGGCATGGTGCAGATGCAGAAGTCTGCCGTGAGGGTCTGGGGCGTGCCGGATTTGGCGTAGGCGATGGTGACGCCGGCGTCGGAGGTGGTGATCTCGCTGACGGGAGAATCGTAGTGGATCATCTCGGCGGGAAGAGCGCGGGCGAAGCCGTAGGGGATGCGGTCCATGCCGCCGATGGGCTGGAACATGGTGGCCTGCCAGTCGATTTGTTCCTCGTAGAATTCGCCGGTGGAGAAGTCGGCGGCAAGAAGCTCGGAGAATTTGAGGGGTTCATGCAAGGCTGATTTGGTGAGGCCCGCACCTCGCGCAACGGTAAAGCCCGCGCGTGGGGTGCCGACGTATTTGCCTTTATCGTTGAGGTCGCCGAAGCCAGAGAGGAAGTCGAGGAGACGGGCGGTGTCTTCTTTGGAGAGCGCGTCGTCAAGCGTGTGCTGATTGATGGCTTTGGCGAGGAGCTCGGCAAGGTAGCCGCGGGTGTCGTGGATGACCTGGCGTTGCTGAACAGGCTTGCCGCCATTGAGGAGCGGCGATTGCATGAGGGCAGAGCGGGAGGTGTTGACTTCGACTTCGAGAGGGACGCCGAGGTTGTGACAGTAGTTGAGGATAGTGGTGTGGATGGAAGGAATGCGCGCCGGACCGGCGTTGAGGTAGCCGCCGTTTTGCCAACTGCAGGTTTGGACGGTGCCGTCGGTGAACTCGACCTTGCTGCCGTCGCGGACGGACCACGCGCGGCCACCGGGGCGATTGCGGGCTTCGATGATAGTACAGTCGAAACCTGCTTTGCAGAGCTCGTATGCGGAGACGAGACCGGCGATGCCTGCACCGAGGATGACAACTTTTTTGCCTTTGCCAAAGTCGGCGGCGAGTTGGGGAAGGAGAGAGGCTTCGGCTGTGGGTACGAGTCCGAGAGCTTGCATGGTGACGAACGCGGCAGAGTAGCCGCCGATCTGGGCCATGCGCTGGATCAATGCACGACGGGTGAGGCTCATAGTGAGGACTCCGCGTGTGATGGATTGTGAGGGACTTTTTGCAAGTGTGGAGCGAAAGGGGCCGCATTGCAAGAAGAAAGTGATGAGCTGGCGTGGTTGTGGATGGTTTGTGGGGAAGTGCTTAGACTGGTTGTCAGGTTTTCTGGAGGGAGTTATCAGCTACGAAACCGAAGTTGCCAGGCGGAGTTTTTTGAAGAGTGCGTTGGCATTGGGCGCTGTTTCAGCTGTGCCGGCGCTGGCGATGGAGCAGACATCAGAGGCCGCTGGTGGCGATCGGGCTTACTGGATTGAGGTTGTGAGGCGAGTATCTGATCCGGTGCTGGAGGCTGTGAGCAAAGGGCAACTGCGGGCGAAGATGCCGGTTGAGGCAGGCGCTGGGCTGGTAGAAGCTCGGAGTAAGTCGACGCATCTGGAGGCGTTTGGGCGGTTGATTTCTGGCTTAGGGCCGTGGTTGGAGAGCGCGGAGATAAGCGGGGCGGAAGGTGAGTTGCAGGCTAAATATCGCGAGTGGGCGCGGGCGGGGATTCGGTACGGAACTGATCCGGCTTCGGCGGATTACATGAACTTTGGTTTGACGCCGCAGTCGGTGGTCGATGCGGCTTTTTTGGTGCTGGGAATTTTGCGGGCTCCGAAGCAGTTGTGGGAGCCGTTGGATAAAGCAACAAAGGTGAATCTGGTGAAGGCGCTGCAGGCTACGCGGCAGGTGCTGCCGGGGCAGTCGAACTGGCTGCTGTTTTCGGCGATGGTGGAAGCTGGTCTTTGCTTCATGGGGGAGTGGTGGGATTCGATGCGTGTGGACTACGCAATCCAGATGCATAAGCTTTGGTTCGTGGGTGATGGCACCTATGGCGATGGCCCACACTTTCATTGGGATTACTACAACAGCTTTGTAATTCAGCCGATGTTGATGAAGGTGCTGGAGACCGTGCCGGCGAAGTTGGTGGCGTGGAGTGCGCTGAAGCCGGTGGCGTTGCAGCGAGCGCAACGGTACGCGGCGATACAAGAGCGGATGATCAGTCCGGAGGCTACGTTTCCTGCGATCGGGCGGTCACTGACTTATCGGTTTGGAGCATTTCATCTTCTGAGCGACATCAGTCTTCGGAGAGAGCTACCGCAAGGTGTGTCGCCAGAGCAGGTGCGGTGCGCTCTGACGGCGGTGATGCGAAGGATGATCGAGAGGCCGGGGACGTTTGATGCGAAAGGCTGGCTGACGATTGGGTTTGCTGGGCATCAGCCTTCAATGGGCGAGCCGTATATTTCGACGGGGAGTTTGTATCTGTGTGCTGCGGCGTGGTTGCCGCTGGGACTATCTGCGAGCGATGTCTTCTGGTCGGGCCCTGCAAAGCCATGGACAGCTCAGAGAATTTGGGGCGGAGAAAACATGATGGCTGATCATGCCTCCTCCGCCTAGTTGGGTTGCGAGTTATTCGGCTTTTCCTACACCATTGTTCTTGTAGGCCTTCTGGAGTACGGAGAAGGCCTGCTTCTTTTCGCCCTTTTCAGAGACCAGCCCCTTGCGGTTGAAGCCGTCCTGAATTTCGGGAAGGACGCGTCGTGGAGAGCGGAAGTCCATGAGGATCCAGGGGCTCATACCACGCAGCTGCGGGATGTTGTTGAGCATGATCAGCTGCTGGGTGAAGACGTTGGCCTGGAATTCTTCGGTCCAGCGCTTGTCGGCCGGACCATGAAGGCCGAATTTAGCATCGGCTCCGAACTCGCTGATGATGAGCGGTTTCTGGTAGTCGATCTGCCATTTGGTCTGGGCGATATCGGATGGTTCGTGCTCGTACCAGCCGACATACTCGTTCGCGCCGATGACGTCGAGTGCTTTGCCAAGGGGATCGTCGACGATCTTGGTCATGCCGTTGGTGCGGACGAGAAGAGCAGCGGTGATGAGGCGCGTGGGATCGTATTCGCGGGCATCATTTGCGAGCGTGGTGAGGAACTTGGTGCGCTCGGGATTGTTCGGCGTCTCGTTGGCGACAGACCAGAGGATGACGGAGGCCTTGTTACGGTCGCGCCGAATCATCTCGTGAAGTTGGCTCTGCGCCAGGGCGAGGGTGTTCGGGTCGCCGAAATGACAGGCCCAGTAGACGGGGATCTCCGACCAGATGAGGACGCCGAGACGGTCGGCGGTGCGGGTCATGCGCTGATCGTGCGGGTAATGGGCAAGACGGGCATAGTTGCCGCCTAGCTCCTTGACCCAGCCGAGGAGGGTGTCGGCGTCTTCCTGGGTGTAAGCGCGGCCAGTACGAATGGGCGCTTCGGCGTGAATGCTGACACCGCGAAGAAAGATGGGTTTGCCGTTGAGCAGAATCTGCGTGCCGCGAGCTTCTACTGTGCGGAAGCCCATCTCGTCATTGAGAGTGTCTTCGCCTGTCTTCAACTGGACCTTGTATAGGCGCGGATGATCGGGCGACCAGAGCTCAAGGCCTTCGGGGTGTAGTTGGATGGCAGCGCGTCCGTTGGCATCGACGGTGGCTTCGACTGTGGTCGGCGTGGGGGTTGCGATGGAGACGCTAACCTTGTCTCCCGCGCTGGCGCCGATGACGTGAACGTAGCCGTCTACCTGATTCGTGGTGCCGCGGACGAGATGAAGATCGTAATCGTCGATGAAACGGGTGGGGACTTCGACGAGTGCGACGTCGCGCGTGAGACCGCCGTAGTTGAACCAGTCCGTCTGAAGAGTAGGAACGCCTTCGGCGAGACGGGTCGCGTCTACAGCGATGACGACGAAGTTATCGCCGTCGTGGAGCAGGTCAGTGGCATCGCAGTCATATGGAGTGAAGCCGCCTTCATGCTGGCAGGCGAATTTGCCATTGACCCAGACGAAGCTGCGGTAGTTGGCAGCGCCGACGTGGAAGAAGGTCCGCTGGTTCGCCTTCTTCTGGTAGGTAAAATCGCGCTGATACCAGAGGGGGCCTTCATAGAAATGGAGCAACTCGCGCTGGGTGTTCCAGTCGCCGGGAACCTTGAGGGTGGGAGACTTGCTGAAATCGTACTCGGTGTTGTCTTTGTGCTCGTTGAGGAAGTAGCCGTCTTTGCGAAGCTCGTTGTGGAAGGTGTAGAGACCGGAGCCGTAGGGATCGATGATGGTGTGCCAGTCGCCGTCGAGGCTGATTTGCTTGCGGTGATCGACGTTCACGAGGAGAGTCTTGTAGGTCCCTTCGTCGAGCTTTGTCTGGGCGAGGGCGCAGTGCTGAGCGGGTCCGATGAGGGTGGTGAGAGCTGCGACAGAAAAGAGCGTGGAGTGAAAGAGTTTTTGAGCGTGATTAGCAATGTGCATCGAGTTCCTCTTATGTCCCTGTGGACATGTCCCTTTTATTGTCAATAAAAATTGCCCACTGTGCGCACCAATTTGTTGTTACATGAAATTTATTGTTGGCGCGGAGGCAGGGACGCTCGAATGAGCTGGGAGAAATCCGGAGAATCTCCGGCAGCTAACGCGGCATCGTTGATACGCGAACGCCGACGGAGTTCATTAAACGGCAGCGTCGTGTCCAGGAAACCATGGTCGTAGAGATACCTGTCGGACCAACCATTGAGGAGATAACGGATATCCAATCGATTCGGTTTGCCGACAAGCCTCGCATAACGAACGATGTTGAGCGTGCAGTTGCTGACCAGCAGGTTATAAAATTCTGGCCTTTTGTAGAGTTCGTTGATCCGGTCAAGGTAGACCAGGAAAAGAGCTTGCGCGCTTGCAGGAGGAACGTTGAGGGGATAAAAAAATACATCTTCGTTGCGGAAATTGGTGCGCACCCGTATGACATCGCGTTCATCAGCTACAACGTAGATCAATTCGAATGTCCTGAACATGGAGGGAAGTGGCGAGAAGCCTCCACCCATCTCGGGACGCGCTTCGATGGAGATACTGAGAGGAGGCGCGTTATCGAAATTAAAACTCAGGAAGGTATGGGCTACAGGTCCAGGCATCCAGTAAGAGATGATGAAGTCCACCGAGGTCAGATGTGAGACCAGCACCTCGCGATCTTCGTATCGCACCGTGAAGTCCTCTCTACTGCGGTATTCAAAATCGCGGACGTCGGTGATTCGCACGCGGTCTCCGTCGATGGTCACCCGGGGCATCACCGCGACATCGGTTCGCCAGTTACGATCGTGCGTGGGTCGGAGTGAAAGGAACCATATCAGCACGAAGAGAGCCAGTCCCGCGTACACCAGATACATACGAGGTCTGCGGGCGCGCCAAAAGACCCAGCCGCTGAACACCATAAAAGCCAGCGCCAGTATCAGCCGCAGCCAGAACCATGGAAGTCTGGAGTAATAAATCGCCAGGGTTGGCCATGCGATGAGTACCAACTGGCATAGAAATATCAGCCCCTTCAAGAGTCCACGGAGCAATTTTGAGAACCAGAAAGCCAGGGAATTGGGTCGCGGTTCCATAGAGATCTCTCTTCCGTAACCTTGGCCCTCACTTTGAGTGAGAGCGGCGCTGAAATGGTGGGATCCCGGAATTGCGCGATGCTACTGAGAGATGAGCCTGAAAAGTGTCCGACAGCTAACTGCTGAAATGGAGGCGCGGGTCAGGATCAAACCCGCTCGCACTATCATCAGCATACTATGGGCGTCGGGACACATCGATCTTTTTATGCCGTTTCGTCAATCCGACAAATGCACGGAAACCTAAGAAGTACACTGAAAAACTGACCGACCGAGAAGCGGCTCATCGCCTATCTGGTCTTCGGTCCGCCAGCCTGCGAACCAGGGTCAGTGCCCGGGTGCAGCGCAGGTAAAGCTGGCCGAGTCATTCGGATCGCCGTTGCCGTTGTATTTCGCAACCTGAGGATACGGGCATATCGGCCGCGTCATCTCCACTTTCCTGGCAGGGCCGTATTTGGTCGCGATGATCGAGCCCGGCGCAGTGCCCAGCTCTTCCCATTTTTCGAGCGCGTCGAAGACGCCGTACTCTGGCCCCTTCGCTGTGGTCAAACCAAGTTGTCCAAAAGTCGCTGCCCCTGTCCCCCCGGCGCAATGCCCCATCCCGGGAACCATGTACAGGCGTACGAACTCTGCTGTCTTCGCATCGCCCATCTTCACCTGCACCTGTTCATAGTATTGAATGGTGTTCAGAGGCGAGATCGCCGGATCGTTCCAGCCGTGATACAAGATCAGCTTGCCGCCGCGCGCTGCGAAGCGACTTAGATCGGGATCGGTTGCGTTCAGTGCCTGTGCTGTCTTCGTATCGGCTGCACGTACGGCCGCATCCGTGTTGGCGGTCAAAGCGTTCCAGCTCGGATCGTCAAACACCATGTAGCGGAAGTAGTTCTGCGTATACAGGCTCACGTTGGGTCCGTCGCCTACCAGCCAGCTCTTCCATAGGTGCACCTCGTCGCCGGGCATCAGGCCAGGAAATATCATGTGCCCCTCATCATCGGTTCCGCCCGCGTAGATCTTCTTGAGAGAGGCTATCTGAGGCGCGGTCAGGCAACTCAACTCGTCGCCCTGTTTGCACAACAGGGTCGCGGGATCAAAATGGCAGGTCCGCGGATCGTTAAGGATGCCGTCTTTCAACCCGTCCTGCGCATCGCACTGAGCCAGTACCGCTGCAGTAATTGCAGGGAGCTTGATGCTTGGGATATATCCCTCCGGGTTGCCGATGAACACCTTCGTTACATCCACCGTGGCTGCGATCAACTTTGTCCAGTTGTTGGCGGGTGCGCCGGCCAGAATCCCGTCGTAGTCGGCAGGGAACCGCTGCGCCTCCATCAGCGCTTCACGGCCACCGTCAGAGCAAGCGTCGAAATACGACTTCGTCGGAGGTTCGCCGTAGAACGTGTTGATGATGGTTTTGGCACGCTCGGCGGTGAGGTGGACCGCCCGATAGCCGAAGTCCGTAATCTTCTCGGGATGCTGATAGGCCCAGCTCGCGTCTTGCGCGTCTGCCTGATGGCCAGCGTCAGTGCCAGCCGTCGCGAAGCCGCGCTTGAGGCTGTCTCCGAGTTGGCCATAGTAGATAGAGCCCGCAAACCCTCCGTTGCCGACTCCGAGAAAGCGATGGTTCCAGCCTTTCTCCGGCATCCAGACCTCAAACCGAATAACGGAATCCGAGGTCGGATGAAGAACTCCGCTCACACGGCAAAATGAGGGTAATCCCGTCAGGGGTGCGCCATAAGGTGGAGTAAAGGTTCCTCCACTGACCAGCTCGGCTGTCAAAATCTTGGTGTCGGGCCACGCGCTCTGGGTTAGCGTGTGGCAGTCGGCCGCTTCTGCGGGAGCTGAGAAGGCGGCGACGACTAGAAGGATAGCGAGTAGAAAAAGAAGGTTTCGCACCGGTTGCCGAAGAGTATCATTCTGCCTGCCGCAAGACCAGACTACAAATTCCGCCTAGTTGTAGGGAGTAGTCTCTCACCCAGGAAGAAATCAGGACCGAATATTCGAAAACAGGCCCCGGCGAGATCGACAGGCCCGCAGATTAGCAGGGGAGCGTCCGAGATAATCCTCAAATGTCCGATGAATTGGCTCAAGAAACCTCGATGCGCGCAAAAAAGGCTGGCAGCAGTTATCTTGCTGCCAGCCCTTGGTTTGCTGCGGTATCACGGGAGTTTAGCGCGGATGCTGCCCCCGAATGTGCCTCCTCCATAAGTTCCGGCAAATTTCTCTGCCACTGCGGCTCCTGAAACTCCCGCTGATGTCGGGAAGGTCACAGTGACCGAGTTGGATGCTCCAGGAGCAAGATCCCCGAGCGACGCTGTGGGAATCGTTCCAGTGGCAGTGCCGAGGGTCGCCGTATTCAACTGCACATTTTGAGCAGTACCGGTGCCGGTGCTCGTTACCGTTACGACAGCCTGATAACCACCAGCGACTTCGCTGAGTTGCGAGGTGGTCACGAGTTGGATGGTTGGATGGGAGATCTGGAAAAAGCTATAGGCGTTGCTGTTTCCAGACGGAACGGTTCCGCTCCAGCGTGTGCCGGAACCCCCATAACTGTTCGGGCTTACCGTTCCTTGCAGGAACAATGTGTCAGAATCAACCGTGTTGTAACCCGTGGCTGTAAATGTGTTTCCTATGATCGATAGCGTTATGTAGGTGTTGGGTTTGAACACGCCCGTCAACTCTGAGTTTGTGTCTATGGGTGAGCTCACGCCGTTGATGTGCTGATACAACTGGAACATCACCTCGGTAGCAGATTGGGTCGTTCTCCAGAACCGCAATGAATATCCATTACCTGTACGCGGATCATATTTGATGTAAATATCCGCATTTTGCACGATATTTCCCGGGGTTGAATCCGCTCCAGTCCCAGGACTTCCAAATCCCTGGCCCGCCGTCTTCTCAGGCGACATGACCACGGAAACCTGCTCATCTCCGGTCGGGGTATCTGTCTGATAGAGAAGTGCCGCTCCCTGGGAGGAAGCCCTAAGCCCCCAGTTATTGACGAAAGTTCCTCCGATAGGCGTCGGTTCCGAAGTCCACGTACCGAGAACGGTCCAGTACCCGCTGATGTATGCGCTCTCCGGATTGGGTGGAAAATTCAGGAAATTGGGCGAGACCGTCGTCGACACAATGTTTGCGAGTGCAATGGGTGCAGTCGTGATCGCGGTTACTGCCGTACCCGGATTACTAATGTCCCACTTCAGTTGAATTGTTGCTTCCAGATAATTACCGACGTCTCCTCCTTGGAGCGTGTATGCCTGCAGTGGGATATTGCCATTGCTTATCCCTACAATTCGCGGATTACTGCAGGACGGGTCGGCGCAGCTATACCAGGTAATGATCGACTGGTCTGTCCGGTTCGGCACTGGATTCAAAGTGTAGTTGAGACTAATGGTCCCATTAATGGGGGCGCCGATTGTGGGCTGCGATGCAAACGTCGGAGGACTTATAAATGGTGGCTGCACAAAGACCCAGGCGGTTATGTAGAAGCCATCGGATGCGGTAGCGTTGATGGGCACGTACTGGGAAACACCTGTGTTGTTCGTGCCACTCACGATGACGCTCGAACCCGACGACTGGTTAAGGGAAACGAGGGGTGAGGTGGTTGACCAGGTTATGGTATTCGGCGCACGGGCAGGGAAGACCGTCGCGCTGATTGTAGCTGTAGTTTGATTGGTAATGATCGACGGAGAGCCATTGGTGATTCCCATTCCAAAAGGCAAATTCCCCTGTCCTGCAGCATTCGTGGCCGCGAGCCCTGGAACTGTCTGTCCAGTATAGGAGGCCAAAAAGCCAGCTGGATCCCAGTTATCCTGTACGCCAGTTGGAGTGGCGCTCAGAATATTTCCCGGAGTGAAAGCTGCCGCCTCTTGCGCGGACAACTCTCTCGATAAATTATGAGTAATTGGACCCTGCGAAGCGTCGGCAATTAAGACAGGATTACCGTTGGTGTCGACATTGTTGTACGTAAGTGAATAAAGGTTCTGGTGAGTAGTTGGAGCAAAGCCGACAATCCACGAAATTGTGTTACCGGCGGTATTTGGAGGGAGTATGCAATTGATAAGGACGGCCGGAAGCGTCGAGCCTTCGGGATAGGCGCCTCCCGATGTTGGGCCCTTGTAGAACTGAAATTGTCCTCCGCTTGGCACGGTAAACGTGGTATTGACGAAGACCGTTCCTGTTACAGTTCCTTCTCCGCTTCCTGTGGGGAAATTGAGCACGGAATTTTCCCAGACGCTTTCAGTTCCACCACCTATGAAGTCGTTTGTGCCTTCGATGTAGACGCTGTTAAAGTAGGCACGCGTGCTCTGGATAAACGTCGTATCGAGCCTGCTCAGCAGCGCGACGTGATCGAGGATTTCTTTGTCGCCGGAGATTTGGAAGGCCACTGCTTGTGTGATTACAGGCGATCGCTCCGTTAGATTTAGAGCGGCGTTACCGGGATATTCATAATTAAGATTGCAATAGTTAAGGATTGTAAGATTGACCGCGGTAAACCCAGTTGCGTTGACGATCATGACATATCCATTATAAGAAGCCGTCGGGCTGCCTGCCCCCTCTTGGTTACCCAGATTGCCTGCGAGCACTACATTACGGTGGTCATTGGTAAGCCCCAGCAAGGTAATGTAATTTTTCGTGATCATGATGCCAGGCGTGGACACGCCGCCATTCAAGTTGTAGACATTGGGTTTAATTCCGATCACTGTCGGATTGGTGGGCGTTCCTGCCGGAGCGGCTGCATAAGCTGCCTGCAAGGTCGAGTACTGATTGAGAGCAGGATTATCCTGCGCAAGCGAGCCGTCAACAAGTATGTTGTACGGCATATTAGTGGTATCCAAGGCGGAGAGAGGTGAGGGTCCGTTTGAATCCTGCGCGTACGCCATAGAGCCGACGGCCGCTATGACGATGACGAAAAAGCGGAACACTATGCGGTTGAACATGGAAATGGACCTTTCAATTGTGAGGAGAGTCTGTGGTTTCCCGTACGGCGTGGGGACGATGATGTTGTCTGAAGAAACGAACTCTGGCATCGAACTCTACGGCAATGATGCGCGGATGCTGGCTCCGAACGTACCTCCTGTGTATGTCCCGGTGTACCGTTCCGCCACAGCGGCACCATCAGCACCCGCCGAGGACGAGAGGGTCAATGTGGCCACGGCCGTTTCCCCGGGCGCCGTCGCGGCCCAGCCGTCATTGGCAGGAAGCACCTGCGTCGCCAGGTCAGGAGGAGGGTTACGGAAGGGGCCAGCTTGCGCCCGAGCGGTTATTGTCAGGCCCACGGGCGCGACCGCGCACACGGCACACAGTAACAGCCCGGCAATAAGTTGATTGCTCATCGCAATGTCTCCAATTGTGAAGTTGCTGAAGCACACAAAGGGCCCTAAAGCTCGGTCAGTCTGTTCAGCGTGGTTCAACCAAACTGTTCAATACGATGAGATAGTCAGACCACAGGAAAGCCAAATTCAAGCCACCTTCCAATTGCGAGGTGGCTAACCCGACAAAAATCGAACAAAAAATACGCTGCGAATCACCTCGCCGTCAAGTGAAAATCAAACGACAATGCACACCCTCTTGATTTTCACCGTCAAGGACAGTTGTGCCTGGGTCAAAATTCAAATCTGGGTGCGAAGTGGAATTAATTCCCAAACCTGGGTGCAGTTTTGAGAGAAATATCTGGAAAAGGTCGTACCGGTGAGATGGGCCGTATCTCTTGATCTAGACCAAAGTGTCGTGGGTTCGATGCCTCCCCGATCATTTTTTTCCAGGTCAGCACCTTGGTATTGACTTGTCGAAGTTACTTCGGGCGCGCCGACTAGTTGACCTTAGGCATTCAGCTAGAGTGCAGTGGCCCAAGTTCTCACTATGCTCATCGACGGGTGGGCAAATTACGGGGAACTGAAAGAGAAGAGGGAAATACGGGAATCATCGTTCCAGCAAATCGTCCTTCGTTGTACGGCAGGTTCATCCAATGAAGTGTGCATCATGCCAAAAAACCAAGCCCAACTGGATAAAATAGCCCGTTGCGCACAATCGCACCTATAAACATACTCGGATGCTATCTGGTTAACTGCATCAAAAGCAGCCCTCTCCTGAGCAAGTATCAACCGTTCTTTTGATAACGATCGCCACTGTGTTCAGCTTGAGCGTCAGGTTCGGGAAAGTCGGTGTCGTTATCCTTCAACATCTCATCTTGATCCCGGTGACCGAGTTGGCCCGCCAGGGAGACATTCTCAGGATCGCGTTTGTCCTTCGGCTGAGCATTGCCTTCCACGGCGCCCTTGTTTACCCACGAATCACGCGAAGTGTTCTGTGCAGCTTCGGGAATGCCTGGGCCTACTTCGTCTATGGCCTCCACGACGCTGTCATCGGTTGCGGGCCGGCCATCGCGAACGCTCTCGGCACCGAGGGAATTCTCGCTGCCAGCAGGTGCTTTACGGTCGATCTTACTGAGTTCCTCGGCGGTTTCCTTAATGGTCTCGCGTGGGAGCATGCTCATCGTGTCGTCCCTCCTCTTGAGAGGTAGGATGCAGGAAATAACCCCGTGGTCGTTGGGAGCCAGGCTGTTCTCCGCTATGAGTGGAACTCCATGTGTTGGCACATCGGTGAAGGCAGCATACACGCAAGAATGAGGGTGACGATCGCCTCCCTTGCGGGAGGCGATTTGTTTTGCTGCTAGTGTTTTGGATCTAGATGGATTGGTTTAGCACTCGGTTCAGGCGCTGGACGAAGGTGGCGGGGTCTTTCAGCTGCACGCCTTCGAGTATCAACGCCTGGTCGAAGAGGAGCCAGGCAGCGTCTTCTACTTTGCTATTGCTTGGGTCGGCGAGCAGCTTTCTGATGATCTCGTGGTCGGGGTTGATCTCGAGTGTGGGTTGCACTACAGGCAGGTTCTTCTGGCCCATGGCCTGCATCATCTGGCGCATGCGGGCTGAGGGCTCGTCTTCATCGGATACGATGACGGAAGGACTGTTGGCGAGGCGGGACGAGGCGCGAACCTCTTTGACAGCCCCGCCGATCGTAGCCTTGATCCTATCGAGCAGAGGTTTGAGCTCTTCGGCCTTCTCGGGCGTGGAGTCGTCCTTGAGGTCTTCAGAGGTGGAGGACTTGTTGACGGCCTTGAGATCAGTGTCGCCGTAGCTAGTGACGGTCGAGAAGACGATCTCATCGACATCGTCGTCGAGGATGAGGACCTCGATGCCCTTCTTCTTATAGATCTCAAGGAGGGGTGAGTTGCGAAGCATGGATTCGGAGCCGCCGGTGATGTAATAGAGCGCCTTTTGCTCGGGCTGCATGCGCTCCTTGACCTCGGCGAGCGAGGTGAGTCCTTCAACCTTGGTGGACTTGAAGCGTATGAGGTCGAGCAGCATCTCGCGGTTGGCGTAGTCGCCGTAGAGACCTTCCTTAAGCGGACGGTTGTACTCGGCGATGAACCGCGAATATTTCTCAGGATCGTTGGTGGCGATGGTCTTCAGCTCGGAGAGGATCTTTTTGACGCTGGCGGTTTTGATGCTGGTGAGTACCTTATTCTGCTGCAGTATCTCGCGCGAGACGTTGAGCGGGAGATCTTCGGAGTCGATGATGCCGCGAACGAAGCGAAGGTACTGCGGGAGCAGGTCCTTGGAGTCGTCCATGATGAAGACGCGCTTGACGTAGAGCTTCACGCCGCCCTTGTAGTCGGCCTGATAGAGATCGAGCGGCGCTTTGGCCGGGATGTAGAAGAGAGTGGTGTACTCGAGTGTGCCTTCGGCGCGGGTGTGGAACCAGAAAAGAGGGTCTTCCCAGCCGCCGGTGAGCGATTTGTAGAGTTCTTTGTAATCGTCATCGCTGAGCTCGGACTTAGAGCGTCTCCACATGGCGCTGGCGGCGTTGATCTGTTCGGTGGTGCGGGTCTTGACGGATTCTTTCTTCTCTGCGTCCCAGTCGCTCTTGTCGTAAGTGAGGAAGATGGGGAAGGCGATGTGATTGGAATACTTCCTGACGATCTCCTGCAGGCGCCAGCCGTTGGCGTACTGCGCGCCTTCGTCGTTGAAGTGGATGAGAATGGTGGTTCCTGCGGTCTTGCGCGCATCTGCGCCGGAGACCTCTTCGATGTCAAAGCCGGTCTTGCCATCGCTGGTCCACTTGAAGGTCTTGTCTTCGCCGGCCTTGCGCGAGATGACCTCGACCTTGTCGGCGACCATGAAGGCGGAGTAGAAGCCAACGCCGAACTGTCCGATGAGGTTGGAGTCCTTGCGGGCATCGCCGGAGAGCTGTGTGAGGAAGTTCTTGGTACCTGAGCGCGCAATGGTGCCAAGGTGCGAGACGAGGTCTTCCTCATTCATGCCGATGCCGGTGTCGGAGATGGTGAGAGTCTTGTTGGCTTCGTCGAGTTCGAGATCGATGCGCGGCGAGTCGATACCATTACCGACAAGGGCCTTGTACTCGTCGTCGGTAAGGCTGAGATGGCGCAGCTTGTCGAGCGCGTCGGAGGAGTTAGAGATGAGTTCGCGGAGAAAGATTTCGGGATGCGAGTAGAGAGAGTGAACGATCAGCTGCAGGAGCTGAGAGACTTCGGTCTGGAATTGTTGCTTGGACATAACACCATTATTGCCTATTGCGAAAACGGGAGCGAGATGAAGATGGGTCGAGGTGGCGTCGCTGGAGTGAGGGGCAATCCGGAGCTTGAGCGTCAGTTGGCGCCCATAGGGCTTCGCACTCATTGCGTGACTCGACGATTTGGCATCCATCAGTCGCTTTCGTTACTCGTACACTGATCTCGGAAGAGCTGATGAACCTGTCGAGTAGCATCGGTCTAAAGTAGTGACAGGTCGTGATGACGTGTGCAGAACCAGTGCAGCGATTTCGATCAGTTCACAACTTTTTGCAATTTGTTGCGTTCTTGTGACATGTCGCTGCGAGCTACTCGCTTATTCTTCAGTCTGATGAAGTGAGGCACGCACATATGTTGAAGCCTCAAGTTCGACGTTGGTCCGAGCGGTCACGAGTCCTGGTACTCATGCTCGCAGTCATGATCCCCGCGTCCGCCCTCATCTTAGTCAGCGCATACCATCTTAGGACCATTCAGCGCGAGAAGGCGATTGAGGCCGTCATTCAAAGGGACTATCAACAGGTCTTAGCGATAGCGGAAAAGCGGATTGTTGAGCGTGCTTATGAGATGACGGAGGAAGCTAGGAAAGAATTCCCCGATATGGATCATTCCGATAGGCTCGAGGCTTTCCTAACGACACATCCGGAAATCGCACATGCGTTCGTGTGGACCGGGAAAGGCGATCTTGATTTTCAATCACAATCCAGTCGTATGAGCGATCCTGAATTTATCGGAGAAGGTAAAAAGATTTCCTGGGATTTAAGGAATTGGTTTGACGAGGATTCCAAAGAATACATCTCCAAGCTGAAAAAGATTGAGGCGACAGAAGGACGTCGCGTTTACATGACTGACCATTGGGTGCCCAGGGGCGACAAATGGCAGTATCAGACTCTGGTGCTGTTCGTACCTCAGGGGTCGACTCCCGAACATCCAGCACTGTCAGGGTTCATCTATGACACCGACTATTTGAAAAGCACGTTTTTCCCTCAGGCGCTGAACGACGTTTTGCCAAATCAGAATCCAAGCGATGCGTCCCATCCTCAACCGGCCATCATGGTCCTGACGGGTAAAGACCAATCTCCTCTTGCTGCTTCGACTTGTTGGGACGGGGGGCCGCCCGAAGTGGAACGTGCCTTCGAGAGTGTTTTCCCCGGACTGATTCTAGGGATCAATCTGCATGGGACCACGATTGCGAGCATCAGCAACCGTTTTTTGCGAAGCGAATTCCTGATCCTCTGCGCGCTTTCGTTGCTGATGGGTGGAGGAATGATCCTTACCTATCGCAATGTGGCGCGTGAACTTGCCCTCGCCAAGCTGAAGTCTGATTTCGTGTCTAACGTTTCGCATGAATTAAGAACGCCTCTGGCGCTCATCCGCCTTTACGCAGAGACTCTGGAACTGGGACGCATCTCCAACCCGGGAAAACAGCAGGAATACTACAAGATCATTCGCAAAGAGAGCGAGAGGTTGACTTCTCTTATCAACAACATTCTTGACTTCTCTCGTATCGAGTCCGGCAAGCGTGAGTACAGCTTCCGCGAAACCGACGTGGCCGATTTAGTGCGGAGCACGCTGGACTCTTATCGTTTTGAAATCGAGCAGAACGGGTTCGAGTTCGAACAGAAGATCGACAACAATCTGCCGCAACTGCGTGTGGATCGCGAAGCGATTGCCCGCTCGCTGCTGAATCTGGTGAACAACGCAGTGAAATACTCGGCGACAGAGAAATACCTCGGAGTACATCTTTACCGGAACAATTCCGTTGTCAATCTTGAGGTCGTCGATCACGGGATCGGCATTGCACCTAAGGAGCAGCCCAAAATCTTCGAAAAGTTTTATCGAGTGGGCGATCCTCTGGTGCATAACACCAAGGGCAGCGGACTAGGGTTGTCTCTCGTACGCCACATTGTGCAGGCTCATGGAGGCGAAGTTGCGGTTGAGAGCGCACCCGGACGGGGTAGCAAGTTCATCATTACCTTGCCGGTACAAAACCTAGCGGCCCAGCCGGAGGAGGGGGTGTCAGCATGAAGCAGGAAACAAAGGCAAATTCAACAGAGGCGCAGAGCCCAGCGAAGATTCTTGTGGTGGAGGACGAGCCCAACATGGTAGCTGGACTTCGCGACAACTTCGAGTTTGAAGGCTACGAAGTGATCACGGCGAGCGATGGAATTGAAGGACTGCGGTTGGCACTGGAAGAGTCTCCGGATCTTGTAGTCCTTGATGTCATGATGCCTCGGATGAGCGGGCTGGAGGTATGCAAGCAGTTGCGCGTCAAACGCGGATCCATCCCGATCATCATGCTGACTGCCCGCGGCCAGGAATTGGATAAAGTAGTGGGTCTCGAACTAGGCGCGGACGACTACGTGACCAAGCCATTCTCTATTCGCGAGTTGCTGGCGCGAGTCAAAGCAGTGCTGCGACGCACGGCGGCGCTTCCGAAACACGAGGAGCAGCATTCCTTTGGCGATGTAGAGGTGGATCTCCGTCGTCATCGGGTGCTTCGCTCGGGTAAGGTCCTCGATGTCTCCTCTAAAGAGTTCGAGTTGCTGAAGTACTTCATCTGTCACGCTGGTGAACCGCTCAGTCGCGACCGGCTCCTTGAAGAAGTTTGGGGATACGAAAATTACCCGACGACGCGCACGGTGGATACTCACCTGGTGCGCCTGCGTCAAAAGCTTGAACCGGATCCGGAACAACCACAGTACTTCCTGACTGTGCATGGAACGGGTTACCAGTTTGTCGGTTAGACGGTATGGAGAGAAGTCATGCTAAGAAATATTGGCAACCTGCAATCCACTCGCAGCCGCCGAAATTCCAGCACGGTGCGATCCGCGATCATGTCATCCATGGCGTCGCCGTCATCGAGTGAGCTGCTGCGGCACGAGATCGACTCCCTGGCACGAGAGAAGCTTGATCTTCATTCGCAACTGTTTGAGGCGGCCCGCATCCAGCGCAAACTCAGCGGTCCGCGTATGTTCCGCAACGTCAACTTACAGTTTGCCAGCGAAGTCTTTGCAGCTCGCTATCTTTCAGGTGACTTCACAACGTTCTCGCAAGACGGTTCTCGGGTTTTGGTAGTGCTCGGAGACATTGCTGGAAAAGGCATTGCCGCTGGCATGTGGTTCACGAACATGGCAGGACTCCTGCAAAGTTACGGTGGACCGAACGCAAACCCGTCAATGATTGCTACACAAGTGAATCGCCACCTCTGCGAACTGCGACCGGTTGCACCGTTCGTCACCGCATTTCTCGCTCAGATTGACTGCGATCTCGGGTTGATCGACTACTGCAACGCCGGCCATTTTCCGCCGATACTGCTTCACTCGGATGGCCGAGCTGATTTGCTCCAGATCGGCGGCCCACTCCTGGGTGCGATCGAACCTGCAGCGTTTCAAACAGGCAGGGTGATTCTCCAACCCGGCGATGCACTGGTCGCATACTCCGATGGCATCCTTGAATGCCGTAATGCTTCAGGAGAAGAGTTCGGAACGGACCGCCTGATAGCGGCACTAAAAGGAATCGAAAAGCAATCCGCCCAAACCACACTCATGATGCTCCTTGCCGTCGTACAGGACTACGCCAATGGCCTTCCACTTGGCGACGACGTCAGCTTGACAGTGATCCAGCACGCGCATTGAGCCGAACGTGACGCGATCCGGCAGGGAACGTGATCGCTCCAACTGGCCAGACGACGAATCTGCTACCGCATGTCGGTTTCGGGATTGTTGTCCGAAGGTTACGAGCCGAAAAATTCAGCTTCTCCATAGGTCTAGCCACAAAATATACAGTAATAGTCCACGTATTGAAATATATTGGCCAATTACAATGATCGCCTCGCGCTTCAGATCAAACTGGATGATTCAGACGTGTGTATGGGTTTTGAATGCGAATTTTTCCCGTTTATACGGCTCTTGCATCCCTTCAAGAGTAGTGAATCTCTTCCGATAGACGATCGAGCTTTTCTCTTTGACATCTTTCACGTTCAGGAAATATATTTCTGATCGCAAATAATTCGAAGTTGTTCGGAACGTCGTGCCGAATGCTTACTCGGTTCCTGGGCCCCCCTGCAGACAGTAGTTCTCCTTAACAGGTCAGGCCAACCCAAGAGAGGAACGGAAATGAAAGCACTGATATCAGTTCGTCAACTGTTTGCATTGCCAACACTGGCAATGCTACTTGCCCCGGCAGCGCTTGCGCAGACGCTCGCAGGCAATGTGAATTTCACCTCGAAGCTACAGCAGATCGACGGATTTGGTGTTGCTGCTACTTTTGGCAGGCCCACCTACATCCAGACAGCGACTGGCAACGTTCCAAGCCAGATCGTCGACCTGCTCTTCAATCCAAAGACGGGTGCTGGCCTCTCCATGTTGCGGATGGGCATAGATGACGTCGTATCCTCCAACGCCACGGATGTCAGTAACGCGGCCGGTGTCGCGAACTCAGGCATTTTCATTGTGAACACACCTCCTAATTCGTGCAGCGAAACTCCCACCTATACCTGGGACCATTCTGCCGGTGGAGAGATCTGGATAGGTCAACAAGCCGTAAAGTATGGCGTCAATCGCTTCTATGCTGATTCCTGGGGCGCTCCCGGCTACATGAAGACGAACAACAACGCGAATTCCGGAGGAGTCATTTGCGACGGAACCGCCAGCACCCAGGGGACGGGAAGCCACTGCCTTGCCAATGGATTCTCGGACTGCCGCGCGGCCTATGCCAACTACCTGGTGCAGTACGTCAAGGACTATCAGGGAGATGGCGTTCCCATCAGCGACCTCGGTTGGATCAACGAGCCAAACACAAATCAACCCGCCTACGCTTCCATGACACCCACCTCAGCCCAAGCGATCACCTTTCAGGATGTTTACGGGCCTATCCTGCGAGGATCCGGCCTCAAGGTGAATCTGGTATGTTGCGATGTCTTTAACTGGAGCACCGCGAACACCTACGACACTGCCATCGTTAACGACCCAACGGCTGATTCCTTCGTGGATATCTACTCCGCGCACGAATACGGGCAGGTTGCGAACTTCGTGCAGACAACGGCGACGGCCGGAAACCCGATCAAGAAAAACTGGATGACCGAATGGGGTCCGCAATCTCCAGTAGCGTGGAATCCGTATTGGGATTCAAGCTTTGCCGGCACATCAACCAACTTCAACGATGGCATGTTTATCGCCAACGATATCTCCAATGCGCTCAATTTGGGCCACATCAGCTCCTACCTTTATTGGTATGCCGATTCCACATCGACTACCGGAGCCATGGTTGAAATAGGTGGTCCCTATGTCGCCGGTCAAACCTACCAGTCCTGGCCGTACTTCACCTATACGGTTCCGGCACGCTTTTACGCGCTTGCCCAATTCTCCCGCTTCGTACGCCCGGGGGCTTACGAGGTCACGATGAATACGAACACGTCTGCCTGCTCAAGAATCACTCAAGGTGTAGGCAATTGCCTTGCGACGACCGCCTTCGTTAATCCCGATGGCTCCAAGGTCATCAACGTCGTGAACAATTACACCTCGGGTGCCCAAACGCTCAACCTGACTCTTGATGCGGGGTCTGCCGACTGGATACCGACTGCCTATGTCACCGACGCGGATACCATCCCCAACTCAGTTGCTAACTCCGCCTCGCCCGAACCGCTGAACACTGCGATTGCAAATACTTCCGGCGTAGCATCGGTAAGCGGAACGACGCTGACGGCAACCTTCCCGATCCGGTCGATGACGACTATTGTTCTTACCCCACCGGTCACGGCCGGTCCCGTGCAGCTGGTTGTCACGCCGTCGCATTTTGCCGAAGGCGATGGCACCGTTCTCTCCACACTCACAATTACTAACAACGGCACAGGCACCGCGCAGAACGTGCAAGTGGCGAGCGCGAGTCTCGGGACGTCCGTAGGAACCACGATGCCGACAGGTCCGCTTCCCTTTATGGTCGGCACCATCGCTCCGGGAAGCTCGGCGGTCGTTTACGTCAACTACGCAGCCGGTCAAACGCCTGGAGCCACAGCGATCGAGAAGATTACGGGAACCTATACGAGCAGCAGCGGCAATGGCAACTTCGGCGCTTCGTTCCGTGCCGTTGTTCCGGCTCTTCCATAACAAAGGGTGAGGCTTAGATTTCACCCTTTGTTGTTCGCGGAGCTTTCGCTATTTTTTTAGAGGCTCGGGGGTTGGGATGCGAGGCAGCAGATCCAGACTCGTCGCTGCGTTGTAGGCAAATCATGCTTCGGATTAGTCAGATATCCAGGTGCCTTACGCCCCCCACGACCAATCCTTCTTCTCGTAGCGTATGGCGCGGTGACAATCAGTGGTTCATCGATTGGTTGGTGTGGGGAATCCGGAACATTCGGGGTCGTTGCGATGACTTCACCGTCCGCGTTGGCTAACGAACTGGCGTGCGGCGAGGAGAACAGTGGCGCATCCCATGAGCGTGAGGACCAGGGCGTTGAACCAGAGATCGGGGAAACCGGCGCCGCGCAGGATGATGCCACGCAGGATCTGGATGTAATAGGTCGCCGGGATAATACGGCTGATCGCGCGAAAGATTGGCGGCATGGTGTCGATGAGAAAGATGTAGCCGGAGAGGAAGACTGAGGGCAGAACAGTGCCCATGGAGAGTTGAAAGGCTTCGGCCTGGGTGCGGGCTTTTGTGGAGATGAAGAGACCGACTCCAAGGACAGTAAGCAGGAACGGTAGCGACATTGCGAGTAGGACGAAGACGTTGCCGTGGATGGGCACTTGAAAGACGACACGCATAATGGCGAGAATGAGGCAGAGTTCTGCGAAGCCGAGAATGCCGTAGGGGATCATCTTGCCGACCATGAGGCCGAGGGGAGCGACGGGAGTCATGGTGAGTTGCTCCAGTGTGCCGCGCTCGCGTTCGCGGACCAGGCTGAGGGCGATGAGCAGGATGATCATGACTTGCAGAAGAACGGCGATGAGGCCGGGCACGAAGAAGTTCGCCGAGCGAGTGGCGGGGTTATAGAGGACGGATGGGCGCACCTCAATGGGCATCTGCGATGAACCGAGGATGCGGCTGAGGGATTGTTCGAGGGCGACTCCGGTAGAGACATTGACGGCTTGTCCGGCGACGGTGGTGTCGGAGCCGTCGATGAGGACGAGGACGGTGGCGGTCGCACCACTTTGGAGTTGGCGGGCGTAGTCATAGGGGATTTTGATTGCGACGCGCGCTTTGCCTGCGCGCATGGCGGTGTACATGTCCGCGTTGGATTGAACGGTAAGGGCGAGGCGGAAGGTGTCGGAGGCCGCGAAGCTTTCGAGTAGCTGGCGGCTCTGCTGGGTGTGGGATTCATCAAGGACGACGGTTGGGATTTGCCTGATGTTGGTGTCGACTGCAAAGCCGAAGAGAAATAACTGGATGAGTGGGATGACAAGTGCGAAGAAGAGGGTACCGGGGTCGCGAACGATGTGGGTGAACTCTTTGCGGCAGACGGGCAGGAGACCGTAGAAGAGTGACTTCATTTCGCGGCCTCCATGATCTGGTAGGTCAGGGTGACGAAGACATCTTCGAGCGAAGGCACAATGGGTTGGATCTTAGCTTGAGGGAACTGCGTGCGGAGGGAGTCGATCTTCGTGGTCTCAACGAGAGAGTGAATGGAGCGGCCGAAGATAGTGGCTTCGCGTACGCCGGGTTGTTTGCGCAATGCTGCCAGGATTGTGGAGGTGTCAGGCGTTTCGATCTCTACGCGTGATGTGCCGGCGGGATTTGCTTCGGGCAGATGCTGGAGTTCGCCGATGGTGCCGAGAGCGACCAGCTTTGACATGTAGATGTAGCCGACACGTCCGCAACGCTCGGCTTCGTCCATGTAGTGGGTAGTGACGAAGAAGGTGACGCCCTGGCCGGAGAGGAGGAAGAAAAGATCCCAGAGGGAGCGGCGTGCGACGGGGTCGATGCCGGCGGTGGGCTCGTCGAGGAAGACGACTTCAGGCGAATGGATGATGGCACAGCCGAGAGCGAGGCGCTGTTTCCAACCGCCGGAGAGAGCGTTGACTCGGCGGTGAAGGTAGGGCTGGAGGCCGGTGAGGGCCAGGATCTCCTGGATGCGCTGCGTCGCGCGGGGGCCGGTGATGCCGTAGACGCCGGAGTAGAAGCCGAGGTTCTCGGATACGGTGAGATCTTCGTAGAGGCCGAATTTTTGCGACATATAGCCGACGTGCCGTTTGATTTCGGCGGCGTCTTTGCGGATGTCCATGCCGAGGATGGTGCCGGTGCCTTCGTTAGGGGGAATGAGTCCGCAGAGGGCTTTGATGATGGTGGTTTTGCCGGAGCCGTTGGGGCCGAGGAAGCCGAAGAGCTCTCCTTTGTTGATCTCGAAGGAGACGTCGCTGACTGCGGTGAAGTCTCCGAAGCGGATGGTGAGGTGGTCGGCGGTGATGACTGGAGTCATTGCAGCCGCACCGTTGCGGACATACCGGATTTCAGGACGCCGTCTGGATTGTCAACGCGGACTTTGACACCAAAGACCTGATGCTGGCGGTCGTCGGGAGTCTGGACGTTTCGCGGAAGGAACTCTGCCTGGGCGGCGATCTCCTGAATGTGGCCGGTGAAGGGACGTCCGTGAAGGGAGTCAACCTCGACGTGCGTGGATTGGCCAACCCGGACCGCGGCGAGATCAGTTTCCGGAACGTAGACCTTGACCCATAACTGTGAGGATTCGAGCATGGTGACAACGATCCTTCCGGGGCTGACGAGGTCGCCGGTGCGCACGCTGACTGTCTGGACGATTCCGTCTGCAGGCGCGGAGAGCTCGGCTTCTTTCAACTGCACGTCGAGTTGATTGATGCGCGCCTGAGCCTCTTCCATCTTTGCACGGCCAGAGTCGATGTCCTCTTTGCGATAGCCGCGCCGCATAAGATCCGATGCAGCCTGTGCCTGGCGGTAGCGCTGCAGGGCCGCCTGGATATCTTCTTTGCGCGTGCCTGCCTGTAGAAGTGCGAGGCGCTGACGAAGCGATTCGGCCTTCTGGGCGGTTGCGTCGCGCGTTGCCTTTGCGTTGTCGAATTGCTGGCGAGAGATGGTGTCGCCACGAACGAGCGTCTGCATGCGTTCGAAGTTCGTTTGGGCGTTGATGGCGTCGGCGTTGGCGGCGGCGTATTCAGCTTGTGCCTGCTGGAGCTCCTGCGACCTTGGACCGTTTTGTGCAGCGTCGAGCATGGCGCGCTGCTCCTGTGCGGTAGCCTGTGCCTGGGCGATCTCTTCGGGGCGATAGCCGCGTTGCAGGCGATGGTAGTCAGCCTGGGCTTGTTCGAACTGCGCTTGCACCTGTGCGCGCTGGGCCTTGAGATCGTCGAACTCGAAGCGTACGAGAATGGAGCCAGCTTTTACTGCCTGACCTTCTTCGACGAGAACGTCGGTCACGCGGCCGCCGATCTTCGAGCCGATCTGGATCTCGCGGGTTTCTATGGTGCCCGAGTAGACGAAGGAGTCTTTTGGATTTGTGCAGGAATGAATGAGCCATCCGGTGAGGACAAGTATTGCAAGGGCAGCGATTGCGAGAATGACTTTGCGTTTCAAGCAATTCCCTCCATGCCGAGCTTCAGGCGGGCGCGCATGTTGGTAAGCAACCAGGCGCCGGGTTCCTCTTCGCGGATAAGCCACTCAAGAGTGGTTGCCATGTAGATGGCGAAGAGTGTCTCGGCAATGAGCTGAGGGGTGGCGGCCTTGCTGCGTGGAATGCGCTTGATGGTACTGCTGAGTATGTCGATTGCTTCCTTGCGAGCCGCCATCATGGGGCCGTTAGTGACCTGCTGGAACCAGAGGCTGAGTAGCAGCCGTCGCGATTTGGCCGCGATCCGCGTGTTTTCGTCAGTTATGTCGAGAAAGAGTGCGATCACATCGTCGAATGTGAGCGTGTGACTGCCTTCACCGAATTGAGTGACAATTGTCTTCAGTTTTTCGACGCGGGTGCTGGCGATTTCACGAAGTATCAACTCCTTTTGCGGGAAGTAGTTGAAGAAGGTCGCTCGCGAGATGCCGACTGTGTCGCAGATCATCTCGACGGAGACGTCTTCGTATCCGTGAGTGGCGAAGAGTTCGAAGGCGACCCTGACGATCTCTGTTCGCGTGTAACGTTTCTGCTTTTCGCGTAACGAAAGTGTACTACGAGCCATAACTTGGACTATAGTCCAATTATTCTCTATTCGTCAAAATTCTCTCTGCCTTCATCAAGAGATACGGTAACCGAAGGGTAAACGTTTTTGGCTCCATGCAATCCATGCTGGTCGTGCAGCTATTCTCAGTTGTTGCTAAATCGCCAATGCACGCTGACGACTTTAACAGTCGGCGTTCTGACGTATTGCCGGCAATACGGAAATTTCGGCGCAACGGGCTTCCCCGCCAAACTTCTGGATAGCCCACCTCCTCGCCAGAACCATTTTCTCGTTGGTCGCCACCCTGTTGGTGGGTGCGCTGATGTCGGCCGGTGTAGGTTCGAATTTGAGTCCGGTTCCTGCAAAGGAGTAGAGCGGCTTGAGCAGATAGTTTTCGGCGTCTTCGGTTAGCTTGCCTTCTCATCCTCGCACGGCCCACACCCCCTCTATACCTTTTCAGAAGATGTATTTAGCCGCCAACTGCGCACGCCGAGGCGAGCTGTTGATGACTCCATCCGTAGCTGGATTCAGCCGCATAAACACCGTCGATGTAATCAATTGCGATCCCGTAGTGTCATAGGTCACATTATTGAAGACATTCTGTACCTCAAACCGCAGCTGCAGCGACTGCTCTTTATAGGTGCGGAACGACTTCGACAGATTCGCATCCATACTCCATATCGCATTCTGCCGAAGCCAATTTCGTCCGATATTCCCGAACTGACCAGCGGCCGGGATAGTGAACATAGCTCGTTGAGCTGCCGTCAGGAAGAACGTCTGTGACCCCGATGATGTCGTCTCTGTGTGGACTTTACCCATATGAGCATTGCAGGTGCCCGTACACATAGCCGGCGTCTGCACGCTGCCCGAATACGTATTCGATCCGGAGAAGATCGTAAGTGGCCGTCCTGATTGCCAGACGCCATTCCCTGAGATCTGCCATCCACCGGCAAGAAGGTCTGCCGCCCGGTTCCACTGCGACCCGAAGTGCCTGCCGTGACCGAAGGGCAGATCAACCACGTAGTAGCCAGTAATGACATGCGTATTGTCGAAGTCCGCCGCAGCATAATTCAGCGCTGGCTTACGGTAATCAAACGGTGTAGCGGCAGCCGACTGCGAGCTCCCCGTACCCACAAGGGTGAACGTCGGATCGAACGAACGCGTATCCAGCGTCTTCGAGTACGTATAGTTTGCTGTCACTAAGAAGCCCGACGAGAAGCGCTTCTCAAACTGCAACTGTAATCCGTTGTAGTTAGAGTAGTCCCGTGACTGCAAGACAAAGAGCCCTCCAAGATATTGCGAATATGGCTTGAAGAACCCAGCGGGCAATCCTGACGACACCACCAACGGCACGCCATTCGGATTCGCCGTAGTCGAATTCTGCAAGCGTGTAGCCAGCGAGTTCGCCAGTCCCGCAACATTGTTCGTGCTCAGGTTCGAGCTATAGTTGCGCTTGATGAACGCCGTGCCAGTCTCACCGATCAACCTGCGCGTATCCGACGAGATGATCTGCGTCATCAGCGGACTATCTTGACCCGCTTGCACCTGTTGAAATGCCGTCAGGAATCCGTTCGAGTTGATCTCCGACTGGTTCGAATCGTACCCCCCGTACAAATGCGTTCCATGATTCCCGATGTACGTGATCGTGAACGCCGCGTTCTTGAAGAGCTCACGCTGAATGCTCAGTCCCCACATCGCAACTGTCGGTGTTTGCATGTGAGGATCGGAGACAGTCAGCGAATTTGCGCTGTAAGCCAGTGGCGTGGTCAAAGCCAGCGGTGTCGCTGTCGGAGAAGGCGGGGCCCAGCCCGTCGCGCGCAGCCCTTGCGTTCCCGTCGTAAAGTTGTCCTGGCCGATGGTTGAGTTCGTAACCTGGTAAGTCAGTCCCGGCATTCCCTGAAACACCGACGACGAGAACGAGAAGGAATTGATGCGGTCGAACGCCATGCGGAAGTTGCCCCGCACCGACATCTTTCCATCCTTGAACGGATCCAGCGCGAACCCAACTGAAGGACCAAAATTCGTCCATCGATTATTCATGAACGGCCCATGGACAAACTGGAGCGTCTGCGTCAGTGGCGTACCGTACAGCACCGACTGGTTCGGCACAAGCCCCGGGAAGCTGTGCAGATTCGGCGCCATTCGCGCATCCAGTCGCAGGCCGTAGTCGATCACCAGATTTGGCAAAACCCTCCACGTGTCCTGCCCATAGAAGTCATACTCCGGCCAGCGATGGTCCATGTTGTTAATCGTCCCCGCCGGTTTGAATGCGGAGAGATCCGCCTGCGCAACATAGCCGGCCTGCAGCGAGCCAACCCTCCCCAGCAAATCATTGAGCGCACTGTTCAGGTTCGGCAGGTCGTTGCTTGTATTGATTCCGCTCGTTGGCGTCTTGTACTGTGTCGTACTCGCAGGATTCGAGCTCGTGCTAAACGTCACCTGCGGAATCCCATTCAGCGACCCGATCGATCCGCGCTCATCAATCTGCCGCCCATAGCGGAAGTTGATGCCCGCCTTGATGACATGCGCTCCCTTCACCTTCGTCACGTTGTCCACCAGCTGAAATGTCGTCAAATACCGGTTGTTCCCCAGATAGGCGTTCAGCGGAGCCGTTACAAGATTCGGATTGAAAGGCGTCTTCTGATTGGCATCGATCGCAGGATTCTCAAACCTGTACCCAAACCGATTCATGCCGACGACAAACTCGTTCGTCAATGTGGGCGTTGGACTCCAACGATAGTTCACCGCAAGATTCCGCGGCAGGCGAAAAGTGTTCACCAAAGCAGGCAGCCCTGGGAACGCGGGTAGACCGGCATTCACAACGTCCGCATAGGTGTTCTGATGACCCGAGACCCAGCGCACATACGCAGAATTTCGTTCGTTGAACGTGTAATCGATCTTAAACGTGACGTCCACCTGCCTGTCTGTTGATGGAGCGACAAAGTTGTAGCCCGCATAGTTCAACCCATCACCCGACTGAAACGTATTCGGCAGCGGAGCCAGCGCAAGAAAGCTCTTCATCGCCGGATCAAGCCCCTTATGGAACGGATCGTTCGCGACCATGTCATAGGTCGTGTAAGGAACAATGGCATTGCCGCTCCCATCCACGGAGGCGCCGGAGACTCCAGCCGGCTGATTGCGCCCGCTCGAGGCATACCGGAAGAGACCCTGCCGCGCCTGCGCCGTATACACCGTGCGCGAGGCCAACGTACTCGTCAGCGCGTGCAGCAGTTCTACGTTGACGAAGAAGAACGCCTTGTCCTTGAAGATTGGGCCGCCCAGAGATCCGCCCCCAAGATTCTGCACATACTGCGACCTGCCAAGGCCCGCGGCCTTGTTCTGCGGAGTGTTCGCCCGCAAAAACGGAGACTGATAAAACCAGAACAGGTTGCCGTGCCACTGGTTCGTCCCCGACTTCGTGACCATGATCACCTGCCCGCCCGAGTTGCGTCCAAACTCAGCCGTAGGTGCCGACGTGATCACGCGAAACTCCGAGAGCATATCCGGATTCTGGTGAGGCGGAGACGTGTTCGAGCCGCCCGACGAGCTCTCGTTTGCGTCGATGCCGTCCATCACATAGTTCCACGCGCGATCCCGCGATCCATTGACGCTGATGCCGCCGCCCGTGGCGTTCGCGCCATTCACCACAACGCCCGGAATAAACTGCACCAGTCCCAGAGGATTGCGCCCCCGGGTCCCTACGATTGGCAGCTGGGTCATCGTGATGCTGTCGATCGCCCCGCCAAAGTTGCCCGATGACGCCGTCTGCACCAGGTCGAATCCGCCTTCAACCTGAACCATCTCAGTCGAGGTTCCAATCTGGAGCTTGGGATCCACGCTGGTCGGAACTCCGATCGCTAGCACATTGCCCGTGGAGATAAATTGCTTGAATCCCGGAGCCTCCACCTTGATCGTGTACGTACCCACCTGCAGCAGATCGAACGTGTAGGTCCCCGACGTAGAGGTCTTTGTCACGAAAACCCCACTCGTCCCCTCATTCGTAGCGGTCACAGTGGCGTTCGGCACGACCGCGCCCGAGGAGTCCGTTACCTGGCCAGAGATACGGCTGGTTGTTCCCTGTGCGATGGCAAGAGCGGTAGACAAAAACGAGACCGTGAAAAGTACGAATAGCTTTCTGTATGACATAAAGCCTCCTCGGACGTTCATGCCCCAACGGGGCGCAGTTGAAAAGATCGATCTACACGCGCTATGGAAGAACAACAAAATACAGCAATCGAATCGAATTGGCGAATTTGCTAAAAAGACTCAGCTACCGCACCCCTCATGTCACTCGGCTGTGCCGCAGCTAGTGGCCCAAACAGACTGGCGCTCCCGCTGTGGGGTTATGGATTTCGGATTGGCGGGTGAAGATCCGAGTTTGGCCGTTGACACGAGGGATGGTCACCAGGCTTCAGGACGGAAGGCCCCCGGCTGCCGGCTAGTTCAGGGATGCGGTGCCAGCTGCTTGCCTTGTTCCATTAGGCCGCTCGCTGCTGTCTGTTTACGCTGCGACAAAGTCTTTGACTTATCAAAGGCGTCGGCTGCCAACTTCCCCTCGCCGGATTTCTGATAAAGCCTTCCAAGCTGAAAATGCGCGGACCCATCGTCGTCGCTCGACAAGCCTGCCTTGAACTCTTCGATAGCACGGGCTGTATCGCCCTGACCTGCATAGACCTGTCCCAACAGTACGTGGACACGCGGGACCAGCTCTGCCTTGGCTACGAGGGCCGCCTTCAAATAAGGCTCCGCTTCGGGATAACTATGCTTCGCAATCATGACCTCGCCCATCACGTAATTCGCCTCCGAGTCAGAAGGGTTTTCCGCCAGCGCTCTCTGGATCATCTCCGCAGCAGGATCAATTCTCTGTTCCTGCAAATAGTTCGCCGCAGCCCCGATCAACGCAGCAAACTCCCTCGGATTGATATCCAGCGCGACCTTGTACTCGGCTTCGGCATCGCTGAACTTGCCCCGGTCGCGATAGCTCTCCGCTAGCAACTCATGCAGTCGAATCGAGTCTGGTTCTACCTCGCCTGCATAGATTAAATACAGAACTGCCAAGCGCTGCTGCGCCCGAATCGACCAGTAAAGGCCGGCCTCCTCGGCGTGATAAGCCTGACGAAGCCTCTTCGCGGCCGCAAGAGTCGTTTGAAAATCACCCGTATAGAAAGAGCACGCGGCGAGCAGCGAAAGCTTATCTTGCGAAAGTATAGTCAGGGCAGGCAGAAGGCTCTTCGTGCATCTCCAATACTCACGACGCGTGTAATAGTCCTGTGCGTGCTGCGAAGGAGTAACGTCCACAACGGAACCGTCCGACTCATAGCCATCGACTGCCAGGGTTCTTCCTCCCTGAATCGACAATCGCAACATGGAAACAGCTCCAGCGGGGAGATCGGCCGAGCTTGCCTGCGCAAGAGCCTGGTCGAAGTTGCTTATCTGCTCTGCCGCCATCTCGATCGTCAGGACATAGGCATGTGCTCTCAGAAATCCCGGATCCAGCTCCCAAAGAGCGCCAAGCGATTGAATCGCAAGCTGTGTCTCGCCTCGTGCAAGAGCAAGACGTATCAATCCAAGCTCAGCCAGCGAGCATCCTCCGGCCTTCTGATCCTTCTCTAATTCATTCTGCGCCTCCGAGACCTCTCCGCGCCGAATTAAAACCAGGCCCAGCGAAGCTCGGCTGCAAGGGGGAGCATCAGGAACAGCGAGCAGCTTGCGATACGTCTCTGTCGCTTCCACCAGCTTCCCCTGATCGTTGAGCGACTCTGCATTGAGTTCCTGAAAGTACGGCGACTGGCGATTCAGTGCAGCAAACTCGCCCGATGCAGCTTCGGCAATCTCCAGATGTGTCACACCGCGCCTGTACCAAGCCTCACCACTTTTTTTGTTAAGTTCCGTCGCCCGCTGATAGGCGAGCGATGCGTTCTCGAATTGCTTCAATCCGAAATACGCTCGCCCAAGACCCATGTAGACCTCGGGATCGTTTGGATGGAGTTGCCGTGCCGTAGCCAGATAGCGGACCGCCTCCGCTCGATTTCCTAGTTGAAGATTTTCCAAGCCCAGGAAGAGAACCGGCACAAACAACTTTGGCTGCAATCTGTTCGCGGTTCTAAAACTCACCATCGCTCCGGCAGAATCTTCCGCTTGATGCTGCATCAGACCAAGATTCGCCCACACTTCCGGAACATCCTGTCGAATCGCCACCGCCTCTTGATACGCCGCGATCGCAGCAGGTATGTCGCCCGCAGACTGCGCCTTCACCGCATCTTGTAAATGCGATTCAAAGTCACCTTGGCCGAAGACGCTGCCCACCGACAACAGAAGAAAGAAAAAACAGTCCCTTAGTTTTCCGAACAAGCCTCTTCGAGGTGGGTGCTCGCAGCGATTCATAACTTTCCTACCGGGTCCATTCAATCTGCAGATCTTCACCTTGGCCACTATCAGGCAGTGTAAACGCCGCTACATGATGAGGAGCATCGAAGGAAGTCTGGACCGTCTGTGCACTGTCTGCAACAACAGCTTTTCCTGCGGTCGTGCTTCCGTAGACCTCTACTCGCAAACTCGTCCACCACGGAACATAGCTCCCCTGATGCGGTCCGACATGCACCGTAATGCCCTTCGGCGTCTCTACGCAACTAAACGCCATCCGCAGAAAATCTCCCTTCTTATAAGCAAACGACAGCCCGTCGTCCAGATAGATCGACCCTCTGCAGTTCTTGCCCGGATACACACGCAGCGTGAGCGGCCCCTTTGGTGTCTCGATCGTGCTTTGCGTAAGAGGCTGCATCGGCAAAATGGATCCTTCGCGTACAAACACGGGAAGAACATCCAGTTGTGGCTTGATCGTAATCTGTCGTCCAACAAGCCCTGATGGATTTCCGGTTGAGGAATCGGCCGTTAGCATCTTCTCGCCTATCTTTTCGCCTGTCCAATAGTTGTACCAATCCACAGATGGAAGCCGCACGGGATACGCATCAGGCTTTTCGGGATAGATACCGGGAGCAATCAGCATGTTCGCGCCAAACAGAAATTCGTTGGGCGCGTCCAGATCAATGGGATGCTTATCTTCGGTCGCATCGGGAAACTCTAGAAAGAGCGGTCGAACAATTGGAAGGCCCGTACGCGACATCTCTTCAGCCGTCGTATATAGATACGGCAGGAGTTTATAGCGCTCTTCGATATAGCGTCTTCGGATATCCTCTTGTTCCGCACCGTCAACCCAGACCTCTTGATTGGCCGAGGTATCACTCGCGTGATCACGGTCGATAGGCTGAAACGTTCCCAGTTCGATCCACTTGGTTAACAGTTCAGCCCCAGGGCTGCCGACGAAACCGCCTACATCGGCACCGCTCATCCCAAATCCGCTCAAACCAAGGTTCAGCAGCATCGGCGTCGTGAGCCGTAGATGGTTCCAGGTACTGCTGTTGTCGCCGGTCCATGTAGCGGCGTATCGCTGACCTCCCGCGTAGCTCGCGCGCGTCAGAACAAATGGTCGCTGATTCGGCGTAAGCGCAAGGAGTCCATCATAGGTAGCCCGGGAGTTCTCCATTCCATAAACATCGTGTATTTCGAGATGGGTCGTCGTACGTGGTCTGAAACCGGGCTCATCAATCCGATGCTGCACATCATCGGGCATCGTCTTGTTCGGAGTATCAAAGATGGATGGCTCGTTCATGTCATTCCAGAAGCCGGCGATACCATCATGAACAAAGTCCGCATACAGAGAGCCCCACCATTTACGGGTGCTTTCCCGGGTGAAATCCGGAAACACGGATGGTCCGGGCCAAACCTTGCCAATGTACACACTGCTGTCGGGCTTCTTCACAAAATGATCGCCTGTCATCCCGCTGTCATACGGTGCGTAATTTGCATCCGGGAGATGCGCGATGTGCAGATCGGTAATGGCCACTACTCTAAGATTCTGTTTCCGCAAATCTTCAATCATCTGTGCGAAATGCGGGAACTGCACCTGATCGACGGTGAACGGTCGATAGTGATCCTGATAATCAATGTCCAGATAGAGCGCATCCGCCGGAATCCTGTCTGCACGCAGGCGGTCTGCGATCTTTCTCACTTCGGACTCCGGATGGTAGCTGTAGCGCGACTGCTGAAATCCAAACGACCAAAGCGGTGGCAACGGCGTTGGTCCAGTCAGCCATGCATATGTAGAAAGCACATGCTTGGCATCGGGCCCATAAAGGATGTAATAGTCGAGAGGCCCGCCTTCCGAACCGAAAGAGTAGGCATCCGAATACTCTCGGCCAAAATCAAAACTGGTTCGCCACGTGTTGTCGAGCAAAACTCCTGCAGTTGTACCCCCGCGAGACGTCAGAAAGAACGGAATGCTCTTATAGATCGGGTCAGTCGATTCCTGAAAGCCGAAGCTGTCCGTATTCCAAAGGCTGTAAGAGTGATCTCTTCGATCCAGCGACCCCGGCTTGTCGCCCAATCCGAAAAAATGTTCGTCCACGGCCATCGTCTTGTAAACACGAAAGGCCGAACCGTGAAACTCGACCGGGTGGCCAATCGCATCTTCCTGGATCAACGTTCCTTTCAGGTCGGTAATGCGTAGCCGCATCGTAGACCGATCCACCTTTATTCTCAGCGCTCCCGTGCGAAACCCTACACTCGCACTATCTTCCTCTGCAAAGACACGCGCGCTCGCCGTTCGAGCCGTCGGCAGTACCGCCCACGAGGCATCCTCTGGCAGCTGTCCCTGAATGCCTACCCTCACCCGCAAGACATCATCACGAAGAGCAGTCACCTGCATCACGGCAGTCTCGCTTCGGATCTCGATGCCATTCCGGATCTGCTTGCTGCCGGTCACAGCCCTGAGCACAATGAGCTCCGGAACTGTGGAGATCTTCGCAGCAGACGGTGCCGACGTTGCCACCTCGCAGGGAGCCTCAACACCAAAGAAGCATGTCGCTAAAAAGACGAGAGCGAAAAAAAGAGTGTATTGCTTCTTCATCGGATGTTCGATTTCCTGACACGGGTAAATTGAGGCGCATGAGACTGTTGAGCGATCAAAATCGTAGCAGTCGGCCTCCAAGAAAAGCGTTTTCTAAGGCCGAGGTTTTGACGAAGTTTTGTCTAGGAACCAACGATGAGCGAGGTATTCCCCGCGAGCCCCGCTCCTAACGGGCGGAGGTAACAAAATCGTGGTATGCCGTAGGTTACGGCGGGTATAATCAATCCGCTTTCCCGTCTTTTTGAATTGAGACCAGGTTGATATAAAGGCCCGTGGGGCCTGCGGGAGAGAAGTCGAACTTTTTGGTGAGGTAGCACTGGTGCAAGGGGATTTCCGTATTAACGATTGGTTGGTCCAGCCCCAGATCAACTCTGTGGAGAGAGAGGGCAAGACCTGGCATCTCGAACCCAAGGTAATGCAGGTACTGGTTCATTTGGCCTTACACCCCAATGAGGTGCTTTCCAAAGATCGCCTACTACAAGCTGTATGGCACGACACCTTCGTGGGCGATGACGTGCTCGTGCGATGCATATCTGAAATCAGATACGTCTTCGGCGACGACCCCAAGTCTTCCCGGATAATCCAGACCATCCCCAAGGGGGGGTATCGTCTCATTGCAGCCGTTACGACAGACAGCGGTCCAGAGGCTGAACCTCAACCTGTTTCCGCTATTCAATCTTCCGCCAGCGAGGTGCACCGCCAAACGGGACATGAGCTAGTCTTTCGCTACGACTACGACCTCAGCCATCCGAAAGAATCTCATGGCCCAATCGCTGACGAGCCTCATCTCAATTCACCCAATGGACTACCGCATTCGGATGAAACGAATTCAGCCCATCCATTAATAGAGACCGCCGAACCAAATCACACTCAGGCTAGCAACGCGGAGCACAATACTGGCCGCGGCCATGGCTCATCCCGTCATCGCTCCTGGTTCATCTCCGCCGGCGTTTCTCTCGTAATTGTGTTCGCAGCGCTTGGCGGAGCGTACGCCTGGAACTCCATGCATCGTTCCGCGGTCGATTTTTTCTGGGGACCGGTCCTTAATTCAAACGATCCTGTTCTCTTCTGCATTGCCGATCAAGGGCAGTATGCTGCACTCACCCTCCGCGACGCCGCCGATCCTGCCCGTCAGGTCATCCTAAAAGACAATCTGACTGCCGTAGTCATTGACGACTTAAACGCCGTGGTTCAAATCACCGGCATTCTCAAGTCGAACGACAAGAAATATAGCCTTAAGGGCGAAGGTTCCACCAACCTCATCGACCTGAGGGCTGGTCCCACGATCTTCGTAGGCGCCTTCGATAACGCGTGGACTCTTCGTCTAACGAAATCGCTGCGGTATCACTTCGACAACAATCCTGAGATGACCCGATTTCGAATCATCGACAGCAATTCTCCAGCCCACACACCGTGGGTCGTCGACCGTCTAGAACAGATGGCGACAAATAACTACCGTGACTACGCGATCATCGCCCGCTTCATCGATAGCAATACTGGAAAGCCGGCCATTATCGTAGCCGGTGTAGGTCGAGGGGGAACGATAGCGGCCGGGGAACTTATCACGGACCCGACTTACCTCGCCCAACTTGCCGGCGCCGCGCGAGCATCTGGAAACAAGAAGAACATGGAGATCGTTCTGAGTACGCCAATCATCGACGGCGAACCAGGATCTCCGAAAGTGGAAGCTACCTATTTCTGGTAGAACTCTGCGAACACCAGCGAGAGTTTTTCGACTTTGAAGCAAGAGCCGACAAGCGGCTTGCGTGATTTCCCTGCGCCATAAATTTGAGGGGATATCGCGACAATTCTTCCGAAGAAATCCCGATCATCTCCGTTAAGACATTGAAACTAAATAATTTATTGCATCACCGAAACCTAGGAATTCGAGCCACAAAACATCAGTAAAGAATCTGTGATTCTCCACGACATCTATGCCCCTGCAAACCTAGGGTGGTCGTCGCTTTCAAAAACAAACTATTCCTGAGCTTGAAAGCGTTTCCGTTTTTGGAGAGGCAAATCATTTTGAGAGAGGCACATCAGATGCAATTCAATCGAGGCACAAGATCGCAATTACTTGCGACGATAGTGATGCTCGCCCTGGGCATCGCCGGGATAACCCGGTTACAAGCCCAGTCCCAGGCGTTCACTGCGACAATCAGCGGCACAGTCACAGACACCTCAGGTGGCGTTCTCCCCGGCGCAAAAATCACACTCATCAGCGCTGAGCGCGGCATCACAAGAACCTTCACAACTTCTGAGACGGGTAGTTACACCTTTACCTTGCTACCCCCCGCCGACTATGTCCTTAAGGTCGAGCAGCCCGGCTTCCAGACCTATGAGCAACGGGGAGTCTCCCTTGCCGCCGGTGTCAGCGTCCACCAGGACATTACTCTGTCAGTCGGTGCCGTCAGCCAGGAAGTTGTTGTTTCAGCCTCGGCGCCACTTCTGAACGCCGACAACGCCAACATCTCCGCCGACATTTCTCAAAGGCAGGTCGTCGAGCTCCCATTGAATCTTCGCAACGTCTTCGGTCTCGCCTCGCTCAACTCCTCAGTCAACAACTCGACGCAAGCCCAGATGGTTAACTCCAACGGTATCTCCGGCAGCGCCGACCAGGACATCTCCTTCCTGAACTTCGGTGGAACACACTTCGGCACCGCTGCCTATCTCCTCGATGGCACCTGGAACACCGCGCAGGACTGGGGCGGCGTTGTCTATGTTCCCTCCGTCGAAAACGTCCAGGAGTTCAAGATCCAGACCAATGCTTTCACCGCGCAATATGGCTGGAGCAGCGGTAACGTCGTCAACGTCGTCTCCAAGTCTGGCACCAACCGCCTCCATGGAGACGTGTTCGAGTTCTATCGCAACAGCGCACTCGATGCTAACAACTACTTCAACAACCGCAATGGCTTGGCGCGCCCCAGCTTCAACCGTAACCAGTTTGGAGGCTCTGTCGGCGGCCCCGTATACATTCCCGGTATCTATAAGCAGACCGAAAAAACCTTTTTCTTCTTCGTCTACGAAGGTCTCCGCCAATCGACGCCCGCTACCCTCAGCGCCACAGTGCCCACTCAAGCCTTCATTGGCGGAGACTTCAGTAGTCTGCTCACCAGCACCGTCGTAGGCCATGACGCGCTAGGTCGCCCCATCTACCAGGGTGCAATCTACGATCCATACAGCGTGCGCGCAATCACCCAGGGCCAGGTCGATCCACGAACTGGCCTGGTCGCCACGTCGACTGGATTCATCCGTGATGCTATCCCCGGCAACAATGTCGCTGGCCGCATCGATCCGGTTGCCGCAAAGATCGCCGCCGGAAAATACTGGCCTTCACCCACCAACAGCTCGCTCTTCAACAATTTCTTTGCCACGGCCCCTGCGAGTGCACACTCCGACGAGTATTCGATTCGCGTCGACCACAACATCAGCGACCTCTCACGTATCTATGCTCGCTACTCTCACAAGGCAGAAGTAAAAACCAACTCGCCAGCCTTCTTCGGCTCCTCGAATCCGGGAGGTCCCGGAGTCACCAATCCCAATAATCGCTGGAGCTTCGATCTTGGTTACAGCCATATCTTCAGCCAGTCACTCATTCTCAGCGCTAACGCGGGCATGAACCGTTGGATCGAGCAGTCGGCGACCCAGGGAGATGGTTTCAAGCCCTCCACTCTTGGCCTGCCCGCTGGTCTTGACCCCATCGCTAACCAGTTCCCGCAAATCAAAATCGATAGCTTCTCCGGCCTCGGGCCCGGCGCTATTAACGGCCAGGACTCCTACGCTGTCCCACGGAACTACATCACCTACTCGGCCGACCTTACCAAGAGCCTCAGCAAACACACGCTGAACTTCGGCTTCATGGGTGTCGTCAACCAGATTCTCGGTGGCCACGTCTACGGGACGAAGTTCAACTTCATCACCTCAACCACAGCTGGGCCCGATCCTTCCAACCCAACCCAGGGAACCGGCTTCGGCTTCGCTTCTTACCTCCTGGGCGTTCCCGACAATACCGGATCGACCGGTATCAATGCTCAGCTAGCTACCCAGAAGAACTATTTCGGCGGGTATGTTCAGGACGACTGGAAGCTCGATCCACGTCTCACCGTCAACCTTGGCCTGCGTTATGAAGTTCAGACGCCACTCACTGAGCGGCATGACAAGCAGCAGTACTTTGACTTCACTGCAATCAACCCAGTCGGAGCAGGAACTGGCATCAATACTCCCGGTCAACTGGTCTTCAACGGGGGAGGCCACACCAGAAGCCTCTACGATACCCAAACCACAAACTTTGGACCGCGCATTGGAATCAGTTACCTCCTCAAACCGAACATGGTACTTCGCAGCGGCTATGGACTCTTCTTCATCCCAACCTTCACTGGCAATGGTCCTGCAGACGGCTACACCCAGACCACGCCGATTCGCGGTACAAACGGCGATAACTCAGTCTTCAACACACTTAGCAATCCAGTGCCTAACGGAGTTCTTCTGCCGCAGGGCAGCGCGCTCGGTTCGCAGCAAGATGTCGGACAGGGCGTACCTGCTGTAAGGCGTGCCCGTGCTTCTTCTTACCTTCAACAGTGGATGTTGGGCATTCAATATTCCTTCCACACAAACGACATGCTTGACATTACTTACGTCGGAAACCGTGGTCTCAAACTGTCTGCCGGCACCTACGAGAGAGACATGCTAAACCCACAGTATTTCTCTCTCGGACTAGCTGCACTCACCGCACAGGTTCCCAATCCTTTCAATGGAAAGATCACGGGTACAGGATGCAGTCTGCAAGGTGCAACAGTTCCACGTTGGCAGCTCCTCCGTCCCTATCCGCAATATTGCAGTGTTGCAGAACAGGAAGCCCCACTCGGCGACTCCTACTACAACGCTCTTCAGATGACCTACACCCACCGGTTCAGCCATGGCTTCTCCGTGCTGGCCTCTTACACGTTCTCGAAGTTCATCGACGACGTCGAAGGCAACAATGGCTGGGCAAACTCTGGCCCAACCAGCATCCGCAACTATTACAACCTCGCTGCCGAGAAGTCCGTCGATGGCGCCGACATCCCTCACAGCCTCGTAGTCAGTTACATCTATGAGCTTCCCATCGGAAAGGGTAAATCCCTCGGCTCCAACCTCAGCACACCCGTCAACGCCGTCGTTGGAGGCTGGCAGGTGTCCGGAATATCAACATTCAAGCAGGGATTCCCGCTATCCATCGCACCGGCGAATAATACTCTCGGTCAATTTGGCGGCAACCGGCGTCCCGACATCGTCGCAAATATGCACGTCGCTAATCCTACGATCGACCGATGGTTCAATGTAGGTGCCTTCCAGGACCCCAGTGATCCCTTCGATTTCGGGTCCGCGCCACGCTACATCTCAACTCTGCGTGCTCCTGGCTACCAGAACTGGGATTTGTCTGCTCAGAAGTACTGGCACTTCGGCGAGGTTACTCGCTTGCAGTTCCGGGCGGAGTGGTTCAATGCCTTCAACCGCGCAAACTTCTATGCCCCGAATCAATTTCTGGGTAATAGAGTCACGAATACGGATGGAAGCTACGGGGGATCGTTCGGTCAAATCAGCAACGCTTTCGCAGCAAGAGACGTTCAATTTGCGGCCAAGTTTTACTGGTAAACAGCCGAAGGAAACTGGATCCATAACCTAACTAACTCGATTCGACAGGCTCTTGTGCGCTGACACAAACGCGCAAGGGTCTGTCGAATTTTTGCGTGGCTGCTGTTCTGAGCTGGTTGGCGGTTCACAGCGGGCGTGATACCGGGCGCGGAGTAGAGCCCCACTTTGGATTAGTTGTGTGGGAAGGGAAGTGACAAACCGTCTTGGCTCCGGGCACCAACCCTCCGTTTCGATCGGCGTTGCCGGACCAGCGGCCCTGAACTTCGCATCAATCTCCCGTTTCGCTTCTTCTGCAACGCTCCAGGTGCGCACCTGAACTGTTCACCGCCGTATGACCAGCGAAGATGTTTTGAGCATTCGCAGTTTTTGTGGAACTCATCACTCTTGCGAGGGCAATGAGCCAGCACACAAATCCGGATCTATCTGGAAAACGCTATTGATTTTGAAAGGGGATAAATTTTGGAGGCGCGGGTCGGGATCGAACTGACGCATAAAGGTTTTGCAGACCGTTTGAGCCAGTTTGTATGGTTTTGTGCCATCTTGTATGTACCTGCACAATCAATGAGTTAGGTTTCCGCTATCCTAACTGCTACAAGCTCATACAAGCAGGTACTCCCCACAAAATTCCCCCCCACGTTCGCGTATAACGGGATTCTCCGCTATGCCGGAGCATTACAGCAGGGGCATTACACCAAGGTGACTCTGTCATTTGTCGCTGGTACATCACCTGATCTCAGCCGATCCTTGCTGATCGATAACCAGAACTAGGAAAAACCCTAGTGGACGCTGGGGTTGACGAATTGTACCTTTCTCCTGAAACTCCCCTAACGTGCCCGAATGGACCCGGGAGAGAGAACGCGAGTGTCACTCACAAACATTTACGGATGCTGTCGCGTTGGCGCTTGAGCACCTCTTCTCGGGAGTTCCGAAGGTCCAGGAGGAATGGTATCGATGTCTATGGACTCCTCGTAAAGGGTGCTCTCTATCGTTGTAGATTTCAGTGATGTATTGCCGTGGGTTTGCGAGAAATTCGAGGACAAGCGTGGACGAGATTTTCAAACGCGTTTGGGAGAACCTAATCGGTCGAACTACTGGACCGATGAATTTCCGACTGATCATTCAGCCGTTGGTAGCTAGCTTTCTTGCGATTCGCTCGGGGCTTAAGGACGCCCGCGAAGGGCGACCCGCATTTCTATGGTCGATTGTGAAAGATCCGCCCTATCGACTTGCGTTTCTGCGGCATGGGTGGAAAGACGTCGGAAAAGTGTTCCTCCTTGCTGTCGTTCTGGACTCAATCTACCAACTCATCGTTCACCGCGGGGTGTACGTCCTCGAACTGTTGATTGTCGCGACCACATTAGCAGTCGTGCCCTACCTCTTGATTCGAGGCCCGGTCAATCGTCTAGCCAAAAGATTTGGCCTGACTCAGAAATCGCAGGAAAGAAGCAATCGACATGAATCGCAAACAGAGACTTCAAGGAGGATGAAATCCAATGGATCATGACTGGACGAAACCCGTAGCGATGGCGATCCCGAAAGAGGGCTACTTCAAGCTTGAGCAGGGAAGATATGGTCCGATTTATCCTCAAACCCCAGCCTGCTACGGCTTCTCAGTTACCGCGAAGGTCAAGCCGGGCCGCGAGCAGGCAATTCGTGACTATGGAAAGAACATTGAAGAGGCTGTGAAAGGCGATCCATTTGTCCTCGCGCCATTGAAGCTTCACTATCTGCGTTGGATCCTGTTCGATGTCGGTTCGGGTTTGCACTTCATGTATCAGGGCATCTTCGACACGGACTTCGACAAATACCTTGAGGATGCAGTGGCACTCTTCCTCAAGACAGGCATCACGACAGTCTTCGTAAACCTCGAAGGATGGCCGGAGGACTGGAAGACAAACATCCCCGCAGTCATTAAGTTCTTCCGAGAACATCAGTGTCCAAGTTTTCTCGAGTATGGAGAATATCCCTACGTGAGCGCCGACGAAGTCAAAAAGGCTCTTAAATTGAAGGCTGCTTTTTCCAACATGCTCGACCAGATGCAATAGATAAAAGGTGCGATTGCAATTCCTATTCAGAGGCTGACATGTTGGAACTAAACGATATTCAGCACTTTCTATTGGCACGTACACCAGCGCTGGCCGCCAGGTACGAATTCCTGAGCTTCCGAGACGCTGCTGCTGGGCAGGCCTGGTTGGCGGGCCTGATCGATAAAGTCGGGACAGGGGAATCGGTCGGGTCAGCCTCTCCAGATTCCAGGTGGGTCACGATAGCTTTCACCTGGAACGGTCTGCGCGCTCTAGGTGTGGACGAAGCATCATTGGCCTCGTTTCCAGAAGAGTTCAAGCAGGGTATGGCTGCTCGAGCAGAAATACTGGGCACGACGGGCGCCAATCACCCGGATCATTGGCTAGGTGAGATCACCAGCCCGGCCCTCCATGCCATCGCGATTCTTTTTGCCCGTGATGTTCCAGAGCGCGAGCGGTGCAGGCAGGAACACGCTCGCTATCTGGCTCAGATAGGTGGAGTAGATGTCCTTTCCTCTTTGGATCTGGAGGCCATTCCGCCGTACGGATATGCGCACGAACATTTCGGCTATCGCGACCGGCTGTCGCATCCTGTGATTGCAGACACAGGCGAGGAGCCAACACCTGGCTCAGGTCGTCCGATAAAGGCAGGTGAATTCTTTCTTGGATATATCGATGAGAGCGGCGTGCAGCCGATCATGCCGCAACCCGAGGTCCTCTCGCGTAACGGCAGCTACCTAGCCTACTTGAGAATGCACGAGCATGTAGGTGCCTTTCGAGACTTTCTTCGTCAACACGGCGAAACAATGGAAGATCAGGAGTTGTTGGCGGCCAAGCTCATGGGGCGCTGGCGCAGCGGAGCGCCTCTTGTTCTCGCGCCTCACAAAGACGAGCCCGCGCTCGCTGGAGATAAACAGCGGACCAACAACTTCGACTTCGGAAAGATGGATCCCTACGGCTATGCCTGTCCCGTCGGCTCACACATTCGGCGCATGAACCCACGCGACACGGGCGAGAGCATGGAACGCCACCGGATGATACGGCGAGGTGGAACCTATGGCCCCGCCTTACCCGAAGATGCGCCGGAAGATGGCGTGGAGCGAGGAATCGCCGCCTTTATCGGATGCGCCAGTCTTGTTCGTCAATTCGAATTTGCGATGAATGTATGGGTAAACGATCCCAAATTCAAGGATCTGGGTAACGAGCGCGATCCTTTTGTCGGAACACAGGATGGCACCTTTGACATCACCATTCCAAAGCGTCCCATTCGGAAGCAGATCAAGGGTCTGCCCGCGTTCACAACGATAAAAGGCGGAGCCTACTTCTTCCTTCCTGGCATAAGGGCACTGAGATTTCTAGCTTCTGGGCAAGTGTGATTCCGCAAGGACAAAAATAAAGATCGAGGAGGACCTGCAACATGACAACATCCAAAGGCCGCCCTAGAACATACAACCAGGTTCAGGTCCCTCGCCCCTATACGAAAGGCAAACCACGGGTGTCTATCTACTGGACATGGAGTTATCCCTGGGAAGCGAACCGGAATATCGCCGAGATGGACAACCGCTTCTCCACCATCACTGAAGTTCGCCGTGTCGCTTGGCCCGCCTATGAATCGGCCGAATTCTCAGCAAAAATGTTCCTGCAGGGAATCGCCGGAACGCTGGAGCTCTTCCACCTCAGCCTCCTCAGATTCCAGAATCTGGCAGGCGAGATCACCGGCCATCCCGTCGCCGTCTACCAACGCATCGATCAGGCAGGACAGAAACTGCCCATTGACGAACGCATCCTCGACGACACAGACATCCTCATGGTCTTTGGTCTGGATCATATCGTTACCGAACAGGAAGCAGCTCCGGAGGAGATTGAGGCTCTCCACCAATTTCTCGCCCGCGAAGGAAGCTGCCTGATCCTCGGCCCGCACCACGATGTAGGTGTATCCAACGATCTCAAAGAGCGGGCCATGGAGTACGCCCATCACGGCGATCCTCTTGTTCCCCGTCAGCAACGCTTTGGCAAATACACGCGCTCTCTCATGAATGGACTCAATGTGCCGGTCGAGAATCGCTACGGTCTGCGGCCCGCAACTGTTCCCGGAACCAATCGCCTTCAACCTTTGATCACGACGAACGACTTGGATACCCGAGGCTGGCTCAGCGGCGTCTCGACGTTTAACTTCCACCCACATCTGCCTCACTACGCAGTGACGACCAACGACACCAAAGCCATCCACGTACTGGCCCGGCAACCGATCGACACCTCTCACCCGCATCCGTTCACAGAGGCGGGAAACCGCGACTTCAACATGTTCCTCTGGATGCCTCCCAGCGGCAAGCGTGCTGGCGACATCCTGCTCGCAGACTCCACGATCTTCACTACCTTGTTCGGAGGGGATGAGAGCCTGGAGCGCTTCTGGAAGAACCTTGTGACCAAGTGAAATTTATGGAGGAAGCATGTCCATGCTCCGGACGAAGGGTCTGGGCCAGCTGGATCTGGAGAAGCGTCCTCGTCGCAATGTGCACGGTGATTCTCCTGGGGCAAGCTCGCGCTCAGAGCAGAGGTGTGTATCCCCTCGGCATGACAGCCACGAACTCCGGCGTAACGCCAGCGCCTGGATTTACCTACGCTAACCAGTTGCTCTTCTATTCGCGCGATCAAGCGAAAGACGCTAACGGTGATACTTTGCCCATCACCGGAAAGAACTCCGTCTTGATGGACATGAACTCACTTATATGGGTAAGCCAAAAGGAAGTCCTGGGAGGTGCGCACTATTCGGCGATTGCGACACTGCCGTTCGCAAAGAACGACCTCACGGCAGACATCCACGGCAATATCAGCGGTGGCGGCGGATTCGCCGATTCGTATTACGTGCCGTTTGTTCTGGGTTGGAACAACGAGCGCGTTCCCCTTCGCGTTATGTATGGATTTCTAGCTCCCACCGGCCGATTTGCCGCCGAAGCCAGCAACAACGTTGGGTCGGGCTATTGGACACATGCCATTTCGTCTGGTCAGACGTTCTACATAACAAAAGCCAAATCAGTCGCACTCTCCGGTTTCGAGATGTACGAATTCCATACCACCCAGGAAGGTACAGGAACTCATCCGGGCGACACCTTCGATCTCGATTATTCGCTGATGCGAACATTTGCGTTCAGCAAAAGCCCTTTGTTCCAACTTGGAGTGGCAGGCTACGCGCAGCGTCAGATCACAGCCCATACAGGCCCTGCGATTACTCCGGATCAATCAAAGGAACGCTATGCAGTGAACGCGCTTGGGTTCGCGTCAAGCGCGACGTTCCCCAATCGAAAGCTGAATCTGGGGCTAAAGTTCTTTGAGGAGTTCGCGAACAGATCGACATTCCAAGGATTTTCTCTCCAGGCTTCCGGCTCCATAAGTTTCTAGGGAGTGTCGGATTTTGCTGTGCACAACGGGCGTGAGCGAACAGGTAAGAGATATAGAAAGAGAACTGGAAGACGTATCGGCAAGTGTGCCTCGTCACCGAATTTCGTTCTCGTCAGGGCTAAATCGCCAATGCACTCATCGGCCGCACCTGGTCGTATTACCGCCAATGCGGAAGTAACTCCGAAATATCTGTATTGCCACAAACCGGACATTACTCTAACAACCTCGAGATCGCTCGACTTATATCGCGCCCTGGATCACCGGCGCGTATTGGTATAGCGTCTCCCTACTGATGCCGAATTCGCGTGCAAGCGCAGTCTTCTTCTCGCCTAAGGCAATCCTCGCGCGCAGCTCGTGTACGCGCTCAGGATTCAGAGACGGTTTGCTTTGGCTCACGGGCCAGGCACAGCACATCATGATTCATCCCGGAGGAGGCAATTCCGGCCGCGGTCGAGACGAACTGATAGCAATGATCATGGCGGACTCTACGCTGGAAGCAATCTTGGCAACGATTTACCTTGATGGTCTCAACGACATCGGCCATGCGCGATGCGGCCTCAAAGACTGTCCGAAATTCTTTGAGATCACTTCTAAACATGCTCGACAGTATTGCTCTCAGGCGTGTGCTCACAAAGCTTCCGTTCGAAGGTGTAGAGCAGCAGCACGAGCAAAAGCAAAGTCAACGAAGTCTGCAAAGAACAAGAGAGGCACAAAGCGATGACCGTATTCAAGAGGGGCGAAGTCTATTGGTTCGAGTTTGTTCATGCAGGTCGCCGTCACCGTCGATCTACAAAGGTGAAAAGTCTTCGAGAAGCACGGCAGATCGAAGCGAAGTCAAGACGGCCCTCGCGATGGGTGACGTTGGAATTATCGAACGGAAGAAGGTTCCCTCCATGAAAGAGGCAATGTCGGACTTTCTCGCATGGTTGCACCAGGAGCACGCGAGCAAGTCCGCAACATACGGCGCTATGTCACCAGCAGCAAAGCGCTGCTTCAACACTTCACGGATGCTTCGCTCTAGTGACGCTGGCAGCGATGCTCGGTCACTCCAAGATTCAGATGGTTCTCCGCTATGCACACCCCACGCAGGAACACCAGACCAAAGCGATGGAGAGATTCGAGCGGTTCGTGGCGGAACAGCAGATCGCAGCCGCAGCGCGTCAGCAGGGAATGTCAGAGATGATGATCCAGTAGCAGAGTGCGACGAGTCCCCACAATTTCCCCCACAGCGCCGGGGGAAGTTGATTGGGACAGTCACGTATCTTATTGAAAATTTTGGAGGCGCGGGTCGGGATCGAACCGACGCATAAAGGTTTTGCAGACCTCTCCCTTACCACTTGGGTACCGCGCCTCGGGTGGGCTATTCACTTTGAAGCCCCTCTGAATTGTAGGTGAAGTGTACCGCAGGCAGGGGGTTTTTGGAGCGGGAGACCGGGGTCGAACCGGCGACATCTTCCTTGGCAAGGAAGCACTCTACCACTGAGCTACTCCCGCGCTCACATGTACAAGTATAACGGCCAAGCCCCGTATGGTCAACGCGCGGAGACCTGCGTCTTTACAAGTGCAAACGATAGGCACAATTTCTGCATCTCACTTCATCAAGTGACGGTCTGGGGGAGTTTATAACCGGCATGGCAGTTACAGCAACAGCGACGCAGGGGCAAAGGGAAATGCAGCATTGGCAAGCGCTGCTGGACTCCGCCGGCGAAGGAATCTGGGGGCTGGATCCAGAGGGGAGATGTACGTTCGTCAATCGAATGGCGTTGAACACCTTTGGTTTCTCCAGCGACGAGCTACTGGGAAACACCATCCACGACTTGGTGCATCACCATTATCCCGATGGGCGTGCCTATCCCGCGTCTGAGTGTCCGCTCTACGGTGTTTTGCGGAAGAAGAAGGCCTTGCGCCGGATCACCGATACGATGTTCCGCAAAGACGGAAGCTCGTTCGTGGCGGAGATGTCTGCGCAGCCCGTTGTGGTTGGCGGACGGGTGACGGGTGTTGTCGTCACATTTCGGGATGTGACAGAACGCCGTCTGCAGCAGGATGAACTGCGAAAGGCCTACGAGCTTGCCGAGCAGCGAACGGCGGAGCTGGACGCTGTAATTGAAAGCATGCCCCATGGCGTATACGTGGTCACTCATGACGACAAGGTGCGCTGCAACCATCGGGCAAGAGCCATGAACGGCGACCGCTTTCCTTCTGAACTCCATACGCTTGATCGCGCGTTAGCTGGAGAATCATCCGCCGAAGTCGCGAAGACGGGAGACCGCTGGATCCGCAGCGTGGCAGCGCCTATTTTTCTAAACGAGAAGATCCTCGGCGGCGTCGCCGTGAATACAGATGTGACGCAGACACGGCTGCAGGAAGAGGCGTTGCGTAAGGCAGAAAAATTGGCCGCCGTAGGACAGTTGGCATCGTCCATTGCTCACGAGATCAACAATCCCCTCGAGTCCATTACGAATCTGCTTTATCTGGTGCGGCACTCGCAGTCCATGGAGGATGTGCAGGAGTATGCCAAGATAGCCCAGGACGAGTTGGCGCGAGTTACGGAGATCACCGTTCAGACGCTGCGCTTCCACCGGCAACAGACCAGGCCTTCAAAGGTTGATCTGGTCGAACTGTTACGTACGGTCATGTCGCTTTATACGGGGCGTTTGCTGGTTAGAAGCATCAGCGTCGAAATGAAGCTTGTCGCCGCGCCAAGCGTGCTCTGCCTGGAGGGTGAGATCCGTCAGGTGGTCAATAATCTGGTGCGGAATGCGCTGGATGCCATGGGGTCTGGCGGCCACTTGCTCATCCGGTTGCATCCGCAGACTGACAGCCGAAGTGGGAGGCAGGGAATACGCATCACAGTGGCCGATACCGGAGAAGGGATAAGCCCCGAGATCGAATCCCGGTTGTTCGAGCCCTTTCAAACCACAAAAGAGTTGACTGGCACGGGCCTTGGGTTGTGGGTCAGCAAGGGCATCGTCGAAAAGCACGGTGGATACATCCGAACAAGGACCCGGCGCGGAGCCGGTCACGGAACAGTATTTGCGGTGTGGTTGCCGTGCGAGGGTGGAATCAGTCTGACTTCTGCGGCGAATTGAAAGAGATGCGCGGTCCGGCGACGATGCTCGAACGGCGCCGGACGACGTGCGGTGTGATCAGCAGAACGATCTCGCTGGAATCAGTCTCTTTTGTTGTATCCGCCGTTGCGGTCTGGAAGCCGGGCAACTCGGCGAGCCCGGGGTAACCGCTGATGGCTGCCGACTCCGTCCTCGACAACGTACTGAAGAGAAGGGCAGTATCGCCGTCGGCCACAGTGACGTCGGAGACAAACTGGCGGCTGGCGAGGACCGGGATATTGTTGATGGAACTGCCCGTCAGTGCTTCGACCTTGAGATCGAGCTTCATGCTGATCTCGCCCGACTTCTGTATCGTGGGCGTCGCCTTCAGGGTCAGGCCGAGATCCTCATACTGAATCTGGGGTATGGTGACCGCGGTGCCGGTGAGCTGATTCAGAAGGCTCGAGGCACTGACTCCGTTGATGGTGACTCCGGCGAGCGCAGACGAGTTGGCCGTCGGGCCGCTCGTATAGGTGGACGTGGTGATGGGATAGCGTGTGCCTGCTCGAAAGGTGCCTGCCTGGCGGTCGCCCATGCGAAGCTGAACGTTGTCCAGGGCGCGAGCGTCGCTGGAGTTGAGTGCGAGGTTCAACGTCAGATTCAGATTGGTAGTAACGCCAGTCTGCGTAAGGCCGCCACCGAAGAAACCAATGGTGTTGGTGAGCAGCGTGCTCTGCACGAGTCCGGAGGCGATGAGCGCTAGCGCAATGGTGATGTCGCTTGCATTCGCCGGAACAAGTCCCTGGGCGATGGCCTGGTTGACGATCGTCTGATTCGAATTGACGATGTTGCGCGCCTCGGAGGCGACGTTGTAGACGCCGAACTGCTGGGGCAATTGAACGCCGATGTTGCTTTGACGAGTCCGGTCGACCGAATAAAGATTGAGCTCAAGCATCACCTGGCTGCCGCCGTCGAGCAGATCGGCCAGCGTCAGGTTCACAGCGGTCAGCGTGTCCTCGGGCGCACGAAGGACGAGGTCGCCGGCTGAAGTCTCCACGCTGGTCTGCTTCACATCGAATACGGTGCGGATGATGTTGCCAAGCTCCTGCATCTGGTCAGTGGGCAAGCCCGGGATATAGATCGTCTCTTGCAACTGACGCTCGTAGCGCTGGCGGTTCTCGGTCGTGTCCTTCGCGATGAGGACGCTCTTGGAATCAAGCGGCACGGCGAAGAGGCCGGCCATCTCCATCAGGATCGGCGTTGCCTGCTGGTAGGTGACGTCCTCCAGGTCGAAGCGTAGGTTCTGTGTCGGAACAGATTCATCGAAGCTGGGACGTATCCCATAGCTGGAATAGACCTGCCGCAGCACATCCCGCAAGTCGGTGTGGACGTGGAAGCTCTGCGTACCGGCCTTAGGTTCAAGCGTCACTGGCCCGGCAGGCACCGGGCCCTCTCGCAGCCATGGCTCAACCTTAGCTTCAATCTTTGGGCTGAAGCTGATGGCTGGTGTGGCGTTGTCCGTGTGCTGCGTAACGATATTGTTTTGCGGATCGAGAGCGCTGGCCTCGGCGAGCAGCTTCTCCGCTTTATCGGTCTGTCCGAGCAGGCGGGCCTTGCCGGCCTCCTGGACGAGCTCGGTGACGTGGTGTTCGCGGGCCAGCGCAAGAGCCAGCGCGTACTCGCTGTTGCTGGGATTGAGCTTCAGGGCTTTGGCGAATTCCTTCTCCGCGCCTGCGAGGTCTTTTCGATCAAGCAGCCGAGCTCCGGCCAGATAAGCGTCAGCCGCAGCCTCTGTCTGATGCTTGCCGGAAGTCTCAGGGATGGCACGGGCCCCTTTGGTAGCGGCCGTAACGGGCGCTTGCGTCTGTGGGGCAGCAGGCTCCTGCGCATGGGCCGACAAAGCAAGGCAGAAAATCGCAGACGCCGCGGCCCGCAAGGGCAGGGGAGTGGCGCGGGGCTGTGAGTAATCTTTCATCTACTGCTGATTTAGACGCAGACGGCGGCTAACGGGCTCTTGCAACGCCCTGAGCGATGCCCTGCAGATGGGGGCGTTCGCTCACCGGAGGCCGGCGCATGCCGTTCCGAATCTGCGCCGTGTCCATATCGAGCTCGGCCAGTGTGCGGCTCAGCGTGTTGCGGTGCATGCCGAGCTCGTCGGCGGCCTTGCACTGGTTACCCTTGTGGTGAGCGAGTACTTCGAGGATGTAGCGCTTCTTGAACTGGCGGACGGCCTCCGCGTAGGGAATACCGGCACTGTGCATCTGCGTGATCAAACCATCCAATTCGCGCTTCAAGGTAACTCCTCGTTTGTCGTCTTTACTATTTGCGACGCTTCCTCATTGTGACCCTAACTATGCGGTTTGATCCAATCGGGTGCATTGTGCTTGAGCTGTGCTACGCCGTCCAGAATAAGCTGCTGCAGGTCGTGAGGTACAACGAAGGATACAGCATGAACCCCCGCAAGGAAATAGGGTGCGAGGTGAGAATTTTCGATCCAGTCGGTTTTTGGCAGAAAAGCCGTCGCCGCCATCAGGATAGCGACCCCCAGCAGGCACCCTCGGGCAAATCCGAACCCCGCTCCCAGCAGCCGATCGAAGAAACCCAGCCCGATAGCGTCGGCCGTACGGTGCAAAGTTCGGCCGATCAACGCCGCCACGATCATGACCCCGACGGCGATCAAAAGAAAAGCAACAACATCGGCCGCCGCTGCCGAAGTGATGATGCGTCGAAGCAAAGCCGCAAGAGCAGGGTAGTTCCAGGCAGCCAGCAGAATTCCGGCAACCAGCCCTCCCAGCGAGAACAACTCCAGCAGAAAGCCGCGCACAAAGGCCACAACGGTCGAATACGCGAGGATGGCGACGAGGAACCAATCAAATAGGTTCATAGTGTTGTTGTTTAGGTCAGGCTGGTGCGGCCTGTAATCAAGTGAAAGGCTTCAAGGTACTTCTCGCGGGTGCGGGCAACCACCTCGTCCGGCAGCGCTGGTGCCGGAGCCTGCTTGTTCCAGCGGATCGACTCTAGATAATCGCGGACATATTGCTTGTCGAACGATGGCTGCGCCCCGCCCGGGTTGTAGGTCTCGGCTGGCCAGTAGCGCGAAGAGTCCGGAGTAAGGACCTCGTCGGCCAGAATAATTTCGCCGTCGATCAGGCCAAACTCAAACTTCGTGTCTGCAAGGATCACACCCTTGCTGGCCGCGTGCTTTGTGGCTTTCTCGTAGATCTCCAGCGTTAGGTTTCGTAGCGCCTCCGCGTGAAGCTCCCCGACAGTCGCGACCATCGTCTCGAAGGAGATATTTTCGTCGTGACCGCCCGTGTTGATCTTGGCCGCGGGGGTAAAGATCGGTTCAGGCAGCCGGTCCGATTCGCGCAGCCCCTCAGGCAGCTTGATCCCGCACACAGCGCCGGTCTGCTGATAGTCCTTCCAACCCGAGCCGGAGAGGTAACCGCGCACCACGCACTCGACCGGAAACATCTGCGCCCGCCTCACCAACATGCTGCGGCCTTCCAGCTGACCCAGGTAAGGCTGCAGGTTGCCGGGAAACTTCGCCGCGTCCGCGGTAATGAGGTGGTTACTCACGGTATCGCGGAGAAAATCAAACCAGAACAGTGAGAGCTGCGTAAGGATGCGGCCCTTATCGGGGATGCCGCTGCCCAGGACATGGTCGAAGGCGGAGATGCGGTCGGTGGCCACAAACAGCAGTTGCTCGTCGGAGAGCGCATAGATATCGCGCACCTTGCCCCGCGCAGTGAGCGGGAGGGATCCAAGATCGGTTTGGAGAAGAGCTTTTTGCATCACGTTGAAAGTACCACCTCAAGGTAAGGGCATGCAGCCCGGTCGGTCTAGGGCAATGGAATAATTCGTTCCACTGGCTCAGTATTTTGATTCGGCCACGGCGGACAGACGACACGAATGTTCTTGCCGTCTGGCTCGAGCGTAGCCATCGCGGCAGCCGTGTGGCACTGCCCATTATTGAAGGTAACGTGGTCGAGTCTATGACGGAGAAAAGGCGCGAAGGACGGCCGGCGGAAAATGTAGAGCTCGATGCCGGAGTTAGCGCCCTCCACCCAAACGCTTCTTTCGAAGACCAGGTCTTTCGTAATGTGGACAGGACGGTTGGGCGTCGGTGTAAACAGATTCCCCAGCGGCGACAGTACGCTGGAAGCGAAGACAGGAATCAGGAGAATAATTGCGCTTATCGTCGTAAGCCACTTTGGGTGCAGGCGCGTGAACAGCAGGATGAGAAGCATGTAACCGGCGACGGCGCACCAGTTGATAATGGCGTTGATGAAATTAGAACCGGTACTCCATGTGCTCGCAGTGATCAGCAGTTGAACTACCACCAAAACGACCGCAAGCCGGACAAGAAAAACCCGCAACCTTGCCGGGACGCGTTCCCAGAAGACGCGCAGCTCGATCATCGCCACCATGAGCAACGCAAGCACAGCGGTTGTAAGGGGTATATTCATCCTCTTGTCATCGGTGGTTGCTCATCCGGCCTGGCGACGCGACGCACGTCCTTTTTGTAGCTCAGATCGTCGTGCGCGCCAAGTATAGGAAGCAAGGCCGCAGAAAAAAAGCTGGAGCGAAACACCCGCTCCAGCTGCGCAAAGCTTACGCAACAGCGCGCCGATTCAGGTTTACGCTGACGATCTTCGACACGCCCGGCTCCTGCATCGTGACCCCGTAGATTACGTCCGCCTGAGCCATCGTCCGCTTGCTGTGCGTAATCACCACGAACTGTGTCGTCGCACTCATGTCGTGGATCAGCTTGGCAAACCGGCCCACGTTCGTCTCGTCCAGCGGTGCATCGACCTCGTCCAGGATGCAGAACGGCGCAGGCTGGAACTGGAAGATACCAACCAGCAGCGACAGTGCCGTAAGCGCCTTCTCTCCACCCGAAAGCAGCAGAATATTCTGCAGCTTCTTGCCGGGAGGCGAAGCCAGAATGTCGATCCCGCTCTCCGCCGAGTTCTCCGCATCCGTCAGCTTCATCGATGCCTGCCCACCGCCAAACAGCTTCGTAAAGGTCGTCGAGAAGTTCTCGTTGATCACCTTGAACGCCTCGTCAAACTTGATCTTCGACACCTCGTCGATCTCCTTGATCGAAGCCTGCGTGTTCTCAATCGAATCCAACAGGTCCTTGCGCTGCGTCTCGAGGAAGCTATGCCGCTGAGTCGTCTCGGTGTATTCCTCAAGCGCCATCATGTTCACTGGTCCCATCGCTTCGAGCCGCTGCTTCAGCGCACGAGCCTCTTCTTCCTCTGTGTGCAGCGCGTCGCCTTCGATCCGCACGATGCCCTCATCGCTCCGCAGCGTAACCGCCTCGACCGCTAGATCGTTCAGACACGTCGCATCGATGTGCTCAATGTCAGAAGCCAGCTTAGCTGCACGAGCTGTCAGCGCAGCCCGCTGCTCACGAAGCGCCTCGGTTTCATGGCGCAGCGTACGAAGCCGCTGATCCAGCTCCGCCACAGCAGTCCGCAACTCAGTGGCCTCAGCCGTCAGGCGAGCCCCCTCCGCCACAGCAGTAGCCCGAGTCTCTGACAACTCGCTATGCTGAGTAGCCAGCGCAGCAGTCTCCTCCTCGCGTCGCAGCTTCTCCTGTCCAGCCGCCGAAAGCTGCTGATCAAGCTGCTGAATCCGCTGATTCTGCCCGTTATAAAGCCGAGTTGTCTGGTCAAAGTTAGCCTGAGCATTCCGCCGCCGCTCTTCCAGCCCGGCCAGCGCAGCAGAGGCCTCAGCCGCAGCCTGCTGCAGTTCTTCACGCCGCCCGCGAAGCTCATCCAACTGAAGCTGCAACTCCACCAGCGAAGCCTCCAGCGTAGCCCGCTCATTCTCAAACGCCGCAGCCTCCTGTTGACGCCGGCCGATCAACTCCGCCTTCTGCTCGCGGGCGTTGCGATTGCGTTCGCTCGTCAGCGACCAATCCTGCAGCCGCCGCTCAATCCGCGCAACCTCCGACTCCATCTGCCGCAGCGCCGCACCCGAGTTCGCCGACTCCCGCTCAGCATCCCGGCGCTCATGCGTCTTGCCCTCAATCGCCCCGTTCAGCTCGGCAATCTGATGCTGCAGCTCCGCCGTATGAATATCCGTCTGAGCTAGCTCCTGCTCAGCCTTCTCGACCTTCTGCTGCACCTCAGCCAGCTCACGCTTCAGAGCCAGCGGACCCTGCGCCCGTGGCCGACCACCAGTCACCGTGACGTTATGAAAAGTCTCCCCCGAAGGAGCCAAAAAGAACGCATGCGGATTCGAAAGCGCCAACGACCGAGCCGTATACGAGTCCGGCGCTACAAAGCCCTCTCGCAGCTTCGGCAAAATCACCTCAAGCGACTTTCCAAACCCATCGAGCACCCGCACACATTCCTTCAGCGGCACAACCCCCTCGATGCCTTCGATATTCGTCTGAGCCGCGCTCTTCATCCCTTCAGCAAACGCAAAGTTCGCCTGCGCATCATTCGGATGCACCAAGAACGTAGCCCGCCCCGCCACATCTGTCTGCAACAGATGCATCCCCGCATCCGCAGCATCCCAGCTTTTGACGACGATGTAGTTCAACTCATCGCGCAAAAACTCATCGACGACGCTCTCGTACTTCCCATCCACCTCAAGAAAGTCCGCCAGCGTCCCCACAGCAGCCATGCCATTCGTATTCTGCTTGTAAGTCTCCGTCTTGAAGATATTCCGCACAGTATCGGTCGAGTAGCTATGCTCCCGAATCAGCGCCTCAAGCGACCCGCGCCGCCCATTCAAGCTCGCCACCTCACCGCGCAACTGATCGCCCCTGCGCTTCGACTGCGACTCCTCACTGCGATGAGCCTCAATCTGCGCCCTTAGCTCGCTAATCTCAGCCTCAAGCCGCTTCAACCGCTCCGTCACCGACTCAAACGACAGCTTCACCTGCCCACGCTGCAACCCCAGCGTCTCCAGCTCCTGCCGCGCAATATCCGACTCCGAAGCCAGCCGCTGAGCCTCCTGATCCAGCCCTGCCAGCGAAGCCGCAGCCTGCGCCTCTTCATTCCGAGTCTGCGAGATCCGCTGCACCAGCTGCATCGTAGCCCGCCGATTCTGCTCCACCTGCTGCTCTGCAGAAGCGACCGCCCGCAGCGCCTCCTGCGCCTGTGCCTGCTGCTGCTGCACCGCCTCACGCGAGCCCGAAGACTCCGCCGTAGCGCTCTCCAGAAAGCTCTTGTGCTGCTCTACCTCACCCGCCAGCGAAGCCAGCTGCTCCCGCGCCTGCGCCAGATCGTCAGCGCCGGTAGCAAGCCGATTCGTCAACTCAGCAATGCGGTCCGCATTCGCAGCCGTGCGAGCCGTAATCCTCTCCAACTCCACAGCCGACTGATTCGCCTGAGCCCCGGCCTCGCGAATCTGCTGATCCAGCGTATAGCCATTGCGGATACCCTCCGTATGCTCCGCGTCCATCGCATCAACCGTAGCGGCCTGCTTGTCGATCTGGCTGGCCAGCGCCGTAATCTTCTCCGTCGTGGCAGCCTGTTCCGTATCGAGCTGAGCCATCCGGCTCGCAAGCACAACCCGCAGCCGCGTCCTCAACTCATCTCGCAGCGTGCCATAGCGCTCTGCCTTCGCGGCCTGCCGCTTCAGCGTGCCCATCTGCCGTGTCACTTCTTCAAAAATGTCGTTCACACGCGAAAGATTCTGCTTGGCCGACTCCAGCCTTAGCTCCGCCAACCGCTTCTTCGTCTTGAAGCGCGTAATCCCCGCCGCCTCTTCGAGGATGCTGCGCCGATCCAGCGGCTTCGAACTGAGCAGCTGTCCAATGCGCTCCTGCCCGATGATCGCGTACGACTCGCCACCAAGGCCCGTGCCCATAAAGATGTCCTGAATATCCCGCAGCCGGCAGATCTTCCCGTTCAGCAAATACTCACTATCGCCCGAACGAAACAGCCGCCGCGTGATCGTCAGCTCGCCCGCACGAATCGGAGCCCGCCCAAACTTCCGGCGACGAATCTTCAGCACCACATTGTTCGGATTCGCCGCGACCTCCGCAGCCGCAGCTTCACTCTCAGGGGAGGGAACTGCCTGCGGACCCTTGCCCTCCGTCTCAATCACCGTCCCCGGCTGAGCCTCGGCCACGGCCTCTTCGGTCTCAGCAGCGGTCGTCTGACGCAGTGAAGTCTCGTCCCAGTCGTTCGGCACGTTGTCGTCGATGACGATCTCGGGCTCATCGCCCAGCGCAGCCCCGTCATACACCTCAGGATCGACCAGCGTCAGCGACACCTCGGCCATACCCGTCGGCTTGCGGTCGCGTGTACCGGCAAAGATGACGTCTTCCATCTTGATGCCGCGCAGCGATTTGGCCGACTGCTCGCCCAACACCCACGTGATAGCGTCGGAGATGTTCGACTTGCCGCAGCCGTTCGGCCCGACAATCGCTGCGATGCCTTCTCCGGAGAGCTGGACCTCGGTGCGATCGCAGAAGGATTTGAAGCCTAGGATCTGGACTTTCTTGAGCTTGAGCAAAGGGACCTCTGCGGCGAGAACCGGATTGGGTTGGGAAGGTCTCGCCTGCCTCTTTAAGACTGATTCAACTCTAGTCGCGTGGGATGCCAGAATCAACGGCAACAACACCACAGGTTGTGGATAAGACGTACCAAACACTACCAATGGGTCAGTAGGACACAATATGGTCGTTTATCTTATCGACGGACAAATTGTGACAAGGATCAGACAGCGAAGTGACACATGGGACCGCTGAACCTGATACAACACCTCGTCTGTACGGAGGCATACTTCACCAGTTTGAAGGGAATGTTTGATTCAGATTGAAATAGGGTGACGATCTTCTGATCGACACTTGCCACGGAGCAACCTGATTTCTATAATCCCCATCATCATCCCTAGCAAACAAGCACTTCAAACATGCTTGACCGAGAGGGCCCGGCGGCATATGAAACTGTCGGGTGATTGCACAATGGAGTGCGTTGGGGTTTATGGTATATCAACTGACCGCAGGGCTACCGGTGGCAGAATTTGCAAGAAAAGATTTACTGAGGAGTGTGGAATGAAGAAGGTAGTCGTTGCGTCTCTCCTGGCCTTTGTCAGCGTGGCACCTGTCGCGCACGTGGCATTTGCGCAAACACAGGTGAATCTGGGATCGAATGCCCAGTCAGCCGGCGGAATCCAGATGTCCCCGGCGGAATACAAAGCCTATAACGATGCAATCTCGCAGTCTACGCCGCAAACCAAGGCCCCTGCGCTCGAGGCGTATCTAACGGCTTATCCGCAGTCCGCTGTGAAGGCGGCTACGCTGGAACAGCTGATGCTGGCGTACAGCAGCTTCGACCCCGCCAAGACCCTCGACGCAGCTGACCGTTTGCTTCAGGTCGATCCCAACAATCTGCGCGCCCTTACCTTCGCGGTCTACTTCCGCCAGGCGGCCGGAGATCAGGCGACTGACCCAGCAGCCAAGCAGGCTGCTTACGAGAAGGCAGCCGAGTTTGCCAAAAAGGGCTTGACTGTCACAAAGCCAGCGGAGATGAGCGAGGCCGACTTCAACGCATTGAAAGCGGCAGCTACCCCCGTCTTCTACCGCGCTATTGCCGCCGCCGCTCTGGGCAGGAAAGATGCAGCTGCCGCGATCGCTGCCCTCAAGAGCAGTCTGACCAGCGTCCCAGAAGCCGATACGGCCAAGCCCGGACCGCTCCTGCAGGACACCTTCACTCTCGGTTCAGCCTTCTACCAGTCCACGCCGCCCGACTTTGCCAATTGCGCCTGGTTCGCCGCACGCGCTGCCGGTCTGGCTCCGGAGCCGTACAAGACACAGATGATGCCGCTGGCGAAGTACTGCTACAAGAAGTACCACGGTGCTGACGACGGCTTCGACGCTCTGCTCGCAGCCGCGACGGCCCACCTGATGCAGCCGGCCGATTTCGTAATCAAGCCTGCTCCTTCACCTGCCGACATCGTCAAGCAGGTCATTGCGAGCACGCCTGATCTGGCCAGCCTGGCAGTCAGCGACAAGGAGTTCATCCTCCAGAACGGCAGCCCCGAGGACGCAGCCAAGGTCTGGGACACCATCAAGGGCAAGTCAGTGCAGTTCCCGGATGCAACGGTAGTCTCCGTCACCGATACGGCGCTGCTCGTTGCGGTCTCCGACGACGCAGTCCAGTCGAAGACGGCAGACTTCACCTTCCAGCTCGCCGCCCCCTTGAAGACGCCTCCCGCAGTCGGCTCCAAGGTAACGGTCACCGGAACCTACGCTTCGTTCACGCCCAGCCCGCTGATGATCATCATGAGCGACGGCGCGCTCGTCGAACCGAAGCCGGTGAAGAAGCCCACCCCCGTGCACCACACACCGCACCGCTAATAGGCAGTGATAACCAAAACAGAAGAGGCAGCCTTCGGGCTGCCTCTTCTCTTGCTTGTCCTCCCCGCGGGGGGATCTGCAGTTGCAGTTGTCGTTGCTCATTCTTTGGTTGTCATCCCGTAGGGATCTGCTTTTGCACTACCCTCTCCACCACAAATCCTGCATATTGGTCTGACCAATAAAATATTCCAATTCGTGCCGTATTTTCAGACCCCCAAAAGTGACCATCCGCTAACCACGATTGCCACACTTTGCACCGCTAAGTGACCATAAAAACACCACATCTACCACCCACTTTTCCCAAAACCCCCAATAAAAACACTAAAACCACCATCAAAAAAAATCCGCCAAAAATCAGCTGGTAAGCCACCGCAAAGCATTCGCCAAAAACCGCTGTTGCAAGACGGGATGAAGTTCAGGAACCCGCTGATACAGCACCTTCGTCGATCCCAGCTTGGTCGTAAACGTCCCGGCCCCAATGTTCCGGTCATGATCCCGGCTATACGCTGCAACGATCTCCACGTTAGCCCCATCCACCAGCAAGCCATTGGATTGACGACCCTTAGCCTGATAATGAAACCCCATGGCCTGATCCACCGGCATCCCCTCATAGACCGGATGCCTACGCACAAAGTACCAATTCCCCATCCACGGAGCGCGGAAGTCGCCAACAGTACCGTTGTAACTAAAGGCCCCGGCACCAGCGAGTTGCTTGGCAACGCCTTCAGAGAGCACATCCGTCTGGGGAAGAGCAAACAGCGGAGTACCGCCCTGAACCGCTTCAAGGATGCCCGACGCGAGCGTCCCAGGCTGCGTTGTGAGCGTGCCCTCGCCCGGTTCTGGCTTACCTACCCCAGGCGCCGTGCTGGGCTTCGCAGGCTGCGCTTCCAGGCCCGTAGTATCGCCAGCATTCTGCACAGCGGACGACTTCGCAGTAAGGCCTGAAGAGACGATGGCGTCGTACTTCTGGCCAGGAACAAAGTCCTGAACAGTTACGTCGAGCAGATCGCTCAACTGCTTACGCAACGCTGGCGTGATGCCTGAGACTCCGACGGTCAGTGGGCGGCGCTGAGGAGTCTTGGGGTTGGCAACCCAAATCTCCTTGGTCTGTGTGGCAAGCGGCGCGCTGGAGAGAGCGAACTTGAAGGTATAAAGCCCTTCCTCCGTCAAAGCGGGCGTCTTCAGAGCTTCTTTCACAAGGTAGCTGAACTGCTCTGGAACATGCGCCGGAGCAGGCAACTGCTCCACGCGAAACCGCTTGCCCGACGGCGAAATTCCAACAAAATCGAGGGTGCCGGTGGCAGGGACCTTGGTGTCGTTAAGCAGGAAAAGGTCGAAGGTGGCGGACTGGCCGAGTGGGGTGCAGACGCTGCGCTGCTTGGCTACGGGCCGCACAGGGAGCAGTGTGCCCGAGATAGGGCTGGGATCGGACTTGAAGTTGCGGAGGTTGTCGACGATACCGGAGTGATTCTCGATGGCTGTGGTCTCCCAGCCTGAGATGGCGGCGAAGTCGAGGGGGTCGCTGATGCGGGCGTTCTCAAGGTAGTTCTGCCAGCTGACGTAGCACTTGCGGCCAAGCGCGAGCCAGAGTGATTCGGTAGTCGGGAAAGCTCCGCGGAAGTTCCAGCGATCCAGAAATTTGTCGGTGGCCTCCAAAATTTCCTTGTGATCAGTGAGATCGAAGCTGGTGCCGCCATATCTGGCGAAGGTATCCGTGATCTGGTGGATCATGAGGGAGTGGTTGTCGGGGGTGGCACACCCTTCCATCTCGCCGTATTCGGTGAGGACCTTGGTGTAGGGGGCCTTGTAGGTGAAGGTGCGTGGGTCGGTGTAGAACTCGTCGTACCATTGGTCGCCGGCGCCCTGGTGATTGTTCCACCAGCCTCCCCACTCCTCCTGGTCAGAGCGGTGGAGCTTGTCGTTCCAGGGCTCGTACCAGGCTTGCGCAGCGGAACGTGGCGGCGGTGAGAAGCCGTCGTTGAGGGCGATAATGCGGCTGGGGTCTTCGGCGCGCATGGCGGCGAGGATGGCGAGCGTGTCGGGGTTGTGGAGGTCGGCGCCGATCTCGTTCTGGAGCGTGTACTGGATGAGCGAAGGGTGGCTGCGGAAGGCGCGGACCATGGCGACGCACTTGGCCTTGGTGAAGCGCTGGGCGAACCTGTCGGCCTCGGTCTGTGGCTTGGCGAGCTTGACTCCTGGGTTGGCGATGGCTCCTTCGCCTGATGGTGTGGGAGCGGGTGCGCCGATGGCCAGCTTGCCTCCGCCAGGTTCCATGTAGCGGAGCAGGCCGAGGCGATCGTGGGCTCGGAAGACCTCCTCTTTACCAACGTTGCGGTGGAAGTTGAGGCAGTTGAGGTTGAGCTTCTTGGCCTGTGTGACTTCCTTCTCGGCCAGTTCGGGCGTGGGGAAAAGGCCGTTGAGTCCCCAGTACCCCCACGAGATGGCGGTGTAGAGCCGAATGCGTCGTCCGTTGAGCCGGAAGATCGCGTTCTTGCCCAGGCCGTCAGGAGCGAAGGTGCGGAAGCCGAAGGGGACGATGTATGTGTCGGACTGGCCTTTGTATTTATCAGCAGTAACCCGCAAATGATAGAGCTTTGGTTCGCTAAGGTCCCAGAGTTGCGTGTCTTCTACAGTAAGATCTTGCTGGAGAGGCGGAGCTACCGGGCGCTCAGGAGCATCGGCGCCGAACTGGAGGCTCGCGGAGCGGGTCTTCTTTGCGACTATTTTTGCAGTAACCGGATCGATGATCTCGAACTCAACGGGAACGTTGAGGTTTGCCCGGCTCATCTCTAGTTGCACGTAGGCTGAAATTGTTTTTCCGTCAGGACGATTCAGCACCCATGCGTCCTTGATGCGCACGTCGCCGTGTGCGCTTAGCGTCATGCCGCGGTCGAGGCCGCCGAAGCCGTGGGAGCGGTAGAGGCGTACGGCTCCCCATTGGGCGTTGAGGCCGTCGACCCAGTCGTAGCGGCCGAAGGGGTTGGTGATGCGGATGGCGATGAGGTTGAAGCCTCCGGGGTCGGCTGCGTTGGTGAGGTCGCACTCGAAGGGCAGTTCTTCCATGATGGAGTAACCGACGAGCTTGTGGTTGACGAAGACCTCGGCTCGGAGGCGGGCTCCGCGGACGTGGAGGAAGATGCGCTTGCCCTTCCAGTCGGCCGGAATTTCAATCTGGCGGTGCCACCAGGAGACGCCTAGGTAGGCTCCGTTCTGGGGGATGGGGTCGTCGGCGCCGTAGCGGTACTCCTCGGGGGTGTAGGGTCGTTGGCCGAACTTACCCCAGAAGTGCTGCTCGACCGTGGTGGGGAGGACGACCTCTTTGGCGGCGGCGACGGAGAGGGACCCCCAGCCTCCGGTGGGGAGGTTTACGGGGAGCGGGGTGCCGTTGCCGTGGAGGACTCCTTCGGTGTCGCGGGTGATCTCGTCGGGGAGGAAGATGGTGTCGTTCTTCCATTCGGCGTGCTCGTCGATCCAGAGGTACCAGCCCTCGTCGGGGATCAGGGTCCCGTTTTCGGGCCACTCGGCTTCGCTGGCTTGAGCCTTGGATGGCTTGATCTGGGTGGCTAGCGTGGCGGCAGCAGAGGCCTTGAGGAAGGTGCGGCGGCTGAGTTTCGATCCATTCTTCGCGCTATTCATAGTCGCGAGTGATTGTAGTGGATTGGTGTGACCACTCGCGATAGATCTGTAACGAGTATGTACCCCCTACCCCATACTTTAAGTCTCAAAGTATTCCATCTAAATAGTTTAGGTTTGGACTTAGGTCCGAATAAGGGTATACCCGAACAGCCGGATTCAATTTTGTTGTTAAAGAACGAAACCCCGATTGATCGGGGCTTTTCTCTATGAATCTATTCTAGCAAAGTGAGTGAAATAGATTGCCACTCGTAATGGTGTAAATATACTTGACACACCATGACTATTTGTATACAGTTAGTTCATGGCAAACCAAGACATTCCGAACAGCCTCATTGAAGTCATCCGGTACTTCTCGGATATCGATGTATGCATTGAGTTTGTTGCCTCTTTGCGGTGGATGGATGGAGCTGTTTGCCCACATTGCGAGAGCAAGAATGTCGGCTTCCTCAAGACTCGCCGCATCTGGAAGTGCCGCGCTTGCCGCAAACAGTTTTCTGTCAAGACTGGCACCATTTTTGAAGAGTCTCCTATCGCCCTCGATAAATGGCTCATGGCGATCTGGCTGGTAGTGAACTGTAAGAATGGCGTCTCCAGTTATGAGATTGCGCGTGATCTAAAGGTCACTCAGAAATCGGCTTGGTTTATGTTGCACCGCATCCGTCTTGCTCTCAAGAATGGCTCATGGGAGAAGATGGGCGGCAATGGTGGCGAGTTTGAAGTGGATGAGACCTTTGTGGGTGGCAAGCTCAAGAACATGCACAAGAGCCGCGCTAAGGCTCTCAAGATGGCCGCTGTCGATCAGCCCGTAAATGTGTATCACACCCGCCATGCAAACAAGACTGCTGTGTTCGGAATCCTAGACCGCGAGTCGCGGCAGGTTCGGGCCAAGGTCGTGCCGAACGTCAAGCGTGAGACATTGCAGAACGAAATCCTCAAGAACATCCATCATGGCTCTGCTGTTTACAGCGATCAGGCTGTGGCCTATGACAAACTCAAGGAAACCTACATCCATGACACCGTGAACCACGTTGATGCTTATGTGAAGGGTAACGTCCACACAAATGGGCTAGAGAACTTCTGGAGTCTGATGAAGCGCAATCTTGCCGGAACCTACGTTGCGGTAGAACCGTTCCACTTGGACGCTTACCTTGATGAGCAGATGTTCCGATTCAACAACCGCGCAACCAAAGACAATCCGCTGGACGATGCGGATAGGTTCATGCTGGCTGTATCGCAGATTTCAGGGAAGAGACTGACCTATGCAGAATTGACTGGCAAGGTCGGAGAAATATCGGCCTTCTAAGAACCTCTTATGGAAGAACGGATTTTGGATGAAGCGGCAGAACCGAGGGAAGAGGAGCCTTTAGAAAGCCTTTTCCCGGTTTCTTTATGAGCCTCTATTCGCGTGTTCATCTCGCTTTTGGAGACCTTTAGGATGTCACGCATGGCGGTAGTAAAACGTCCGAACTCTGGTGTATTCGGTGGCGTCTTCATGGAAGTATCATAACGCACCGAGGGGTCAACGTCATCCCAACCTAGCCATAGAGCTAGCCCCTTGGCGACATTCGTTCCAAACATGGATTCGGAGACTACAAAATTGATCGTATCCCGCGAAGATGGAGTCCAACTCCTAAGAAAGTGGCTTACCGATGACAACCCCGTTTGCCTTCGAATCCTCGCACCGGGATTGAATGTTACTTTAGCTGGGTTCATAGCTAGTGTTGATGATTCGTCATTCAGCATGACTCACCTCACAAATACAGGAGTAACTATAGGAGAGATCACCCTTGAGTTTTCAAGGGTAATAGTCTGGGAATACAGGGATGTGCGAGAGGCCACGGAGGAAGCCAAGAAATTGCTGGGCGGTCGAATCGCAAGTGCCATTCAAATCCAACTGAAGGACATCGCTTGTTCGCTCTACGAAATTATTGAAGCAGACTAAGCCAAATGCCGAAACCATTTCATGATGCCCGACTAAAGATTGAACGGGCCAAGCATCACATCAATGACCTTGATCGTCGCATGCGGAAGTTTGCTGACGCAGACGACGCGTACAGTATCTACGTCGAGCATGACGCGAAGGCTGGATGCGATGTTATCAAGGTCATTGCGATGAAAGCCGTTCCAGAGGAGTTTGCCCTCATCATCGGAGACGCACTGCATAATCTTAGAACCGCGCTTGATTTCGCCATGAACGATATCGTTAGCAAGGGGACGAAATACACAAAATTTCCCGTCTACGAAACCCGGAATACTCTTGAAGGTGCCGTGAATGGTGGATTGAAACATAATGCCCCCGAACACATCATCAAGTTCATCGTGGATACCGTACAGCCGTACAAGGGAGGGGATGGAGACGCGATCTGGTCCCTCCACGGGCTCGATATTGAGGATAAGCACCGACTCTTGATTCCTCGCGTTCACGTTACGGCTGTGGCTGGTATTCGCGCTCAAAGCGATACTGGCGAGAAATTTGAACTCGCACCGTGGGGTTATGGCCAGTCCGCGCATCTCCTCCTTCCCCTGTACAGGACATACAAATATCAAGATCACAAATAAGGGTAAGGCGGCCCTTGGCATATTCTTCGGCCAAGGATTGCCCATGCAGGGTCAACTTATTCTTCCAGCGTTGCGCCAATTCACGGAATTTGTCGCCAGCACCATTGATGGTATCGAGACGACGTTTCTCGCGTAAATCTACTTCTAGATCAGATCGCTGCCTTGTCACGGTAAACTCATTCTACACAATTTTGGTGCGTCAAGTATGTTTATGCCCTCGTAATTTATTGAAAACAAACACCTTGAAGGCTTTGGGGCTTGACAAGGTATTTCGAGGCTTATGTCGGCTGCATTTGCCTGTCTCAAATCGATGTTTTAGAACTTTATCCATGGCGAACGTATCCGTTGCTGCACAGGCCGACCTTGATGAGATCGTTGACCTGGCAAACAGGGCTTATCGAGGGAAGGGCACTTCGGCTGGATGGGCGGTTGAAACCGACTTTATCGAAGGGGAGCGGACCAGTGTGCCGATGCTTCGGGAGGAACTGGCAGCGCGTCCTGATGCCCGGCTGCTGATGTGGAGGGATGAGCATGATGGCTCATTGCTAGGGTCAGTTTGGCTGGAGCCTGTGGGCGATGCGGTGTGGTATTTAGGGTTGCTCAGCGTTCGGCCAGAGCTTCAGGGCAGGCAGTTGGGACGCAGGCTGCTTGCGGCGGCTGAGGCGGCAGCGAAGGAGAGAGGCGCGCGGCGGATACGCATCTCGGTGCTCAACGTCCGGGACACGTTGATTGCGTGGTATGAGCGGCGCGGCTATGTCCTGATGGGAGAGACGAAGCCGTTTCCTTATGGCGACGAGCGGGTTGGGAGGCCGCTGCGGGACGACCTCTGCTTAGTGACGTTGGAGAAGGCCGTCTAATCGCGGATTATTCGCCGAGCATGAGGCGCTGGATGCGGTGGGCGCGGCCGGTGGCTCCGTCGCAGGAGATGAGGGCGGCGCACATCTTTGGGTTGCCCTTGGCTGGCTCGAACTTGCCGGGCATCCCGGTGAGGAAGCGGGCGAGGACCAGCTCGGTTTCGACGCCGATGACGGAGTCATAGGGGCCGGACATGCCTACGTCGGTTTGGTAGGCGGTGCCGCCGGGGAGAACGCGCTCGTCGGCGGTGGGTATGTGGGTGTGGGTGCCCAGGAGCGCGGTGAGGCGGCCGTCGAGATACCAGCCGAGGGCGACTTTTTCGCTGGTGGCTTCGCCGTGGAGATCCATGAGGATGACCTTGGCGCCGGATTCGCGGGCGATCTGGCCAAGGAGCTCGTCGGCTTTGCGGAAGGGGTCGTCGCAGGAGGACATGAAGACGCGGCACTGGAGGTTGATGACAGCGTAGGGCTGGCCGGTGGGGAGTTCGCCCTGGTAGAGGCCGAATCCGGGAGTGCCGACGGCATAGTTGGCGGGGCGAAGGATGCGGCGGCCGCGCTCGTGGGAGTCGGCGGGGACGGTCATGTATTCGAAGATCTCGCGCTTGTCCCAGATGTGGTTGCCGGTGGTGATGACGTGGGCTCCGAGGTCGAAGAGCTCTTCGGCGATGGAGGGGGTTATGCCGAAGCCGCCGGCGGCGTTCTCGCCGTTGATGACGAGGAGGTCGACGGCGTTGGTTTCCATGACATGGGGCAGGTGTTCGCGGACGATGTGGCGGCCGGCGGAGCCAAAGACATCGCCGACGAAAAGGATATTCACTGGGTGATTTTACATCGGCGCGGCGTGCTGGTGAGGATTCCGGTGGATGCTGATTGGCGTTTGTGTGGTAGCTTTTTGTGCATGGCACAGAGCGAACGGTTTCAGTTGAGTGTGCGGGTGCTGGCGGTTCTGGCGAGTGAGCCGGATACGATGCACACGTCGGCGGCGATTGCGGAGACGCTGGGTGAGAGCGCGGTGATGGTGCGGCGGATGTTTTTGCTGCTGCATAAGGCCGGGCTGATTGTGCAGCGGAAAGGGCCGCATGGCGGGGCAAAGTTGAAGGTTCCGGCTAAGCAGATTGGGCTGGGGGATTTGTTTGAGGCTACGTCGGGAGATTGGTTTTCGATTGAGGATAAGGCTGTGGCGGGGTGGATCAAGAAGGTGAAGGGGGATGCGGTGGCGGCTATGAATGAACACTCGCTGGCTGGGGTGGTGAAGCGGATGAAGAAGGGGAAGTAACGGGATTTTTTTTGCAGTTTTTTTGCCCCGGAGATGTCTCCGGGGTTTGGTGTTTTTGGGGTGTTGGCGTGGTGTTTTGGTGGTTAGCTGGTGGAGAAAAGTGTGGGAAGTGTGGTTTGTTGACGCTACATTTGGGGTGGGTGGAGGACAGGCGGATCGCTTTCGTGCGATTGCCTACCTTCGGCGCGATGAAGCTGCGCCGAAGATGGGGCACCCGGTCCTTTGAGTGCTAGAATTCGCGCAGAAAAGAGGCCATTGAATGCTCCACATGAATCGCAGGACTTACTGTGCAACCGGGTTCTTACTTCTTTGTGCGGTCTTGAATGTGGGACGGGCAGCGCGGGCGCAGAGCGGTTCTCCGCAGGCCAAGTTGTCGGTTCATTGGGAAGAGCTGACGGCTGGGGACTTCCAACAGGCCATCCAGCGGGCGCAGGGCACATGCCTTTTGCCGTTCGGCATTCTGGAGAAACATGGACCGCATATGCCGATTGGTACCGATCTAATCAATGTGCGTTACGCAGCACTGCATGCGGCGGGACAGCAGTATGCCGTGGTTTTTCCGGAGTATTATTTTGGGCAAATCTCGGAGGCGCGTCATGAGCCGGGAACCGTCGCCTACAGTCGCGATCTGCAGTTGGCCCTGCTTCAGGCGACTACGGACGAGATGGCTCGAAATGGCTGTAAGAAGATCCTGATCGTCAACGGCCACGGTGGGAATGATAGCTTGCTGCCTTACTTTGCCCAGTCGCAGTTGGATAAGCCGCACGATTATGTGGTCTATCTTGTTGGCGAGCGTACGCCGAGGTCCGGCGGTCCCCAGAAGAAAACGACCATCGACGCGCATGCGGGCGAAAGTGAGACATCGAAGATGATGGTTGTTCGTCCCGATCTTCTGCATCAGGATCGTGCCACAAGCGAATCAGGTGCCGATCAGCATCGCGCGAACCTGCCGGAGGGTGTTTACACGGGCATCTGGTGGTATGCGCGTTTTCCCGAGCATTATGCCGGTGATGGCTCCGCCGCGAGCCGTGAGTTGGGTGAATATCAGATGAATTGGTGGATTGATTCGGTTAGTAAGGCCATCGTCGCTATCAAAGCCGACGATGTTAGCCTCAAGCTTCAAAACGAATTCTATGAGAAGAGTGCCCACCCTCTGGATACGCACCAGTAAGGGACGTTTGCAGTATGTCGGATGGTCACCGCACGCATGTAGTGGATTCTTACGAGCCTTCCGCTAATGTGTTTCGAGTCATCCGCGCGTGCATGCGGGAGTATACCGTCGTTGTATTCCAAACAACTGCGAGCAGTAAACAGATGTGCACCCAAACGATCGAAGGATGGGCGGCCAATTCTTTGGGGCCCAAGGGCGCTGGGTAAACAAAGGTTTGATAGCGGCCACCGGCATAGGCCGCGACAAATCCGCTAACTACGCCTATGACTGTGGTCGTCGTCAGAACCAGCATCGCTCTACGATTTTCAAGATTTGACATCGAACTCCAGGCGAGAATCAGCCCCAATGCAAGGCATGCGGCGAGGACGGTCGGCTTCAACCAGAAGAGGATGATGGATGTCATGAGCACGGTCCACATGAATGACATTTGCGTCGCTCGATCTCGCACTCCGTGGCTGATTGCTCCGTAGATGAGGATCATCCACAAAAGGATCCCGACGAATGCAAGCATGAGCAATGCTTCCACCCATACTTCCATTGGACGGTGCCGTGAGTGGATCCCGAAGAGCACCATTTGAAAGTGGGCATAGGTCCATCCGCTCGTGTAGAGCACGACGGCTAAGGCGAGAACTCTTCGCCAGCAAAGGGATAGCAGAACGCCGGCGATCGAAAGCCAGAACCATGCCGTTCCTTTTTGAGATTCGAGTTCGACAAAGTCGCCGACGATAGAGGCTGCCCTCTCTTTAGGGGTAAAGCGGCTCACCATCCATTCCGCGGCGGAAGCGTTACGCATTTTTCCCTCCGAGCAGGTTCAATCCTTCTAACAGACTTTGGTATGCCTTCTGTGCGCTTATCAATGCTGCGCGACCGGCCTTGGTGACAAGGAAATAACGCTTTGCGCGACCTCCCCGCTGTGGTGTCGCGTCTCCAAGCCGCGAACGCACCATTCCCTTGTCTTCCATTCGATCGAGCGTCGTGTAGAGCGCTCCGGGAGCGGGTTCTCGTCCGGTGCATGCTGCTATCTCCGAACGAATGGTGACGCCGTAGGCGTTGTCCTCCAGGCGTAGGACGGCGAGTAGGACGACTTGCTCGAACTCGCCGAGGGAGATGGGGGCTTTCATTAAGACTGCAATGTAGTTTATTTAGGTTTTGAAGTCAATGTGCAAGTTGGGTGACAGATTCGTGGTGGGGTGGGGGAGTGCGTATCGCGTTTCCGCGCGATTGCCCAATCATGCGATGAGACCGCATGATTGGGGCACCCAGATTCGTGGGAGCTACCCCAACCTTCGCGCGATCAGCGCGCTCAGGATGGGCCACCCGCGGTATGGGTAGAGAAGCGGGTTCAAAGAACAAACAGCAGGTCCCCTTCGGGGATGACAAGCAAGAAAGGCAAAAGCAACGGCTTGTGGCTGGGATGCGGTATGGGCTACTCGGCGGATTCTCCGTGAGGTTGGTTTTGTTTGGCTGCGACTTGGTCGGGGCTCTTCTGGATGGGGCGCATGAGGGGGAAGAGGATGACGTCGCGGATGGAGCGGGAGTTGGTGAGGAGCATAGTGAGGCGGTCGATGCCTATGCCTTCGCCTGCGGTGGGCGGGAGGCCGTAGCCGAGGGCTCGGACGTAGTCTTCGTCCATCTGGTGGGCTTCGTCGTCACCCTTTTCCTTCTGGTCGAGCTGGTCTAGGAAGCGGTTGCGCTGGTCTTCGGGGTCGTTGAGCTCGGAGAAGGCGTTGCCTACCTCGAAGCCGCCTATGTAGAACTCGAAGCGCTCGACCCAGTCGGGTTCGTCGGGCTTGATCTTGGAGAGGGGGCTGACGGCCAGGGGGAAGTCGTAGATGATCGTGGGCTGGATGAGGTGGGGTTCGGCTACGGTCTCGAAGATGGTCGCGATTGTCTTGCCGAGGGGTTCGGCGGGGCTGTACTCGATGGCGATTTTGGCGGCGCGCAGCCGGTGTACAAGGGCGACGGTGGCGTCCTTGTCAGCAAAGATGGAGGGATCTGGTTTATCGCCTGCGGCTTCGGGCCAGAAGTGGAGGATAGCTTCGCGCATGGTGAGCCTGGTCCACTTGCAGAGGTCGATTTCGTTGCCGTTGAAGTGGGTGATGGTGGTTCCGTTGACCTGGCGGGCTACGTCGATGATGAGCTCTTCGGTGAGGCGCATGAGGTCGTGGTAGTTGGCGTAGGCCTGGTAGAACTCGAGCATGGTGAACTCAGGGTTGTGCCGGGTGCTGACGCCTTCGTTGCGGAAGTTGCGGTTGATTTCGTAGACGCGGTCGAGGCCTCCGACAACGAGGCGCTTGAGGTAGAGCTCGGGGGCGATGCGGAGGAAGAGGTCGATGTCGAGCTCGTTGTGGTGGGTGGTGAAGGGGCGGGCGGCGGCTCCTCCGGCGACCTGCTGCATCATGGGGGTTTCGACTTCGAGGTAGCCACGGCCGTCGAAGAAGGCGCGGATGGCGCGGAGGATGGCGGCTCGCTTGACGAAGACCTCGCGGACGTTGCGGGGGGCTTCTTCTTCGGGCACGGTCTCAGTGGTCTCGGGAGCTGGAGTGGCGGCAGCTTCTGCAGCTTCGGTAGGCGGAGGCGGGGGTGTTGCGGGCTTGAGGGCGCCTACGTTCATGAAGAGGTCGACGTAGCGCTGGCGATAGCGGAGTTCGGTGTCGGCTAGGCCGTGGAACTTGTCGGGTAGGGCCAGGAGGGCCTTGGCGAGGAAGGTGAGCTTGCTGACGTGAATGGTGAGCTCGCCGGTGCGGGTGCGGAAGAGGTGGCCGATGACGCCGATGTGGTCGCCGAGGTCGAGGAGCTTGTAGAGCGCGAAGGCGTTTTCGCCGACGTCGTCCTTGCGGACGTAGATCTGCATGCGCTGGCCGGCCTGCTGGAGCTGGGCGAAGCCGGCTTTGCCCTGGACGCGGATGGCCATGATGCGTCCGGCGATGCGGGCGGTGATGGGGGTGGGGGCGGACTCGAGTTCTTCGGTGGAGAGGGGGTCGTAGGCGGCGCGAAGCTCGGGGATGGTGTGGCTGGTGGAATAGCAGTTGGGGTAGGTGGCCTGGGCCTCGGATAGACCGGATTCCTGTCCGAGGGCGGCGATCTGCTTTAGCTTGTCGCGGCGGAGGGCGTAGAGGTTTTGCTCAAACTCGGAGTCGAACACGGGTTTTCCTTTTGATGGTGTCGTTTAGGTTCAGTATAGCGGGGTGGGGTTCAGTATGGGCCGACCGCGGATCTTCACGGATGGGCGCGGATGAAACTGCTTAACACCGATTTACACAGATTTCACCAATTGATTTTCAAACGCCAAGAGGGCTGGTTACGGTGGGGTTTTGTTTATCCGTTCTTATCTGTGCGATCCGTGGTCGGGTGTTTTGATGATTCGGATAGAGGTGGGGTTGTCGTGATGTAATGGATTGGTTATGGCGGATGATGGAGCGGAGAACGGGAAGGGGTCTGGCGGGAGGGGTGCGCTGGGCGAGCTGGTGAAGGCGGAGTCGATGATTCAGCTGGCGATTGCGCTGCCGGCGGGGTGCGTGATCGGGTGGCTGATTGGGGCGTGGTTGGATCGGCACTTCCATCAGAACTGGATGGGGATTGTGGGGATTTTGCTGGGGGCTGTGGCGGGGTTTTTGCAGATCTTTGTGACGGCTTCGCGGTATTTGAAGAGGGGTCGTTGATGCGGGAGATGGCGAGCTTTAACGATGAGGATTTCAGGCGGACGATTCTGCGGGCGCTGCGGCTGCTGGCGGTGGTGACGGTGGTGGTGGCTCCGATTTTGTGGTGGAAGCTGGGATGGCAGAGCGCGGTTCTGCTGCTGGTGGGAGCGGCTATTTCGGGCTCAGGGCTGTTTGAATGGCTGCGGCTGATGACCGCTGTGATGGCCCGGATGGATGGCGGGGCGAAGGCAAAGCCGATGGGGATGGTTCTGGTGGGGTTCTTCCTGCGGCTGGGGCTGACCGTGGTGCTGCTTTATGTTAGCCTTAAGGTACTGAATGGTTCGGTCTATGCGCTGGCTGGAGGCCTTGCGCTGGGAGTGTTTGCACTCTCGGTGGAGGGGTTGAGGCTGATGAAGGCGTGGACGGTTTAGACCGGCGTTTCGGGCCAGATTGATTTTTCTATATGCCTACACAGTTATTGTTTACCCAATTTTTGAATGCCCACTTTGCTGCGCCTGTGACGGCGTTGCTGCGGGCTGTGCATGTGCAGCCGAAGTTTCCTGAGGCTCCGATTTCGAATGCGTTTGCGATGGAGTTGCTGGTTTTTGGCGTGCTGGTGGCGTATTTCATCATCGTCCGTCTGACGCTGAGCGTGGAGAAGCCCGGACCGGCGCAGCATCTGGCCGAGATGACGAATGAGTTTGTGTCTGACCAGGGCGAACAGATTATTGGGCATGGCTCGGAACGGTTTGTCAGCTATCTGACGGCGCTGTTTCTGTTTATCCTGCTGAGCAATCTGCTGGGGCTGGTTCCGGGGTTTGAATCGCCGACCGCGAATGTTGTTGTGCCGCTGGGGTTTGCGCTGGTTACGTTCCTCTACTACCACTACCATGGCGTGCGGTCGAACGGGGTTGCGTATATCAAGCAGTTCCTGGGGCCGGTTTGGTGGCTTTATCCGCTGCTGCTGCCGATCGAGATCATCTCGCACTGCGCGCGTGTGCTTTCGCTGACGGTTCGACTTTACGCGAATATGTTTGCGGGCGATCTGCTGACGCTGGCGTTCTTTTCGCTGATTCCGATTGGAATTCCGCTGGTGTTTCTGGGGCTGCACCTTGGTGTGGCTGTCATTCAGGCGTATGTGTTCTTCCTGTTGGCGTCGATCTATCTGTCGCTGGCTGTGGCGCACGACCACTAAAGATTTGGCCGACCGCGGATTTGCGCGGATGGTCGCGGATTGATTTTGAGTTTGCTGCGGAGGGGCTCCCTCTTCGCGGTAGCAACAACGTCGTACAGCGTGAGGGTGCCAGCACGGTGAGCATCAACCACCCACTGGCGGCGTATCTGACGGGAGACGGAGTATTACATGAAGAAGCTGCAATATCTGTTTATGTCGTTGGCCGCGATGCTGCTCGCAACGCCGGCTTTTGCGCAGGGCACGGTTAGCCCCGGAGCACAGTGGGTTCCGCTGGCTGCCGGTTTGGGCATGGCGTTGGCCGCTGGTCTCTGCGGTCTGGGTCAGGGTAAGGCGACGGCCTCGGCAACTGAGGCTCTGGCGCGTAACCCGGGTGCTCGTCCTGGAATCTTTATCTTCCTGATTCTCGGTCTCGCGTTCATCGAGTCGCTCGCACTGTTTACGTTCGTCATCATCTTCCTGAAGGTTCAGTAAGCTTCAGGTTTTGAGATGTGGAAAGGCCTCCGCTTCGGCGGGGGCTTTTCTGTTTTGATGTTCCAAAACTAATTGTTTGGTTGGGGAACGCGACTATAGCCGCGTAAAACCCTCGTTTCCTTCAGCTTATCAAGCAGCGCAAGCGGTACAGCGGAATAAGCAGCAACATAGTTAGGATGGAAGTTGTCATAGGCAGCAAATGCTATCTTCCCGTCTTTCTCAACTTGCACATGGATGACACCCTTGTGGCCGAACGCAATCTTGGAAACTGCCTTCGTTATCGCCGAAAGATTCTTTTGCGTGAGGGGAAAGACCACGAAATCGAGTTTGGGGCGGAGCGTAGCTCTTTTCAAAACTCCATTCTCTTCATGGGTGACACCTTCGATATGCATTAATTCAGATTGAGACAGACTTCCTTCAAAACTTATTCTGCTGTTATCCGAAGCGAGGGCACTCATTATCGCCTTCAATAAGCGGGGCTTGTCCCGGGTGTAGAGTCTGTATATTTCTTCCATTTGGATTGGCGTTTTATCCCAACAGTCGATCCATGCGACTTCCAATGAGACGTCCGTGGGAATTAGTGGATATCGGCGCCCGGTTCGACGTGGCAGTTCGCGGGCTGGCTGGCGCATTGCTGACGAGCCTGCTCGATGCGTGTTGTGCTGCTGGCGTATTCGGCTAGCCGTAGTGCTGCGTCGGGGACGATGCCGAGGAACAGAGTGGAGAAGGCGGCGAGTGCTAGGCCGATGGCGGCGGGGATGCTGACGGGGCGGCGCGGAATGAGACGGTCGCTGTCGGTGGCTGGGCGCGTGTAGACGGCCGACAGGAGGCGGAGATAGTAAAAGCAGGCTACGCCGCTGTTGAGGAGGCCGATGACGGCGAGCCAGACGTGGCCGGAGGTGATGGCTGCAGTGAAGACGTAAAACTTGCCAAAGAAGCCACCGGTGAAGGGAATGCCGATCAGCGAGAGCAGGAAGAAGGTGAGGATAGCGGCGAGGCCGGGGCGCTTGAGGGCGAGGCCGGTGTAGTCGTCGATGGTGCGGAGGTTCTCGTCGTAGCCGGCGACCTGGGTGATGACGGCGAAGGCTCCGACGTTCATGGCGGCGTAGGCGGCGGTGTAGAAGCAGGCTGCGGCGATGCCGTCTTGCGGGAAGGCAGTGAAGGCGACGAGGAGGTAGCCGGCGTGGGCGATGCTGGAGTAGGCGAGCATGCGCTTGACGTCGCGCTGGAGCAGGGCGCCGAGGTTGCCGATGGTCATCGAGAGTGCGGCGAGGATCCAGAGGAGGATCGACCAGCGGTGCTGATAGGTGGGAAAGCCGGTGAAGGTGATGCGGAGCAGGACGGCGAAGGCTGCGGCCTTGGGGGCGGTGGACATGAGGCCGACGACGGGGGCGGGTGCTCCCTGGTAGACGTCGGGTGTCCAGACGTGGAAGGGGGCGGCGGAGACCTTGAAGCCGAGGCCGATGATGATCATGGCGAGGGCGAGGAAGGCCATGGTGGGCGTGGCGGTGGTGGTCAGCCCCTGCGCGATGGCATAGATGCTGGTGGAACCGGTGGCTCCGAAGGCCAATGCGATGCCGTAGAGGAAGAAGGCCGTGGCGAAGGAGCCGAGGAGGAAGTACTTGATGGAGGACTCGGTGCCGGTGGCCTGGCCTTTGCGGAAGCCGGCCATGATGTAGGTGGAGATGGAAGAGATCTCGAGGCCGATGAAGACCATGAGGAGTTCGACAGAGCAGGTCATCAGCATCATGCCGGTGGCTCCGAAGAGGACGAGGGCGTAGTACTCGCCGGCGTGGGTGTCGTTGCCTTCGAAGTAGTCGAGCGAGCTGAGCAGAGTGACGACGACGACGGCGGCGATGAGGATGTGGAAGAAGGCCGAGAAGGCGTCGACCTGGATGGTGTTGAAGAAGGCGTGGATGGTGCCAAGCTGGATCTGGAAGTAGCTGGCGATGCCTGCGGCGGCGGTTCCGGCGATGGCGATCCAGCCAAGGAGCTTGCGGCCGCTGGCGGGGGGCAGGAGCGGCGTGGCCAGCATGATGAGGATGCCGGTGAGGGTGAGGATGTACTCCGGAAGGAGACCGAGGATGTTGGGGGAGAGGCCTGACATTTAGCGCTGGCCTCCTTTGGGGGTCTGTGCGGCGGCTTCGGAGTTCACGGTGATGACCTGATGTACGGTGTCGGCGATCTGCGCGCCGGCGGTGTCGATGGCACGCGTCCAGTAGGGAGAGGCGATGCCCATGAGGAGAAAGAGCGCGACCAGGGGCCAGAGGGCGGCGTGTTCGCGGGCGTCGAGGTCGAAGGCGGCTACAGAGGCTGTGCGGCGGTTCAGCTCGCCGTAGAAGACGCGCTGGACCATCCAGAGCATGTAGGAGGCGGTGAGGATGACGCCGGTGGTGGCGAGGACTGTCCAGCCTACGTGATGCGCGATGGTGGATTGCATGGAGCCGGAGAAGACGAGGAACTCGCCGACGAAGCCGTTGAGCATGGGCAGGCCGACGACGGAGAGGGTGGTGAGGACGAACATGGTCACCATCCAGGGGAACTTCTGGGCGAGGCCGCCGTAGTCGCGCATGTCGTAGGTCTGGTAGCGCTCGTAGAGGAGACCGAGGAGCATGAAGAGCGCGCCGCCGCCGAGGCCTTCGTTGAGGATTTGGAAGATGCCTCCGTCGAGGCCAGCGATGGTGAAGGTGAAGATACCGAGGACGACGACGCTGACGTGGCCGAGAGTGCCAAAGGCGGCTAGGCGCTTGAGGTCGTTCTGGACGAGGGCGATGAGCGCGCCGTAGACGATGCCGATGGCTCCGAGGGAGATCATGAGCGGGGCGATGCGGTGGGACTCGGCGGGGAAGATCGCGAAGGAGAAGCGCAGGATGGAGTAGAGGCCGAGCTTTCCGGCGAGCACCATGACCGCGGCTGTGGGGGCTTCAGAGACGGCGTCGCAGAGCCAGCCGTGGAGCGGGAAGATGGGGACTTTGACCGCGAAGGCTACGAGGAACGCGATAGAGGCGAGCCAGAGGGCGGCGGAGTTCGATGAGATGCCGTGCGTGGCAGCTAGCTGCGCGAGGACGGGCAGGTCGAAGGAGCCGGTCTTGACGTAAAGCCAGACGATGGCGACGAGAAGGATTGCCGAGGGGATGAAGGCGTAGAGAAAGAACTTGATGGCGGCTCGGCGGCGGTTTTCGGTGCGGCCAAAGGTGGCGATGAGAAGCGCCATGGGGACGAGGGAGAGCTCCCAGAAGGCGTAGTAGAGGAAGAGGTCGAGCGAGACGAAGATGCCCAGCATCGCGACCTGCTGGAGGAGGAAGAGGGAGTAGAAGAGGCGGCGGCGGGAGTCGATGGCTCGCCAGGAGATGAGGACGCCGAGGGGAGCGAGCAGGCCGGTGAGCACGACGAGCCACATGGAGAGGCCGTCGACGCCCATGTGGTAGCGGATGGCGGGGGAGGAGATCCAGCCGAAGTTTTGCTCGAACTGGAAGCCTTTGGCGGCGTAGTCGTAGTGGAAGGGCAGGTGCAGGGTGAGCAGGAAGGTGACGAGCGTGACGGCGAGAGCGGCCCACTGCTGGATCTTGTCGCGGTCGGGCAGGAACGCGAGGAGGATGGCTCCGGCGAGAGGGACGAAGGTGATGATCGTCAGGATGGAGTGATCTATGTTCATTTGCTACCTGCGTGGTTCATCGGTTCCTTGTGGTGCTACGGCAAAACGAAGTGCAACAGCAGATCCCTGCGGGATGACAACTAAAAGGCGAAAACAACTACAACTGCGAAAAACAGTACAAAAGCGTTAGTGCGTCCAGAGGGTTCGGCCAAAGACCATGACGAAGATGACGGCGGCGGCGCCCAGGGCTAGCCAACCGGCGTAGGAGCGAATGTTTCCTGACTGAATGCGACTGGTGAGCTTGCTGAGCCCGCGGGTTGAGGCTCCGGCGGCGCGGCCTGAACCGTTAACGACAACCGTGTCGATGAGGCCGCTGAGGAGGGCGCGAGTGGCCATCATCAGTCCGGTGACGAAGATGGTGTTGTAGATCTCGTCGATGTAGAACTTGTTTTCGACGAGACGGTAAAGGGCAGGAGACTTCTCGGCGAGTACGGAAGCCGTGCCAGGCTTCTTGTAATAGAAGATGTAGGCGATGTAGAAGCCGATGGCTGCGGTGAGAACTGAGACTGCGGCGAGAGTGAGTTCGAGGCCAAAGCTCGCGGCATTGGCAACTCCGGCGGCGAAGACTGGCTCGAGGAAGTGCTCGGCCTCGTCGCTTCCGCCGAAGGCGATGGGGATGCCGACCCATCCGCCGATGACCGAGAGGATGGCAAGGATTACCAGCGGCGCGAGCATGATCCAGGGCGATTCATGCGGGGCATGCGCGTGGGCTGTGTGGCCGTGATCGTGCGTGTCGGCGTGGTGATTGAACTTCTCCGGACCAAAGAAGGTCTTGAACCAGAGGCGGAACATGTAGAAGGAGGTCATGCCGGCGGTGACGAGGCCGACGAACCAGAGCAACTTGCCGAGCGGATTAGGGCTGGTGAAGGCGCGGAAGAGGATCTCGTCTTTGGAGAAGAAGCCAGCCAGCGGCGGGATGCCTGCGATGGCGACGACGCCTGCGGTCATGGTCCAGAAGGTGATTGGGATGTGCTTGCGGAGGCCACCCATGTGGCGCATGTCCTGCTCGCCGGAGAGAGCGTGGATGACGGAGCCGGCGGCGAGGAAGAGCAGCGCCTTGAAGAAGGCGTGGGTCATCAGGTGGAAGATGCCGGCTTCGTATGCGCCGACTCCGCAGGCCAGGAACATGTAGCCGAGCTGCGAGATGGTGGAGTAGGCGAGGACGCGCTTGATGTCGTGCTGGACGAGGCCGATGCAGGCGGCGAAGATGGCTGTGGCCGCGCCGATGATGGCGACTACGCCGAGGGCGTAAGGGCTGCGGTCAAAGAGAGTGTGGCAGCGGGCGACCATGTAGATGCCGGCCGTGACCATCGTCGCCGCGTGAATGAGGGCGGAGACGGGGGTGGGGCCTTCCATGGCGTCGGGGAGCCAGACGTAGAGCGGGATCTGTGCGGACTTGCCGGTGGCTCCGAGGACGAGCAGCAGGGCGATGGCGGTGAGGATTCCGCCGTGCCAGTCGGGGTTGGCGCTGATAGCTCCGAAGACCTGCGCGAAGCTGAGTGAGCCGAAGTGCTGGACGAGGAGAAACATCGCCAGGAGGAAGCCGAAGTCGCCGATGCGGTTGACGATGAAGGCTTTTTTGCCGGCGTTGGCGGCGGAGTCCTTGGTGAAGTAGAAGCCGATGAGGAGGTAGGAGGCGAGACCGACGCCCTCCCAGCCGACGAAGAGCAGAAGGAAGCTCTCGGCGAGGACCAGGATGAGCATGAAGAACATGAAGAGGTTAAGGTAGGCGAAGAAGCGCCAGTAGCCTTCTTCGTGCGCCATGTAGCCGACGGAGTAGATGTGGATGAGGAAGCCGACGCCGGTGACGACGCCAAGCATCATGAGGGTGAGGTGGTCGACCGAGAGGGCGAAGTTGACCTGGAAGCCGGTGATGGCGATCCATGGCTGGCTGACGATGCCGAAGGTCTCGGGAGCGCCGGGGGACTTCATGAACGCCCAGAGCCATGCGACGAGGATCGCCGGAATGGCAGTGCAGATGAGGGCGACGGCAGAGACGAGGGCGCGGGGCAGCTTGCGGCCAACGGTTCCGTTGATGAGGAAGCCGGTGAAGGGAAGCAGCGGAATCAGCCAGAGATACGAAGCGGGCATCAGTAGTTCTCGAGTCTCAGAGTTTCATCAGGTTGACCTGATCGATGTTCAGGGTCTGGCGTGTACGGAAGATAGCAATGATGATGGCCAGGCCGACGGCGGCTTCCGCTGCGGCGACGACCATGACGAAGAAGACGAAGATCTGTCCGGAGACCTGGTGCCACATGTGCGCGAAGGCGACGAAGGTCAGGTTGACGGCGTTGAGCATCAGCTCGATGGACATGAAGACGGTGATGATGTTGCGCTTGATGAGGAAGCTGGCGACGCCGACCGAGAAGAGGACGGCGGCGAGGATCAGGTAGTAAGCGATGGGAACCATTAGGCGTGCCTCCTATCTGCGTTCGTCCCTAGAATGGTGAACCAAAGGAGCAGTCCCCAAGCAATCCAACACAGGGGCTGACTGAAGGCTCCATGAGGGTTTCTGTAGATGGGTAGGAAAGCTGTCAGGAACATAATCGCCACTGTAAACCCGATCGCATACTGGAGACGTAGTCGCCGTCCTCTGTCGCTTGCTCGGGCAGCGAAGCTATTTAGAAATAGACCTAGATTGACGAGCGCGACGACCGAATTAACTACAAGGCTTGATATGAGCAGGGGGCGCTGCATCTTCAATACGAGAGGATTTGGCGTCAGCCCGAACGGATGCACCATACCTACTGCTCCTTTCGCGCGAGCACGACGGCTCCGAGGATGGCTACGAGGATGAGGATCGAGGTGACCTCAAAGGGGAGCAGAAGGTCGCGGAAGAGCAGGGTGCTGATCTCGGAGATGTTGCTGACGGCGTGGTTCAGATGGCCGCCGAGGCTGACTGCGCCGAGGGCCTTGCGCTCCGTGAGGAAGACGAAGCTGAGCAGGCAGAAGATGGCGGCGGCTCCGGGGAATCCGGCGACGTAGGCGGCTCGGCTGCCCCGGGTGCGTTCTTCTTCTCCGGCGTTGAGCAGCATGACGACGAAGACGAAGAGCACCATGATGGCGCCGGAGTAGACGATGACCTGGGCGGCGGCGAGGAATTCGGCCCCGAGCGACCAGTAGAGGACGGCCAGCGACATCATGACGACGACCAGCGAGAGGGCGCTGTTGATGGGGTGGCGTTGGAAGAGGAAGTTGAGTGCTCCCGCGACCGCCAGCGCGCCAAAGATGATGAAGAGTGCCAGTTGCATGATGATCCGATGAGTCCTTATTCGATCTCGTTTGAAACTGAGCAGATGTTACGGGCTATCTGCTGATTGTAAAACAGCTTGCTGCCATCATTTTGCGTGCAAGGCAAGAACAAGGCTGGTAAAGACGATGTTGGCCATTGCGAGCGGCAGAAGAAACTTCCAGCCGAAGCTCATGAGCTGGTCGTAACGAAAACGTGGCAGTGTACCGCGGACCCAGATGTACAGCAGGAGGAACGCGAAGACTTTGACGACAAACCAGAAGATGGGAAGGATGGCCGCGATGATCGGGCCTCCGATGGCCGGGAAGAGATTGCCGAAGGGGCTGGACGGACCACCGAAGAAGAGCAGCGTAGCGACGCAGGCTACGGTGATCATGTTGGCGTACTCGGCCATGAAGAACATCGCGAACTTCATGGAGGAGTACTCGGTGTGGTAACCGGCGATGAGCTCGGATTCGGCCTCGGGGAGGTCGAAGGGAGCACGGTTGGTCTCGGCGTAAGCGGCCATGAGGTAGATGAAGAAGGCCACGAACTGCAAGCCTCCGAAGACGTTCCAGGAGAGCAAACCGTGGGCGGACTGGCTGTTGACGATGGCGCGCAGGCTGAGGGATTGTGCACGGAGCACGACGCCGACGAGCGAGAGTCCTAGGGCCAGCTCGTAGCTGATCATCTGTGACGTTGCGCGGAGCGAGCCGAGGAGAGCGAACTTGTTGTTCGACGACCAGCCGGAGAGCGCGATGCCGTAGACGCCGATGGAGGTGATGCCGAGGATGACCAGAAGGCCGATGTCGAGGTCGGCGATGTTGAAGATGTCGACGCTGATGCCGTTGGCCGTGACGTGCTGGACCTGTCCGAAGGGCACGACGGCGATGGAGATGAGCGAGCAGGAAAGCGCGATGATGGGCGCGATGATAAAGAGGGGCTTCTCGGCGGCGAGGGGGAGAAGTTCTTCCTTGAGGAAGAGCTTGATGCCGTCGGCCAGCGGCTGCAACAGGCCGAAGGGACCGACACGCGAGGGTCCCCAACGGTTCTGGATGCGGCCGAGAACCTTGCGCTCCAGAAGCACCGTGTAGGCGACCGCCGTCAGAGTGATGACGACGACGACTACAACTTTGAGGATGCTGAGCAGCAGAAATGTCTGAAATTCAGTGAGGTGGCTCATTTTAATTTTCGGTCTACTCGGGTGCGGTTTCGATCTGTATCAGGGGTTCACTGGCCTGGAATTGTTGCACGTCGTTGAGCATGGCGGAGTAGCGGCCAAGCGTTCCTGAGGTAAAGAGCGTGTCGTTGGCCGGGAGGACGAGGTCGCGGCGGCTGGAGAGGCCAGAGGGAGCGGCTGGCTGCAAATGCTGATCGTTGCCGCTTAGAAGCTGCAGGCGAAGCAGCTTGTCGTAGCCGGGGACCAGGCGCTGGATCTCGTCGAGGATGGCGTAGGGATCGAAGGGGCTAAGCCTGGGCTCGAGGTTGTTGGCGGTGAGCCAGACTGCGTGGCGATCGGCCTCCCCGGACTGTGCACCGCGGGACTGGCCCATGTCGGCGCGGAGTCCTTTGCCGAAGGGAACGAGTGTGTGGACATCGGCGCCCATCTTGTCGGCGATGCGGACGATCATCTCGAAGTCGGTGCGAACGCCGGCACGGTCTGCGGCCTTGTTGACCTGCTGGAGGTCGCCGTAGCTGTTGGTGACGGAGCCGGACTTCTCGTAGAGGTTCGCGGCGGGAAGGATCACGTCTGCCAGTTGTGCGGTTTCCGTGAGGAACATCTCCTGGACGATGACGAAGGTGTTTTTCAACGACGCGGGATCGACGCTGTAGCGGGAGACTGGGTTGGAGCCGATGATGTACAGCGCGGAGAGCTCGCCTCGGCTGGCCGCTTCGAAGATCTGGAGCATGTCCAGGCCGGGTTCGGTGGGGGCGTTGTACTCTGCGAAAGTGCCTGCGGTGGCGACCGGTGTGTAACCGGGGAGCATGTCGGGGAGCAGGCCCATGTCGGCGGCTCCGCGTGAGTTGGCGTAGTCGGAGAGCAGGGCGAACTTTGCGCCGGGGATGGAGAGTCCGAAGGCGATGAGATTTTTGAGGTCTGTGCCACGGAGTTCTGGGCCAATGAGGATGAGGAGCTTTTCCTCGGCTTTGACAGCGTCGCGGAAGGAGCTGAGTGCGTTGGCGTCGGCGGCTGCGCTGGTGGCAGATGTGGCATCGCCATTGAGGTAGCTGGCCAGGGCGTTGTAGCCGAAGGGTGCCACGTGCAGGAAGGCTTTGGCCTGGCGGCGGAGCTTGATCTCTTCGGTGTTGGCGACGTACAGGCGAGCGCGGTTAAGGCGGACGTCCGTACGCAGGTTCCACGCGGTGCCGGGGGCTTGGTTGGTGGGGTCGCCGCCTACGATCAGGACTGCGGGCGAGCTCTGGGTGTCGCGCAGAGAGGCGGTGCGGTTGGTCTGGCCTGCAAGAGCTTGGGCGAAGGTGACGTAGTCGGCGGTGCGGTGGTGGTCGATGTTGTTGGTGCCGAGGATCGTGCGAGCAAACTTCTGAAGGAGGTAAGCTTCTTCGTTGGTGAGGCGGTTGCCGCCGATGACACCGATGGATTTGCCGCCGCGTGCGTCGCGGAGTTCGCGGAGTTTCTTGCCTGCGTGCTCGAATGCCTGCTCCCAGGAGACGGGCTTGAACTCGCCGTTGGGCTGGCGGACCAGCGGTTGGGTGATGCGGTCCTTGTGGTTGGCGAAGTCGAAGGCGTAGCGGCCCTTGTTGCAGAGGAAGTCGCCGTTGATGCCGGACTTGTCCCGGTTGTCGCCGCGGACGATCTCGCTACCGTCGGAGGTCGAGCGGACGCCGAGGGTGGTCTTGCAGCCGTCGCCGCAGTGCGTACAGATGGTGGCGACGTGGTTCATCTCCCACGGGCGGGTCTTGTAGCGATAGGTGCCGCTGGTGAGCGCGCCCACGGGGCAGGCGTCGATGCACATGCCGCACTGCTCGCAGTCGACGTGAGCGAGGTGGTCGGGCGACATGTCGGCGGGAATGTTGGGGGCGATGACCGAGGATGAGCCGCGATTCTGGATGCCGAGGGCGAAGACGTCCATGCCCTCGCCGCACATGCGGACGCAGCGGTAGCAGAGGATGCAGCGGGGGCGGTCGAAGTAGACCACGGGCGACCACTTCTGCTCTTCGCGGTGGTTTTTGGGCTCGGCGTAGAAGCTGTCGGCGGCGCCGTACTTGAAGGTCATGTCCTGCAGTTCGCACTCACCGCCGGCGTCGCAGACGGGGCAGTCGAGGGGGTGATTGCCGAGCAGGAGTTGCAGGGTGGCCTTGCGGGCCTGTGCGATCTCAGGGGTCTCGGTTTGGACGACCATGCCTTCGGCGACCGGGGTGGTGCAGGCGGTCTGGAGCTTCGGCATCTTCTCGATGCGGACGACGCACATGCGGCAGGCTGCCTGGAGCGAGAGGCCGGGGTAGTAGCAAAAGGCGGGGATCTCGATGCCGGAGGACTTACAGGCGTCGATGAGGAGCGTGCCCGCGGGGGCGGTGAGTTTTTTGCCGTCTACGGTGAAGGTTACGTCTGGCATCTGAATTCCTCTACTTCGACTTCTCGATCAAAATCTGCTGATCTGCGCTGCGGTGCTTGCGCATGCCGGTGGTGAAAACCCGGATCAGTCCAACTAAAAGTACGATTGCAACCAATACCCAGACAATTCTGGTCATGGCATTGTTCAATGTCCAGCCCCGACGAGCTCCTGCACGGTGATGATGGGGGTTCCGGCCTTGCGGCCTTCAATGTAGTCTTCAAACTCTTTGCGGAACTTCTTGACGAAGCCGAGCGTGGGCATCGCTGCGGCGTCGCCGAGCGGGCAGAAGGTGCGGCCCATCATGTTTTCGGCGAGGTACTGAACGTTGTCGACGTCTTTCTTCGAACCGCCGCCTGCGTGGACGCGTGTGAGGGTCTTCTTGATCCAGTCGGTGCCTTCGCGGCAGGGGATGCACCATCCGCAGGATTCGTGCTGGTAGAAGGAGATGGTGCGCAGGGCGAATTCGACGATGGATACGGTCTCGTCGAGCACGACGATGCCGCCGGAGCCGAGCATGGTGCCTGCTTTGCCCATCTGGTCGAAGTCGAGGCCTACGTCGATCTCGTCTGCAGTGAGGACGGGGCAGGAGGCGCCGCCGGGGACCACCGCTTTGAGCTTCTTGCCGTCCTTGATGCCGCCGGCTACGTCGTAGATGGCTTTGCGGAGGCTATAGCCCATGGGCAGCTCGTAGACGCCGGGGCGCTCGACGTGGCCGCTGATGCCGAAGAGGCGCGTGCCACCGTTGCGTTCGGTGCCGAGCTTCGCGTAGGCCTCGCCACCCATCAGGAGAATGTGTGGGGCGTTGGCGATGGTCTCGGCGTTATTGATGACAGTGGGGCCGCCGTAGAGACCGACGACTGCAGGGAAGGGAGGCTTGATGCGGGGGACGCCGCGCTTGCCTTCGAGCGACTCCATGAGGGCGGACTCTTCGCCGACCTCGTAGGCTCCTGCGCCCGTCTGAGTGATGATGTCGAAATCAACGCCGGTGCCGAAGATGTTTTTGCCGAGGAAGCCTCTGGCATACGCATCGGCCACGGCTTTTTCGACGATCTTGAGGAGGTAGCGGTACTCGCCGCGCAGGTAGATGAAGCCGAGCTTCGAGCCGATGGCGAGCCCGGCGATCATGGTGCCTTCGATGACAGAGTGGGGGTCTTCAAGGAAGATGACGTGGTCTTTGCAGGTGCCGGGCTCGGATTCGTCGCCGTTGACGAGGACATACTTGGGCTTCTCGGAGACCTTGGGCACGAACGACCACTTCATGCCGGTGGGGAAGCCTGCTCCGCCGCGTCCGCGCAGACCGCTGGCCTTCATGGTGTTGATGATCCACTCGGGACCTTCGGCGATGGCCTGCTGGACGGCCTTGTAGCCGTCGAGCTCGATGTACTTGTCGATATCGGTCGCGCCCTGGCCGAAGCGACGGGAGATTACTTTGACTTCATCGGGATGAGAGACGAGGGTGGGCATCTACTTCACGTCCTTTCCCTGGCCGTTGCGGTAGGTTTCGAGGATCTCGTCGACCTTGATGGTGGTGAGATTGTCGTGGAAATCGTAGTTGACCTGCATTGCGGGAGCCCAGCAGCAGGCGCCGATGCACTCAACCTCTTCGAGCGAGAAGGTGCCGTCGGGGGTGACGCCCTTGTGCCCGATGCCGAGCTTGGCCTTGCAGTGATCGAGGATCTCGTAGCCGCCGCGCAGCATGCAAGAGATGTTGGTGCAGACCTGCAGGTTGTACTTGCCCGCCGGCTTGGTGCGCAGCATGGAGTAGTACGAAAGCACGTTGCGTACGTCCAACTCCATAATGCCGATGCGCTGTGCGATCTCGGTGACGACGGCGTCGGAGACATAGCCGACCTCGTCCTGCGCGTAGAGCAGCATGGGCACGAGCGCCGAGCGCTTGAGCGGGTAGATGGTTACGAGATGGTCGAAGCGGGCGGCCAGCTCCGGCGAAAAAATTGTGTTGGCTATTTCACTCACTATGCATCATCTCCCGCGCCAGTCGTTCGGCGGCAAGGTCCATCTCTTCGGCGATACCGTTCAGTTTAACAGTTCCGTCTTCCTCGAGGCTGAAGCCGGTCTGATTGCCTTCACTATCTTGAAGCGTCTCGTGCGTGAAGCGAAGCCAGCGGCTTGCTACGCGGAGAGTGATTTCGTCTGCGCCGACCTCCACGACTGCATGATGCCGGCTGTTGAGTCCGTGGGCCGCAGCGTAAGAGCGTAGCAGCGATGCCCAGGAGGTCCAAAGTTCTGCTCTGAGGCGTGGGTCTAGCATCAGAGGTTAACGATCAATTTCGCCGAGGACGATATCAATGGAGCCGATGACTGCGACGACGTCGGCAAGTAGTCTGCCCTTGCACATCGTCTCAAGCGCCTGCAGTGTTGCGTAGGACGGGTTGCGCATGTGAACGCGATACGGTTTGGCGGTGCCGTCGGAGACGACGTAGTAGCCCATCTCGCCGCGAGGCGATTCGACGGCCTGGAAGACCTCTCCTGCGGGAACGGCGAAGCCCTCGGTGACGATCTTGAAGTGATGGATGAGCGACTCCATCTGGGTCTTCATCTGTTCGCGGTCGGGCAGGACGATCTTCGGTGCGTCGGCGACGATGCGACCCTCCGGCAGGCCATCGAGCGCCTGCTGGCAGATCTTGACCGACTCGCGCATCTCGTCCATGCGGACGATGTAGCGGGCCCACACATCACCAATGTCAGACACCGGCACCTTGAATTGAAACTTCTCGTAGCCCGAGTAGGGCATGTCGCGGCGAAGATCCCAATCGACGCCCGAGGCGCGCAACGGCGGCCCGGTGACTCCGAGCGCGATGGCATCGGCAGCGGAGAGATAGCCGACGCCCTTGAGGCGGTTGATCCAGATGGGATTGCCGGTGAGCAGGTTTTCGTACTGCTGGATGCGGTCCGGCATGATGTTCAGGAAGTCCTGAACCTGCTTGTAGAAGTCCAGCGGCGGTTCGAGCGAGAGGCCGCCGATTCGGAAGTAGCTCGTCATCATGCGCTGGCCGGCTACGTTCTCGAAGATGCGGAGTATGTCTTCGCGCTCGCGGAAGCAGTAGAGGAAGACGGTGAGCGCGCCGATGTCCATGGCGTGCGTGCCGAGCCAGACGAGGTGCGACTGGATGCGCGTCAACTCGTTGAGCAGGACGCGGAGATACTGGGCGCGTTCGGGAATCTCGAGGCCAAGCAACTTCTCCACTGCGAGGCAGTAGGCGAGGTTGTTGGTCATCGGGCAGAGATAGTCGATGCGGTCGGTCAGCGGAACAACCTGCTGGTAGAACTTGGCCTCGCAGGTCTTCTCGATGCCGGTGTGCAGGTAGCCGATGTCGGGGGCGAGCGACACGACGGATTCGCCATCAATCTCGACCACAAGCCGAAGCACGCCGTGGGTCGAAGGGTGCTGCGGACCCATGTTGATAACCATGGTCTGGTCGGCGAGGGGGTCCGAGCCGTGATGCTTGAGCTTCGCGTCGGCGACGACGGCCTCGATGCCGGGGTTGATCTGATCGGGAGCGGGCATCTTTTCTTGATCCAGTACGGGTGCCATTAGCGGTAGCCCTCCACCGGGTAGTCCTTGCGCAGCGGATTCCCGTTCCAGTCTTCGGGCATCATAATGCGCCGGAGGTTGGGGTGGCCGCCGAAGTGAACGCCGAAGAGGTCGAAGACTTCGCGCTCGTAGAAGTTCGCCGAGGGCCAGACGGAGACGATGCTGTCGATGGATGGGTCTTCGCTGTCGAGGCGGACGATGAGGCGGATGCGCTCCTTCAGAGAGAACGAGAGGATGTGATAGGTGATCTGGAAGCGCGGTTCGGAGGGGTACCAGTCGACGGCGGTAACGGTCTCGAGGAAGTTATAGCCAGCCTGCTGAACTGCCTGACAGGCGACGATGACGTTCTCCCGGGCGACGGTGATGGTCAGCTCATTACGGTCGTATTTGGCATCAGTTGCGAGCGACGAAAGCGCTTTGACTGCCGCATTGTCGGGGTGGGCCGCGAAGACAGCTTCGGTGCCGATGAGGGCAGTCGCGGGATCGTACATTAGAGGTCTCCCTTGTCGTTGGCCCAGTCGAGGATGCCCTTCTTCCATACGTAAAAGAGGCCGACCGCTACGAAGCCGAGGTAGACGAGCATCTCGTAGAAGCCGAACATGGCCGAGCCGGTGATGGCAGGCAGGCGGCGGAAGATGACGGCCCAGGGAAGCATGAAGACCGCTTCCACGTCGAAGAGGATAAAGAGCATCCCGACCATGTAGAAGCGCACGGAAAAGCGGCCCCGGGCGTCGCCGATGGGATCCATGCCGCTCTCGTAGGTGCTGGCCTTGGTGCGGGAGTTTTTATGCTTGCCGATGAGGAACGAGACACCCACCATGCCGCATGCAAGTCCAAGGGCAACAAGAATCTGCAGTACCAGAGGAAGGTAATTCCATACGTAGGGATAAGTTTGCATGGGCATCTTCGACTCTAAGATTGCGGCTGGCAAGTGTCAAGCCGAGCGCGGCTTGTTGTGCGGCTATCGGAACAGTGCCAAGTAATTGTTGATGAGTGTGTTGCCCCAGAGTGCAGCGATGAGTCCGCCAGCCGAGAGAAAGCTGCCGAAGGGAAGCTTTGTCGCCGGGCCGCCTTTGCGTTGGAGGACGAGCCAGACCCCGTAGAGGCTGGCAAAGAGGACTCCGATAAAGAGCGCAAGGATGGCTGGAGTGAAGCCGAGGAAGGCGGCGATCATCGCGATGAGTTTGACGTCGCCGAGGCCCATGCCTTCGCGGTGGCGGATGGCTTTGTAGAGCCAGCGGATGATCAGGAGGACCGCTGCCGCTCCGCAGATGGCTGCGATGCGTCCGAAGATGAGGGTCTCAGGGCCGGTGAGGAAGACGTTGCCGGCATCGGTGACGCCTCCCGGGCTGGAGAGGTGGATACTGTGTTTGGTGAGAAGGACCTGATCTTCGTTGGGGCCAAGGAAGATCGCTTGTGTGCAGACAAAGAAGAGGCCGATGGCAATGCCCGTCAGGGTGAAGGCGTTGGGAAGGGTGAACGTCTGCCAGTCCATGACCATCAGGCCGATGAGGAGAAAGCCAAGGATGGCGAGGCTGATTGCACTCCAGCGCCAATCAGAAAGGTTGACGTCGTTACTGTGGTACTCGATAAACAGCGAGAACCATATACGGTTTGCTGCGAAAAGGAAAACCAAACCAACAGCCACTTCGACCAATGGGTAGCGCCAGGGGATTGGTTGCTTGCAATCGCGGCAACGGCCTCGGAGAAAGAGCCAGCTCAGGACGGGAATGTTGTCGTACCAGCGGATGGTCGCCCCGCACTGTGGGCAGCGGGAGCGCGGGTGGCCGATTGACTCGCCCTTGGGCAGACGCGAGATGCAGACGTTCAGGAAGCTGCCAAAGATCAGGCCGAGGAGGAAGCCGACTACTTGATAAAGGACAAGCTGGGTCACGATTGAAGTATACGGTTTCGCCGTCCACCCTCTATGTGAAGTCTGGGAGCGGAAGTCCGGACCTAAGTCTCATTTTTCGAAGACTTTGAGACTAAAAGTACCGGTGGGGAGAAAACCTCAAAAGTCGACGTGCATGCGAACCGCTTGAACGAACGCCGGACCGCGATCCCGGTTGTAGCCAGGATGCGTGATGTATTGGAGATCGAGCGCGTAGTAGACCCCGCGCCACGCGTGCAGGTTGTAATAGCCCTCTAGGATGTTCTCGCGGCCGTAGTTCAGGTTGCCGTCGCCGAGGAGAAAGCCTAGGCCACCCAGCTTCAGATACGTTTGATGATCTTTTTTGATGGCGTTGGAGACGAAGGCTGCACCCAGCTTGTCGAAGGGCCGCGACCAGCTGCGGCCAGAGTAGTCGCCGCCAAACGAAATGGTCTGATCGACCTCGGTGTAGGCGAAGGACTCGTGCTGGCCCTCGTTCCAGCCGAAGCGGGCGAATGCACGGAGGCTTGAAGTGATCTCCTGCTCGGCGTTGAGGGTGAAGCCATACTTTACTGAGCTGAACTGCCGATGAGCGACGATGTCGGGCTTAGCATCCTGACCGGCGAGGTAGGCCTTGTTGGCGTCACGGTAGAGACCCATGTTCGCGTGGTTGACGAAACTGAGCACACGGACGGTGCCTTTGCGGTCGGGGGAGACGAGCTTGCCGAGCAGAGGTTTGCGGAGCTCGAACTCCATGTTCTGGCCGTTGGCCCGGCTGAAGGCCCAGTCGAGGTCGATGCCGTTCGCCACGGTGGGCATCGCGGCGAAACCGTAGCGGGCAGACCAGTCCTTATCGTGGTACTCGAGGACGGCTGCGTAGGTGTAGCCGCGCGTATCAGCCGCATAATCCCATGCCCCATTGTTGTCGACGGTCCAGTTCATGAACTGGAGGTGGCTGTCGGAGCCAACGGAGTTGATGTCGAAGTAGTCAGGGAGGCTCATCTTGCCGACGTGCAGCTCAAAGCGGCGTTCGGGGGCTTGTGTGGCCAGCGAGAAGGGCGTGCGTTCGCTGTCGACCAGCTTGTTGGTCAGGCCGATGGTCTGGTGGATCTGGACGCGGGCGATGTAGGGCTTGGAGCCGAGGTTGGGATTACGCACAACGTCGAGGTTGGTGAAGCCGGCCAGTCCGAGCGCCTGGCTGAGACCACGGCCTCCAGAGGACTCGAGGTCGAAGATGGCGTCGGTGTTGTAGCGCGGGTTGGTGTTTACCTGGAGCCCCGTGTAGAGGGTTCCGAGCAAGGAGGTTTTGTACTCGCCATTGCTGAGGAAGCTGTTTGGGCCCTCATAGAGCGAATGGAATGGGCCCTTGGACTGGAAGATGATGTTTGCCTGGCCGGTGATCAGGTAGCGTGTGTTTTCGGGATGGGGGAAGATGGTCGGGGAGCTATCGTCAGCGGGATCCGGGGCCTCGGGTAGGTGGTCGGCATGGCCAGGGCGTGAGTCGAAGGCGCTCTCCTGCTGGGCGATCAATCCGGCTGGGAAAAAGATAAGGGCAAGCGACAGCCAGAGGAGTCGACAGCCTCGGAGAGAGATTGAAATCATGGAAAGACGATCTTCAGGCCCGCGCGTTAATAGAGTGCGAATGGGCGTGCGGAGGTCTGGCTTTTGGGTCGTCATAGCTGTTTCTTTCGCTGTCGTCAGGTCCGGGTCTAATCAATACTATACCCCCCTACAGTATAAGGCCAAAACTCAATTTTAAACAGGAACGCGCCTTGGCATCTCGCTTGAACAAATTTTTAGAAAGGCCTGCCGGCTAGCGGCTTCTTGCTCCGACGGCCACAAGGCCAACACCACTTAGCAGGGCGACAGTGCTCAGGATTGGTGAGATGGGCAGGGTGTCCTTGGTTTGGTGCGAGATTTGTACGGGGCCGAGGTCTACGTCCTTCTTTCGGTGCGTGAAGGCAAGTCCGCCAGTGGCAAAGCCGATGATGCCGAAAAGAATGAGGAGAAATCCGATAATGGTTGCGGGTTTCAATGGATGGGGAACCTTTCCTGCTCGGAAGTTTTCAAATACGACATCCTGATGTGATGCGTATCTTGCTGTAAGCAGCAGCCTTGAGCGAGGCGTTTGGTTGAAACTTGTGGAGGAAGAGCATCAGGTGTAGTCTGCGTGTACACGGGAAAGGAGGATGATCCAGCCTATGAAAATTGACAGTAATAGTTGCATCACAACACGTGAGGTGACTGAGGCTTAGAGCGTCCTAGCTCTAGTCCTGGCGGTCTTCAGTTCGCTGAAAGTTCTACGCCGAGGCCAAGTCCGAGCATGGACGCCTCAGGTCAATCTCAACAGTTCACCGACAGACGGCTCGCGACTCCTGATGGAGTACGAGCCGTCTGTGTTTTGGCTTTAGAATGGCAGCTATGACACCTCTGGTTATTGCGGGCAGGGCCTTTCAATCGCGTCTTATTGTCGGGACAGGAAAGTACAAAGATGGGCCGGAGACTCAGGCGGCGATTGAGGCTTCGGGCGCAGAGATGGTGACGGTTGCGGTCCGGCGGGTGAATCTGGACCGGTCGAGTGAGTCGCTTCTGGACTATATCGATCCGCAGCGGTATTTCCTTCTGCCGAATACTGCCGGTTGCTACACGGCTGAAGAAGCGATTCGTGCGGCTCGGTTGGGACGTGAAGTGGGGCTTTCGGACTGGGTGAAGATCGAGGTTATTGGCGATCAGCAGACGCTGTATCCGGATGTTCAGGCGACACTTGAAGCGACTCGGGTGTTGGTAAAGGAAGGGTTCACGGTTCTTCCATATACCTCTGATGACATTGTGTTTGCCAAGCGGCTTATTGATGTGGGCGCAGCGGCGGTGATGCCTCTAGGGGCTCCGATTGGGAGTGGGCTGGGACTGCAGAACACGGCGAATCTGCGGATATTGCGGGAACTGATTACCGAGGTGCCGCTGATTGTGGATGCGGGGGTTGGGACGGCGTCGGATGCTGTGGTGGCGATGGAGCTTGGCGTCGATGCCGTGCTGATGAATACGGCGATTGCACAGGCGAAAGATCCCCTGCTTATGGCTGAGGCGATGCAGCATGCGGTGTTGGCGGGACGGCAGGCATTTCTGGCGGGCAGGATGCCTCGGAAGCTGTATGCGACGGCTAGCTCGCCGCTTGAGGGAATATCTCGCTAGACTCAAGCTCGATAGTCGGAACATTGTTCGAAATGCAGTAAACTTTCGCCCATGCGAGTGTTCGGGATTGATTGCGGGACGGAGTTTACCGGCTATGGTGTGGTCGGGGTGGACTCGGAGGCACGAATGCCTCGTTTAGTGCATGTCGCCGCGGGGACGATCCGGCTCAGCAAAAAAGAGAAGACGCCACAGCGGCTGGCGCAGGTTTATGCGGAGCTGACGGCTTTGATGGCGCTACATCAGCCCGAGGTTGTGGCCATTGAAGAGGTCTTCTTTTCGGCGAATGTGAAGTCGGCACTGAAGTTGGGGCAGGTGCGTGGGGTGGCGATGCTGGCGGCGGCGAGCTGCGGGCTTCCGGTGGCCGAGTATGCGCCGCTGTCGATCAAGAGTTCGGTCGTGGGGTATGGGCTGGCGGCCAAGGAGCAGGTGCAGTTTATGGTGGCGCGGTTGCTGGAGTTAAATCATGCGTTTGATTCGGCAGACGCAGCGGATGCTCTTGCGATCGCCATCTGCCACATCCATACTTCGCAGACGCAGCAATTACAGGGTGGTCGATGAGATTTAACAACTGCGTATTCCTGGTTGCAGCTCTGGCGATGTCGTCTGGGACTGGGGTGATAGCTCAAACGGCTGCATCGGCGGTCAATACAGCTTCGGAGCAGCCCGAGGTTACCTTCAAGTTTGAGCGGAACGGGCTGGCGGTCCCGCGCTATACGATCCTGTTGCATGAGGACGGTACGGGTAGATATCAGGCAGACGAGGCTGTTACGTCACCGTCAACGCAGTCCAGCTCGGCTATGCAATATACGGGGGGCAAGCACATTGACCGACCGATGACGCTGAGCCCGGCGACGACGGAGAAGATCTTCAAGACGGCGAGGGCGCTCAATTTTTTCAATGTCGAGTGTGCCTCGAAGGCGAAGAACATTGCCAACACGGGCGACAAGACGCTGAGCTATTCCGGGAATGATGGCAAGGGCTCATGCGAGTACAACTACTCGGACAATAAAAGTGTCTCGACGCTGACGGACATGTTCCTTGCGATCGCTTTCACAATGGATGAGGGGCGAAGGCTGGAGTTTCTGCACCGCTATGATCGTCTGGGGATGGATGCGGAGATAACCTCGCTGGCAAATGAAGTGCAAGCAGGGCGTGCGATGGAGTTGAGTACGATCGCACCGACACTGGATGCGATCGCTGGTGACGCGGCCGTGATGCAGCGGGTACGATTGCGTGCCGAGAAGCTGCTGGAGCAATCAAAGGATAAATAGAGGGTGCTTCCGGTTGCAGGCTAGCGTCTAATGCTTAGTGGTGTACGGGGTATTGCCGTGGGAGACTGTGTGGGTTTGCGCTTGGGCCGGAGTTGGATCGTTAGGGTGGGGGTGCTTTGTCTTTGGTTTGCGGGGGCGGCCACTGTGGTGCTGGCTTACGATATGCCACCTCAGCGGGCCGCGCGGCTCAGCTATCTGCAGGGCGGTGTTTCTGTAGATCATATCGACAATACAGGCGCCGAGCCGGCGCAGGTGAATATGCCGCTGGTTCAGGGGCTGCGGCTGACTACGGGTGATGATGGGCAGGCTGAGATTGAGTTCGAGGATGGCAGTGTGATTCGGATGACGCCCAACAGCTCATTGAATCTGAACAATTTGAGCGTGGATGGGAGCGGTGATTTTCACACCCAGATTGCCCTGACGCGTGGATTGGTCTATGCGGAACTACGGTCGGCTCCGAAGTATTCGTACCGAATTTATGCCGGTGGTGATGTGATCTCGCCAGAGGAGAATGTTACGGTTCGGATCAATCTGGACGAGCCGCCAGCAAAGATTGCAGTGATGACCGGCAGCGCGCATGTGGAGCGTGCTCCTTCGGCGGAGGGGGAGGGAGGGTACCGGGTGGATGTGCGGGCGGGGGAGACGTTTGCGGCGGATGTCTCGGACTATAGCCGGTACTATCTGACGCATGAGCTATTGCCCGACTCCTGGGATAGCTGGAACGAGGAGCGCGATCAGGCGGCGGTGGATCAGACTGCGAACCAGACTACGGTGAGGGACAACTTCGCTGGCGATCAGGGCTATGGATGGTCGGATCTGGATGCCAATGGGAGTTGGTACGACGTTCCGGGGCAGGGACAGGTGTGGCAGCCGGAGGTGGCGGCTGATCCTGATTTTGATCCTTATGGATATGGGAGCTGGGTGTGGTCGCCGGGGGCGGGGTATGTTTGGGCTTCTGGGTATGACTGGGGGTGGACTCCTTACCGGTGTGGGAACTGGTCGTATTGGGGTGGGTTTGGCTGGGGTTGGGCGCCGGGAGCGAACTGCGGTTTTCGGCCAACCTTTATCAACACGGTTTATGTAATCAATATTCTCCGGCCGCCGTTTGGTTATCATCCGCATCCGATGCCGATTCGGGGACCGGGTGGGGTGCATCCGATTGTGCCGGTGCGTCCGGCGCGCATTCCCACGGTACCTCTGGATGAGACGCGGGTGGCACGGACCATCGCAGGGCATACGGTTGAGCCGATGCGTCCGATTGGTAATGCCTATACCTCGCGGGGCGGCAGCGCGGTTGGTGCGTCGCTGACGCGGGACTTCCCGGTGGATCGGGTGAACCATCAGCCGGTGATGGGGAACACGCTTAGCTCAACCCAGGCGGGAACGCCTGCCCGTGGTGAGTGGCGTGGGAGCATGGCTTACCGGTCGAACGATGGGAGCACTCATGTGCCGGGTCAACCGGCTCGTCCGATGCCTCCTGGTGTGCCGGCTACGCATCCTTCGCAGGGGCAGGTTGAGCCGTACCGTCCTGCGCCGCGGAGCTATGAGTCTGCACCGCGTTCGATGGCGTTGCCGCCTTCGCGTTCCATGGCGCCTCCTCCGTCGCTTCCGCGGCCAACGTATACACCTGCTCCACATCCGAGCTATTCACCGGCTCCGCATCCTTCGTATTCGCCACCGGCGTCTCATCCGGCTCCGAGTGCTCCGGCTACGGCTCCAAGGTCGCGGTAATATCCGCTACAACGTTGCTGACAGCGCGCGGTAGAGCTCTGCGGTGGGTTCGAGAGCCAAGGACTCCGCGCGTGCCTGCGCGGGGATGCTGGGGGGCCATGCGGCGGCCATTTGCTGGGGAGTGTAGCCTGCTGCTCGCAGGTTGTTCTGCAGGGTCTTTCGTTTTTGCGCGAAGATCTGCTTGAGGAATGCGTCGAAGCCTGCGGGATCTACGCCTAATTCTTCGAAACGTGGGGCGAAGCGCAGGCGGAGGACGGTGGAATAGACCTCGGGTGGAGGGGAGAAGGCGGATGGGGGCAGGGTGAAGAGGTGCTCGACGTCGGCGTTCATCTGGGCTGTGGCCGAGAGCAGGCCGTAGTCGCGGACGCCGGGGGAGGCTGAGACTCGGTCGGCCACCTCGCGCTGCATCATCACAACGGCTTGGGTAAGGATGCCTGATTGGCCTGCAGCGAAGAGCTGGAGGAGGATGTCTGAGGTGATGTAGTAGGGGAGATTGCCGATTACGTCGGCTGTCTCGTTGGCTGGCACGAGTTCGCGCAAGTCGGTTTTAAGTATGTCGGCTTCGATGATCTGCACGTTCGGCTGGTTGCGGAGTCGGAAGGCGAGGGCTGGGGCTAATTCGCGGTCTAGTTCAAGGGCGATGAGACGGTGGCAGCGGTTGGCTAGGATTTCGGTGATGGCACCTTTACCGGGGCCGATCTCGATGACGGTGCGGCTGCCGATGTCGCCGAGGGCGTCGACGATGGCGTGACGGGCAGCGTCGTCGACGAGGAAGTTCTGGCCGAGTTTTGGCTTGTGCTTCATGGTGCCCCTACTGCTTAGGGTATCCCCTCCGGTGCTCTTGGTCCTAAAGTATTCTATCCAAATACTTTAAGTCTGGACTTCGGTCTGTGTGTTGGTTAAATGCGAAGAGCCTCGGCCTTGGGCTGAGGCTCTTTTGTTCTCTGTCTCTATTATAGCGGGGTGAGGGGAAATAATTGGCAGGTGGATGTTGTTGGGGTGGAAGGGGTTAGGGCGGGTTGGGGTTGACAGGGTCTCCGCCGGTGGAAGCGGTTGTAAGACATACCCCAGGGGCTAAAACCCCTTTTCTTTTGCGGCTGATGAGAGGCCCAAGGCTGAAGCCTTGGGTTACCTAGAAGCCACGGCAAGGGCAAAGCAACGGCAAGGGCAAAAGCAACGGCAAAGCAAGCAGGTCCCCTTCGGGGATGACAAGCAAGAAAAGCCAGAGCTCGTTGGCGATTGCGGTGGGGCCTGCTGTGTCTGGGATTTCGTTGTCGCGGAATTGGTCGATCTTAGGTGCGATAGAACCGCGATGAAGATGCGGCACCCGGTTTTTGTGGCTTGTGGAAAGAATGCGTGGGCTGGCTGACAGGTTTTTGCATCTGTTTGTATAGACTAACGTTCGGCACGACAAAAGGAAGAGCATGCATATCGTATTTGCAGCATCTGAGTGTTCGCCATGGGCCAAGACCGGCGGTTTGGCTGATGTGGTCAGCGGGCTGCCGCGAGCCCTGGTAAAGATGGGCCACAAAGTCAGCGTTTTTTTGCCCTATTACCGGCAGGTAGCCAAGGCTATGCCGGATGCGAAGGTCGTGCTGCAGAGCGTGACGATTCCGTTCCCGTATTACAACCGGTTTGTGCGGATTCTGGATGGCGGTGTTCATTGGGGCGTCCAGAACTATTTTGTGGATAGCCCGGAGTTGTTCGATCGGGAGAGTTTTTATGGGACACCGTCGGGCGATTATCCAGACAACGCGGAACGCTTTGGGTTGTTCAGCCGGGCGGTGATTGAGGCGACGAAGATCATGGGCGTTCCGGACGTGTATCACGTGCACGACTGGCAGGCGGCGATGGTTGCTGTGCTGATGCGTTCTACGTACTACTTCGATCCCGTGCTGCGGCATGTTCCTGCTGTACTGACGATTCACAATGCAGGCTATCAGGGATGGTTTCCGCCGCGCACTATCGAGATGCTGCTGCTGCCGTGGGACATGTTCACTTTCGAGAAGCTAGAGCAAGATGACAAATTCAATTTCTTGAAGGGCGGAATTGTTTATGCAGATGCGCTTACGACGGTGAGCCGAAAGTACGCCGAAGAGATCCAGACGGCGGAGTATGGCAATGGACTTGAGGGTACTCTGGCGAAGCGCAGCGGCGATTTGTTCGGCATTCTCAATGGCGTTGACTATGAGGAGTGGAATCCTGCGACTGACCCTAACATTGCGGCGCACTACTCGGCTGAGAAACTTGCCGGGAAGAAGGAGTGCAGGCGCGATTTGCTGCATGCATTCGGCGTTGAAAACGTCAGCGATGAGACGGCAGTGATCGGCGTGGTTTCGCGGTTTGCTACTCAGAAGGGCTTCGACTTCATCGTTGACATCATGGACCGCCTGGTTCAGGAGGACATCATTCTGCTGATGCTGGGCAATGGCGAGGAGTACTACGAGCGGCTGCTGGTGGAGATGGCCGAACGCTATCCGCAGAAGATCCGGGTGCAGGTGAAATTCGACAATGTGATGGCGCACAAGATTGAAGCAGGAGCTGATATGTTCCTGATGCCTTCACGTTATGAGCCGGGAGGGTTGAACCAGATATACAGCCTGAAGTATGGGACCATCCCGATTGTGCGCGCTACCGGCGGGCTTGATGACACGATTGACGAGCAGCCCAATGGGGGCGGCAATGGGTTTAAGTTCTGGGGGTATGACTCGGGGGCGTTGCTGGATGCGATTCAACGTGCTCTGGAGGTCTTCCGGAACAAGACGGAGTGGACCGCGATGATGAAGCGGGCGATGGCGGAGGATTTCTCGTGGGATAAGCCGGCGCAGGAGTATGTGCGGGTGTATGAGCGGGTGGTTCAGAATCGGAGCTAGGCTGTTCGTCTTCTTTGTAGGAAGTAGTGGAGGGGGATTCCGAGCAGGATGACGCCGGTGCCGATTAATGAGTTGCGGGGCTGGTCGGCGAAGGAGAAGACGAGCAGGACGATTGCGGCGAGGATGAAGAGTGCGGGGAGGACGGGGTATCCCCAGACGCTGTAGGGGCGGGTGGCGTTGGGCTCGCGGTGGCGGAAGACGAAGACTGTGCTGGCGGTGAGGGCGTAGAAGAACCACTCGGCGAAGATGGCTAGGGAGAAGAGCGCCTGGAATTTTCCGATGGCGAGGAGCAGTAGCGAGCTGAGGATCGCCTGGAGGATGAGGGCGGTCGAGGGTGTGTGAAAGCGCGGGTGTACGTGGGCGAGCTGCTTGAAGAAGAGACCGTCGCGGGCGGCGGCGAAGGGGACTCGGGCGCCGGATAGGGATGAGCCGACGAAGGTTGCGCAGATGCTGACGGCCATGCCGATGGAGACGAGGGCTGCTCCCCAGTGGCCGGCGATCATGCGCATGGCGTCGGCGGCGGGGCGGTCGGCGGCGGCTATGGTCGCGGCGGGTAGGACGTACTGGATGGCGGCGTTGGTCAGCATGTAGAGGCCGCCTACGATGGCGATGCCTCCGACGAGGGCGATGGGCATGCTACGCTGCGGGCGCTGGATCTCGCCGGCCATCTGGGTGACGTCGCTCCAGCCGTCGTAGGCCCAGAGCGCGGCGATGAGGGCGATCATGAAGCCGGCGAAGCCTCCGCGAGCTCCGGTGAACTCGGTGGCGAAGTTTTGCCAGGAGCCGTGGGTGCTCGAACTGAAGCAGAAGCCTGCTATGACGACTATGAGGAGAACTTTGAGCCAGGTGAGTGCTAGCTGCACGTTGCCGGATTTGCGGGTGCCCAGGATGTTAAGGCCGGTGATGAGCCACGTCATCGCGATGGCGAAGATCTGGCTCCAGAGCATGCTGCCGAATGCGGGGCGGGAGAAGAAGCTGAAGATGGCGAAGGTTCCGAGGACTCGGGCGAGGCCTGCGGCGATGGTGGCGATGGAGGCGGGCTTGGCGACGGTGATCCATGTCCACATGTAGAGGAAGCCGGTGAGGTCGCCGTAGGCTTCGCGGAGGAAGGCGTACTCGCCGCCGTAGTAGGGGCGGGCGGCTGCGATCTCGGCGTAGGTCATGGAGCCGAAGAGCGAGAGCAGGCCACCGACGATCCAGACGGCGTAGACCATGCGCGATGAGCCGACGGCGGCCATCATCTCGCGCGGGACCAGGAAGATGCCGCTGCCGATGATGATGCCGACGACGATGGAGGTGGCGTGCGACGCGTTGAGGACGCGGGGTAGCTCTTGCTGGGTTTCTTTCATGGGTTGCAGGGAGGGTAGCATATCGGCGATGGAGAGCAGCGCTAAATGTAGTGCTTGAGGCTGAGCCAGTCTTCGATGATGTTTTTGTGGCGGTGGCGGACGAGGTAGATGTTGCGGTGCTCGTAGGGCATGGCGTAGGGGTGGTCCATGCGACCAGCGATCTCGACGGAGTCGTAGAACTTGCGCATCTCTTCGGGGGAGGCACCGTTGATGACGATCATGACCTCGCCGGTGTAACCGTGGGGTCCCCAGAGCCAGTAGTTGTTGTGACCGCTGATGGCGGTGGGCAGGCCGTGGCCCAGGAAGTTGATCGCACTGGCTTCGCCGTAGTTGGAGGCGATGATGCCGACCTTGGCCTGGTCTTCGGGAGGGAGGGAGTGGTAGATGCGAGTGACTTCGTCGACCTCTTCCTGCCAGCCGAAGCGGTCGGCGTAGAACTGCGGGAGGGGGCCGAGGGCCTGGTTTTCGGTGTTGTCGGTGGTGTTGTAGAGATGGAGGGCTTTGGTGTAGACGATCCATGTCGGCGGGCTGAGGATGGGGATGGCGAGAGGCAGGGTGATGGCGCCGACGATGAGGAGCACGCCTTCAAGGACGGGGAAGGCAAAGACGCGGTTTTGACGAACCCATTGGCGTTTGGCGAAACGCTGCTCCCATGCGATACCGCCGGCGGCGAAGAGGACTGGATAGATGGGGGCTACGTAGTAGTCCTTGGCGTGGAGGGCCATCATGATTGCCAAGAAGAAGAGATAGGTGATGCCGAGCCAGCGCCAGGCTTTAGCTTGCGGGTTTCGTAGAAGCCATACGAGGCCGGCTCCCCAGATGAGCACTGTTGCGGGCTGGAGGTTGAGTATCTGTTTGGCGAGGAAGGGTAGTGGGGAGAGCTTGATGTTCTTGTTCTCGATCTCGCCGTTGTGGAGAAACTCGAGGGTGGGCCAGTGGTTGTGAATCTGCCAGATCAGGTTGGGTAGAGCGATCAGGATCATGAGCGCGATTCCTGCTGCTGCCCATCGGTTGAAGAGCAGGCGGCGTTGCGGGGTGCAGAGGAGCGCCAGCAGAAGGGCGATGAGGAAGAAGGTCATCGACGGCTTGTTGAGCAGGCCTAACCCAGCTAAGAGACCGAAGATGAGCCATAGGCGGTTGTTCCAACCGCGCTGGATCAGGATCAGCAGCATAAGCGAACGCATCCAGAAGGCCGACTCGAAGGAGTTCATGGAGAGGTAGCTGTCTGTGCCTAGATATTGAGGGGCTACCAGGACGCAGATCATTGCCAATGTCTGCGCGGGTCTGCGTCCGCCGAGTGACCATGCTAGTAGACCGGTCAGAAGGATGCGCAGGGCTCCGGCGATGGCGGAGAACATCCTGATTCCTGCGAGCGATTGGCCGAAGATCAGTTCTCCCAATCTGGCCTGGAGTGCGACGAGGGGGCCGTGATCGACGTAGCCCCAGGCGAGGTGGCGTCCGCAGATGATGTAGTAGAGTTCGTCGCGAAAGTAGCCGTAGCCAATGTGCGCCTGCCACATGTTGGCAACGATATGCAGCGCCAGTTTGATGGCGGCAAAGATCAGCGACAATCGGAGCGCTGCCGACAGTGTCTGGTCAGTGGGACGAACGACTGTTGTGGCTGCAGCAGACATCAAATCTCCGAAGGTTTAAACAGCATTGCATGCGACATGGGTGAGCTTGCGGTTCCTACTGCGAGTTTTGCCGAGGGTAACAGATTGGGTTTGGCCGGCGTACGGGCTTCTGGAATACATTGATATGGAGGTGAGCGATGGACTGGACTCCTGGTGGTCTCAGTGAAGATGTAGAGGACCGGCGTGGGTCTTCTGGTGGCGGTTTTGGCGGTGGAGGAATTGGGATTATTGGGATTGTCTTCCTCCTGATCCTCAGTCTGGTTACGGGGCGGAACTACATTGGTAGTTATCTTTCGGGCGGCGGGGCGGGGCCGTCGCGAGCTGCAGCTCCGTCACCTGACGAGGAGAGGTCGGCGGACCTTGTGTCGTGGACGCTGGATGACGTTCAGAAGGTGTGGACCGTTGTCCTGCCGCAGCAGACGGGGAAGGAGTATCGTCATGCGCACCTGGTGCTCTTTCGCGATTACACTCAGTCCGGTTGCGGAGTTGCGAAGTCGCAGAGCGGGCCGTTCTATTGCCCGGTGGATGAGAAGGTGTACATCGACCTGAGCTTCTGGGATGAGTTGAGACGGCTCGGCGGCAGCACGGCTGAGTTTGCTCAGGCTTATGTGATTGCTCACGAACTTGGACATCATGTGCAGAACATTCTCGGGATTGAGCGGGAAGTGCGGTGGTTGTCGAGGCAAGAGCCTTCGCAGCAGAATCCTCTGTCGGTCAAACTTGAATTGCAGGCCGATTGCTTTGCGGGTATCTGGGCCCATACCACGGCTCAGCGTCACCTGATCGATAAGGCGGATGTGGCCGAAGGGCTGAAGGCGGCGGCGGCTGTGGGTGACGATCACATTCAGAAGATGTCCCGGGCGGCGGTTAGTCCGGAGACGTTCACGCATGGTACGTCGGCTCAACGCATCGAGTGGTTCACGCGCGGGCTCGATGAGGGGAAGATTTCGGCTTGCGATACGTTTGGTGCCGGGGCCGGGTCTTTTTAAGTATCTCCATCGGTATACTTTTCGTCCTAAAGTATTCGAATGAAATGATTTGGCCTTGGACTTCGGTATGAGCAATACAAAAACCCGGCGAGTGTGCCGGGCTCTCTGATGTTTCTGTATCTATCTAGCTTATCAACTCAATGGGAATCGTTCGGCACTGGGATGTTGTCTGGAATGAGTGAGATGCAGCGTCCATGGCTTGACAGGATTTTGAGGAGCGGGTGTCAGGTGGTTTCGCCGGGAAGGTTGCGGCGACGTGGGGGGCGCTGGCCTACTTCTACAAAGGTTTCGATTCGGATGAGGCGGCGGTCGATGCTGGAGACGTCGTCGGCCAGGCGACTTACTTTTTCGTCGAGGCGCTTGATGTTCTCTGTGGCCAGGAGGATTTGCCTGGCGGCGCTCATGAAGTTATCGGCGAGGCTCATTGGCTATTCCTGTGGGTTGAGTTGAAGATGAAGTTCATCCAGCCGCTTGCAGGTGTTGGCGAGCGAGCGGTTTGCGCCTTCGAGCGCATCCATGAGCATGACGAGGGTTGATTCCATCATCTTCTCTTCTTCTTCTTTTCGGATGCGGGCTTCGAGGGTCTTGTAGGTGTCGAGGGAGCGGCGGATGATCTCGCCCGAGGAGACTTTTTCTTTGGCGGCCAGCTTTTCGAGTTTCTTTCGGTCGCTGTCCCGGAGGAGGACTACGGTTCGGCTGTTGGCGCGCTCGGACTTTGCTGGGGTAGCCATGTGTCAAGCGTAGCACATGTGCATGGTATGTGCATGTAGATGAGGTTACAGATGTTCGATGTGGAGGCTGAGCCATCTATGGCGAAACGAAGTGCTGGGCTTATTGTGTATCGACGGCGGGGTGATGGGCTGGAGGTGTTTCTGGTGCATCCCGGTGGTCCTTTCTGGGCCAAGAAAGATCTAGGTGCCTGGTCGATACCGAAGGGTGAGTATGAGGTGGGGGAGGAGGGGCTTGATGCGGCTAGGCGGGAGTTCTGGGAGGAGACAGGTTTTGCTGTAGACGGCGATTTCCTTGAGGTAGGAACGATCAAACAGCCTGGTGGGAAGGTGGTTGCGGCGTGGGCTGTTGCGGGTGAGTTTGACGCTGCGCTTTTGCGGAGCAATGTGTTTGAGATGGAGTGGCCTCCTCGGTCTGGACAGATACAGGAGTTTCCAGAGGTGGATCGGGGAGGGTGGTTTTCGATTGAAGAGGCTCGGGGGAGGATTTTGAAGGGGCAGGTGGGGTTGCTGGAGATGCTTTGTTCGGCTTTGCGATGACTTCGCAACCTTCGCGGTGAGGCGCGTTCGGGATGTGACACCCGGAGACACCACGGTCTTTGGTCAATCCGGGTATTTATCGGCATTTTTCAGATTTCGGAGGTGGCGTGCTCTGTTTACTTCACCAAATAGCGCGACCACTATAAAAAAGCAGACAAACTCTTCGACAACATCTTTCCAGGAATGTCCAAAACGGCGCCCCTCATCGGTCTTTTGACTAATCGCAATCAAAACGGATGTCACAAGCACATAGAGCCAGATTGGTCGGGGCAGTTTCTGTATGTCTTTCACGCTGCCATGCTCTCAGGCTTGTAAAGGAATGTGCAAGGTTTCGGTGCGACTTATTCCAAGTCGTCAAGCATATTTGTGCCCCGGATTTTGTTAGCGGGCCATGCGTTCGAGGTGACGGTAGCCGCCGGTGGCTATGAAGAGGGTCATGAAGACGGAGAGGTTGTAGCAGGCGTGTACCAGAGTGGAGCAGGCTACAGAGTGGGTACGGATTCGGACCGTGGTGAGGACGAGGGAGACGCAGAACAGGACGAAGAGGGCGGCCCAGGCGTGGGCTAGCTGCTCGGCGTGGAGGAGAGCGAAGAAGATGCTGGAGAGGATGGCGGAGAAGACGAGGGCTGCTGTGGTGAGGCCGGTAGTGATCTTCCAGCGCTCGTGAGCGGCGGGGTTGCGGGGGAGCGAGAGCCAGTCGTAGGCGATGGCGAAGGCGGGAAGGAGGAAGCCGCGGAAGCAGATCTCCTCGAACATGGGGGCGAGGAGGGTGCCGAATGCGGTGACCAGCCAGACGTCGGAGGGGGTGCGGAAGAAGTCGTCCATGGGGATGGACTTGGGGACGGGGATGAGAGAGGAGATGGCCTGCACGGCGAAGCCCAAAGCTAGACCGATGGGGATGAGCTTGAGGGCGTTACGGCGCGCGGCGGCGAAGTCCCATTGGAGGCCGGTGCCGAAGGGGCGGTTCCAGAGGAGGGGGAAAAAGAAGAAAGAGATGATGAGGGTGGCGATGTAGGCGATGGCCTCGGATGCTACGACTAGCTTCGGCGAGACGGTGGCGAGGCTTACGGCGTGACGGGGATGAACGATGCCGAGAAGGATTCCCTGAGAGAGAAGGAGCACAAGGGCGGCGAAGGAGACGAAGAGTGCGGCGTGGCCGATGTGTGGGATGCGGGCGGGGACTCCGGTGCCGGGAGCGATGGATGGAGGCGGGGCTTCGATGACGATGGCCTGGCCCTTGGTGGGGTCGATGGCGAGTGCGGGGTTGGGGTCGGCCTGGGGTTGGGAGGAGGCTCGTGGATCGCCGGAAAGCGGAGGTGTCAGGGGCGTGCTCATGTTCGTTTTGTCTTGGATGCTGTCTTGGATGTTGTCTGGGACTTCGTTTGGGACGTTTTCTTGGCCTTAGCCGGAGTCTTTTTGGCAGTCGTGGAGGTCTTCTTCGGCTTGGCTGTTTTTGTCGCTTCGGACAGTGTAGATGCGTGCGGGGTGGGGACGCCGGTTTTCTTTTCGGGAGCGACGAATTTGGTTTTGGGCTTTTTGATGGCGTCGGCCAGGGCGCGGATGTTTGCGGGTTGGGGGCCGGCGTGGTTGGTGCCGTTGGGCTGGGGGACGGCTTCGGGATGGTTGGCGTAGTAGCGGGTGAGGAAGCTGCCGGTGTGGGAGGCGGGTACGGTGGCGATCTGCTCGGGTGTGCCGTGGGCGACGATGCGGCCGCCGCCTTCGCCGCCTTCGGGGCCGAGGTCGAGGATGTAATCGGCGTTGCGGATGATGTCGAGGTTGTGCTCGATGATGATGACGGTGTTGCCGAGGTCGGTGAGGCGGTGGAGGACTTCGAGGAGCTTGCGGACGTCGTCGAAGTGGAGGCCGGTGGTGGGCTCGTCGAGGAGGTAGAGAGTGCGACCTGTTTGGCGCTTGG